>WNGQ01008872.1_pt1 | contig 10329 bp, 9 predicted proteins | sample 5407661 | NCBI WGS metagenome assembly WNGQ01 (sample SAMN13153382, study PRJNA577476) | soil metagenome | isolation source: 60 cm soil or saprolite under Garry oak tree replicate 2 | place: USA:California | collected 2016-06-15 | reverse complement strand
CTTGGAGAAAGCCGTAGATCGAGCCCAATCCACATGCAAAAGCAAAAGCCAAGATGAGCCAGGAACTTTTGTCCTCCAGTGCGTAGGTAACCAACATCGCCGTGACCGCAAACAATCCAAACGCCGAAAGCAGAGTCATTCCTCAGTTGTACTTCAAAATGTCTTTCCCCCACCCATTTGCAAGTGCTACCCGATAAATGGATGGACTATTCGATACTCGATGTCGTGCGCGGCGACGCGTTCGGCAATATACGCCGGGCGGAAGCCTTCAATCGTGGCAAGCAGGTGCTTGGTGAAAACATCGCTGACCTTGCGGGGTTACTGACGGCGCACGATGCCTACCTACTGTCACTGAAAGACAAGGCTGATGTCGTGATAGGTGGATTGACGGGCGAACAGCGCTTTTTCTTTGCATTCGCTCAGAGGTGGCGGAAGACTCAGGACGAAACCGCACTGCGGCGACAGATTAGACCGACAGCCATGCTCCGGGGGAATACCGGAGCGATACAGTGCGCAATGTCGAGGCTTGGTACAGAGCCTACGGGATCGTACCCGGCGATAAGCTATATTTGAAACCCGAAGACCGCGTTCGGATCTGGTGATGGCGTTGCGTATCGCTTTTGTGGAATGGCCGGAAGGCCTGTCAACGAACGATGCATCTTGGCTAAGGTTGAAAGACTCTGTCATCGCGGTGCATCCCGATATCCTGGTCACTAATGAATTGCCGTTCGGTCCTTGGCTAGCTGACGCTGCTGCCTTTTCGGAGGCTGAGGCGCAACTAACGGTTGGCGAATGAGGCATTCGTGCTGGAGAAGGGAATAGTCCGAGCGCTCCACCGAAAACAGTATTTTCCGAACGAGCCGGGGTGGTTTGAAAGCGAATGGTATGCCGGCGATGCTTCAGGCTTTGGGGTGGCTGAGGTGTTGGGATTGAAGCTCGGTGTGCTCGTGTGCACGGAAGCGATGTTCAACGAACACGCACGCACATACGGAAAGCAACAGGCTTCGCTGCTCGTCATACCTCGCGCGTCAGGCACAAACATAGAACCATGGAAAATTGCTGGCGCCATGGCGTCGCTCGTTTCGGGCGCTTACGTGGTCAGTTCGAACCGGATCGGCCGCTCCAAGGGCGGTACACAGTTTGGCGGCGGCGGTTTCGCCTATGCGCCGCAAGCACGATTGTTGACAGTGACAACACCGGCCAATCCCGTAGGAACGCTGGAACTCGATCCCAAAGAGGCGGCCTTTGCGCAGCGCGGTTACCCATGCTATGTTCCGGAACTCGAATGAGAAAAAGTCCAATGTCCAATTCCGTGAGACGAAACATTGGAAATCGTACATGGAGCAATGTGCCCACGAGCGCGATAGCAAACGCTGCCATTTCATTCTGCACCCAAACGGCTAAACCGTTGATTAGCGAAGGAAAAACAAAAGAGCAAGCGCGGCCACAATCGCGATGTTCATCGGAGTATGTAGCTCGTCGCTGCTGTCTGTTCGCTGGATTGGCGCCGAGGCTGTTCGGCACTGTAGAGATGAAGCAGCTTGCCCTTGTTTCTCCTGCTGGGCAATTTCCTGATCTCCACTCGTTGTCCCAGACGGGAATTACGTGAATCACGCCACAATGCAAATATGAAATAGATCAGGAAGGCACAGCCTGCGATCGCTATCAGGGTGAACGTCACTACGCCTGTCATGTACTACTCCCTGAGACCCAGCCTCAAGCTGAGAACTCAAGTTTCATTCCAACAGGGAGGGCATCAAGGATGGACTAAAAGGTTCGTAAGGAAAACGTAAGGAAGGAAAACGTTAGCTAAATTGAATTCGCGAGGATTCTGGAACCTACATCATTTGGGTTTGGATAGCTGCGGTGACCTTGTCGCCGAATAGTTCCGGATGCCCGTTACTCGGAAGGAATCTCATGGAGTGGCGACGTCATACTTGCAAGCGACGGTTTAAGTCGGGAGCCCGATTGTTTTCAGTATTTGTCCGAACCGCGGATCAGAGCGTAGTGGGTCGAGCCTCGGCTCCCACTTGCTGTACACGAGCCAGGTGGAGCGTTCAGCCACCGCCTTATTAAGCCAGTCGAAGGCTGTGTCCTTTTCTCCCAAGGCAGTGTAAATCAGGGCAATGTCGTAGGGCGAAACGTAATATGGTTTCGTCCCGTCGAGCAGACTGTGAAGAACTTGTTGCGCGTCGCTCTTCATCCCGGCGAGAGCATAAGCTTGTGCGAGTCCGGCCAGCAGGAATTTGTGTAAGGGGCTGTCTTTCGGATCAGCTTCAACGGCCCTCTTGAATTCGGTCACGGCCCGGTCTGGCAGGCCATTCTGCTCGTAGTCCCACCCGAGGATCGCCAGTTCCCATGTGTCGTTAGGCTGCCTCTTTAGGACTTCCAGAGCCAATTGAATGGAACTGGCGTATTGGCGTGCCGCGTAACGATGCCAGCAGAGACAATCGGTCAGACCATCGTCAACCGGATCCAGTTCAACTGCACGCTTGCTCTCGGCAGCAGACTCGTCCATTCGGCCCATCGCCATTAGATAGTGAGCATACCCGTGGCGGATATCGGCGCTACTGGGATTCAACTCCAGAGCCCGTTTGAATTCCCGCTCTGCTCCAGCGAAGTCCCAATCGTAATGCAACTTCGCCGATGCCAGAGTCGCGTGACCATCTGGCAGTTGATCATCCTTCTCGGTCGCTAGCATCGCTAGTTCCTTTACTTTCCCCCAGGCCTGAGTTGGCGGAATTACACTAAAGAAGCCGAGAAAAAAGTAAGAGGTAGCCATGTGGGTATAAGCCGGCGCATAGTTCGGGTCGAGCTTAATGGCCTGGTTGTAATAATCAATGCTCTTCTGCAAATCGAATTGATCCAGGTAGGAGTTTGCCTTCAAATAAGTTTCATAAGCTTCTGGGCTTATGGTTTGCGCCTTGGGGAGTGCCTGCGGCTGCGGACCCCCCAATCTGCCCTCAATCTGTTTGGCGATTGCAGAGGCGACGTCATCTTGCAGAGCGAGAATGTCACGAAAATCCCGTTCGTAAGTCTCCGCCCAGATATGTTTGTCGGTCGCGGCGCGGATCAGTTGTGCGGTAACTCGCACTCGATTGCCAGAGCGCTGCACCGAACCTTCAACAATTACATCCGCATGCAGTTCGCGAGCGATAACCGGCAACGGTTTTTTCCCGCCTTTGTACTGCATCGTCGAACTACGCGAAATCACTTGCATGCTCTCCATTCTTGCCAACTCGGTGGTCAGCGCCTCAGTCATTCCATCGGCAAAATATTCCTGTCCTGTGTCGCCGGAAAGATTCACCAAGGGCAGTACTGCCAACGACTCGACATGGCCCGCACCAGTTCCGCGCTCGAGCAGTCGATCGCGCAACCCACCTATGTTAAGTCCAACGAGAGCTGCCAAGAGCGTGACAGTGGCCACAATTCCTATGAGTGGCCGGCGTTGAACCACTGTTCCCCGGCGCGAGCCCGCTCCGCCCCAAGTTCTGTCCCGCTTCAGCCGCTCCAGATCGGCGCGGATATCCGCGGCATTCTGATAGCGTAGCTTGCGGTCCTTTTCCAGCGCCTTGGTGATGATGTGCTCAAGCCCGGCGGGCACGGAGGGATTCACACGCACGGGCGTCGTGGGCGTGGCATGGAGAATAGCGTCTGTGATCGCCCCCGATGTCGCACCAGAGAATGCCCGAATGCCGGTTACCATCTCGTACAACACGGCGCCGAACGAGAAAAGATCCGTGCGCGAGTCTAGCTCTTCGCCCCGAACCTGTTCCGGAGACATGTACATCAGGGTGCCGAAGACCGCGCCCGGCGAGGTCACCGAATCTTCGAGGCTGGCTGTCGGCAAGGAGGAACCCGCGGCACCGGCCGCCCGCCTGCGCATCAGCTTGGCTAGGCCGAAATCCAGAACTTTCGCCTGCTCTCGTTGGGTGACGAAAATGTTGGCTGGCTTAATGTCGCGGTGAATGATGCCTTGTTTGTGCGCCGCTTCCAGGGCATCAGAAATCTGGATTCCCAATTCAAGCAACAGATCTATTGAACGCGGCCTGCTTCCGATGAGGTGCTTGAGGGTTTGGCCATCAAGAAACTCCATCGAGATGAAGTGATGGCCTTCATGCTCGTCGACATCATAGATCGTGCAAATATTAGGATGATTGAGCGCCGAAGAGGCTCGCGCTTCCCGCCGGAACCGCTCGACAGCCTCACGATCCTGGAACAAGGACGGCGGCAAGAACTTCAACGCCACAAACCTGCCCAGCTTTGTGTCTTTGGCTTTGTAAACCACCCCCATGCCACCGCCGCCCACTTTCGCCACGACTTCGTAGTGGGAGATGGTCTTGCCCACGAGACGCAGTTCATCTTCGTCTAGGTCAGGCTTGAGTTGTTTCTGGTCCTGTGCCAGTATCATGCCCGCTACCTCCAGCGCGGGCGTCTCCATGAATTTCTCCGCCCGTTTCTCCCGCGACAGCAAGACCTCGACTTCTCGACGCAGGGCGTCATCTCCGCCGCAAGCGTCCTGCAGAAACGCGGGCCGTCGGCTTTCCTCAACTTCCAGCGCCGCATGGAACAAGCGCTCGATGTGCTGCCACCGTTCAGGTTCCATAACACTGCTCCTCGCGCAGTTGGCCCAAGAGCCAAACCTTGGCCAGCTTCCAATCTCTCATCACGGTATCGGGAGAAACCTTCAACACTTCGGCGGTCTCCTCCACACTTAGCCCTCCAAAAAAACGCAGCTCTACCACGCGGCTCTTTCTCTCGTCGATAGCGGCCAGGGCTGTCAATGCGTCGTCCACCGCGACCAGATCGCCATCCGGCTCGCGGGAGATCGTCAACCCTTCGTCCAGCGGCACGTGCACGGCATCTCCGCCCCTCTTCTGGAAACGGCGAGAGCGTGCGAAATCGGTGAGAATACGACGCATCAATTGCGCGCACATAGCGAAAAAATGCGCTCGGTCTTGCCAGTTGATTTCCCGAACGTCCACCAGCCGTAAGTAGACCTCGTGGATGAGAGCAGTAGGTTGAAGAGTGTGATCGGATCGCTCGGCAGCCATGTAACGCTGCGCTATTCGGTGCAGTTGCTGATACACCAACGGTGTTAGCTTCTGAAGGGCCTCTTGGTCCCCAGCGCTCCAATCCCGGAGCAAGCCGGTGACTTCATGCGTCGAAGACTGCTGCATATAGCCCCACGCGGTGGGTGAAAGCGTAGCACAGCCCGCCAGTACATTCCATCCAAGAATAAAACTGCCTGGCAGTAGTCCACGGTTTTGCCAGTTTTTCGGCTCAATTCTCGCTTTTATAGATAGCGAGAGCGTGAGTGGGCCTCAGGCGAGCGAGGCAACTATGAGATTTGAGAGTTAGCAGCAGCATTTCGAACTTAACCGCATTACTGCATTACTAAGGAGGAGGTCTTCAATGAAAAGAGATTTGTTTCGTCCAATTATCGCGCTTGGGTTTGCTGTTTTGGCGATAGGCGCAGTACAAGCGCAATCCTTTAACTACGCTTCTGTCGATTACCCCAACGCGATCCGCACACGCGCTTGGGGAATTAACCCAGGGGGCGTCATCGTAGGTGATTACCGCGATGCGTCCAACGTCCCGCACGGCTTTGTTTTGAGTGGCGGACACTACATCACCGTGGATGTTCCCGGGTCTGTTCTCGGTTTGATGGGCACCTTGCCAACAAACCTCAGGGGTATCAATCCAGGTGGCGACATCGTGGGATTTTATCTCGCGCCGGCAAACTCGACGGCTGGCTGCACAGTGGCTGGTTTGCCCCCTTGTATCAAAGGGTTTCTGTTGCGTCACGGAACGTTCTCGACAGTCCTATTTCCAGGACACGAAGGATCCATTCCGGCACGGATCACTCCTGATGGAGCCATTTACGCCTGCTATCACGATGCCGATCTTATGGGATCGATGTTTGGGTTCGCTCGCATCGGAAGCACCTTTACCAGTATTGATAGGCCAGCCTCAATGCACACCGGCGCAACCCCTGACGGAAACACGATCGTTGGTCTCTACAGCGATCTCACAATGATGCCAGCTGCCACTCATGGCTACGTGCTGCAGAACGGCAATTTTCACTCGTTCGATGTTCCGAGCAGCACGTCCAAGTTCACAGAGGCCTGGGACATAAATCCGGATGGCCATATCGTCGGCGACTTTCAAGACGGCGCGGGCATGTTCCACGGTTTCTTGCGAACTGCAGGTGGGTACACATCTATTGATTTTCCGGCTGCCGTTGCTAGCCACGCATTCGGTATTAATCCAGGAGGAGCCATCGTCGGAACCTACACCGATGTGAAGGGATTGACGCATGGATTCCTCGCGGTTCCGGCGAGTAACTAACTGAAGCACAAGATCAGCATTCTGCTTTTGGCTGGGCGGTCGCACTTTGCACCAAGCTAACTAGGGTGTCCCGCCCGGTCGCAACCAGCGTGGCAAAAGTTGGGGCGGCCACAGCAGTGTTCGGGGGTTGAGATCAAGAAAGTTTCACCCAGGGGGAGATATGAAATTACGCGTAGTTCGTCTGCTATTCGTGTTGGCCGTGGCAGTGTCGTTCGCCGCGGCCCAGATTCCCGCCACTGATGACAGCTACACCGCATCATCCTCGGGAAGCGGCAACTTTGGCAACCAATCCATGCTCAACGTGATCGGGCCGGGTGTGAACAGCTACATTCGCTTCGATCTGACCGCCCTGCCCACTGGACTGACCAGCTCGAACGTGAGCAAAGCTACGGTACGGCTGAACATCAACGGCGTCACCGCGTCGGGTACGTTCGATGTGTATCTCGTGACCGGCTCATGGACAGAGGGTGCAGTCACCTTCAACAACGCGCCAACGCTTGGGGCGAAAGTCGCCAGCGCAGTCGCCATTCCAATCTCAAAGCGGAACTTCATTGATGTGGATGTGACCTCGGCGGTACAAGCCTGGCTGAGTTCGCCGCCTTCGCCGAACTATGGAATCGCGCTGGTGCCGAACTCAGGAAGTTCGATCTCAGTCGCGTTTGACAGCAAAGAGAACACATCTACCAGCCATGATCCGGAACTTTATGTCGCATTGGTGTCTGCTGGCCCACAAGGGCCGCAGGGAATTCAGGGCGTACCAGGGCCGCAGGGGCAGACTGGCGCGACTGGGGCCACCGGAGCAACAGGAGCAACTGGATCGATCGGCGCCACAGGGGCAACTGGTGCCACCGGAGCGACCGGTGCCCAAGGACCAGTCGGGCCGCAAGGATTGCAAGGGCCGGGCGGTTTCACCGGCATGCAGCAGTTCACCACGCCGGTCAACACGCCCATTTCCTGGACAGCTCCCGCCGGAGTAACGCATGTCATGGTTGAGATGTGGGGTGGCGGCGGCGGTGGCGGTCCAGCAGATCCCACCGCTGTCTGCTTTGGATCCGGTGGCCAGGGCGGAATCTACAGCCGCAGTGTGATTTCGGTAACTCCGCTTACAACGTACTCGGTCGTCGTGGGTGCCGGCGGCCAAAACAACCAGATTGGAAACGATTCCAGCGTAAAGCTTGGCGGGCAGACATTGATCTTCGCTGGCGGCGGTGGTATTTGTGGGCCGGGCTTTGGTGGTGGGGGTAACGTCGACCCAAATGCAACCATAAGCCGCACTGGCCCAACGCCCTTGTCTGATCCCGCTGGTCAACCGGCATTCGGGGCAACCTTCAGTCCTGGTCCGGACGCGGAAAAAACCGGCAGGGGCGCGAACTGGGCTGATCCTTTCGGCCACGCGTTCGCTGGGTACGTGCTTCTCACTTGGTGATTGCTAAATAGGTCGCCCCACCCCTCGCGGTTTTCGAAGGGTGGGGTTACGGATAGAGGAGAGCCAGAAAGGTTCGCCAGTGACGGGATTGAAGATTTGAGAGTTGAGGCTGAAGAGTTTTTTCAGTTAGGGGGAGACATGAAACCAAGAGGCGCGAGCAGCACTAACTGTATCGGAGCGTCTTGCTAAATGCGTGCATTTTCCGCAGTCCGATCCATTGAGATTGCTACTCGGCAGGCGAACCCGACTCGGGCCCGACCGGCGACGCCCGCACTACGTAGCGCTGGGGAGAACCCGCGCCGCGCCCGAAAGGGTAGCAGGTGACCAGCGTAAGCGAGTCTTCGGACGTTGGTTCCAGCAGACCTACATCGTGCGACTCTACGACGCGAATCATTGCTACGGTGTAGGCGCGTTCATGCAGTCTGCCCGATCGTTGATCAAACCATTCGAGATCAATCGCGTCGTCCTGTTTAATTGCTTCGAGCGGTTGGAACCAACTCGTGCGATGTCCCGCGAGGACAATGTTTCCTGCCTCGCCCATGTGAGCGCCGCTGAATAGGCGCGCCGGGCCGAATGCCAACGTCCGCGGCGTTGCACCCTCCAACACAATCTCGTCATAACCCAAATGTGGGATTCGTAGCCGCGCAATCGGATATGTGTCGGCCCAACTCCAAGGCGCGTGAGGCTTGCCCGACAGCAAACTTTGTTCCCAGGCCCGGCGGATCAGAACACCCGCCAGCCGGGCCTTTGCGTGCAGGTACACGGCGCGACCGGTAAGGCACGCCCCGGTTATGAGGATCAGTACAGCCGAAAGCCGAAGCACCTTCACGACGGTGCTCCCACTCTCACTCTTCGCAATAGGAATAACAGCGCCAGACCAGAGAACAGAAGAGCGACACCCATAGTCTCAAGGAACGCGTCTGCAGTTCCTGTGGCTGGGGCTCCAAAGACTTTCTCCATTTGCCAGCCCGCCGGAAGCTCGGTCGGTACTGGAACGGTTTTGGATTGCCCTCCGATGTTTGCCACAATTTCTTCCACCGCAACCAACGAAGTGAACCGCGTAACCAGGCGATAGCGAATTGCGTGGGCAATCACGCTGTCGCGAATTTCCTTTTGTCCGTTCTCGTCCGAGTGTCGCCATTGGTCCATCAGTTCTTCCACTCGCTGGCGGGCCCAGAGAGTTGTGATGCCAGGATGGAACGTTGTTTTCGAAGTATCGAACGCAATGGTCGTTTCATAAGGTTCATTGCCCGCCCGACCGCTCAGATGGACCTTTCCCACGCGGCCTTTGTAAATTCGTCCGAAGATCTGCAGCGGCTGGCCCAGGAAAAGATCGGGTAGGCGTTGCGGATATACATCTCCCAGTTCCACGCCTTCAAATGACAGCTTGACATCAGTCAGGACCGGACTCTCAATGGTCGCGAACAATCGCGTCATTTGTTCGCGAATTTCGCTGATGTCGGCGATGTGTGTGAAAGTCCCTCGCCCGAATTGGGCCATTTTCGTGGCAAGGAAAAGATTTGGTGCGCTCCCAATCGCGACCGTATACAAACGCGCATCACCCAAATCGCTGCGGAGCGCTGCGAAAATTTCTTCCTCGTTGCCGAGATCACCATCGGTCAAAAGGATAATGTGGCGCAGATAGCCTGGAATTTGGGGTTTTCTCATTAAGTGAAGCAGGGCCGGCAACATCTCGGTGCCACCGCCCGCCTCCAGATGTTTCACGTAATCGCGCGCTGCTGCCAGATTTTCAGAAGTGGCCGGCAGTGGTTCCGGCGCAAATTCACCGTAGCCGCTGCTGAACCTAAGAATCCCGAAGCGATCGCTGGGCCTTAATCTATCCAGGGCCTGAAGCAACGCTTCCCGCGCTTGTTCGATGGAAGTGCCCGTCATCGAGCCCGACACATCAATCATGTACAGCATTTCCACTGGCATGCGCTCGGTGGGCTGAACTGTGGGCGGATAAGCAGCCAACAGAAAGGTAGTTTCTCCGGAGTCGCTTCCTGGTGAGAGGAACAGCGCCGCTCTTGGTTCAGCGCTTTTCGGTTGTTGCACCTCGAGGACAAAATCTTTGTTAGGTATGGTCGTGCCGGTTGCGAGTTCTACATGCTGCCTGCCGTTCGGCAGGTGCTGAATGTTGATTGTGTGCGAAATACTTTTGATGGATGCAGGCTCGAAACCAGTTTCCAGGTCGACGGAAAGTGAAATGTCATGCCCAGAACGGCTTTCCGGATCCCGAACCAGGGGTGTGATTCGCGATGCATCGGACACGCTATTCGTGTCGAGAGACCACCCGGTTCCAGCATGTCCAAGTGCTTGTGTTCCCGGAATGTATCGCGGCCCTACTACCATCGGAAAGACCAGCCGCATTTTGCCCGCTTCCCAGCGCAGCGGTTCCACGTAGCGTAGGCGAACATCCACGTGGTCCCCAGGCATTATGTTTGCGACTGAGGTCGTGAAAATGTTGGGGCGTTCCTCCTCAACTAAAGCTGCGCGCTTACCTTCGGACTTAGCAGCTTCATAGACTCGCTTGGCCTCCTCGCGTTCACGGA
>WNGQ01007688.1_pt1 | contig 10331 bp, 9 predicted proteins | sample 5407661 | NCBI WGS metagenome assembly WNGQ01 (sample SAMN13153382, study PRJNA577476) | soil metagenome | isolation source: 60 cm soil or saprolite under Garry oak tree replicate 2 | place: USA:California | collected 2016-06-15 | reverse complement strand
GCGCCACTCGGTGCGCCCGCTGGGGGTGACTACCTTCCGGCGCTTGAATGCCGACGCGGGGCGGTTGCGCCCGTTGCCGTTGCCGTTCTTCGGCTCGGGCATCACGTCGTTCTCGACCACGACCCGGCCGACCGTCCAGCCGAGCCGCCCGGCCTCGGCGCGGAGCCGCGCCTCACGGCCAGCGAAACCATCGGAGTCGTCACGGAAATCCGATAGCCGCAGGTACAGGGTCCCGTCCGTCATGGCAGCCTCTCCCAGGGGCAGCCTGCCCCCTCACTGGCCTAATGTACTCTGCTTAGGGCGTGGGTAAGACCGCCCTGGCCGTGCACTGGGCGCACCGGGTGGCCGGACGGTTCCCGGACGGGCAGTTGTACGTCAACCTGCGGGGGTTCGACCCGGGCGGGGCCGGCCTGGATCCGGGGCAGGCGCTGCACGGGTTCCTGGAAGCGTTCGGGGTGCCGCCCGCGCGGATCCCGGAGGACCTGGCCGCGCAAAGCGGGCTCTTCCGCAGCCTGCTGGCGGGCAAGCGGATCTTGGTGCTGCTGGACAATGCGCGCAGCGCCGAGCAGGTCCGGCCGCTGCTGCCCGGCTCGCCGGGATGCCTGGCCATCGTGACCAGCCGCGACAAGCTCGCGGGCCTGGTCGCCACGGAGGGCGCCCGCCCGCTGGCCCTGGATCTGCTCACCGCCGCCGACGCCCGCGACCTCCTCGCCAGGCGCCTGGGAGCGGACCGGGTGGCCGCCGAACCGGCGGCGATCGCATGCATCATCGCCGCCTGCGCCCGGCTGCCGCTCGCCCTGACGATCGCCGCCGCCCGCGCGGCCACCAGCCCCACCTTTCCGCTGGCCGCCATCGCCGCCGAGCTGCGGGAGGCCGCCAGCGCCCTCGACCCCTTCGACGCCGGTGAGTCCGCCACCGATGTCAGGACGGTGTTCTCCTGGTCCTACCGAGCCCTGAGCGCCCCGGCGGCCCGGATGTTCCGGCTGCTGGGCCTGCACCCCGGCCCGGACGTCGCGGTCACCGCGGCCGCCAGCCTCGCCGCGGTCCCGCCGGGGCAGGCACGCGCCTTGCTGGCCGAGCTCACCCGCGCGCACCTGCTCGCCGAGCACGCACCCGGCCGGTATGCCTTCCATGACCTGCTCCGCGCCTATGCCAGCGAACTGGCCAGCGCGCAGGAGTGCCCGGCCGACCGGGCCTCGGCGGTGCACCGCTTGCTGGACCACTACCTGCACCGCGAGCAACGCCGTGGCGCTCGTGGACGCCTACCAGTCCGTGGAGCTGGACCGGCCGCGGTCCGGCGCTATTGCCGGGGAGCCTGCGGCCGCCGACGACGCGCTGCGCTGGTTCGACGACGAGCGCGCCACGCTGCTGACCGCCGTGCGCCTGGCCGCCGACGGGGGCCTGAACGCGCACTGCTGGCGTCTTGCCTGGACCCTGACCACGTTCCTGGGGCGCCGGGGGTTCTGGCAGGACCAGATCGCCGCGCTGCAGACCGGCCTGGCTGCCGCCCGCCGCAGCGGTGACACCGCCGGGCAGGCCCACACCCTGCTCGGCCTCGGCCGCGGCTACGCCCGCGCCGGGCGGCTGCACGACGCCGACCGGCATTACCGCGACGCGCTGCGGCTGTTCGACGGGATCGGGGGCCACTTCAACATCCGCGCAAGCGCGCACAGCGGCCTCGGCTGGCTGGCTGAGCAGTGGCAGCGCCCCGCCGACTCGCTCTGTAGAGCACTGCGGGCCCTTGAGCTGTACCGGGCAGCAGGTAACCAGAGAGTCCAGCTTCTGGTGCTCAACGACGTCGGCTACTCGCACGCCCTGCTCGGCAACTACGAACAGGCGCTGAGTTGCTGCGAGCGTGCCCTCGCCGCGGGCCTGGATTTCGGGGAACACGACTGGGTGAAGGCCACGCTGCACAGCCTCGGCTACATTCACCACCGGCTCGGCCATCACCGGCAGGCCATCGCCTACTACGAACGATCCATCGAGTTCTGCCGCGAGCTCGCGGATCGTTACGACGAGGCCGAAACGCTCGTCAGTCTCGGTGACGTGTACGACAGCACGGGTGACCGCGCCGCCGCCCGCCGGGAGTGGACCCGTGCGCTGCGCATCTACGACGAGATCGGCCATCCCGGCCGCGACCTGCTCCGCGCCAGGCTCCGCCGGAGCACTCGGGCGGCGGCCGTCGCCGGGCGTCAGCTTGCGCCCCAGACGATGGGGTGATCGAAGTAGGGAGTGACCTGGTCCGCCGCGTGCGGCCCGTCGCCCCACTGCATCCGCAGGATCGAGCCGCCGCCCGGCATCAGGTAAGTCAGGCAGCTTGTGTAGGACTTCCCGCTCGCGAACGAGGCGGGCACGGAGTTGTCGTTGCACCGCCGGAACGTCCCCAGGAAGGTGACGCTGGTCTGCTGCTGGCCACGGTCGTCGATCGCGTCGAACGAGATGGCCGGGTCCTGCTTCCCCGGCGGCGGGGTGCTCCCCAGTGATGTGATCCGCAGCGTCACGTAGTAGGGCGTCGAACGCTGCTGGGCCGCGTCGAGCTGGACGTGCTTGAAGTCGCCGATGGAGCCCTTCACGATCGACTCGACGGCGACCTGGAGCTTGTACCCTTTCTGGGCGCCCTGCCCGTCGGCCGACGGCGGTACCCAGCCGACGGTCGCCGCCTGGCCGAACGCCAGGTGTGATCCGGGCGCGGTAAGGCCGCCGGATCCGCCCGGCGCGCTTGACCCGCCCGATGCGCCGGCCGCCCCGCCCGATGCGCCATACCCGTCAGTCGCGGGTGCGGTGCTGGCGGCGCCCCCGCCTGCCGTGCCGCCAGAGCCGCCGCAGCCAGCGAGCCCGGGCACGACCATCGCTGCCGCGGCGCAGGCAACGACCCAGACCGGCCGCATTCGTGCCTCGTGAAACGCCATCGGTATCCCTTCCCACCACGTGCAGTGAGCAGATCGCGGAGACGGCGAAGACGGCCTCCGTCGTCCCGACCTTGCCTGGCACCGCTGAAGCGGCGCTGAAACGGCGCTGAAACGCCCGGCGGCATGGTTCGGGCCGGGCAGCGGCGGGCGGTGCCGCTGAAGGTAGCGGGCGGCCGCGCCCCGCGGGCCGGTACGATCGCGGTGTGCTCGGCGAGGACGGCGGCAGGGGCGGGCGCCGCCTGCTGGTGTGGCAGGTGGTCGAGACGGCCGGGTTCGAGGCGGCATGGCTGCGGCTGGACGGGCTGGCGCTGCGCGCCAGCGGCCAGGCGGCCGGCCAGGTCCCCGAGCCGTACTGGCTGACCTACGAGCTGCACACTGGCGACCGCGCCGTGACGACCCGGCTGGAGGTCACCGCGACGACCGCGGGCGCCCGGTACCACCTGGACCTGCGCCGCGAGCATGAGATCTGGACGGTCAACGGGGCCGAACGGCCCGACCTCGCCGCCGCGCTGGACTGCGACCTGGGCTTCTCCCCGGTGACGAACACGATGCCGGTCATCAGGCACGGCCTGCAGCACGGCCCCGGCGCCGAGCGATTCCTCATGGCCTGGGTGGAGGTGCCGACCCTGCGGGTCATCGCATCCGAGCAGGCCTACACCCACCTGGGCGTGGAGGCCGGCGGAGCGCGGATCCGGTTCACCTCCGGGTCCTACACAAGCGACCTGCTCATGGACGCCGACGGGCTCGTGATCGACTACCCCACCATGGCGCACCGGGTGCCCGCCACGGTCACCGGCCAGCACCCGGCCGGCTCCCAGCCGGACGGCTCCCAGCCGGACGGCTCCTAGCCGAACAGGGGAGCGCCGAACTCGGTCTTGCGCAGCGGCGCCTTGAGCACCTTGCCGTTGGGGTTGCGCGGCAGCGGCGCGGCGCTCACCGCGATGAACTGCGGCACCTTGAAGTCGGCGAGATGCTCCCGCGCGTAGCTCACCACCGCCCCCGGATCCACGGCGGCCCCGGGCAGCGGGACGATCACGGCCCCCACCTTCTCGCCCATCATGGCATCGGGCACCCCGACGACCGCGACCTCGCCGACGCCGGGCGCGCCGATCAGGGCGTTCTCCACCTCGACGCAGTAGACGTTCTCGCCGCCGCGGTTGATCATGTCCTTGATCCGGTCCAGCACGTAGACCAGGCCCTCGGGGCCGAGCCGGCCCACGTCGCCGGTGTGCAGCCAGCCCTCGGCAAACACCTGCGCGGTGGCTTCCGGGTTGTGCCAGTAGCCCGCGCAGACGCTCTGCCCCCTAATCAGCATCTCGCCCGGACCGGCCCCGGCCCCGGGCTCGATCGTGACCTCGGTGTGCGGCGCGGCGAAGCCGACGGAGTCGGCGTGCCCGGCCGCCCACTCGTGCGGCAGCACCGTGGCGATCGAGGTGGACTCGGTCAGCCCGAACCCGTTCGCGAGCCGCGCGGCGGCGAACCGGTCCCCGATCTGGTGCACCAGCGCCGGCGCGATCGGGGCACCGCCGTAGGAGGCCCAGCGCACCCCGGCGACCTTCGCGGGCGCGAAATCGGGGTGGTTGAGGATGTAGTAGTAGATCGCCGGGACCGCGGTGCACGCGGTGATCCGCTCCCGCTCCAGCGTGCCGATCATCCGGCCGCCGTCGAACGCGGCGTCGATGACCACCGTGCCGCCGGCCCGCAGGGTCGGCAGGGTCTGGCTGTGGCACCCGGTGACGTGGAACAACGGGACGACGACGAGCGAGCGCAGTTCTGGCCCCGCATCCCGCGGGATGCCGCTGGCCCGGAACACCGTCTCCACGTTGGCGAGGATGTTCTCGTGGGTGTGCATCGCGCCCTTGGGGAACCCGGTGGTCCCGCTGGTGTAGAAGATCGCGGCCACGTCCGGGCCGCTCGCGCCCTCGTGCACGTGCGGCGCGCCGGCGGGCAGCGCGGCGCCCGGCTCGAACACGTGCGTGCTGCCCGAGTCGCCGATCACGTAGCCGGCCTCGGCCTCGGTGAACCGGGTGTTCACCGGCACCGCGATCGCGCCGGCCATCAGGCCGCCGAAGAAGGCAAGCACCCAGTCGATGGAGTTCGGCAGCCGGATCGCCACCCGGTCGCCCGGCCGGATCCCCGCCTCGCGCAGCCCGCCGGCCACCCGGGCGGCGCCGTCCCACAGTTGCGCGTAGCTGATCCGGCGGCCGCCGACCTCGGCCAGCGCCTCGGCACCCGGGGCGGCCCGGACGCTCTCTCGCAGCATCTCCACCAGGGAGGAGTGCAGGCCGGGGTAACGGCGCACCCCGCCGGTGCCGGCGCACACGCCCGAGTCGTCGAACGGGTTCGCGCCGCGGGGCGGCGCCACCACAGCCATCACCCGGCCTCCGGCGCGTCGGCGGGCGCCTCACCGGGAGCACGCGCCGCGGGCTGGCCGACCACGGCCGCGCCCGCGGGCGGCCCGTCGTTGCGGCCGAAGAACTCGCGCGGGTTGGTGACCAGCATCTGCTCGATCTGGCCGTCGGTCACCCCGCGCTCACGCAGGCCGGGCAGCAGCGCGCTGTGGATATAGGTGAACTGCCAGTCGGGCAGGACGAAGTCCTGCTCGGCGTTGGTGAACCAGTCGGTGAACGAGGCCTTGTCGTGGGACAGCATGACCCGGCTGGCGTAGCCGCGCTCGCAGAGCTTGGCCAGGGTGTCGAGCTGGTCGGACAGTGACACGGTGACCTGCAGCCCGCAGCGGTCCCAGCCGATGTAGGAGCCGTTGTCGATGATCTGCTCCAGGTAGCCCAGGTCGGTGGACTCGTTGGCATGCCCGATCATCACCCGGCCCATGTCGGCGCCATGGGCGGCCAGGATCCGCTGCTGGTCCAGCCCGCGCCGGGACGGTGCGTGAGCGTGGGTGCACACCGGCACGCCAGTGCGCGCGTGCACATTCGCGACCGCCATGGCCAGCCGTTCCACGTCCGGCGTCATGCCCGGTTCGTCGGTCACGATCTTCAGCACGGCGGCGCGGAAACCGGTGTCGCCGATCCCGGTGGTCACGTCCCGCTCGAACAGCGATTCCAGCAGCCGGTCCTCGTCGTCGAGGATCTTGCCGCGGCCCCGGTACTGGAACGGGAACGGCAGGTTGTCGTAGGTGTAGTAACCCGTGGCGAACATCACCTTGACCCCGGTGCCCTCGGCGGCCCGCGCGACCAGCGCCGGATCCCGGTACAGGCCCGGCACGGTCATGTCCAGGATCGCGCCAACTCCGGCCTGGCGCAGCCCGCGAAGCCGCTCGCGGGCGGCCGCCACCTCGGCCTCGGCGTCCCAGCCGCCGAAACCAGGCCAGCCGAGCTGGAGCGCCTCGGTCCGGAAGAACACGTGCTCGTGCATGAGCACCGGGCCGAGATCGGCGACGTCGATCTCCCCGGCGGTGGTCGGAACGTGGGGCATGGGGATCCTACCTCCGATGCGGGACGAAGGTTGCCACGGAACGGCGTAATTCAACCAATTACAGAACGCCTGCCGGCGGCATGCCAGCCCTGCCGCGCCCGAGCCGGCCACGGGGCCGGTTGGGCGCCGCGGGGAGGGCGGGGCGGCTGGCCGGTGTCACGAGCCCCGGCACGGCCGGAACACCTCGCGGAGCCGGTCCGCCAAGAGCCGCGGTTCGGCCACGGCGGGGAAATGGCCGCCGCGGTCATGCTCGGCCCAGTGGCTGACGTGGAAATACCGTTCGGCGAGTTCCCGTGGCGGTTTCGGGAACGGGACGATCTCACCGCCGAAAACGTCGATCGCGACCGGGACGGGCCCCGGGGCGTCGGCGGGCAGCGCACTGCCCTGCGCATGCTGGTAGGCCCAGTACGGCAGCAGCGAGGAGGCGGCCGTCCTGGTCGTCCAGTAGAGGGTGAGCGTTGCCAGCAGATGATCGCGGTCGCAGGCGGGCTCTCCGTCGGGCGTGGTGCTGCTCCACCGGGTGAGCTTCTCCCCGAGCCACGCGGCCAGCGCGACCGGTGAGTCGTCGAGAGCGGCGCCGATGGTCGCGGGCTTGGTGGCGTGCATGTGCGAGTAGCCGCCCTCCTCCGCCAACCACGCCCCGACCTCGTCGAAGTGCTTGCTCACCGGATCGGTCCACGGCTTGGGCGGCGCGGCAAGGCCGGGCGTGGCGAGGTGGATCGCCGTGACCTCACCCGGATGAGCGCGGGCCAGCCGCGCGGTGACCCCGGCACCGAGGTCGCTGCCGTGGGCGGCGTAGCGCCGGTAGCCAAGCGCGCCGGTCATGATCTCGTGCCACAGCTCCGCGACCTGCTGGTGCAGCAGGCCGCCGGGCGGCGGCGGCCCGGAGAACCCGAACCCGGGCAGCGAGGGCAGCACGACCGTGAACGCGTCCGCGGCGTCGCCGCCGTGCGCGGCCGGGTCGGTGAGCATCGGCAGCAGCGTCAGGTATTCGAGGAACGAACTCGGCCAGCCGTGGGTCAGCACCAGCGGCAGCGGATCCGGGCCGGTGCCCGGCGCGTGCACCAGGTGCACGGAGATCCCGCCGACCTCGGCGCGCAGGTGGGTGAGCCGGTCGAGCCTGGCCTGGAGGGTCAGCGGGTCGAAGGCCCGCCAGTCTTCGATCAGCCGGGCGAGCCAGCCGCCGGGAACGCCGCGCTCCCAGGTGTCGTCGCCGGCCGACAGCCGGGCCGTGCCCAGCCGCAGGGCCAGATCCCCCGATGCCTCGATGTCCAGCGCTGCCCGGAACGGTGCGGCGCGGGGCTGCGGAGAAGCCATGCCAAGATCATGACGCACCGGCCGGTCCCGGTTCCAGCCGCGGCACGCAGTGCCCGAAGCAGGCAGCCCCACCGCATGAGGCGGCTGGGCGCAGCATCGTGGCGCAAGCTCGCCACGATCGCGGCCGCCGGGACCCTGGCAGCAGGCACCGGGGTCCTGGCGGCCGACCTGCTTGCCCCGACGGCGGCCAGCGCGTCGTCCAACCAGGTGTGGACCGGCAGCGGCGACGGCTCAAGCTGGTCAGACGGCATGAACTGGCAAAGCATGTCCGTCCCGCAGAACGGCGACAGCGTCACCATCCAGCCCACTGCCTCCCAGCCCACGGCGGCCAAGGTGGTCTACCCGTGACGGAAGGGACTAAGGCGAGCCCTGGGCCAGCGTAAAGTCAAATTGTGCGGCTGGGCGCCGCAATCGTCTCCTTTGACTTGAGCGGAGGCCTGATGGGCCGGGACATTCAGCCGATCAAGATCAGTGGCGAGGACCGCGGGCGGTACCGGGACAAGCTCCAGCGCTCGCTGGAGGTGTTCGCCCGGATGCTGCGCGAGCACCTGTTCGAGGCGGATCCGGCACAGGTGGGCCTGGAGATCGAGCTGAACCTGGTAGACGACCACGGCGCGCCGTCCATGCAGAACGCCGACGTGCTCGACGCCATCGCCGACCCGGCCTGGGCGACCGAACTCGGGCAGTTCAACATGGAGATCAACGTGCCGCCCCGGCGGCTCGACGGCGGTGCCGTGGCGGGCCTGGAGCAGGAGGTCCGCGACAGCCTCAACGCCGCGGACGGCAAGGCACGCAGCATCGGCAACCGGCTGGTGATGATCGGCATCCTGCCGACGCTGCAAGAGCACGACATGCACGAGGGAATCCTGTCCGCCAACGCGCGCTACCGGGTGCTCAACGAGCAGATCTTCGCGGCGCGCGGGGAGGACATTCGCATCGCGATCGACGGCCCGGAGCGGCTCGTCACCCACGCCGACAGCATCACGCCCGAAGCCGCCTGCACCAGCGTGCAGCTCCACGTCCAGGTCACCCCCGAGGCCTTCGCGAGTTACTGGAACGCCGCCCAGGCGATCGCGGGCGTGCAGGTCGCGCTCGCGGCCAACTCCCCGTTCCTGTTCGGCCGGCGGCTCTGGCAGGAGACCAGGATCACCCTGTTCGAGCAGGCCACCGACACCCGGCCGGTGGAGCTGCAGCAGCAGGGGGTGCGCCCGCGGGTGTGGTTCGGCGAGCACTGGATCACGTCGGTGTTCGACCTGTTCGAGGAGAACATCAGGTACTTCCCCGCGCTGCTGCCGATCTGCGAGGAGGAGGACCCGCTCGCCGAGCTTGACCGCGGCACCGCCCCGCAACTGGCCGAGATGAGCCTGCACAACGGGACGATCTACCGGTGGAACCGGCCGGTGTACGCGGTGGTGGACGACATGCCCCACCTGCGGGTGGAGAACCGGGTGCTGCCGGCCGGCCCCTCGGTCGCGGACATCATGGCGAACGCGGCGTTCTACTACGGCCTGATACGGGTCCTCGCCGAGCAACAGCGGCCGGTCTGGACCCAGATGTCGTTCACGACCGCCGCGGAGAACCTGTACGAGGCGGCCCGCAACGGCCTCGACGCGCACCTGTACTGGCCCGGCTTCGGTGAGACGCCGGCCACCGAGCTCGTGCTCCGCCGCCTGCTGCCGCTCGCCCAGGAGGGACTCGGCCGCTGGGGGGTGGACCAGGCGCTGGCCGACCGGCTCCTTGGGATCATCGAGCGGCGCTGCATCACCGGCCAGACCGGGGCGGCCTGGCAGACGGCCACGGTCGCGGCGATCAGCGAGGACAGCGGGGCCGACCGCGCGGAGGCGCTTCGCCAGATGACCCAGCGCTACATCGGCCACATGCACACCAACGACCCGGTCCACACCTGGCCCAGCGACGCCTGACCGCGCCTGCGTGCGGGACCGCCCCGCCGCCTGCCAGCCGCGGCCCCCGGACCGGACACTTCTGTCAGCTCGGCTCTTGATGACCTCGCGAACCGCAGTTACATTCGGTGTGCATGCGGCCACTAACGGCTGCCTTGGCGAGAGGAGACCTTATGCACCGCCCGCCCCGCCTACTGTCTTGCTCTCTAGCGGCGTGCGCGCCCGCGCTGGCCCTGGTCATCGCGGTGGCCCCCGGCGCCAGCGCCAGCGCCTCCCACGCCTCCCCGCACTCGCGCGCGCTCGCGGCCGCCCGCGCGCTGCTGCGGCACCTAAGGGTCGGCGAGCACGCCACCGACCACGCGGTCGTCAGCCCCGCCGCCCGGGTCCAGGGCCTGACCCAGGTGCAGAGCACCAACTGGTCCGGTTACGCGGACACCAGCAGCACCTTCAGCAAGGCCACGGGCAACTGGACCGAGCCATCGGTGAGCTGCGGCTCGCGGACCTCGTACGCCGCTTTCTGGGTCGGCATCGACGGCTTCACCAGCGGCTCCGTGGAGCAGGACGGCACGCTCGCCGAGTGCTCGGGCGGCAGCGCCTTCTACTTCACCTGGTGGGAGATGTATCCCACGAACGCCATCCAGGTGGTCGGCTCCAGCGTGCAGCCGGGCGACAGCATCAGTGCCTCGGTGGTCCGCAGCGGCACCAGCTACACGCTCAAGGTCACCGACTCCTCGCACTCGGCTAACAGCTTCACCACCACGCAGAGCTG
>WNGQ01020823.1_pt1 | contig 10333 bp, 11 predicted proteins | sample 5407661 | NCBI WGS metagenome assembly WNGQ01 (sample SAMN13153382, study PRJNA577476) | soil metagenome | isolation source: 60 cm soil or saprolite under Garry oak tree replicate 2 | place: USA:California | collected 2016-06-15 | reverse complement strand
GCGGGGCTTGGCCTGGCGATTGTCAAGGAGATTATGAAATCGCACGGGGGAACGGTTTCAGTCAGGGACGGTCCTTTGGGCGGTGCCATCTTCACGCTGCGCTTTCCCGCGACGCATTGCGAGAACGAAGTTGCCTAGCAGGGACTTCCCAACACATGAGTTGCCGCCGAAGGCTCCGGGCGAATTTGGCTTTGGCTGTCCGATGGGAATGTTCCGCGGCAAGCTCGTCGTAGAATAGCCCTAACCAGCTCCCGTTCAGATCGAGACGCTAATCGTGCGCAGCAAGCAGGAGCGCCCTCATTGGGGAGCGCCGAAGATACGGGAGCGGCTGGCACGACTATATCCGGATATCCACACCCCGGCGATCAGCCGGTGCATGCGGTCCTGGACCGCCATGGGGTGGTCAAGCGCAGGGGGCGTCGGCGCAACAGAGCCACCGGCACATCGTTGTCGACCAGCGATCAGCCCAATGATCTGTGGTGCGCCGACTACAAGGGCGAGTTCATGCTGGCCGATCGCCGCTACTGCTATCCGCTGACCATCACCGATTTCGCCAGCCGTTACCTGATTGCCTGCGAAGCCATGCAGAGTACCAGGGAAGCCTACGCCTTCACTGTTTTCGAGAATGTCTTCAAGGAGTTCGGTCTACCAAACGCGATCCGCACCGACAACGGTGTCCCCTTCGCAAGCCCCAATGCGCTCTTCAACCTGTCCAAACTATCGGTCTGGTGGCTCAGGACCGGAATCGCGATCGAACGCATCAAACCCGGCAACCCGCAGCAGAACGGTCGCCACCAGAAGATCAATCCCAGCCAGGTGTTCGCCTGCCATTTAGGACGCGGACGGACTTCTTCTACGGTTTTATTCGAATGTGCCGCCAGGCCACGGTGTTACCGGAATAGGCCTGCACGCCGATGAAGCCGGGAGACCGTCCGCGTTCTGTGTCGGTGTTATGAAATGACGTTGTCTGCTTGCGCTCGCCGGTCTGCGTGTTCGTCAGGAAGACCGTATAGTCGTCGCCTTGCACCACAATTTCATATTCGAACCAGACGCCGGGCATGAGCGGCGGTCCCGGTGTGTAGTTCTGCACGGCGGGCTCATTGATGTTCAAGTGCCAGATGCGGTCGCCCGCTTGGATTTTATATATCGCGCCGGTCCTGTTCTTGAACAGGCCATTCGGCTCTGGACGGACGCCATAAAAGTCTTTTGTGGAATCGCCGAGTGCATTGTCATCGACCTGGACTTCGAAGCCCGTAACCACGGGCTTCCACGCTGGATTGCTCAGGTCGAATGCCGCTTCATGAATGAGCCGGCTCAACTGCGCGGGCGTAAGGTCGAGCGTGGGGCGCGGGAAGCGCAGGAACACGCCGCTGTTGTGTTTTGCAGGATCGAATATCCGGAACTGAAGCCTCAGTGTGAAATCGCTGAATGTCTCCGTGGCATAATAGAACAGCCGCAGCCCGCCATCGCCGTAGCTGACCATTTCACCGTTGAGATGGGCCATGCCGCCGCCTGCGGGTCCGGCGAGCCGCCACTTGCCGAAGGTCGCGGCCGTGCCGTCAAACAGCGGGCGGAAGCCTATCTCCGGCTGCGGGCTGATGATGGGATCAGGACCGGGGAGCACATTGTGATTAAGCAGATCACCGGTCCGCCGCCCGAGGGCGACGCCGGTGAGCATCGGGTTCGGCGAGCCGAGGGTCGGAAAAAGCGCGGGGCCTCCGACGTAGCAGTTCGTCGTGTCGTGGATCCGGCCGAAATCGTTGGTCACGGCATCGGCGACGGCATCTCCCATGCGCATCGTGCCGGCGTCATGGTGGGTGGTACCGAGGTCGTCCCGGCGCGCTGTGAACGCAGCGAGCGCAGCCAATCGCTGGGCATCCGGGCCGGCGGGCACCGGAATCACCCGCGTGGCACTGGCTAGTATTTCAAAGGGCTCAATGCCGGCAAAGATAAGCGCGATCTTATCCGAAACCGCGTCCATCGCCTTCCAGGTGTCCCGGTCGACATTGGTTTCGGCGCTGCCTGGAAAGTCCTGGACCGACGCTTTCGAATTGCCCAGCGTTACAACCGCCTTCGGCCGGTCAAAGTCTTGTTCGGTCGTCGACAGACCAACAAAGCTGTCGGGATTGCGCGCGGTCATCTCGCCGATGCCGCGAATTGTGATGACAACCGTATCGTCGGTAGCACGAAGCATGTCGCTTAAATGTTCGACCGTCGGAATCTTTTTGAACAGTTCGGCCTCGGAATCGACACCGAGCTTGTTGAGGCCGGCGGCTGTAATCTGGAAATGAAAGGTCCGGCCGCTCGGTGCTTTGCCCTTCACCAGTAGCGCCGAGCACTGGAGACTCGGAATCACCGTCGGTGGCAGGTTGGCCGCGATTGCCGTTCTCGGTATACGGATCGTCAGGTTCGACCGCAGGTGGGCGACGAGATTCTTGCCCATTCGCCCGGCGGCGCGACCTCCAAGCGATTGCTGAAACGTCGTCAGCGCCAAACGCGTGGTCTCGATCGTGCCGAGAGCGATCACAATCGCGCTCTTCCCACCGGCACGCGGTGGCGCGAGCATCACATCGGTCGAACTTCCGTTTTGCCATACGCGCACTCCCGTCACATTCACCCAATTGTCGGGCTGGGTCTCGGTAATCAGCTCCTGCACGTGGCAGTCGGGAACAATCATCAGGCGTTTTCGCGCATCGGCTGCCGCGTCAATACCATCGGCCTCGTTACTCGCAAGGCGTGCTGCCCGGATCAGGCCCGGCACGGCGCTGAATTTGTTCGTGGGAAAAAGTCCTGGCAAGGTCGTGGACTGGACCGCGAGGGGTGCCTCCAATTTGAAAAGATCGTGCAGGTCCGCCAGCGGCGTCGTGTCCGTCGCGGGCAGGCCGAGCCAGTCGCGAAGAAGCTTGGCATCGATCGAGGGCTCGCCGGGATCAGGATAGCGAACCGCAGGATGATCGAGCAGATCCGCAAACGCGAAGCCGGTCTCGTTGCCCGGCGATTTGAGCCCCGCATAAAGTTGCTTGCGAAGCGCAATATGAAGCGGGCCGTAGATAAAGTCGTTGGTATCCTTGACGCCGATCTGGCGGCTCGCTTGCGCGAAGTAGCCTTGCGTGGGCGCCGCCGGGCGCAAGGCGTCCCGCGTCGAGGGCGGCCATGCGGCTAGCTCCTCGTCGAGCATTTCCGGCGACCAACCGCCCCAGGTCAGCGAGCGACCTCCGACCGCGAACAGAAGGCCCGCGTAATTGAGCGCCGGATGGTTGGCCCACGGCACGCGCATGTCCGGCGCGCCACCCATGAACGGCATGTTTTGGAAATGCTCAGGTAGCACGAATGGCCCGGCCTCGAGAACCAGAATGCGCCGGCTGCGCGTCGTGTCCTCAATGAAGAGATGTTCGGCGACGACGGACCCAAACGTGCCACCGCCGATGATAATGACATCGAAGTCGCGGCTTCTTCCGGCAACGTTCTGGCCCGCGCTATCGCGCGCTTCCTGCAAGGTGTTGCACAGGAAGCGGCCCATGTTATCGAATGTGAAAGACGTGGATTCAGACGACAGCGCCATGGCATCGACTCCGTAGTAACCAAACGCCGCCAGGACTTCGTACGATGGCGGCCCTTCGTCGGGCTGGAAATAAAGTTCGACGACCTTAATCTAAGGTTGTATAACACCCTCCGACCAAGGAGAATGTGAAGCCGATCACTAAAGGTATGGGCGGCACCAACTGCGAACCCTCTATCTGGATTGAACAGAGCGACCACCGCACATTCCGAGGGGGAAGCCGAACGTCAGCCCTGCCTGCACGGATTTCATTTACTTGATGGCCATTCGTGAGAGCATGACGAGCGCGTCGCCTCTGGAAGATATTTGCTTCGACACCAGACAACTGGAGCGTGGCCTCATTAGCACGCAGCCATAACCTGTCTGGCGGAACTGCCTGAACGTGAGGTCGCTTGCCACGAGCTTGTCATAGCGCGTTGGCCGCAAGCCGAGGCACGGCATGCCCCGACAGTGGAACCACTGTCGGATAAGCGTTGAAGTCGCCGCGTACATTTTCGCGGTTCGCCGAGCCAAGGAGCACAGATCATGTTGGCACGCGCAATCTCTCAATCGGTTCTTTACTCTCCGGTCTTGGCTGGTGCCCTCTCGCCCGCCCATGCCCTGACCCAGCAAAAGCTGGTAGCCAAGCTTGAATCCGCTGGATATTCGCAAATCCGAGACATCAAATCGACCGCCGAAGGCACCGCGGTCAAGTCCAGGAGCGACGCTAGAGAATCTCACTACGTGCAGGAGCAACGGATTGGGCCACAAGAGCCTCTCATTCTACCCCGGGCTATGCGACACGCCCCCGTCCTTCGCGCTACTGCACCCTGACGAGAGATCGATCGCTCTCGCGCGCCAAGATATCTTCGGCGTAGATAGCCATAGCGCTTGCACACGTCAGTTGAGTTACTTCGTTTCGCCATACGACACCTCGTCGAACAGGGTCACGCTGTCCGCCTTGGTCCATAGTCCCACTTTCCCGGCATCGGTGAATGTAGAGTCTTCGACTTCAAACAATTGCTTGCCGTTGAAGGATACGCTGAAGCGCGAGGCTTTGAAGTCGACACGCAAGCTGTGCCAGGTGTTCGCCGGCACTTTGACATCCGTTCCATAGCCTCCTTTGCGGCCGACGATGTCGAGCGAACTGCGAGCACCGTTGACGGTCTTGTAGAGAACGACATTGTCCTCGAGCGCATTGGCCCTGACCACATAATAGTTGTTGGCGTCTTTCGCCCGCCAAACAATTCCGGCCGCGCGGTCCTCGGACCCCGAGATGGCCTTGAACTTCACCTCGACGAAGCCGTCCTTGATGTTGGTGTCGTTCTTCAGGATTAGAGGATAGGTGGCACGCCCGGATTGCCGCAGCGCGGTCAGTTTTGACGGTGCCGTCCGATCGCTTTCGATCGTCCATTTCGGATCGCCCGATCCTGTCAGGGTCGATGTCCAACCCTCAGGGGTAGCCCCAATCTTGGTGCTCTCGAAACTAACTGCGTGGTTTGACATGTCATTCATCTCCAACAGGAAAAACGCGGCTGCGATAACGGCCCAGCGAACGTGCGGATGACGCATTTGCCTAGTGTCCTGTTTTCGAAGCTTGCAATACATCGCCGCAAATCTGTTACACGATGGACATTCAGCCTATTGATCGACCAAGTCCTCTTGCGGGAATCCTCACTACGCGGAGAGACGGGAAATCAACTTCTCAACGCGGCCGGTGATGAAGCTCCAGGCGATATCAAAATCGTCGCTGACCGCGGGGCACTCATCCCAACGCTCTTCCGGTTTGGAAGGCGCGAGCCGCCGACCGGCGTCGCAGGCGAACGACACGATCAAGCTGGTGTCAGAGAGGTGCTCCGCCGCGATCAGGGCGGGACGGTACTGACTGACATCGATACCGCGGCTCTTCATGCCGGCGACGACATTTCCAGGGACCTCGCCATCGGGTTCGGGTCCGGACGTGGTCGCGCGAAGCGGCAGGTTGTTCTCGATCGCGAGGCGATTGAAATATTCCGCCGCGATCAGGCTCTTGGCCGAGCCGTGCAAACACACAAACGAAACCTTCTGCGAACTCATATCTTCTCCTTACTGTTATCTTTGCCGAATACGATTCATCCGTTTGCGCGAGGCGATGAGTTATCAATCCATGAAGTCGCCGTTCGGCTTGCCGCGCTTCACCGCATTCTGCGCATGGTCGTCCTTGAAGCCGAGATGTCGGAAGCCTTCGGCGATAGCTTCGAGGCCCGGTCCCTCCGGCTGTTGGTACAGCGTATTATCGGTGTCGGCACCGTTGACGATCCGTCCGAGCAATACTAGCGCGGGATCGCCGGTCAGTTTGTACTTTTTCAAGATCGCTTCGAACGAGCACTCCTTGCCGTGATGGCCAAGCTCGACGTCCTTGACATCGTAGGGAATGGCGTCGAGGCGCTTCGCCTCCGCCATCACCTTCTCTCCCGGCACAAACACGAACTCGGCGTCCTTATCGACGAACTTCTTGATGAGCCAGGGGCATGCGACACGGTCGACTTTGACCTTTTCGCGGGTGATCCATTTCATGCTGGGTTCTCCTGTGCAGGTCTTGAGTCGGCGGGCATCAGGTGTCCGAGAGGACGAGGATTCCGCCATGCGCGGGTGAAATTACATAAAGCGCAATGAGAAATCCTTGCCTGACTTCCTCCTCGTTCCGATAGTAGACTGCGACTGAGGGTCTATCGGACAAATCGTTTCGGCAAGGTTCGATTTGTCCGGAACGACTTTGCGGCTCAACGGCGACGAGTTCGCCTGACTTCGCTAACTCCGCGAGCGCCGGATCAATGTCAGCGGAAGTCCACTCGGAAGCAGACCGTAAGCGAAATTCGCTGGGGGGAATTGAAGGCTTGCTTTCGTCCATGTGCACATTACCTCGACAAGTCGAGCGTTGCACAGTTCTTGGACCGAAGCCTCAAGGGGAGACCGTACTTCCCCTGAGCACGTCATAATTCAGCAAGGCGACAAATGCAATAGCACTTTTTGAGCCTTAATTCTGAAAGCTCACACCTATCATAAGCCCGTTGTGTAGGGTTTCAGATCGTATAGCCGGCCAGGCCATCGGTGTCCGCTAGGCAGATTGTGTTGCGCAGTCTTGTCGAGCATGAGTTCAATCGTTGGCGCTTCCGTTAAGGCCTTTTCACGAGATAACTCTTCATGCAGGAGCCCTCTCGGTCGCGGCACACCTTGGAGGCCTTTGAGCATTGTGCTGGTTCTTGGCTGCAGCCGCGCCACAGTCCGCTTGGCTTGTCGGAAGAGGTTGCAACAATAAGCTGAAGGTTCACGACGATTGGAGGTCTCGGGGAGGGTTTTGGAATAAGTGCTTTGCGGTCTGCTAAGGAATATCTGCCATTCGGATCGCTCCGCCAACAAGACAGGATCTAGGTATGGACATTCGATATCTGGTAAGCGCGCTGGCAATTTATGCTCTCGTGGGCTCGGCTCAGGCCCGCGCGCAGGATGCACTCATAAGCTATAAATCTTTGGCGCCCGAAACCGCTTTGGACCTTGCGCGTGCCGCGTTGGCAGATTGCCAGAAACGTGGCTACCAAGTGGCCGTCGCGATTGTCGATCGCTTCGGTGTGGTCCAGGTGGTGCTGCGTGATCGTTACGCCGGGCCTCATACGCCCGCGACCGCCTCGGGCAAGGCTTGGACCGCCGCGACCTTTCGCAACAGTACAAGCAATCTTTTCGCCATCAGCCAGCCCGGAATGATGCAGGCGGGTATTCGAACCCTGCCAGGCGCCGTAATTATCGGAGGAGGACTGGTCGTCGAGTCAGGCGGCTCGCTGGTCGGCGCAATCGGAGTGTCGGGAGCGCCAGGGGGCGATGCCGACGAAGCCTGCGCCAAGGCGGGTATAGAGGCGATTCAAGGCAAACTCGATTTCTGAAATTGATCGGGTATGGGTCGCCGCCCTGGTTCGGACGCCGTGGCAACCGTGCGTGCCGGTACTATCGGGGAGTTCTGGTACTACGGCCAACGATGGTGCAGATTATCGATTACATAGGCGTGCGCATGCCGGAACGGCGTCCCGTCTAGATGAGGATGGTCAGAGGGTAGTTCCGGATGTTGATGCGGAACGACATCGGCATCGATCGCCGGCCAGACGCGCAACGCGATTAGCGCCCCTGCGAAGGTCATTGCGGCAAGCACCAGCAAGGTCGGCACGATCCCGGCAGATGATCCAAGCCAACCGGCCAACGGATATGTCAACAGCCAACAGGCGTGCGAGAGCGCAAATTGAGCCGCGAATACGGCCGGCCGATCGGCTGCGTGTGCGGAACGACGCAGCAGCCGGCCCGATGGTGTCATGACCGACGAATAGCCGACCCCCAGGATTATCCACGTCACCAGAAGCGCGGGCCAGCTCAGATTCTCAATGGATGGCTTTGTCGGCGACAGAAACACGAAGCCTGTAAATCCGAGCAGAGCTACACCCAGAACGATGGCGGCGGACAGCATAACGGGACGGTCTTCCAGGCGATCTAGCAATCGCGGCAACAACAGCGCCGCTACCATCGAACCGCCGCCGAAACACGCAAGCGCAATCGCGACATCGCTGTCCATCCCGCCGAGCATTCCCCGGACTACAACCACCGTATTGACGATGACCATGGCTCCCGCGGCTGCGACCGATAAATTGAGCGCAAGCAGGCCCCTCAAGCGAGGGGTTGCGAGATAGATGCGAATGCCGCGCGTAGTATTTTCGTAGATACCACCCTTGCGTTCGGAGGCCTCAGGCTGCGGGATAGTGACGGAGACCACCAGCGCTGCCGAGCAGAAGAATCCGACGACGGTCCCAATGAACAGCCAGTTGAAGGTAATAATCGTCAGTAACGCTGCCGCCAGCATCGGGCTGAGCAGGCTTTCCATGTCGTAGGCCAGGCGTGAAAGCGACAATGCGCGGGTGTATTGGGCCTCATCCGGAAGCACGTCCGGGATCGTTGCCTGAAATGTCGGGGTGAACGCCGCCGATGCCGACTGCAGCACGAAGATCAGGAGGTACACCTGCCAAACCTGGTCGACAAAGGGCAACGCCAGTGCGACGGCAGCGCGCGTGATGTCCATCGAAACCAGAAAAGCGCGACGCGGCAGAAAATTCGCAAAACCTCCGACCACCGGCGCCACGCCGACATAGGCGATCATCTTGATCGCCAGCGCAGTTCCAAGCACGGCACCTGCCTTGTCCCCGGCGATCTTGTAAGCCAGGAGGCCGAGCGCAACGGTCATCATTCCGGTGCCGATCAGCGCGATGACCTGCGCGGCAAAGAGGTGTCGGTAGGTGCGGTTGGCGAGAACTGAAAGCATGCCGCTTCCTTCCGGACTGCTATTCGGCCGCACGGTTCGGGATGAAGCTCTGGTGAGGCTTCGCTTCGAAACGCGACATCGTCATGTGTCAAACCCGAGGTTGAGCTGGCGGATCAACGGCCAAAGGCCGACGATGATAACCGCGAGCGCGGCGGTGAATTCCAGGACGTGACCGGTCCGAGCCCTCCAGGATTCCGTGCGCGTCATCAACGGCAAAAGCCTCGTTCGAAAAAGCACGGCGAGTCCGGGGAACGTGGCGACGGTGACAATCATTCCAGCCGCAAAGGTTATGGACAGAACAAGCCCAGATGCAATAACGCCGTGAACGACGGCATAGGTCATGATGAAGGCCGTCAAAGGGCAGGGCACAAGGCCAGCAACGAAGGCGAGCGCCGGTGCGGATCGGCTGTGATCGTGCGTGTTGGGACGCGACGCCCGCCAGAGCAGCCATAGTCCGATCAGCACGATCATGATCTGGCTGGCAAATTCGAGGTTCGGTGCCCGGCCGGCGCCGCCGATCGTGCGCTGCAGGATAGCCAGTCCGCTCAGTACAGTCACAATCGCAGATCCGACGTGAGTGATGATGAGGATGGCACTCGAGCCGAGCGCGCCGGTGAGATGGCCCTTGCCCGCATAATATGAGGCTAGAACCGATTTGCCATGTCCCGGCAGCAATGCATGCAGCATGCCGAAGCCAAACGCCGTTCCGACGAGAGCTGGCGTGCCTGTGGCCCCCGTGCTGCGCAACCCATTGAGTGCCTCGATTGCGCCGGTGTAAAGCCAGCGTTGAAGGTCGAAAATAGCCTCCATCATGTTAGCAGCTTCAACATGGTGTGCCGTCCCATTCTATTCGGCCGCACGGTTCGGGATGAAGGTCCGGTCGGATTTCGCTTCGAGTTCCTCAGACGCGAAATATGAATACAGAGCCGGCAGAACGAGCAGCGTCAGCAATGTCGCGCTCAACAACCCGCCGATCACCACGGTAGCCAGCGGCTTCTGTACCTCCGCTCCCGTACCGGTCGCGAGAGCCATCGGGACAAAGCCCAGGGAGGCGACCAGCGCCGTCATGATCACCGGACGAAATCGCGTGAGCGCGCCCCGGCTGATGGCCGTGGGCCCCGTTTTAGCCGCTTGACGATTTTCGGGTGGGTTTCGTGAAGATGGTCGCGTGCCATGTTGAAACCCATCCCCCATGGGGATAAAGCATCGCTTCGTGTCGCAGTCGAGGGGAGGAAACCTGTGCCGTTCGGCGGATCTATTTTTTGCGATGTCTGAAACGCTCTATGAATCAAGGTATTGATAGCCCAAAGGTGATTTAGCGGGGAACCGATCGCATCTCAAATGTTCACCGCGAGCGAGTGGCGGTATCGGTGGTTGCGCCTCGCTGTCACCACCGACACTAGCCTGACTGATGTTACGACCGGTCTCACGCAACTGCCTCGAACAGCAATTGAGATGGT
>WNGQ01018815.1_pt1 | contig 10333 bp, 8 predicted proteins | sample 5407661 | NCBI WGS metagenome assembly WNGQ01 (sample SAMN13153382, study PRJNA577476) | soil metagenome | isolation source: 60 cm soil or saprolite under Garry oak tree replicate 2 | place: USA:California | collected 2016-06-15 | reverse complement strand
CCTCAACAGTATCGCGTGTGGTACCTGCGATGGGAGTAACGATTGCTCGTTCTGTTTGTAACAACGCATTAAGCAGGCTAGATTTACCAACATTGGGACGACCAATAATGGCGGTGCGCACGCCCTGACGGTAGAGCTTCCCTTGCTCGGAGCCAGCTAGCAGGGTTTCCACCTGTTGTTGAGCTTGCGTGATAAAAGGGAGCAATTCAACAGCCTGCGGGGTAGGGATATCATCCTCTGGAAAATCAATACTGGCCTCGATGCGTGCCACGGCGCCAAGTATGGCCGTACGCGCCTGCTGCACCTGTGCGGAGAGACGCCCACGTAATTGTTGCATAGCCAGGCGTTGCCCCACCTCCGTTTGCGCCGAGATCAGATCCATAACGGCCTCGGCCTGGGCCAGATCGACACGTCCATTGAGAAAGGCGCGCAGCGTGAACTCGCCAGGATTTGCCAGGCGCGCCCCCTGTGCCAGCACAGCACGCAGAATGCGTTGCAGGATCAATGGGCCGCCATGAGCCTGGATCTCCACAATATTTTCGCGTGTATAGGTGCGCGGCGCATACATAAACGCCACAAGCACATCATCGAGCACTTCTTGTTGTGCTTGATCAAGAATATACGTATAGGTAAGTAAGTGAGAGGGAGGAAGAGAGAGCGCTTCACTTTGACTTCCTGCTCGTTGCAAGAGAGGCAAGACCAGGTCAAATGCCTCCGCACCACTTACTCGTACTATGCCTACACCCCCTATGCCGAGTGGCGTGGCTATGGCCGCGATGGTATCGTTCTGCATGGGTGGATTATACAGTAGCCTCCTTACACACGCAAGCAATTGTAAAAAGCTCTGCTTTATGGCATGGTGGCCATGATACGCTCTGGATGAGAATAGACATTCATAGCCTGACCGCGTAAAAAGCCGATCAGCGTTATGCCGCTACTTTCAGCCAGTTCAACAGCCAGACTAGAGGGAGCGGAGATAGCAGCAATACACGGGATACCGGCCAACAGAGCCTTCTGAATGATTTCGTAAGAGGTGCGCCCACTGACCATCAAAACACATTCTCTGTAAGATGCAATATCATGCAGCAAGCCATAACCGATCAGCTTATCGACCGCGTTATGCCTGCCGATATCTTCGCGCAGGAGCAATAGTCGCCCATCCTTCGTGAAGAGACCCGCCGCGTGTAAACCGCCAGTGTGGCTAAAGACTGCCTGCTCAGCGTGAAGCTGATTGGCCATAGTATAGAGAGTTGATACAGGAACGCGCATATTGCCGGGGGGCAGGGGCGGAATCGAGCACAGAAGATCGGCGATGCTATTTTTGCCACACAGCCCGCAGCTTGCCGACACCGCGAAATGGCGCTCAAAAGACGCCTGTGCGGAGGGCTGATAGGATGGTATAGCGACATTGAGCACATTTGGTAACGGTAGCCCATCAGCATCCAGCGCATCTTCAATAGTCACTACTTGCTCAGCGCCTTGAATGACACCCTCGGTCAGGAGAAAACCCAGTGCCAATTCGCGGTCATGACCAGGGGTACGCATAATCACCGCCAATGGTCGATTGTTGATACGGATCTCAAACGGCTCCTCAACAGCAAGCTGATCCTCGCGCTCTTGCTGATCATCCTGAGACCAATGGGTAATATTGATACGCATAATACGTTCTGGATCGAGTGCGGAACGCCAGAAGCCTGGTAGCGTCATAGTTATCGTCTCCGTTCTTGACGAACAATAGAGCGCTCCATTGTGGTGGGAGGACGAGACGAGGGAGACTGTAGCTGCCGCTTGAAGTAGTATTTACAGGCACCGGGGCGAACAGGGTCGGGGGGTTCAATCGCGACGAGCCCCCACCCCTCCTTCTCTAACCAGCTCCAGGCCTCATACTCGTCGTCAAAGTCACGCACAACATTGCCTGCTACAGTAAAAACCATTGTACCTAACAGGTAGCGATGTTCCCAGTGTACCATATTATCTACCTTCTTAAATAGCATGAATGAACGCCATGTATACCTCACCAGCGAGGGCCTGCGGAGCAGTAGCTTGATTAAATAAACGACCGGTTTCATATTATGTGGTATAAGATACACTAAAATAATACAAATCTGCACGAACATTAAGAAATATTTCGCGTTGACGTAAAGGTTATAGAATGTTAGGATAAGAGCTAACTCATGGTTCCCAGCAGATGAAGGATCGCGCATGTATCATTTTGTCAAAACAAGCAACGAACTGCTGCGCAAGCGCGGCTATCGCCTGACGCCACAACGCTATATGATTTTGAGCGTGATAGAGGAAGCAACGGAGCACCTCAGTGTTGAACAGATCACCGAGCGGGTGCAGCAACGCAATCCTTTTGTCAGCCTTTCAACGGTCTACCGCACATTAGAGCTACTTTTGAACCTGGGACTGGTCCGCGAAAACCACCTGCCGGGGGAGCAACCGCGCTACGAGGTAGCCAGGGGACGCGCACACCATCACCTGATCTGTCATCGCTGCCACGAAACAATCCATCTCGACGAAACACTCTTGGGTAACCTGAATGAGGAACTGCAAGAGAAGTATCATTTTCAGGGCATCTCGCTCAACCTATTAGCCACCGGTTATTGCACAGCCTGCTGGGAACATATACAAAAGGAAGCACAACCGTCGTAGGGAGAGGATTTATCCCTCTGCCTACGAATTACCCTGGACAACCAATCTGCAATAGCTGCGTATTGCAGCAATAATTCGGATCAGGAGCAGGTGGAAGCTCAGCTTTTACATACTGATTAGCAAAGATCTCATTATACATTGCCGCAATCATCGGACCCACGGTCGCGCCACCTTCGCCACCATTTTCCTTCATAGCAACAATAGTAAGCGCGGGCAACTGATTAGGATTCGTCACCGCATAAGGGGCCTGAGTAATCAGCCAGCTATCCGCGTTCTTACCGCCACCCAGTTCGGCCGTGCCAGTCTTCCCAATAATGCCTGTGTTTGAGGTGAACAGGTCGCGTACAATCGAGCCAGAACCACAACGCACAACGCCGAACATGGCCTGGCGCATCTGTGTGGCCGTCTGATTGCTCATCTGCTGTTGGCCGATTGCCTGGGGACCATACGTCTGCAAGGGATTTTTATTGTTATCGGTGATCTTAGAAATGAGCGTCGGACGCATCAACTGACCATCGTTGGCCACCGCATTATCTATGAGAGACATTTGCAGCGGCGTCATTACATCGTAGCCCTGACCGAAGGAGTTAGCGGCCAGTTCATTATTGGCGAGCGGTTGATTATTCTTCAAAACCTGGCTAGGCTGAACAGGTAAATCGAAGGGAATCTGCTGGCCTACATAGAAGCGTTTATTGTAGTCCAGCCAGCTATCGGGGCCTGTATTCACACCAACCTGGGCAAAAATGATATTGTCAGAATGCACGAAGCCGTACTCAGTGTTGATCGGGAAGCGGATAGTATAGCCATCGATATTATTGCCATTGGGACCAAACGGCTGACCATTATAGAAAATTGGGCCACGGGCCTGATCTCTCGTGAAAGTCTGATCCAGCGTCGTTTTTTGCGAGTCGAGTCCGGCGATGAGGGTCAGCGTCTTGTAGGTTGAACCAGGAGGATAAATGGACTGCAAAGGACGTTCTATGAGCGGTTGCTCGATAGTATCCTGGGACAGTTGTTTATAATAGCCAAGATCTCCATTGGCAATGGTCTGAACCAACCTATTAGGATCGAAACCGGGACGGCTGAGCATCGCCAGAATCTCGCCGGTATGAGGGTTAGACACAATCACAGAACCACGATCGGTCGCGAAGGTCTCACCTGGTACAAGATTAATGGGATCATCGAAGTGCTTATTCACGAGTCGCTGGATGCGCACATCAATCGTCAGATAGACATCATTGCCTACGGGAGGCCGATGGAGCAGTTTACTGAAAGTGTTATCAAGGGCGACTACACCTACGCGACCACTCAAGTAGTCATCATACTGGTGTTCTATACCAGTGGAAGGATAGAGCGGGCTGACGTAGTAACCGATCAAGCCAGCCAGCGAGGGTTCATAGTAGTGGCGCAGGTAACCACAGCCAGTATTAGACGGCTTAGAATCGGCGAGGAGCACGCCATTACGGTCAAAGATGCGTCCCCGCTGGGGGGCATTAGAAGAGAGACAGGGACGACCGTTATGCACATTCCCTGTCACCTGCTGTGCCACCACCACCTGCCAATAGACCAGGCCCACACTCAGGGCCATAAAAAAGACGATAAACAGGCGCATCAATCTGCGTATGCCTACCTGAATATTCATAGATATGCCCTCCGCACGGCTCCAACAGAATACCTATATCGATGACGAGTGTATCATTGATACGTACGGTTGACAAGCGATGAAGGTAACAAACCAATGCATCAGGCGCAGCCCAATTGCAACAGTTGCGCTGTACAGCAGTATTTTGCATCTGGAAGCGCGGGCTGTTCCGCTTTGACATATTGTTTGTCAAAGATATCGTTGTACATATTCGTAATCATCGGCCCCACAGATTGACCGCCCTCGCCCGCATTCTCTTTCATCGCGGTGATAGTTATAAGAGGTGTCTGCACCGGGTTGTTTACCGAGTAAGGTGCCTGTGTAATCAGCCAACTATGGGCATGAAGCGTACCTCCAAGCTCAGCAGTTCCCGTCTTACCAATGATACCCCATGGCGACGATGACAGCTTCACCTCCGTCAGCGACCCGGAGCCACAGCGCACAACTCCATACATGGATTGCCGCACCTGAGAAGCCGCCTGGCTTGAAGCCTGCCTGTCACCCAGAGTCTGAGGCTGGTTATCCTGTATCGTCGTCTTATCGGGATCAACGATCTTCTGCACGAGCATGGGCCGCATCAACTGCCCATCGTTAGCAACGACATTATCAATCAGCGACATCTGCATCGGCGTCACGAAGTCTGCACCCTGGCCAAAGGCATTATCAGCCAGCAAATTTGTATCAAGAGGTTGCCCATCGCGCAAAACGCTACTGGGAGTCACCGGTAGATCAAAAGGAATATCCTGGCCCACATACAGACGTTTATTGTAATCAAGCCAGCTATCGACGCCAGTGGCGGCACCTAGTTGGGCAAAGATGATATTATCAGAGTGAGCAAAACCATAATTCGTGGAGACGGGAAAACGAAAGGTATATGGCTCAAGGTTGTTGCCGATAGGGCCGACAACATGCTGACCAACGGTAACAGGTCCCAAAGCATGTTTCTGGTCAAATGTCTGATCCAGCGATATTTTGCCCGAGTCCAGCCCGGCGAGCAGCGTCATCGTTTTATAGGTTGAGCCGGGAACATACTTCGCCTGCAAGGGACGTTCGAGAAGAGGCTGAGACGCGTCGGAAGCAAGTTTATTATAGTAGGAGAGGTTGCCACTTTGCAGGGTTTGTACCAGCTTATTAGGATCAAAGCTGGGGCGACTGAGCATCGCCAGGGTCTCACCAGTATGAGGATTAGACACAATCACAGAACCGCGATTACTCGCGAAGGTCTGATCCGCCACTAGATTGATGGGGTCATCGAAGTGTTTATTGACCAGCCGCTGAATACGCACATCGATTGTCAGATAGAGATCATCGCCCACGGGAGGACGGTGTAGAACTTTATTCACGGCGTTATTCACGACCGTCATACCAGCGCGACCGGTAAGATAGCTGTCAAACTGCCGCTCGATACCGGTGGCAGGATAGTTCGGACCGGCATAGTAGCCAATCAAACCGGCGAGCGAAGGTTCGTAATAATGACGGATATAGCCACAGTAGGGTGAAGGGCGTGAGTCCGCCAACAGCACACCATTGCGGTCAAAGATACGTCCACGAACAGGGGTATTATCCGCCATACACGCGCGACCGTTATGCACATTGGCAGTCACTTGCTGCGCCACTCCCACTTGCCAGTAAATCAGGCCTACACTCAAGGCAACAAACAAGGCAACCATGAAGAGCATCAGTTTGCGTATGGCATTACGAATATCCATTGAAGACCCCTTAATTCAGACGTAATGAGATAAACCCACAGACGAATGTATCATTGAAACCCGCCGTTGGCAAACTAATAGGTAATTAGATAACAACCAGCAGAGACAGAATAGGAAAGCCTCCTAAAGATCGGCCCTACAGCGGAGAACCTCTGCTGTAGGGCCGATCTTTAGGAGGCTTCTCGCCCCTCGCGACAATGTTCCCCGCAGGAGATATCACGAATGGAAGTGGCGCATCATCTCATCGATGCTATCTCCGCCATATTTCTCGATGAACGCCTCAGCGAGCACAATCGCCATCATCGCCTCACCGACCACACCAGCAGCAGGCACAACACAGACATCACTGCGCTCATAGCGGCTCTGATCGATATTTTCCCCGGTCGCCAGATCCACCGAGGGCAGGGGATGAGCCAGGGTCGGAATAGGCTTCACACCGACACGCGCCACCAGCGGCTCACCATCGGTGATGCCCCCTTCGACGCCACCAGCATTATTGGTCAGATGGGACCAGGCATCACCCTCGTGCCTGAGAACATCATGCACATGGGAGCCGGTTGAATGCGCCGCCACAAAGCCAGCGCCGATCTCCATTGCCTTAACTGAAGGGATGCTCATCATCGCCATGCCAAGACGCGCCCCCAGACGGCGGTCCCACTGGCTATAACTCCCCAGGCCAATTGGCAGACCCAGCGCAACTACCTCAAAGACGCCACCACAGGTATCTCCATCGCGCTTGGCCTCAAGGATGCGCGCGATCATCTTCTCGGTCAATGCAGCATCGGCGCAGCGCATCGGAGACGCTTCAACCGCTTCCCAGAATGTAGGAGGATATGCCTCGCGAGTCATAGCAGGAGGATTGTCGTAGCCGACATCGACGATAGAGAGCACATGGCTATGAATAGTCACACCAAAGTGTGCTAACAACTGGCGACACAGGCCACCCACAGCCACACGAGAGGCTGTTTCACGCGAGCTTGAGCGTTCAATCACATTGCGCACATCGCTATGACCATACTTCATGGCCCCAGTGAAGTCGGCGTGGCCGGGACGAACCCGCGTCACCTCATCCATAGAAGCCTCCACCGGTTCAGCATTCATCCGCTCTTCCCAGTTCACCCAATCGAGATTCTCAATTTGCAGCGTAATGGGCGAACCCAGGGTTTTACCATGACGTACACCAGAGAGGATACGAACAGCATCCTTCTCTATTTTCATGCGACCGCCACGGCCATAGCCACCCTGACGGCGGCGCAGATCCCCATCAATAATAGTTTTTTCCACCGTTAAACCAGCAGGCAGGCCCTCGATAAGCATTGTCAGGCAAGGGCCATGAGATTCGCCAGCAGTCAGAAAACGAAACATACGCAGATCTCCCAGAATATATAGAAGGCCGCAGAGACACCGGAAGCATCTCGCTAGCCAGCAGGCGCCCTATAAGAAACCTGTTAACAACAGGCTATCTTGCACGTAGATTACCACAAGAGCACAAAAGGGTAAATGGTGTCGGCAGGTAGCTTAAATTCGATTATTTTTAGCGAAATTTACATAAGACACGCTCTCTGACAGTGCGTAGACAGGGAATAAGTACAGGTCATGAATGTAGCCCTCAAAAATGACTAGAATAGCCTATTATGATAATGCAATGTATATCACTTAGTTTTGAGGGAAGAACTCAGCATATAAATCATTCTATCGTGCGCACATTTCATTCATTGAAAGAGATATGTGCAGAAGAACTTTACTTGTAGCACAAGAGAAACTGTATAAGTATGTATTTAATATTTAAGAACTAACATATTGACAGAAAGCATAAGTGTATTTTACAATGTATTTGACTTTATGCTTTGTGTATTTATTGACTCCTTTGTTGTGGAAATAAATTTGGAGGCGGATATGTCCCCTGAACAATCATCAGGTAAAATTGGCAAGAGCGTGGGGGAAAAGCTACGTGCGGCACGGATCGCACTTCACTATACACAGAGTCAGTTAGCAGCACCTGATTTTTCTGTGAGCTACATCTCTGCTATTGAACGGGGACAGATCCACCCATCGCTACGAGCCTTAGAGATCCTCGCCACGCGACTTGGTCTCTCTTCTACACAGCTCTTACCGAATCGTGGCCCAACCGAAGATCGCCTGAGTGACTCATCTGACCTTACCGCACGAGACGATAATGAAACAGACCTCACGCTATTACAAGCACAGCTCGACATCAGGCGGGACGAACCTCTCAGTGCAATAACTCTATTAGAGAAGCTCTCGACAAAGCGACTCACGCGGCAACAGCAATTGCAGCGCAGCTATTATCTAGGCTGGGCATACTTCAAAGCGATGCGCTATCAGGAATGTGAGTACACCCTTTCTGATTCATTGCAACTTGCGAAAGACTTGAATATCCACTACTTGTTGACCCATATTCTGTATGTGCTAGCAATGACCTACAGTACCATGCATAACCACACCCAGGCTTTGTTGTACTACCAGCGCTGCCTCAATGCACTGGAGGCCGCGCCTGTCAACGATCCATTTTTCACAGCAGAAATATATATGTATATGGGACAATACCATACCCAGTCCGAGAGACTCGACAGTGCCATCGAAATGTTTCACAAAGCGCTGAACACCATTGCGCCCTATGCCACGCGTCAGGCCAGAGGGGCAATTAATTTGAGCCTCAGTCGCTACTATAGTGAATTAAAAGATTACGAGCTTGCAGCGCAATATGCTTACAATTGTATCTATCTCTCCACCCAGGATGCAGCGACACACATGAGAAGTGAGCTGTACCATTACCTGGGGCAGGCATACATGAAAAGTGACCCGGAAAAAGCCTGGGTCTTCTTTGACCAAGCACAGAGCCTGGAAAGCGTTCAGCACGACACACTTGCACTTGCCAGCATTTACACACACAAGGCAGAATGGTACCAGGAACAGGGGCAATTAGAGCAGGCCGCGTCACTTGCCAAGCAAGCACAAGAGATGGCCATAGCCTTTGGGGAGAGCATCGTCGCAGCAGAAGCATCCATTACGTTGGGACGCATCGAATACGCGGGAGAAGACTACGCTCAAGGAGACAAACACTTCATCGCTGGTCTACAAATGATCGAAAGCCTGGGACGCCACGAAGAGTTAGCCAATGAATCAGTGAGATATGCAGAACTGCTAGAGCAACATGGCCAGGCACGAGAAGCCTTTAATTTCTTCCGCCGAGCATTCGAAAGCAGGCAAGCACTGGGCAGGTAGGGTGCGGGGGACCCTGTCTGGGGGGACAGGTAATGCCCCACCCCTTCCCTCTCTTTCCATTTCTCCTCTTTCCCTCCCTTATCCTCCCTTACCCGCCCTTATCCCCCACAGCCCAACAGCTCTTCCCACCAATTTCTCCTCACCAATAGTAGCCACACCACGCGATATGACCACCAATTTCTCCCTACCAGCAGCGGCCACGCCACGTGATATAATTTGCTTCTGGAAGGGAGAAATTATCTTATGGATACAAATGCAACAGAACAACGAGATAAAGAGGGAGCGACACACCTCACCCACCTGGATGAATACGGCAACATCCACATGGTTGATGTAAGCGAGCGAGCAGAGACGTTACGTGAAGCGATTGCTCACGCGCGGGTGCGTATGTTACCGGCAACATTGAACTTGATAGAGACTAACCAGGTTTCCAAAGGCAGCGTCTTAGAGGTTGCCAAGATAGCGGGAATCATGGCCGCCAAGCAAACTCCACAACTTATTCCCCTGTGCCATCCATTACCCATGACGCACATCGATCTGTCATTTACGCTCGATAGCCAGCAGGGGGTGATCAAAATCACGGGACGTACACGCACAACCTACAAGACGGGAGTAGACGTAGAGGCCCTAACTGCCGTCACGGTGGCAGCACTGACCATCTACGATATGTGCAAAGGCGTCGACACAACGATCACCCTGGAACAGGCCTATGTCGCGCAAAAGAGCGGTGGCAAAAGCGGAACCGTGACATTTCAGCCTGACTGATTGTCTTTGCGTACCTCCAGTAGCATAAACAGGGCCTCAAGGAGATTATGCTCCTCAGGGTCTGCAAGGCGCAGGTCGGTATAGCCGAGCGTTGTTACCAGGGAACCATCAGCAGCGACAGGGACAGCGCTACGAATAGCGCGTGGGTTGCCACCGAGCCAACGTATCGGCTCAAGCAAAGAGCCCAGAGGCACTGAAATCAGCACAAAGTGGCCACGCAGCGACTCATCCAAAGCACTGAGGTGCAATTCCAGTGCCTGCTCATGCTGAGTAATAGTGCCTTCGAGTGCATGTGATCGCAGATGAATAACGGATG
>WNGQ01011781.1_pt1 | contig 10334 bp, 10 predicted proteins | sample 5407661 | NCBI WGS metagenome assembly WNGQ01 (sample SAMN13153382, study PRJNA577476) | soil metagenome | isolation source: 60 cm soil or saprolite under Garry oak tree replicate 2 | place: USA:California | collected 2016-06-15 | reverse complement strand
GCGCGATTGTGAAATAATTCACAATATGAGGAAGATCTCCGAGAGTACGGTGCGGCGGCTCTCCCTGTACCTCCGGTTCCTCGAGCAGTTCGACGCGCAAGGCCAGGGCACCATCTCCTCCGCCGAGCTGGCCCGGCGCGGCGGCACGACTTCAGCCCAGGTACGCAAGGACCTCTCCTTGTTCGGCTCGTTCGGCAAGCGCGGCCTGGGCTATTCCGTCCCCGAGCTCACCGCCCGGATCCGCGACATCCTGGGCCTGCGACGCACCTACCGCGTCGTGCTCGTCGGCGCGGGCCGCATCGGCAGCGCGCTGGTGCAGTATCCCGGCTTCCGCCAGCGCGGCTTCCATGTCGCCGCGATCTATGACAAAGACCCGAAGAAGATCGGCTCCCGCTGGAACGGGCTCGTGGTGCGCGACATCCGCCACCTCGACGCCGACCTCGCCAAGGAGCCCAGCGACATCGCCATCGTCGTGACGCCTCCCGAGTCGGCGCAGGACGTGGTGGATCGGCTGGTGCGCGCAGGAGTGAAGGCCATCCTCAACTTCGCGCCGGTGCAGCTCGCGGTGCCCGACGACGTGGCGGTGAAATCGGTGAACATGGCGCTGGAGCTCGAGACGCTGAGCTTCGCGCTGGCAAATCGTTAGCCGCCCGTCTGAGCCGCGGTTAGATTCCGCCCATGGCGCGCGTCCACGTGACAAGCGAAATCGGCCCGCTGCGGACGGTGCTGGTTCATACTCCCGGCCGTGAGCTCGTCGCGGTCACGCCCGGCAACCGGGAAGACTACCTCTACGACGACATCATCGACCTGGAGCTCGCCCAGCGCGAGCACCGGCGGTTCGTGGCGGTGTTGGAGCGGTTCGCCCAGGTGTACGAAGTCCGCACGCTGCTGACGGAGCTGGTGGCGCGTCCCGACGTGCGCGAGTTCCTCGTGACTCGCGCGCTCGAGGTGGTGCCGTCGGACGCCCTGGCCAAGCAGCTCGCCGCGCTGTCGCCCGAGGAGCTCGTCGGGTTGATGATCGAAGGCGCCCTCGAAGAGGCCGGGCCCATCGCCCGGGCGCTCAACGAGACGGGCTTCGCGCTGCCGCCGCTTCCCAATCTCTTCTTCACGCGCGACGTGGGGATCGTGATCGGCGAGCACTCGATCATCGGCTCGATGCGCTACGGCGTGCGCTGGACCGAAGAGCTCCTCGTGAAGGCGCTGTTCCGATACCACCCGTGCCTCGAGAACGCCGGGATCCTGTACGACGGGTCGGAGGAGAAGCGCAACAACTACACGCTGGAAGGCGGGGACGTGCACCCCGTCCGCCCCGACCTGCTGCTGCTCGGCTTCAGCGAGCGCTCGAGCCCCGCGGCGCTCGACCACCTGTGCGACCTCGTGTTCGAGCATTGCGGCGTGAAGGACGTGATCGTCGTGGTGCTGCCGAACGAGCGCACCGCGATCCACCTGGACATGATCTTCACGCAGCTCGACCGCGAGCTGTGCTGCGTCTATCCACCGCATTTCGTCGGGCCGGAGCGCCTCGCGGTGCTGCACCGCCGCAAGAAATCGAAAGGGGTGAAGGAGATGCCCAATTTCTTCGCCGCCATGCAGGCGGTGGATCAGCCGCTCGAGCCGGTGTTCTGCGGCGGGTCGGACCGCTCGCTCCAGGAGCGCGAGCAGTGGTCCTCGGCCTGCAATTTCTTCGCGGTGCGACCCGGCGTGACCGTCACCTACGCCCGCAACGAGGGTACGCTGCGCGAGCTCGAGCATACGGGGTTCAAGACCGTGTCCGCCGTGAACCTGCTGACGGGTGAGGACGTGCTGGACGACGGTGAGCGAGCCGTGATCACCATGGATGGGAGTGAGCTGGTCCGAGGCGGCGGCGGTCCGCGGTGCATGTCATTGCCGCTCCGGAGGGATGACCTCTAGCCTGGGCCCTGAGTCCCTGCAGCACACCCGCTTCGCCGTCGTGGACGTGGAAACGACCGGCGTGCGGGCCCAACGCGGTGGCCGGATCCTCGAGGTGGCGGTGGCGATCCTCGAGGGCGGAACCATCCATCTCGCGTTCGAGGCGTTGCTCGATCCGGGGACCCCGATTCCGCCGTGGGTGGCGCGCCTCACCGGCATCACCGACGGTCTGGTCGTCGGTCGCCCTCGCTTCGGAGACATCGTGGCCGGCCTCGGACGAGCGCGCGTTCCCGCGCCCGGCGGCCGGCCCCTCTGCACGGTCCGTCTCACCCGCCGCCTCGTGCCTGAGCTGCGCCACCGGGGCCTCGACGACGTGGCGACGTTTTTCGGCGTCGACAACCCGGCACGCCATCGCGCCTTCGGGGACGCCATCGCGACCGCGTACGTCCTGCGAGCGCTGCTCGGGCGCGCGCGGGACCGGGGGGTGGAGACGCTGGAACAGCTGATTGAGCTGCACGACCGGCCGCGGCATCAGAGAATGCGGAATGCGGAGTGCGGAATGCGGAGTGCCAGCGCGGAGGTCGCTGCGCGACCGAACTCCCACTGCAATTCCGCATTCCGCAATCCGCATTCCGCACTCGGCGAATGACCCACACCACTTTCCACGTGGGCCGGTTCCGGTGTCACGCATTGGAGGGCGGTTCGCAGCAGCTCGACGGCGGCGCCATGTTCGGCGTCGTGCCGAAACCCCTGTGGCAGCGCCGCATTCCGGCCGATGACCGCAACCGCATCCCTTTGGCGCTCCGCTGTCTGCTGGTCGAGCACGATGACGGGTTGGTCCTCGTGGACACCGGGCTCGGCAACAAAGAAGACGCCAAGTTCAAGGACATCTACGGAGTCGCGAACGAAGGGAAGGACGGTCGCACCCAGCTGGAGGATGCGCTCGCGGAGCTCGGTTACGCCCCCACCGACGTCCGCTGGGTGATCGACACCCACCTCCATTTCGATCACGCGGGCGGTAATACCTTCCGTGATCCGTCGGGGCGCGTGAGCCTGAGTTTCCCCAAGGCCCGCTATGTCGTCCAGCGGAGAGAGCTCGAGTTTGCCCGGCACACCAATGAGCGCACGGCGGCGAGCTACCTCCCGCCCAACTTCGAGCCGGTCCCGTTCAACCTCATCGACGGGGAGGCGGAGCCGCTTCCCGGCATCCGCTGCCTGCCGACGCCGGGGCACGTGCCCTATCACCAGTCGGTGCTGGTGGAGAGCGGCGGCGAGCGGGTGTGCTTCCTCGCGGACCTCGTCCCCACGAGCGCCCATCTGCCGCTCCCCTGGATCATGGGATACGACCTGGAGCCGCTCGTGACCCTCGAGTCGAAGCGACGGCTGTACGGGCGAGCGGAAGCGGAGGGCTGGCTGCTGTTCTTCGAACATGATCCGGCGGTGGTCGCGGGCCGGTTGGGGCGTGACGGGAAGGCATTTGCACTTGTGGACCCGCTCTTGGCGGGCTAAACTTAGCCCCGACAATACGGCAAGCGGGCGCCCGAGTGCGCCTCACCCGCTGCCTCTCCGGAGGGAGAGTGCTCTAGGGTTTCCGAAGCCTGACTCCCCGCGCCCCCTCTCCGCATAGCGGAGAGGGGGCCAGGGGGTGAGGTCGAGCGGATTCCCGGGCAGCCGGAGTCCGCTTTTTCTTTCTCGTGGAGGAGAACGCCACCTGGCCATCGAAAGCCCGAACAACAAAGCCCCGCGCATCCGAGTCAACAAGCAGATCCGGATCAGCCCGATCCGCGTGATCGCCCCCGACGGCGCGCAGCTCGGCGTGCTGACCGTGGAGGAAGCGTTGGCCGCGGCGCAGGAGCGAGGCCTCGACCTGGTCGAGGTAGCGCCGCTCGCGCGACCCCCGGTCGCGAAGATCATGGACTATGGGAAGTTCAAGTTCGAGGAGGCGAAGGCGGCGCGGGCGGCCAAGAAAAAGCAGCACGTCATCCATCTGAAGGAAGTGAAGTACCGGCCGGGGATCGACGATCACGACTTCGCGTTCAAGACCCGGCACGCGCGCGAGTTCCTGCAGGACGGCAACAAGGTCAAAGTGACGATGATGTACCGGGGCCGGCAGATGGCCCACATCGACCTGGGGCGCGCAGTGCTCGACCGAGTCGCGAACGAGCTGAAGGACATCGCCAAGATCGAGCAGGACCCGAAGCTCGAGGGCCGCAACATGTCGATGGTGCTGGCGCCGAAATGAAGGGGCTAGGGGCTGGGGGCTAGGGGTTAGGGACCTAGCACCTAACACCCATCACCTAACACCCAAGAGGTTGTTACCATGCCGAAGCAGAAGAGCAAGCGCGCGCTCCGCAAGCGCGTCCGGCTCACCGGGGCCGGTCGGCTGCGGCGATACCATGCCTACAAGAGGCACATCCTGACCAAGAAGCACCCCAAGCGGAAGCGTCGCCTGCGCAAGCCCACGCTGGTGTCGAAGGGCGACGAGCACCGTCTCAAGCGTCTGTTGATGGTGTAAGGAGCGATCCATGCCCCGCGTCAAGAGCAACGTCGCGCGCCTGAAGCGCAAGAACAAGATCATGAAGCTCGCCAAGGGCTACTTCGGCGGGCGGTCCAAGCTGTGGAAGGCGGCCAAGGAGTCCGTCGAGCGGGCGCAGAAATACGCGTACCGGGACCGGCGCCGCAAGAAGGCCGACTTCCGCCGGCTCTGGATCACGCGCATCAACGCCGCCGCGCGGCTGCACCAGCTCTCCTACAGCCGCCTCATGAACGGGCTCCGCAAGGCCGGCGTGGAGATCAACCGCAAGGTGCTCGCCGATCTCGCCGTCCGCGATCCCGTCGCGTTTCAGCAGCTCGCGGAGGTCGCCAAGCAGGCGCTCTGACCATGCGCGACCTCCTGGCAGCCCTCGCCGAGCTGCGGGAGCGTCTGAAGGACATTCCGCAGGCGGACGAGCGCCGGCTGTCCGATCTCAAGACCGAGATCCTCGGACGCAAGGCCGGCGCGCTCACCCAGATTCTTGCACGCCTGCCCAAGCTCGACTCGTCCTCCAAGAAGGAGGTCGGCGCCACCGCGAACGCGCTGAAGCGCGAGTTCGAGGCCGCCTTCGACGCCCGCGAGCGCGAGCTCAAGCGCGCCGCCGGCGCCGTCACCAACGTGGATCTCACCATGCCCGCCCGCGCCGGCTGGCGGGGCGGGCTCCACCTCGTCACCCAGGTCGTGGACGAGATCTGTGAGATCTTCCGCGAGCTCGGCTTCACGCGCGCCGTGGGTCCCGAGGCCGAGACCGAGCGCTACAACTTCTTCGCCCTCAACTTCCCCAAGGATCACCCGGCCCTCGACGCCCAGGACTCGTTCTATTTGAGCGGGGATCTGCTGCTGCGCACCCATACCTCGCCGGTGCAGATCCGCACCCTCGAGCGCTACCCGCCGCCCATCCGCGTCGTAATTCCGGGGCAGGTGTACCGGCGCGACCCGTTCGATGCCTCGCACTCCCCGGTGTTCCAGCAGATCGAGGGACTGGCCGTGGACGAGGGCATCAGCTTCGTGGACTTCAAGGCGACCCTGGCCACGTTCGCGCGCCGGTTCTTCGCTCCGGACACGCGCGTGCGATTCCGTCCGTCGTTTTTCCCGTTCACCGAGCCGTCGGCCGAGATGGACGTGCAGTGCCAGATCTGCCAAGGCGTGGGGTGCCCCACGTGCAAGCAGACCGGCTGGATGGAGATCCTCGGCTCAGGGATGGTGCACCCGGCGGTGCTCGAGAACTGCGGCGTGGACAGCGAGCGATACACCGGCTTCGCATGGGGCATGGGCCCCGAGCGCATCGCGATGAGCCGCCACGGGATTCCCGACATCCGGCTGCTGTTCGAGAGCGACGTGCGATTCCTCGCGCAGTTCGCGGGCGGCGCACGATGATCCTGTCGCGTCGCTGGCTCGAGGCGCTGCTCGACCGACCGCTCGACCCGCGTGATGTCGCGGACCGCTTGACGCTGCACGCCGCCGCCGTCGATGCCGTCGTGCCGCTGCATCAGGACCTGGGCGACATCCTGATCGCCCGCGTGCTGGACGTGAAGAAGCACCCCGACGCCGATCGCCTGTCGCTGTGTCTCGTGGATACCGGTGGCGGGGCGGGGGCCGTCCAAGTCGTTTGCGGGGCGCCGAACGTGCAGGCCGGCAAGACCTACCCGTACGCCCCGGTTGGCGCCGTGCTGCCGGGAGGGCTGAAGCTCGAGCGCAAGAAGATCCGCGGCGTCGAGTCGAACGGCATGCTGTGCTCCGCCAAGGAGCTCGGTCTCGGCGCCGACCACGCGGGTATCCTGGAGCTCGACACGACCGCCCCACCGGGCACGCGCTTCATCGATGCGATGGGGATCGCCGATCACCAGATCGTGATCGACGTGCCGGCCAACCGGCCCGATCTGCTGTGCCACAAGGGTGCCGCTCGCGAGCTGGGGGCGTCGATCGCAGCGCCGGTGAAGCTACCGCCGATTCCGGGAGCGAAGCCCCAGTCCGCCAGTCCGCCGGTCCGCCAGTCCGCCCGAGGCGTGGTGGACGGCGTCGAGGTTCGCCTGGAGGATCCAGAGGGCGCGCCCCGGTACATGATAGCGGTCATGCGGGGCGTTCAGGTGCGGCAAAGCCCCGCCTGGCTCGCCGACCGGCTCACCGCCGTGGGCCAGCGGCCGATCAACAACGTCGTCGACGCGACCAACTACATCCTGTTCGAGCTGAACCAGCCGCTCCACGCTTTCGATCTGGCGAAGCTGCGTGGGCCCGCGGTCGTCGTGCGGCGCGCGCGGCCGGGCGAAAAGATCGTCACGCTGGACGGCGTGACGCGCACGCTCACCGCGGACATGACCGCGATCTGCGACGCCGAGCACCCCACGATCGTCGCGGGCGTGATGGGCAGCGCCGAATCGGAGGTGAGCGCCGACACGAGAGACCTCGTGCTCGAGTGCGCCTACTTTCAGCCGACTCGTATCCGCCGCACGCGCCGGGCGCTGGAGCTGTCGAGCGAGTCGAGTTACCGCTTCGAGCGCGGGATCGACATGCTGGGGATGCCGGATGCGCTGCGGCGGGCCATCGAGCTGATCGTTGCCGTGGCGGGAGGCGAGGTGCGCGCGCCGGCGCTCGACCTGTGGCCGCAGCCCCAGCAGGAGAGAACGATCTTCCTCCGCCCCGAGCGCGTCGCCAAGCTCCTCGGCGTGACGATCGAGCGCCCTGAGGTGGAGCGCCTGCTGACCGCGGTCGGGTTCTTCGTGGCGCCGAAAGACGGGCGGCTCGCCGTGCAGGTCCCGGGCTGGCGCCCCGACGTGACGCGCGAGGTGGACCTGATCGAGGAAGTCGCCCGCCTCAAGGGGTACGACACCTTCCCCGACGAGCTGCGCGCCTACCGCCCGGGCACCGTGCCGGACGCCCCGGACGAGCGCTCCCGCGCCCGGATCCGCGAGCAGCTGGTGCGTGCCGGCCTGCTCGAGGCACGCACCCTGCCGCTCGGACCTCCGGACGGGCCCGACGCCGTGCCGATTCTCAATCCCATGTCCGCCGAAGAGGCGCATCTGCGACGGCGCTTGGTGCCCGGTCTGGTGCGCCGGGTCGAGTACAACTGGGCGAATCGGAACCGGGATATCCGGCTGTTCGAGGTGGGAACCGTCTTCCGAAAGAGTGCGGGAGGGCCTGAGGAATGGACTTCCGTCGCCGGAGTCCTCACGGGGGCCCGCCGGCCACCGCATTGGTCGGAGGGTGCGAAAGTACCTGATATGGACATATGGGACCTGAAGTACCACTTTGAGTTAGCTGTGAGTGCCGCTGCCCCTGGCTGCAACGTGGAAGCTGCAACGGGTGGCGAAGTGGGCTGGGTAGCGGTGCAACGCGGGGGAGAGGTGGTGGGGCAGGCCAGCCCCCTCGAGGCGGACGCGCCGGTGTGGGCGGGTCCGCTGTTCGGTTTCGAGGTGCGCCTGGCCGCCTCCGAATCCAACCTGGTCGCTTACCGGCCGCTGCCGCTGCAGCCGCCGGTCGAGCGGGACCTGGCGCTGGTGCTGCCGCCGGGCGTGACCGCCGCCCAGGTGTCCGACGTGCTGCGGCGGACCGTGGGTCCGTTGCTCGAGCGGCTCGAGGTGTTCGACGAGTATCGGGGGCCCGGCATCCCGGTGGGGCAGCGCGGCGTGGCCTGGCACTGCACGTTCCGCGATCCCGAACGGACGCTGCGCGAGCGGGACGTGGACGCGTTGCTGACGCGGGGTCTCGAGGCTCTGGAGGGTGAGCTTGGCGTACGACGGAGAGAGAGCTGATGCGCAGGTCCTCGACCAGCTCGAGACCATCCTTCGCCACGTCGCGGAGGAGCTGGCCGCGTGGCGCGCGCGCGCCGTCAAGGCGGAAGGGGAGCTGAAGGAGAGTGCCGGGCGGGGCGGCAGCTCCGCCGCCAAGCCCGACCCCGAGATGCGGAACCGAGTCGCAGACCTGGAGCAGGAGAACAAGACGCTGCGCCAGCGGGTCGAGGCGGCGCGGTCGCGCGTTCACGATCTCCTCTCCCGCCTCACGTTTCTCGAGGAGCAGGCGCGCGAGGCCGGCGGTAACGGAGGGGTGCGCTCGGCGGGCCGCAGCGCTCCGGCGGGTGGGAGCGCTCCCGGTCCCGGCGGAGCGGCTCAGTGAGCACCAAGAAGCACGCGGTCAAGGTGATGATCGGCGGCGAGGAGTACACGGTGCGATCCGACTTGCCGCCCGAGTACACCCGGGAGGTCGCCGCCTACGTGGACCAGGCCCTGAAGAAGGTCCTGGCGCAAGGACCGATCGTCGAAACGCACAAGGCGGCGATCCTGGCCGCGCTGGACATCACGAACGAACTCTTCCAGGCGAAGAAGGGCGAGCGCGAAGTCGCAGCCCGCCTCGCGGCGCTGGCCGACGATTTGACCAAGCTCCTGCCACCCGGGAAGCGGAAGGCAGTCGTGGGACAACTGTAGAAAGCTTCTCGCTCCGCGTGCGGCGGCGCGATGCTGGAGATAAATCCTATGGCGGACTGGCTGGCGGTTGGCTCGGCCCTCTTCGGCGGGGGCGTCGCCGCGGGAGTGCTGTTCTATGTGGTGGGGCGCCGGGTGGAGCGCCGCACGGCGGAGGCGGCGGCGCGTGCGGCCGCGGCGGAGACCGAGCGGCTCCTGGGGGAAGCACGACAGCGCGTCGTCCTGGCCGCGAAGGAGGAGCTGATGCAGACGCGCGAGGCCTTCGAGGAAGAGTCCGCGCGCCGGCGCCGCGACATCGAGCGGCACGAGCAGCTGGTCGAGCAGCGACTCGGCGGCTTGGAAGAGCGGGCCCGCGGCCTCGAGCTGCGCGGCCGGGCCCTGGAGGATCGGGATCAGGCGCTCGCCGCCAAGGAGCTGGAGGCGCGCGCCCAGCTCGAGCAACTCGCCGGCCTCACCGCCCAGGAGGCGAAGCAGGAGCTGCTGCGCCGGCTCGAGGACGAGGCCCGCAACGATGCCGCGGCCCTCGCCCGCGACTTGAAGGAGCAGGCGCGTCGCAGCGCGGACAAAGAGGCCAAGAAGATCCTCGCCTTCGCGATTCAACGGCTCGCACCCGAATCCGCCGCCGAGACCACGGTGTCGGCGGTCGCTCTCCCGTCCGATGAAATGAAGGGGCGAATCATCGGGCGCGAGGGTCGCAATATCCGCGCGTTCGAGGCGGCGACCGGTGTGGACGTCATCATCGACGACACGCCGGACACCGTCGTGGTGTCGTGCTTCGATCCCGTCCGACGCGAGGTGGGTCGGCTGGCCCTCGAGCGGCTGATCACGGACGGGCGCATCCACCCGGGCCGAATCGAGGAAGTGGTCGGCAAGGCACGCGCCGAGGTCGACGCCTCAGTGCTCGAAGCGGGCGAGCAGGCGGTGTACGAAACCGGCATCAAGGGCATGCACCCCGAGCTGGTGCAGCTCGTGGGCCGGATGCGCTACCGCACCTCGTACGGGCAGAACATCCTCGAGCACTCGAAGGAAGTCGCCTGGCTGGCGGGGATCATCGCGGCCGAGCTGAAGCTCGACGTGCAGCTCGCGAAGCGCGGCGCGTTGCTGCACGACGTCGGCAAGGTGCTCACCCACGAGCACGACGGCACGCACGTGCAGCTGGGCGTGGAGGTAGCCACCAAGCACGGCGAGCACCCGACCGTCATCAACTGTATTGCCGCGCACCACGACGACGTCGCCCACGAGTCGCCGATCAGCGTGATCGTGCAGGCCGCCGACGCGGTGTCCGGCTCCCGGCCCGGGGCCCGCCGCGAGGCGTTCGAGACGTATGTCAAGCGGCTCACCCAGCTGGAGCAGATCGCCGGCGAGTTCGCGGGTGTGGAGAAGGTGTTCGCGATCCAGGCGGGCCGCGAGGTGCGCGTGGTGGTGACCCCGAACGCGATCGACGACGGCAAGGCGAGCGAGCTCTCCGAGCAGATCGCCCGCAAGATCGAGCGCGA
>WNGQ01011205.1_pt1 | contig 10339 bp, 6 predicted proteins | sample 5407661 | NCBI WGS metagenome assembly WNGQ01 (sample SAMN13153382, study PRJNA577476) | soil metagenome | isolation source: 60 cm soil or saprolite under Garry oak tree replicate 2 | place: USA:California | collected 2016-06-15 | reverse complement strand
TCGGCCTGCCTGATTACTTTTCCGAGAATTGTGTGGAGTATTGACCGAGCCTCTATCAGTTGAGGGACCGCTTGGGCCATTGCGGAAAACGAATCGATCACTAGTCTTGTTGCTTTGAAATCGAGGACCGCGTCCACTATCGCCTGGGTCACTGCAGGTATTCCTTCGTTCTTGACGGTTAGAAGGTCCATGTCGAGAAACAAGCCGGCTTCGTCAGCTTTTGCAAAGTCCAAACCACTCCGAGCGGTTTCCGAGAAAAACGCGTCACGACCCTCGGCGAAGGAGACATAGATCCCCTTGTCGCCCTTGAGGGTACCCTCGTACAGGAATCTTGCGCTAAAAGCTGTCTTACCAGAACCAGGGGTTCCCGCTACAAGAAAGAGACCAGCCTTGGGCAGCCCGCCTTCTATCACATCGTCTAGCTCAGGGATGCCGGTGGGGACCCGTTGGAACAACTCTTACAATCACGTGTCAGATCTGCTGAGAAAACATGAAAGTTAAGGCTCGTGGTACTTCTGATGAGGGTCCTAAGTAATCTCACGAATGATGTTGGAGATTGTGAGGGTTTCTCGCTGTGTGCTTAATCTAACAGCGGAGACTGTCCTGAATTGACTATAGCTTCATTCGCTTCGGCGTTATCCGAGTAGACCCTTACCGAGGTCACTCCCGCGGTTCTTCCTGCTAATCATGTTTCACGCAGAGGCCATCTAACCCCCTGCTCAGACCCACTTTCCAGATAGCATGGACTACTGTGGGTCGGCATTATTCAGATAAACAACCTTGATTGAAGAGACTAAAGGAAGTAGTTCTCTCAATGGAAGTTCACAAAACCATACTAGATGTTATTGGAAACACCCCTCTCGTCCGGCTGAACAAGGTCTCGCAAGGTCTCAAACCCGCTGTTCTGGCCAAGCTGGAAAATCTGAACCCTGGTGGAAGTGTCAAGGATAGGATAGGAGTCGCGATGATCGAGCAGGCGGAGAGGAAAGGACTACTGAAACCTGGCGGAACGATCATAGAGCCAACGTCTGGGAACACGGGAGTCGGTTTGGCAATGGTTGCCGCAGTGAGAGGCTACAAGATGATCTTTGTCATGCCGGACAAGATGAGCGAAGAGAAGCGGGCGATCTTGCGAGCGTATGGAGCGAAAGTGGTGGTGACGCCTACGAATGTTCCCCCAGAATCCGCTGAACATTATACTAAGGTCGCGGAGAGGCTGGCGCGAGAGACCCCTCACGCATACATGCCCAACCAGTATGAGAACCGGGCTAATCCTGATGCTCACTACCGGACAACAGGGCCCGAGATCTGGCGCCAGACCGAGGGAAAGGTCGACGTTTTTGTCTGCGGCATGGGAACCGGCGGGACTATCACAGGAATAGGCCGGTATCTAAAAGAGAAGAAAAAAGGCTTGAAGGTTGTGGGCGCAGATCCGAACGGGTCAATTTTCTACCCACGGTTTCACCGACAAAAGGAACAGCCCCACCAGTACAAGGTGGAAGGTATAGGCGAGGATTTCATGCCGGGAACACTGGACATGTCGATTGTAGACGATGTCATACAGATCTCTGACACCGACGCTTTCCAAATGGCCCGACGACTCGCCCAGGAAGAAGGAATCCTAATAGGAGGATCAGGAGGAACAGCTGTACAGGCAGCCTTGAGGGTTGCAGAGCGCTTGGATGAACGCAAGACGATTGTCACGTTGCTCCCTGACACCGGCCGGAACTATCTCAGCAAGTTATTCTCAGACAAATGGATGAGAGAACAAGGCTTCCTTTGATCCTGGAGATGAAATAGAGCTTGCGGGACAGAGACGTGATGAACCTGTTAGACCAGGTCGAACTTTACATGCTGCGGATAGGACGGAGACAAGCATCTCAGCGAGACTACTGGCTGTTCGTATACAACAGCATGAAGAGCGGCTTGTTGATGACGAAGGCGATGGAGAAACACCTCCGCTACAAGCTCAAAGGCCTTGGATTAGAGAATCTTCAACTCTAGAAGCTATCGTCGAATTCCGACGGCGGGACAGAATCCTCTGCCAAGCGACCTGCTTTGAGCAAAATTTTAGACTTCGTATTTCTAACTATCTCTAGATTGTGTGTAGCGACAATGAAGGTGACTCCCTCATCTCGATTGATGCTCGTCACCAATTGCATAAGTGATCGCGAGTTCTCCTGATCCAAGTTTCCTGTCGGTTCATCCATCAAGACTATTCTCGGCCTGTTCGCAAGCGCTCTTGCCGTAGCGACTCTCTGTTGTTCTCCGGCGCTGAGCTGAGAGGGTCGGTGGCGTTCTTTGCCTGCAAGTCCTACTAGGTCTATTAGCTCAATGGCTCGTTCCCTCATTTCCTGTCCGGGTTTTCCTTCGAACATCATGGTTAGCGTGATGTTCTCCAAAGCGGTTAGCTCGTCGACGAGGTTGTAGTTTTGAAAGACGAAACCCACGACGTTCCTTCTGACCTGAGACAATCGTCTCTCGTCTAGGTTCGAGATTTCTAGTCCTTGTAGGAGTATCCTGCCTGAGGTCGGCCGGTCCAATCCGCCGAGAAGGAATAGTAGAGTGGTCTTTCCTGAGCCTGAAGGGCCATAGAGTGCCAGGAGTTCTCCTTGGTGGACTTGCAGGTTCACTTGGTCAAGGGCGACCGTCCTTTCTGGTCCATTCCAGTATGTCTTGCTCAACTCCTGTGTCTGGAGGAGGATTTGCTCATCCAAACCTAAAAACCTCCTGAGGGCGGACTTTTGCGGTTCTCAGGGCCGGATAGATGGCAGAGATGAAGGATACCGATATGCCGATCATGGTTGCGTAGACAAATGTTGTCGGAACCAGGAATATTTTCACACTTGAAGTCTGTAGAACTGGTATCGAGATGAATTGAAGGGCTGCATAGGATATCCCGAGCCCTAGGATTGTCCCTATAACTCCTAACAAGAGTGACTCGTATAGGACGAGTCTGACGATTTGACTGCGCGAGGCGCCCGTTGCTTTGAAGATCGCAAAGACCCGCATTCTCTCTCGAAGGTTGTTGAGATTCGAGTTTGTGATGCCAAGCACCGCGCCCAATGTTACGATCGCCGTCAGGTCAGTGGCTATGGTTTCAACTGACGCGAAAAGGGGGGAGATTCTCGAGGGTGCTTCACTGCTTCGGAAAGCGTCCACTGTTGGAAGGACAGTCCGTATCTGTCCAATTATCATGTCGATGTTACGGGGGTCCTGGACAGTTGCCACGATCATCGATGTTCCATTCACTGTTCCGATTATCTGCTGTGCCACAGCATGGGGTATGATGACCGAGTAGTCCATCCATGTGTTTGTTGAGTAGACTCCAGAGACTTGGTATGGTTGTCCGTTGAATTGAATGGATTCGCCTGCGCTGGTATCGAGCGTCGTGGCAAGCCCGCTTCCAATTGACAGTATACCCGACTGGTTAGATGCGATAATGGTTCCCTTAACAATCGAATAATTGAACAGCCTGGGCAGTTCGGATGGCACGATCCCAGCGACCAGGGCCTCATCCGGTCCGATGGTCAGTAGAGCCAAGTCTACGGGAGCTGCCAGTGTGACTCCAGGGATATTCTTGACTTGGCCCGCGTAAGACTCTGGAATCTTGCTGACAAGTGGATACGACGCCCCTCTACTCCAGATGTCGATCTCCCCGCCGAGAGAGGAGACGCTTCCGATCAGGTTGACCTCGAGAGTCGAGACGAGGGACTGGACGCTTACGTATGTGAGAATTAGCGCTGCCAAGCCCAGAACCGTTAGAATAGTCCTTACGGGTCGGCGGCCGAGTCCCCGGGCCGTAAAACGGATGAGACTGAACGAGGTCAAGATATTGCCGACTAGCGAGGATTTCGAAGAAAGATAGGCTATGGAGTTGTTGGGGGTTCGGGGGAATAGGGTGGCATGTAGGGCTGTGTCGGCATTAGGCCTTCTGTTTTGCGTCCCCTTCTCTTTGCGACCAAGATTCCACCGATGATGACAGCAGCTGCGACAACGATGATCGCGCCTATGATGGTCCATGGGAAGGATGCGGGTTGTGTTGGGGCGCTGGCGAATAATCCGAATAGGCTAAAGTGGTTGACGGATCCTTCCACATAGTTCTGGCTCGGATTCCTGGCAACATTGTCTAAGGCGACCCAGCTAGCACCGTTCCAGTAGTAGGGCGTGATGGTGTTCACATTGAGGCCTTGAATCTGGCTTGGCGTGTAATAGAATCGAATCCTAGCGTTTAGAATGATGGACTCGTTGGCGTTGACCTGAGTGTAAACTCCGAGAGGGGACAAGCCTGAAGGTGGGCTTCCTCCTGGGTTTGACGAGAGCTGTATCACTTGGACGGCGATGGGCGTGGACACGTTCAAGGTGATCGTTGTCTTGATTCCTGGAACATATTGTGTTCCGTTTAACAGCAAATTTGTTCCCGGAGGCTGATTGGGGAAGAGCCAGCTGTTTCCGCCTTGGATGAAATAGACGTAATCGTTTCCATTATTGTCGTACAAGCCAGTATTGCCAAGCCCGTCAGTGGCCCTGATACGGTAGAAGACGGCTGCGCCTGGACCCTCACCTGGGAGGGTGGCTGCGTATATGTCTCCAAAGAATGGCTGCAATATCGACATTGACTGTGAAGTAGCGCCATAGGCGAGCAGCGGCTGTCCCCTCACATACGAGGCGTAGACTGGCGTCATCGGAACTGAGGCCCAGCTGAGCCTATCTGTTGAATATTCCAGGTTGACTGAGCTAACCCCGCTCCCATCGTAGACCTGGCTCCAAATGTGGACTTGGTCGTTGGATGTAGGAGCGAACGGGCTAGACCAAGGAGTACTAACGAAGGGTGCGGAAGTATCCGTGGCCGTAATTAGTGTTGCACTTGATGCGGAAATCTGTGCTTGTGCTTCGGGGAAGAGCGATCCTGTCGGCGTTAGGTAGTTGTAGAAGATTGATGGGCTGGGAGCCGCGAAGATAGGGTACAAACCGCCTGCAGTTGTCTGTATTCCTATCCTGAAGATGACTTTCTGGCCAGGTCCGAGACTGTAAAACCAGCCGTTAAAGTAGGATCCGTAGCTGGTTAGGGCAGGGGAGGGGGGTCCCAAGGGGTTGTAAAGTGGGACATACGATGTGAGCGTATATTCGAAATTCGACACGGGCGACGATCCGGTGTTAGTCACCGTCACGATCACCAGAGCCGTTGCTCCTGCTGTAACGGAGGCGGGAGTTGGGGTTGTGACATCAACTCTCAGGCTAGGATTGAATCCCGGTATAGTTGGATCATAGATTAACACGTTCTGAGAGATGTAGTCGTTGAATCCGGTAGTCCGGGACTGGTTATAGGACCATGACAGTCGGAGCTGGTAGGTTGATACTCCTGATGAGAAGTACATTCCCGCCGCAGTCGCTGTCCCCGTGAAGTTCACTGTCTGAGACGTCCCGGGGGCCATGTTCGGGACAAGCTTTGATGCGATGCCAAAGGTCACCTGGCTGCCTGAGAAGTTCGCCGCTGTTGCATTGATGTTTGAGTAGGTGACGTTTCCGGCATTGTACAGGTGCAGGCTTATGGTTGTTGAGGTCTTGTTGGCGATGAATGCAGGGTCAACTGTGGCATAGCCTTTCAGATGACCGGACAAGGGAGATGGCAACGGGGTCGAGGAAGGATAGGGATAGACCCCGAGAAGAGGCCCAGTATAGTAGAACCGAAAAGTGTTCAATCCAGCCTGGGCTGTGACGTTGTTCGCGGTCTCGAAGAGGTTGGTGCTGTTCGCCTTCACAATGTACCAGCTGGAATAGCTGGTTCCCGGCAATATGGTGCCTGGTGAGAAGGCCACGGTCTTGTGATCTGCAGCCTCGGTAATGAAGGGTCCAGTGCTGATTACTGGAAGCACACAAGGCGCTGGGCTGGGATAGAGTCCATAGCAACCCTGGGAGGATTGAGGGATCAGCGAGCTAACAACAACATTGTTCGCGGTCTGAGGCCCAGTGTTTGTTACGCGGAGGTTTACCTCTACCAGACTCTGGTTTTGTGCCACGTACAGAAAGCTGACTCTTGTGACGTTCATCCAAATATCCGCAACCGGCACAACGGTTGGCGCTCCAATCATAACAGGGACAGGTTGAGACATGGTGGCGTATTCGCCTTCTAGCAGATGGTTGGTTCCAGTTGCATTTACCGTGCTACTGTAGCCGATTCTCTCAGGCGTTATGAAGAGCGTACCGGTAACGTTGAACACGTAAGGATAAGACAACGTCAGGGTTCCACCTGGCGAAATGGTAGTTGGGGTGACAATGGTGATGGGAAGGAACACCCCCTCGGCGTTGTAATTTACAGACGTAGTAATGTTGGCGACTAGGAGATATCTACCAAGGGGAAGAAGTGGGACGCTTGTCCAGTTGAAGGAGAATCCCCCTGTCGGGCCGGTGACTGTAGTTGTAATTGGGCGGTTGGTGCCGTTGGGGAACTGGTACGAGAGGGATATGGGCTGCGCGATGATGGGTTTTCCGGTAGCGTTGACCACTGCTCCGGAGATCACGGTCCACCCACCACGCGGAACCGCGCAAGGAAGGCAGTACAGTCCAATGTATGCAGACCTCGGATTTTCCACTGAAGCAGGAAGATTTCCTGAAGAGAGGGAGCTCGTCTCTGTAATGTTCCCGAAGTTGATGAAGGTCAATGTCAAAGTGAGGATGGACCCAGGTGCTGCTGGGCCTCCTGGAATCGCGTATGGTTTCACTGGGCTCCAAGCTTCTCCTCCGCCAATAATCTGGTTCGGAGTAACCGCGGACTGCATTGGCCCACCATTCAGACGTGTATACACATGAGTGAGAATCACGGGGGCACAACCGCCGGCGTTAGTAAGTCCGAATGAGAAATGTGTGGTGTTTGCGTTGAAAGGAGTGTAGAAACCCGATAGGCATGGCCCAGGCAGCTGAGTACTTCCGAAGCCCTGAGGGTAGAGGAATGCCTGGGCGTCTGGGTTGAGGTCCTCTACGTTGTAGTAACTAAATCCTGAAGGATTGTGAACGGTCACGGTGACGTTTCCAATCTGGCCGTATCTAGGGTTTGTTGGGGTAATGGTTTTGGACGCCGTTAGTGCTCCGTTTGTTCTCACATTGGGGGCTAGGCTGAACTGGGACTGCCAGTTGTAAACATAGCTCGCAGAATCCAAGAAATCGGCCTTCAGTGTGAAACTCTCAGCTGGTGTGTAAGACTGGAAGAGAAATGATGTGGAATTGGCGGCTAGTGGTGGAAGGGTGTTGACACCGTATTGAATCCCGTTAGCATTAGGCTGGTTCGACAAAACGACGCCTGAAAAGCCCAGAGAGATGTGCAGGTTCGTTGCGGTCAGAGGTCCGGTGTTGTTCAGTTTGAGAGTCAGGGTGAAAGGTTGACCAACATTAGGTGTTGACGGGCTAGTTGTCCACGACGCAGCAAGAACCGGAGAGTCGAAAGCAGGATAATGGAAGGTAACGGAAACATCGGGAAAGAGCCTCTGGGTGGTCCCGACCCAAGGGAACACACCTATGACCAGTGTTGTCCCGACACTCGATTGGACGAGCATGTTGCTCGGGCTGAAGCTTTTGACTTGGGCTCCACCGGGAAACGACGCTGCGTAGGTCTCGTTGGTTGTCGAATAGATTCCGTTAGTCTGGCCCACTAGGGATCCGAAGCTTAGCGAGTGATCCTGGGGTATCGAGAAGCTTAGGGCTTTCTTGTGAATTACGACTACTCCGGTTGAGTTGAGCCCAAAAACCGGGGCTATTGCTGCCCCAATTGATGTTAGGCCGAGGACAGCTGAGCCAAGGCCTGAGAGACTGAACGCTGGGCTCACCGGGTAGGTTATCGACTCCAGACTGTTGAATAGGACACCAGAGGCGGATTGGAGCAAGAGAGATGAGTTATAGTGACCTATCATCGCGGACTTCGCGCTAGTCAAGGCGACAAACTTGTTGACGAAGGCAGAGTACGAAGTAAAATTCGACGCGAAAACAGAAACCGGCAGGGTGAAAGGGGTCGAGGTTATTGCCTCGAACGATCCCGGTGCCATTCCAAAGAGGGTTTGTATGTCCGAAACGACTGCGAGTGTGTTGCGCTGCACGCCTGCCAGCTGCCACATCTCCCTGCGTACTGACCGCCATAGCGTTCACCTCAAAGCTTGGAGGGATCAAGGTTCCAAGACCTGGCGCGGCCTTGGTCCCAGGAATGCTCCAGAGAACTGCGAGAGAGAGTATGATCAATATGGACGAACGATACATCGAGGATCTCAACACGTTTCGACCGAGCCGTTACATTTCTTGGGTTATTAACGATGCTAGTACCAAGTTTGCTCATTGCGACCTTCCTGCACCTTTTCGGTCTGCTCCCCTTGCGGGACTAGGTTAAATCACTAAACTTCACCGGCATGCCACTCATGAGATTTTCAACCAAAGCCATCCATGCGGGACAGAACCCAGATCCCGCAACAGGCTCGGTCACAGTCCCCGTCTATCTCACCTCAACATACATGCAACTCAAACCTGGCCGCGAAGGCAAGTACGTCTATTCTAGAACGGCAAATCCCACACGCAACGCTCTGGAAGAGAGTTTAGCAGCACTAGAAGATGGCAAGATCGGTCTCGCCTTCAGCTCAGGTCTCGCCGCGACAACGACAGTCCTCATGCTTCTGCGAAAAGGAGACCACGTCATCGCCGGAGATGACATCTACGGTGGAACCTACCGGTTATTCGATCAAGTTCTCCAAAACTTGGGCATACAATTCTCCTACGTAGACCCGAGGTCACCTGACAAGGTGGAGAAGGCCGTTCGAAAGAACACTAAGATGATCTGGATTGAGACCCCCACCAATCCCTTGATGAGAGTTGTCGACATTCGCGCCATCTCAAAGATCGCGAGGAAGAGCAATGCATTGCTGGTTGTCGACAATACCTTCGCGAGCCCCTATCTACAGAACCCGTTGAATCTGGGTGCCGACGTTGCGGTCCACAGCACAACGAAGTATCTCGGAGGCCACAGCGACCTGATCGGCGGTGCCGCGATCACGAAAGACGTTGAGGTCGGTAAACGTCTCAAATTTCTCCAGAACGCCGTCGGGGCCGTCCCGGGACCATTAGACTGCTGGCTCGTACTGCGAGGAATCAAGACACTGGCTGTCAGGATGGATCGTCACAACTCTAACGCCAAACAGATCAGCGAGTATCTTGTGAAACAGCCTCAGGTCGAACAGGTATACTATCCTGGCCTTCCGGACCATCCACAACGAGATGTCGTCAAACGTCAGATGCGAGGATACGGTGGAATGCTCAGCTTCGAGCTTAAAGGCGGGTTCGGAGACTGCGAAAAACTCTTGACGAAACTTCGGGTCTTTACCCTTGCAGAGAGTCTAGGAGGGGTCGAATCTCTCATTGAACATCCTGCTAGCATGACGCATGCTAGCATCCCGCGTCAGAGAAGAATAGAGCAGGGAATCAAAGACACTCTCATACGCATGAGCGTGGGAATCGAAGACGTGGAAGATTTAGTCGAGGATCTTCAGAAAGGATTCAGAGGCCTCTAGGCAAACGGGCGAGTCGTCCTTCAGGTCCCTCTCCCTGCGGACGAAAAAGCAAAGCTAAGGTGATTTAGGTCGGGAAAAAATAGGATTATATCGACGCCACCATATTCACGAACATGGGGAAATCTTCGGGGCGGAAGATTGTCGTATCCAAGGATGGCCCCTACATCGTTTCAGGGAATGTACCGCTCGCCATCCAGATAATCACACCTAACAAAGAGGGCCTTTCGTGGGACTGGAAAGAGGGGAAGACGATTGAGACGAAAGAGGAGTATAGTCTCTGCAGGTGCGGTCGTTCTAAGACGAAACCGTTCTGCGACGGTACGCACACGAAAAATCAGGTTCGATGGAACAGAGACGGCGACCCGGCGGCCTTACATCCGACGGGCAGACGTGTTCGGGGGTCCAACGCTCACTCTGAGCGATGCAGAGGATCTCTGCGCGTTCGCGCGCTTTTGCGATCCTGGAGGAAAAATCTGGAGCCTTATGGAACAGACCGATGATCCGCAGGTGCGGAAACTGGTCATACGCGAGGCAAACCAATGTCCATCAGGTCGGCTCGTCGTGCAGGACAAGAAAACCGGTCAAGAACTCGAACAGATGCTTCCAGCCTCGATCGGTGTGGTCGAGGATCCGGCGCTTGGTTGTAGTGGGCCGCTTTGGGTCCGTGGCGGCATAACCATAGAATCATCAGATGGTACGCCTCACGAGATAAGCAACAAAGTGACCCTTTGTCGCTGCGGGATGTCGGTCAACAAGCCATTTTGCAACGGCAGTCACGCGAGCATCAAGTTCAAGGA
>WNGQ01007678.1_pt1 | contig 10341 bp, 8 predicted proteins | sample 5407661 | NCBI WGS metagenome assembly WNGQ01 (sample SAMN13153382, study PRJNA577476) | soil metagenome | isolation source: 60 cm soil or saprolite under Garry oak tree replicate 2 | place: USA:California | collected 2016-06-15 | reverse complement strand
GTGTGACACCATTTCGGCAATGGCTACCGAATCGACTTGATCGCCCCTACCTTCTACTTCAGGTGGTCGCGACGCATAGCTGTCATGTTCGCCAAAGTCGGGAAGCGCGCCGGGGATACCCGCTCCAGCTGTTCGCACCTGCAAAAGCAGGGAGAGCTGTAAGGTCTGCACAAACGAGGCTTCGCGGCCGGGCGGAATATACAGGACTCCTTCGCGTCCATCCTTGCGGCTCATCAAAGCGGCGAGCTCGGCGATGGCCTTGCCGTTGGCGATACCAATCATGGCCGTTAGCCCCATCTCCGCAATTTCCGCGCAGAGACGTTCAGCCAGCGTAACGGGCGAGTCAAAGGGCAATTCACAGCCGCGTAAATCGATGAAAGCATCGGCCAGCGGAATAGTTTCGATGATGCGTGAATAGGAGCGATAGCGTTCGCGTAACCGGTGCAGCACCGGCTGATAGCGATCATAGGATGCTGGGAGAAAGCGCACGCGAGGAGCAATACGATAGGCGCGGCGCAGCGGCATGCCAGGACTGACACCCAGGCGCACTGCCGCCGGAGAAGCGTCGATTACACGCCCCGGTTCGTTCGGACGGCCCGTCCCTGTGCCAACGACAAAAGCAATGCCGCGTAACGAAGGATCGAACATCTCCTCCAGAGTACAGTAAAAATGACGAATGCGTACATGCATGACGCCCTGCCGCACACGTGCGCGTTCCGCCGCGCGAACTGCCTCCTGGAGATTCGATGACAGACCTATGTACTGATTTTCTGCGACTGCGCCATTCACTGCTGATGGCGGCTGTGATGCGGGTGTATTCAATTGATAGTGCTGCATAGTGGCCTTCTGGATTGTCTTATGTTGTTACTAGATTATATCGCAAAAATGCTGTTCATTGTTACTTCCCACTCTCCACCGCACCCTTAAATAGATCGTCCACACCAGCACAGTCAAACGATGAAAACTTCATAATATACTGACGCGCAGCCTCTCTCTTTATCCAACGCTGAATAAGGTGCAAGTTTGCGTATAAGCTTTTAAAATGATCACGAAAGACATTTTCAGCTTTTACGCGAACTACATTTTCTATCTACTGCTCGGCCTTATACGCGAGGAGAGTGGCTCTGCCACCCGGATATGGCACAATCTCGGTGCAGAGCGCGAAAAGGTGCGCAGCGCGTTGAAAAGGATACGCGAAAACCAGGGACGTGCGTAGGGACAAGGGGCTGTGGTGTGGATGGGCGGGGGCCTTGTGCTTGTCCTGTGCGGCTCGATTCCCAGGGAGGACAAGCACAAGGCCCCCGCACCTCTTCACCACAGCCCCTTGTCCCTACGATCCCAGGAAGTACAGCAAATCCCCCAGCACAAAACGCACTCGTATAAAATGCCCGTTTTGGACCGCGAAATCATACTCCTTCTGGCTGATGGGTGGCTCCAATGCCTCACAGGTGAGCGGGGCGCCCGCCTGCTCAAGAATGCGTCTCACGATCTCAGGCCCGCGCACCAGTGAGGCCAGCTTCGGACGATGCACCTCCTGCCACTGCGCACAAAACTGCTCGAACTGCGGGCGGTTCTGCCGCCACAGGGCCAGCTTCTTACTGTAATCGCTCCAACACTCGCGCGCCATTGCTCCGCTGGGGTCGATTGACCGGAAAAGGCGGCGAATATACGCCCGCAACTGCTCATCGTCGGGATAGCAGGCATCGATATCGACGGCAGCGGGATCAAAAGTATCGAGGAAACGCTGGTAGAGTCCCGCGGCGGTAATGGTGGCAACACCGACCTGCGCGCCGTGCAGAGCAAGGCTTCGTTGGTAATGGTCGGCAATCATATCCAACACGTGCGAGATAACGTGTTCTGTGCCGGAGATGGGAGCCGACATATTGACGATGGATTGGGCAATGCCCGCCAGCAGCAGAGCGCGCATCACCACCGCTTCACCCTCAGCAGTGCGCTGTCCAATGCCCGCCGCGTTTTCCAGCAAAATGCTATCCAGGTTATCGAGCAGGGCCAGCGGGACTTCGCTGTAGAAATCGACCAGGCCGAGCGCGCTGGCAAGATACCAGTCGCCATAGGCCACGAAGCGCGCACAGCAGTCACCCAGGCCCGCCACCGTCATTTCCTTTGGTGCGGAAGCCAGAACGCGCAGGTCAGCAACAATGGCGGTGGGATAGCGCGAGGGAATGGTACGCTTGACGCCGTCCTTGAGCAGAACCGCCATATTCGCGGCATAGGCGGTAACAGAATTGGCCGTCGGGCAGCAAATGTAGACCATGCGCGGCTGATCGGGGTGCCGCTGGTCATAGAGATAGGCGGCGTGCTTGGCAATATCGGTGATGGTGCCCGAACCCAGTGCGATGATGGCGCTTGCCCCTGTTCCCATCTGTCCATGCTCCAGATCCCACAGGACACCCTCAACATGATCATAGTCGGCATGTACCAGCCCGTACTCATCGCCTTCCAACCAGACTGCACTCTCGTCGTAGCCAGCCACGTACAGCAAATCCCGCGCAAAGCGTTTCAGGTCCACATCATCGCGCAGCATAGGCGTTTCGTCCATCACAAACAAGACGCTCGCGCCCTTTGCAACGCCAGCGCGCTGCAAAACGACGGGTAATTCCATCAAAGCGCTGGGGCCGATGAGGATTTCATCGATATCAATGGGACGCAGCGCGCCCTGGAGATCGTCCTGCGCCGCCAACCAGCGTTTCAACGTGGGTATATCGGCAGGATCAAGAGGAAATGTTGCACCGGTCATCGTTTCGCCGCCTTTCGGAAAGGTTCTTGCAGAGCATCGTATACTTCGCGGTAGAGCGCGTAGGCATCGTCATACGCCTGGCGATGGGTCGGGTCGGGTTCGAGTTTTTCCCAGGCTCATGGTGCTGCTCCTTCAACAAGTGAGATGTAGGTTCACCGTCGAGTATACAGGCGCAGCGAGCGGGCGTCAATGGATGGTTTAGACAGGTACTACCTCCTTCATACAACACATTTTGAATCCTTTGCGCTCCCAGTACAATGTATAGTAAAGAAACTGGATGCTTTGGTGTTGGAAGGGATGTGGGTATATATATGAAGAGTCAGAAAATCGAAACGAGCACGATAAGTGAGCACAAAACAGCTCCCTCACTTACGGAACGAGAGATGATCGCGAACGCAGAAACTGCCGACCTGCAGCAAGTTTCCGTCGAAAAGCAGGACGATAGGCAGATCACGCCAATCAAGCAGGAAGAGCCGAACACGGCGCTGCTGGCCGCAACGGGAGGGCTGGCCGTTATGCTTGGGCAGCTGGTTGCCTATTTCAATAACCGGGCACATATCGATGACCTGGATGTCCTCAGCTTTAGCCTGCACCACCTGTTCTGTCGTGTGGATTTCCTCTACAATACAACCCTGCCAGCACTGGCAACATGGACAAAATCGCTGCAAGCAGGCCAGACAGGTCACCCACCTCACTTTGCCCACTCGGCATATCGGCAGCAGGATGTACGCCAACGGCAGCAAGTCTGGACACAGCTTCAGGCGATCAATCGCACACTTGACCGTATGGAGCCGCTCTGCCATCTCCTCAGCGATGCAGCCGAGTGTGTCCTCGAGCGTTTCGATTTGAGCAGTGATATACTGGGTTTCGCGGAAAGCGGCAAACCACCTGCCTCTCCGCGCTCAGAACTGGAGGATGATGACCAGCAGGGCTGGGTGCAGATCATCGACGCGGAACGCTGGGAGCAGGCCTTTACCGCCATCGCGCAGACTCTTTTTTCCTGGCAGGAACAGCACAGCATGCTCCCCTCGTTCGGCGCCCAGTTCGTGCACCTGCTCCCGACTGCGCCAACCCTGCCTGAACTTGATGCCGCTTTTGCGACCATACTTGACAGCGCAGGCGCAATCTATGGTGATATTCTACCCGGCTTCCGCGCTATTCTCTCGGCAGATGAGGCGATGATTGCCGCGCTGCTGTACGACCTGATGCAGCAGTCAGATCAGTTGTTGGTGAAGTTCGATACGACCCTCGAACCCATGAATACACTCATCAAACACTACGCCATCGGGTCAGAATTGAGCTAATCGTATCTCAACCATAACCGATAGGTCTTAACAGGAATGTAACCGTATCGATGCTTTATTCCCAACGGTCCTCATGTACGATGAAAGATACAGGCGCACTTGTGCGTACTTGCTCATAAGGAGCCAGAGGATGGGCTACGAAGCTATAATTCTTCCAGCGAAGGAAGCGATTCATTCACATTACACCTATGAAATGGTCGAGACCCTCTCACCCATTAGAGCAGCAATAGAAGCTTTACTCTCGTGCGGGATGGAGCAGATCTCACTGGTTATCATTAAGCTGAATTATGATCAGGATTATCGTGCATCATTGGCCAGGCAGAGCAGCGCCTATCTCTTGAATAATCTGCGTCCACTGGTGCGCAAAACGGACAACGTTTTTCTACTGAATACCAGCATGGTTTTTGTGCTGCGCGCTGCTACCCAGGAGGGTGGCGCTATTGTGCAGGACCGTCTATGGGAGGCCCTGCACTGGCGTATTCATAACATGGCCGAAAGAGATGTGCTGCGCCCTCGCAGCATGACCACTGGCTATAGCGGCTATCTAGAGTCCGGTGCCTGCATAGAAGCCTGTATCGAAGCAGCCGAAGCCGTCAGTCTATACTACCATTGGCAGCCTGAAAAGCCCTCACGGAAACCGGCGCGGCAATCCCAGCCACAGCAATTACAGACCGTAACAGAAGAAACCGGCGCGGAGCTTCCAGCACTCGCGCGCAAGCTGGGGATTCCTTACCTGATACTTCTACCACGCAAAATGCCCGCGGGCGTGCAGCGTCTCGTCAATCCGAAGCTGGCCCAAGAATTGCACTGCTTTCCCGTTGGGCGCGAGCGCAACATGCTCACGGTCGCGATGCTCAATCCACAGGATCGTACAGTATTAGATCGCCTGCACCAGGAGACAGGTCTGCTCATCTACCCGGTGCTGACACATCCAGAAGCTTTGCAGCGCGCACTTGAACAATTAATTTGAGAGGGATACAATGCTAGTGAGTACAGAATACCGCAAGAAAAGAAAGGCACTTTTTTCTACATGAGAATATTAGTCACCGGAGGGGCCGGTTTCATCGGGTCACACATTGTGGATCAATGCGTGGCTCTGGGCCATGAAGTCGCTATTGTGGATAATCTTTGGGAAGAAGGCGGTGGCAAAAAAGAGAACCTCAATTCCAAAGCAACCTTCTACCGCGCTGATATCACCGATGAGGCGACACTCCAGAAAATCTTTGATGAAGTTCGCCCGGAAATCGTCAGCCACCAGGCAGCGCAGCACAGCGTGGCGATCTCGACCAAAAATCCCCAGCTTGATGCACGCGTCAACGTGCTTGGCCTGCTGAATGTGTTGACCAATTGCACCCGTATTGGAACGCGCAAAATCATCTTTGCCTCTTCTGGCGCGACCTATGGCACTCCTGCCCGTCTGCCCATCGATGAAGAAGTACCGCAGCGTCCAGAATCGCCCTACGGCATCACCAAGATGGTCACGGAACACTATTTACGCTACTGGCAGGAGGCGAACGAGCTGACCTACACCGCGCTGCGCTACGGCAACGTCTATGGCCCGCGCCAGGACCCCAATGGAGAAGCCGGGGTGATCGCCATCTTTGCCAAACGCTTCCTCAATCACGATAGCATACGCATCGACTGGGACGGCGAACAGAAGAAAGACTACGTCTTCGTCGAAGACGTGGCGCGGGCGAATGTGCTTGCCATCGATCATGGCGATAACGATATCTTTTGTATCGGCACAGGGCGCGGCGCATCGGTCAACGAACTCTACCACACGCTGGAAAAGATCACCGGGTACACGCCGGAGATTGTCCGCGCACCCAAACGCCCCGGCGATATCTACCTGGCCTACTTCGATTGCAGCAAGGCCGAGCGCGTGCTGGGCTGGAAACCACAGGTCACGCTCGAAGAGGGCATCGCAAAGACGGTAGATTTCTTCAGAAAATAATGCATACCAACAAAAAACCTGTCCTGGTCTGGGACAGGTTTTTTGTTGGTATCTTCTTAATTCGTTCCCGCCAGCGCTAGCGTTTGCGCGTAGGAGCGCACAACCTCGCGCATATGGCGCGTAATCACATGAGCAAGGATCATATGCGCATCCTCTTCCTGCTCGATATTTTGGCCAGGAGCCAGCACAGCGGCATCAACAATACTCTTGAGCTTTCCTCCGGTCGCTCCCAGCAGGCCGATAGTGGCTGCGCGACTCTGCTGCGCCAGCTTTACGGCGTTAATCACATTTGGTGAATTGCCGCTCGCGCTGATGCCGATAACCACATCGCCCGGCTCGATCAAGTTCGCTAGTTGTTCCGCAAAAATGTGTTCATAATGAGTATCATTGCTCCATGCCGTGATGAGGGGAACATGATCGGTTAGCGAGATGGCCTTCAGGCGAGGCGCGCCCGGCATAATGGTATTCTTTGCCAGGTCGAGCGCGAAATGAGAAGCAGTTGCGGCGCTTCCACCATTGCCCATCACGAAAATACGGTGCCCATTATGATAGGCTTCTTCCAGGATGGATAACACCGCCTGGAGATCGGAAAGTGAGATGGCCTGCATCATCTGTTCAAGCTCGCTGAAGTAATTGGTGATCGATTCCACGATGTCTTATCCCTCCCTTCCTATCGAAATGGGTGCGCCCGGTGACTCTCTCGGATCAGTATAGGGCGCGACCCACAGATTATTAAAGTTGGCAACATTCAGTAATACCTTCGCGCCCGAATGATCGAAGCGGAAATTCATGCGCTTCAAACCGTGCTTCTCTAATGCCTCGGTGACGGCGTTCTGCCTCACCTCGGAACAGTACAGCAGCAGGAAGCCGCCACCGCCCGCTCCCGTAATTTTGCCTGCGGTCGCCCCATGTTCCAACGCCAGGCTATAGCACTCATCGATGAAACTGGTCGAGAGGTTAGGGGCGAGACGGCGTTTCTCCCGCCAGGAATAATGGAGCAGGCGCGCGAACTCATCCAGGTCGCCCCGTTCAAGGCATGCCTGCACATCTACCGCTACCTGCTTGATATTGTGCAGCGCCTGCAACACCGCATCATCACGGTCCTCGGTAGATTTGCGCTGGTGTTTGAGGATAGAAGTTGATTCCCGTGAGCTGCCCGTAAAGAACAGCAGCAACCGGTTTTCAAGCGTCTGGAGTACATCGCGCGCGATCTTCAACGGTTCGACCGTCACGCCCTCGCTGCTAAACGTGATTTTATTCAGACCACCGAAGGCCGCCGCGTATTGATCCTGTTTGCCTATCGGCATGCCCATCTTGCTAATCTCGATGGAGGAGGCCAGTTCCGCTACCTGCTGCTTGGTCATCGGCTGCTCAAGCAGGGTTGAGATCGCGCGCACCATCGTCACGGCTGCCGCGCTCGATGAACCCAGTCCAGTACCAGGGGGCACCTCGCTGGCAACAAAGAGGTTGATACCCCGGCGAATTCCAAAATGATGTAAGATGGCTTTAGGAAGAGCTAAATCGCCATTCCAGAAGAGATCATTATAGGGAGAATGGCGAAACAGTGAACGATAGTCAGCCGAGATCACCTGGAGATCATCCGCATCTTCAGTGGTAATAATGGCATAAAAGTATTTATTAATTGCTGTACTGATTACCAGACCACCATATTTCGCATAATATGCCTCAAGATCAGTTCCTCCACCCCCAAGACTGATTCGCATGGGCGCTCTTGCAATTAGCATTGTTTTTTCTCTCTTCTTATTATGCTCATCTATAATAAGGATGATAGGGGCGCGATGCATCGCGCCCCTACCCTCGTTTATGCCACCGGTTGGCGCATCGCTTCGATGAGTACCTTCGCGACTTCTGGACGGGAGAACTCGCGCGGTGGAATCTCGCCCGCCTGCAACATCTGGCGCACCCTGGTGCCACTGAGCGTCACGTGCTGCTCACTGCCGTGCGGGCAGGTTTTCGACGACGCCATCGAATCACAGGTGCGGCAGAAGAAGGTATGATCGAAGAACATGGGCGTGATGCCAAGCTTCGCGGCATCGAAGTTCGCGAAGATATAATGCGCATCATACGTGCCGTAATAGTTGCCTACACCTGCATGGTCGCGCCCGACGATGAAATGCGAACAGCCGTAGTTCTTGCGCATCAACGCGTGGAAAATGGCTTCACGCGGGCCAGCATAGCGCATAGCGGCAGGCAGCACGCCAAGAATCACGCGATCCGCCGGATAGTAGTTTTCCAATAAGACTTCGTAACAGCGCATGCGCACATCAGCCGGGATATCATCGCCCTTGGTATCGCCCACCAGGGGATGCAGGTAGAGACCGTCAACAGTCTCTAAGGCGCACTTTTGAATGTACTCGTGCGCGCGGTGTACGGGGTTACGGGTCTGGAAGCCAACAACACGTTTCCAGCCACGCTCCGCGAACTGCTGGCGAGCCTGCGTGGGGGTAAAGCGATACCTGGCAAAGGCCTGGTGCTGCAGCGCGACAACCCGCACGGGGCCGCCCAGCAGGACATCTCCCTGCGAGTAGAGAACCTTTACGCCAGGGTGCGCATCTTCCGTGGTACGATAGACCTTGCTGGCCTCCAGTTCCTTGTCATAACCAAACTTCTCTTCGATGGTCATAACAGCCTGCAATGCCCCCTGAACCACGAGCGCGATCTGCGAGCCTTCATTCAACGCGCTCGCCTGCTCTGTGCTGACGGAGAGAGTAATCGGCACCGACCAGGGCAAGCCATTGCTCAGGTGCATGTCGTTCACGCTGCCCAGGTAATCGGCGCGTGTCATGAAGCCGCCCAACGGGCTATATGCGCCGATAGCCAGCATCTCCAGGTCAGCTAACTGGCGAGAGCCAATTTCCACCTGGGGAAGCCCTTTCGCGCGCTCGCGCAGCTCGTCCTGCTCTTTCTCGCTCGCCATGTTCAAGATCAGTTCCCCACCATGAGGAGCAATCAAACCGTTTATCATGTCTTTATCACCTTTGTAGGGCCGCGATTTATCGCGTCCATCTGATATATGTGAATTTACAGGTAGCCCAGCGCCGCGAGACGCTCAGTCACAACTTTCGCTTCCTCTTCGGGCGCTTCCTCTGATTCGAGGTAGCCCAGCTCTTCAAGCTTCGCGATAATGCGGGAGACGCTCTCTTCAACCGTCTCTTTGTCGGTCTCAACCACCAGCTCAGGATGATCCGGCTCCTCGTAGGGATCGTCTACGCCGGTAAAGCCTTTGAGCTTGCCCTCATCGGCCAGTTTATAGAGGCCCTTGACGTCTCGTTGGCGGCAGACATCAATGGGACACTTCACGTAGACTTCGACGAAGTTACCGATATGATTGCGCGCCCACGCACGTGTCTCGATATAGGGGGAGATGGCGGCGGAGATGCACCCTACACCATTGCGTGTGAGCAGGCCGCATACAAATGCGATACGCTTGATGTTGGTATCACGATCCTCTTTGCTGAAGCCCAGGCCTTTGCTCAGGTGCGTGCGCACGACATCGCCATCCAGTATCTCAACATTGCGCCCGCGCGCCTTGAGACGCTGTTCGATCACCTCAGAAAGCGTGCTTTTGCCAGCGCCAGAAAGACCTGTAAACCAGAGAGTAAAACCAGTAGTTGCCATGTTGTATTTCTTCCTCCAAATTGTTCGATAATCTTCGATGTAGTCAGGACCAGGCGACGCTCCTCGGCGCATATAGCCTCTGTCCCTATCTCTTAGAATGCCTTGCCCTGCATATCGGCGGGAACAGGCACATCCAGTTGTTTCAGAATCGTTGGAGCCATATCCATCAACTGCAGCCCGCTCAACTCGCGCCCGTCGGCGCCTTCGTCAACATGCGGATCATGTTTGATCACGATGCCGAACTGAGCGTGATTGCAGTCGTCCGGTCCGGTGTCATTCTCAAAGGTGTAGATGGACCCATGCCCGACCGTCCCGACGGATCGCCAGAAGAGATCACCAAAGTACACAATCAGGTCAGGTGGAACTCCGTTTACTTCGTGATAGATTTCCCTCGGCTTGTAGACCGTCGTACCAATATGAACGCCATCCGGGTCGACGATTGCCTCAAATTTGGCTTTGAGTTCGTCGCGCAGCGCTTCTACCTCGCCGGGCTTGACGATACCCTGCGGCTCGCGGCCTTCGATGTTCAGGAAGATGCGCGCATAATAGCCGCCATCGCCCCAGACTCGGGTCTTGCTCCAGTCAATCTCGCATTTATCAATGGCGGTGAGGCTGCTGGGCATCGATTTGAGGGTCAGATAGCCTTCCTGAATCAGCCACTCATTGACACAGATGCCGCCATCCAT
>WNGQ01007676.1_pt1 | contig 10342 bp, 7 predicted proteins | sample 5407661 | NCBI WGS metagenome assembly WNGQ01 (sample SAMN13153382, study PRJNA577476) | soil metagenome | isolation source: 60 cm soil or saprolite under Garry oak tree replicate 2 | place: USA:California | collected 2016-06-15 | reverse complement strand
GGGGTCGGGTTTCCGTCCCATAGATCCGAGAGTCAAACTATTGAGGCTAAAAACACGACCCTACTCCCAGGGAATAACAGTCTTGGCGGCGACTCCATAAAGAACGACGAGAAGCCCAACACCACCAAAGCCTAGTGCCACGAAATTGAGCTCCCCGTCCCTTGTAACCATAGTTTTCACTGAGCTGGTAAACAGCGAAGCCGAAAACAATACTATTCGAGAGTTGCTCGAATCCTTGTTGTCGAAGACAAAATAGTAAGTAGTCGACGCGTTTAGCGGCACTCGAATTGTCTCGTTAGAGACAATCTCGTTGACCAGGCATCCACTCGGGTTCGTGTCGTTCGTGCAACTACTCATCCGGGCTCCTGTGAAGAGTTTGAAGTTGATTGAGGAGGGGCTTCCTGAGTCTAGCGAAGCGGTCACGTTGATGATCATCTCATTACTTCTCCCCGGTAAGATGGTAATGTTCTGCTGAGTTTCGGCTTGGAAACCGGGACGGACAACTATCGGAAGAGGACTAGCGAGCACGAGACTGGACTGAACTGGAATTGTATGAACGTTAGGGATGACAGAATAGGCGAGAAGCCCGCCTACAACAAGCACTGCTCCCAAAAGGACCGCTGTGAATTTCATGCGGCCTTCACCGGTCCTCCATGTCTCTGAGCTTCTTGAACTCCTGTAGCTCGCCGAGTCTGTGACGCATGATACTGTTCTCCAACTCTGCCTGCAGAAGCGAGAAGATGTCTTTGTGAATAGTTACGAACTCTGAGTCAGTCGAAGTGCGTGGCCGCTCTAGGGCTATTCCAACTATAGTCTTGACTCTCGCGGGCCTCGCCGACAATACGAGTATTCTGTCTGCAAGTTCTATTGCCTCTGGAAGGTTGTGAGTGACCAGGAGGAAGGTCTTGCGACTCTTCTTGTGGATATCCGAGACCTCGGCTCGCAAAGCCTCCGCAGTGAACTCGTCGATTGCGCTGAACGCCTCATCCATCAACACAACCTCTGGGTCTATTGCCAGAGCCCTTGCGATCCCGACCCTCTGCTTCATTCCACCTGAGAGCTGCTTAGGATAGAGGTTCTCGGAGCCTCGGAGCCCCACCATATCCAATAGATCCATCGCGACCTTTTGCCGCTCCATCTTCGGTCTTCCCTGGATCTCTAGACCGAATTCTACGTTTTGAATCACGGTTCTCCAAGGGAGAAGGGCGAATGTTTGGAAGACCATGCTTATCTTAGAGTGTGGGGCGGTAAGGGGATCTCCTCTAAAACGGATCTGGCCAGAGGATGGCCGGTCAAGCCCCGCGATCATTCTCAGAAGGGTCGACTTGCCACAGCCGCTGGGGCCGACGATGCATAGAAACTCTCCTTCGTTAACGTTGAAGGAAATATCCTTCAGCGCAGTAACCGTTTCGGGTGGGTCCTCGTAGACCTTGGTCACGTTAGATAATTCGACGTGCAAGTGGCTAATGCCACCTCTTTGTGCGATTCTCCAACCTCTCGAAGAACGCCCTGTCCATTGTGATCGTGATTATTCCAACGGTCATGATTGCTGCAAGTCCATAGGTTAGCGAGTGCGTGGAGCTCCCAAGGTTTGTGGAGATGAAGGTTCCAATCCCTGCAACGCTAGCGATTATCTCAACGGCGAGTAGCACGTTCCAGCTGAATTCGAAGGACAAGCGCAGACCTGTCATAAGATTGGGAAAGATCGAGGGTAGGATCATTTTCGTGAATGTCTGAGCCCTTCCTGCTCTGAACACCGAAGCGACGTGGAAGTAGTCGGCTGGTATCTCCTTCACGCCCTGTCTGATTGTGAAGTAGATGGGGAAGAAGGCGCTGAAGGCAGAGATCGCTACGGCTGCAACATTCCCTCTGCCGATTATCGTCACCAAGAATGTTAGAATCGCAAGGTCAGGAAGTGCTCCGACTAGCATGATGATGGGCGTAAGTGCTTGGTCAAGCTGGCTTCGCATCCCGACCAGAAGCGCGAGGGGTAGTACGAGCACGAGGGCCAATGAGACGCCCGTTGTGACGTTTGCTAGACTCTGAGCGACATGAGAGATGAAGAAAGGAGTCCCAGCGAGCTGGACGAGAGTCAGGAGGACCTCGTGAAGAGGTGGAAGTTGGTCGCTGGGTATGAGCCCAGATGCCGAGATCGATTCCCAGAAGGCAAAGATGGCGATCAGGGAGAGCAGCCAGGCAGGTGGACGGAATCTTCTCCTTGTCTTGTCGTGTACTCGGTGAAAGGCTCTTGGACCGAATAGGCGGAAGGGCACCCCAATAACCTCCGGGGCGTCGAAAGTAGGGCGTCAGAACTAATTAGCTTTGGACGAAATTCAGGTAAAAGCCTACGCTGATATGAGGCTCGACCTTTCCTTTACCGCTGGAAGGGTTACCGGTTACGAGGAAAGATCGGAGCGAAGGGTCTCGCGTATTTGACTGAGTTGAGTTCAAAACTCCACACCTCTGGTCGGGATGTAGCTGTGCACCGCTGTGCATAACTCTGTGCAGAATGCTCAGAGGCGCCATGACTTGGCGTACCTACGCTGGGCATTTGTCAAAGTGTCAATTTTCTTCCCAAACGCTTCAAGACGCCAGCGCGCAATCTGTAGATCCAACTCCTCGGGAACGCGAAGGACCTTGGGCTTGAGGCTACGGCCGTGCTGGAGGAGGTATTCTCCTGACAGTGCCTGGCCAGCAAAACTCATGTCCATAACCTCAGCCGGGTGCCCATCTGCCGCAGCTAGGTTAACTAGTCGGCCGTCAGACAGCAAATACAGCCTTCTGCCGGACTTCAACTTATACTCAGTGACCTCGGGTCTTACCTTGCGCTTCTTGATTGCGATTTTCTCAAGATTCTTCACGCTGACCTCGACATCGTAATGCCCCACATTGGCCAGGATTGCTTTGTCTTTCATCTCAGACATGTGAGACGAGGTGATGATGTCCGTGTTGCCGGTCGCGGTGATAAACAAGTCTCCCAGTCGGGCTGCTTCGGACATCGGCATCACATCGAATCCTTCCATCAGTGCCTCTAAAGCTCTCACAGGATCTACCTCGGTGACAATCACCCTCGACCCCATTCCCTTCGCTCTCAGAGCCACGCCCCGGCCAACCCAGCCAAACCCGGCTAATACGATCGTCCTTCCAGCCAGGAGAAGGTTTGTCGCGCGCATGATCCCTTCGAGGCCTGACTGACCGGTCCCGTATCTGCTGTCAAACAGGAACTTGGTGTAAGCATCATTCACGGCAATTACCGGAAACTTTAGACGACCCTCCCTCTCCATTGCCCTCAATCGAGATACTCCCGTAGTCGTCTCTTCACAGGCACCAATCATCCTCTTGACGAGGCGGAACCCTTTCAGGTGCGCGGCGATCGAGAGTTCGGCACCATCGTCTATCAGAACGTCAGGCTTCAAACCGAGAACCCTGTCGATATTGGAGCTATGTTCTTGTTCTGATACGCCTCGCCAGGCGTACACGTGAACTCCGGTCTCTGATAACGCCGCTGCCACATCGTCTTGCGTCGAGAGAGGATTGCTTCCTGTGATAGCGACCTCTGCGCCTGCTCTCAAGAACACTTCAGAGAGTACTGCTGTCTTGGCCTCAAGATGAAGACACATCCCCACCACATGTCCCTCGAAAACTTTGGAGGCAGCGAACCGCTTGGCAATTCTAGCAAGGACTGGCATATTGTCGCGAGCCCACTCTATCTTGACACGGCCAGATGGAGCGAGTGTGGGATCCTTTACTTGGCTCAAGACTAGGATGGAGGAGTGTCTCAATATTCTGATTATATATATTCTGGCAGATGGTGATTCCTATCGGAATGAGCGGTTTGCAAAGATAGTTTCTCCGGATGTAACATTTCCGTGTTACTACTTCTGCGATCGTTGACACGCGGCATAGGGAGAGAACCATTTGCCGCCATGTATAATAAGGAAAGAAGTCATGCTACGGTGAAACCTACTGGGAGCACTTGGGAATAGGTGTCGGAGAAAGGATTCAGGGCGAAGTTCAAAGATTCGGATGTCGCTTTCACGTTCCGGGATCTGATTCTTCTCCCCGGATGGACTGAAGTTGAACCAAGCCAAGTCGAACTCTCCACTCAGGTCTCGCTAAATCACTCGATCAATATTCCGTTCATCTCAAGCCCGATGGATACTGTAACCGAGAGCGAAATGGCCATATCGTTGGCGCGTCTGGGAGGACTCGGCGTTCTTCATAGAAACTGCACCCTAGAAGAAGAAGCGGAGATGGCGAGGAAAGTTAAGCGGGCAGAATCCCTAATAATCCGGGATGTAATCACAATCAGCCCCGGCGAGACCGTCAAGTACGCTACGGAGCTGATGCAGAAACACAACATATCGGGCTTGCCAGTTGTTCAAGGAGAGCATCTCGTCGGGATCTTGACTGGGCGAGACGTCCGCTTTGCGGATCCCAGTCTTCTAACCAGCGATGTTATGACGAAGAAAGTCATTACTGCTCCCGCGGACACTGATACCGAAGGCGCCAAGGAGATCCTTCACAAGCATCGAGTAGAGAAGCTGCCTCTGATAGACAAGGAAGGCCGTCTCCGAGGTCTCATGACGATAAAGGACATTCTCTTGCGTGGAAGATTTCCGAACGCTGCTCGCGATGAGAAGGGACAGCTCCTCTGCGGAGCCGCGGTTTCACCTTTTGATCTCAAACGCGCGAAGACACTTAGCGAGATCGCAGATATTCTTGTCATCGACGTGGCTCACTTCCACAATGCGAACGTGTTCAGTGCGACAAAAAAGATACTCGAAGAGGTCGATACTGATGTGATAGTTGGAAGCATAGGAACCTACAAAGCCGCTGAGGATATCCTCACAAAACTGGACGGGGTAGCAGGTTTCAGGGTTGGAATCGGATCAGGATCCATCTGCACAACGATGGAGGCAACCAAGGCTGGGTCTCCCACTGTATATGCGACAGCCCAGGTGGCCGATGCAGTGAGAACCTACGGTTCGAAGCTTCCAATAATTGCAGATGGAGGAATCACGGGTCCGGGAGATGCTGCTGTTGCGTTAGCGCTCGGCGCCTCCGCTGTGATGATGGGCAACCTCTTCGCCCGCTCAAAGGAAGCGCCTGGGACTCTGATAACGATCGGCGGCAGATACTACAAACAGTACAGAGGAATGGGAAGCCCATCCGCCATGGCCAAGAGGTTCTCCTCAGACCGGTATGCTCAACCATCCAAGGGACTGCCCGAAGGGGTCGAAGGGTGGGTCCCGTACAAGGGGGAAGTGAGTGTCGTGACGCAGGAGCTGGTTGCGGGACTACAAGCCTCCATGGGCTATTCTGGAGCGCGCACAATACACGAGCTCTGGGAGAAAGCCCGGCTCGCAGGCATTACGAATTCCGGAGCGGAAGAGGCCAGGCCTCACGATGTACTCCTACCATCCGAGCATCAAGAGCGAGTCTGAGCGAATACCGACCCGGAAATTATTGTCTTGATCACCCTAGTCCGCCGTAGGGCTTCCGGGCTGCATTCGAACGGGTCTCGGTCAAGCACAACAATGTCAGCCATGTTTCCGGGAACTAGAGCTCCTCTTGACTCTTCGCAGAACGAGGCGAATGACGCGTTTACCGTGTAAGCGGCTAAAGCCTGGCTCACTGTCAACCTCTCTCTTCCTTCCAGGCCTGGACGCACGGTTGCTGACCAGACCCCTTCAAACGGGTTCGGGTCTTCCACTGGGCAATCGGAGCCTGCTGTCAGTAGGATTCCTTCTTCAGCCATAGAGGCGAAGGGATAGAGACTGCGCATTCGGCTAGCTCCCAGACGTTCTTCCGCCCAAGAATCCGAGTAGATGAACCTCGGCTGCACTGAGGCGATTATGCCTAGCTTGCCCATCTTCAGTATGGATTTTCCGCTCACCAACGACGCATGTTCAATCCTGTGCCTGAATTTCCTACACTTCAGTGATCCGAAGACTTCTTCGATGATCTGAATTGCAAGCTCGACTGCTCTGTCTCCAATCGCATGGATACAGAGCTGAAAACCCCCTTCTCTTGCAGTCTTGGCGACTCTCTCGAGTTCTTGACGGCTCATTGTTATCATGCCACTCGAGGCGGGACTATCATTGTACGCAGAGGTTAGTGCAGCGGTGCGTGCTCCAAGAGACCCGTCAAGATACAGTTTCAGGCCCCCGATCCGGAACGCTTCTTCGCCTTTCTGTGTTGATAGACCCAATGAGACTAGTTGATCCAGCAGTTTGACTGGCACTATTGCGTAGATCGACTGCGGAATCTCTCTTTCACGCTTCAGCTCTTGGAGTGCCTTCAGCTCGTTGGCGTCGCTTACGATGCAATGGAAGGAAGTCAAGCCCAGCCGTGCTAATCTTCTAGCCGCAAGAACCAGGGACTTCTTTGTCTCCTTCAAGGACTGCGGAACAGCCATCTCGACTAGGTCTAGGGCTCGTTCTTTGAGAACCCCGTTGGGGTCCCCGCGAGAATCCCTGAGAATGACTCCTCCTTCCGGCTCCGGTGTATAGCGGCCCATTCCGGACAGGGAGAGAGCCTTGGAATTGGCTACTGCCATATGACCACAGACTCGTTTTAGAAAGACAGGATTGGATGCTACGCCGTCAAGATCGCATCTCTCGGGATAGCGATGTTCACGAAGTTTCTCATCATCCCATCCTCTCCCCAGAACCCACTCCTCAGGCTTGAGGAAAGAAGCTCTTCTTGCGATCTGCTGTTTCATCTCTTCAATGGACTTTGTCTTGGAGAGGTCAAGTGTTCGAAGCAACATTCCATAGCTGAGAAGGTGGATATGTGAGTCGCAGAATCCCGGGAAGGCTACCTTGCCATGGAGGTTTATCGTAGTTGCAGCTCTTGACCTGAGCTTAAGGACCTCCTGGCTGGACCCAATATCCGTCACTCTTCCCTTCCAGACCGCCAGCGCCTCGAATCTCGACCTCGATTTCGCGTCTGGGTACACTCGTCCATTGTACAAGATGAGATCCGGATTCGGCAAGTTCGTGACCCACAGTCAATCCGTCAACTTACTGCTATCATGACTCCAATGGGCTAAGAATCGTGGGTCAGGAAGTGATCTGCTTCACTTCCGCCAACGATGAAACAGAGGCTTCGATCTGTAATGGATCATGTATTGGGGGACCGCAAGTTTTTCCAACGCAAACGTAAGCGACTGGGGCTGACTCCGCTTTGTATCCGAGATTCGCGATTTGTTCCGAGTCTCGAGCCGGGTCCATGTAGAGTAAGTATCTTCTCGCCGAGTAGACGCTCAGAGCCCTGGATTTGTAGGCTGCGAATTCCTTCGATTTCTGATTGGCGATAATTGTGATGCCGATCGGGCCGTTGATGTGTGAATCCAGTGCGAGCCCGTAGATGGCTCCGGAGAGCCCGTACCTTTCGTAGTCCTGGCTAAACAACTTGAGGGTCTTAGTGGCGACATTCGAGTAGCGCGTCTTTTGAGTAAGCCATGAGAGCCTAAGGAGTCCGATTGCGATTTGACTGTTCTCATCGATTGGCTTGTCTCGATTCTTTAGTTCTCCTAGGGGTGAATCGGAAGGTGGAATGTCGTAGAAACCCCCGGCGGCTTCATCGTCCAGAGTCTTTATGCAATCGTCGGCAGTTCTGGAAGCCTCGTACAAGTACTCTGACTTCGCCGAATATTCGTAGGCATCCAAAAGCGAGACTAGCAGGGCGGCATAGTCTGTCAAGAGACCACTCAGCACCGGACCGCTCTCCTTTCTCCAATAGTGAAACGGCGGGCCGCGTTGCTTGCCCAAGTCCAGAATGTGGTTTAGGGTCTTGAGCGCGAATCTCCCGATGTCTTGTCTTCCCAAGACAGTGCTGGCTAAGAGAAAAGACGAGATTAGGAGCGCATTGTAGTTGGTGTAGACGGTCCTGTCGACGGACGGGGAAGTCTGGCTCCTCCGTTCAGCCAGGTCTAGCTTGTAGTAATTTTCGTCCGCGTCTTGGCTTCCGAAGAAAGCTCCGTTTTCGACATCCGAGAGGCTTGCTTGGACATACTTCACGATTCCTTCGGCCTTATCTTTGTACGATGCTTTGCCAGTGAGCTGGAAGGCGTGGAGGTAGACGGTGAGGAGCTTTGCGTTGTCCTCCGCCATCTTCTCGAAATGTGGCACTGACCAGTCACGAGTAGTCGAGTATCTGAAGAAACCCTGTTCTACTTGGTCGTAGATTCCGCCGCTACCCATACGGTCGAGAGTCTTCGCGACCAGCGTAAGCATCTCCTTCTCGTTGTAATATCGATACCTTAGCAGGGCATAATCAAGTGCCTCTGCGTGTGGAAACTTAGGCTCGAAACCGAAGCCCCCGTAGTCGATGTCGAAATTTACCGCGATAGTTGTGGCGATATCTCTCGAGATCTTATCTGAGAGTGGCTCATCTCTGGGTACGGGGACATTTAGGGTTTGAAGCTTGCTCCTGATTCTATCCTTGTTGGCAGAGTAGATTTGCAGAACGGAATGCAGTACCTCCCTCAACTGTTGTGGGGGAATGTAGGTGCCGCCTGTGATTATTCTCCCATCGCCGTCGAGGAAGGCGGTAGTGGGCCAGCCTCCGAGATTGTAGCGACGGTTGACATCGGGTCTCTTGTCTGTGTCAACCCGGACGGGAATGAAGTTCTTGTTGACAGTACTGATGACTGCAGGGTCAGAGTACGACGTCTCGTCCATAACGTGACACCAGTGGCACCAAGACCCTGTAATGTCGAGCAGGATTGGTTTCCCGGAGGAACGGGCCCTATCAAAGGCGGTTTGCCCCCACTCGAGCCATTCGATCTTGTTCAAGAGACCTATACCAAGTATGCGTCTGACAATGATATAATAACTCGTTATCACGGGGGCCCGCTGGTACAGTTTTTCAAGAGTCTCGACCGGAAAGAAAGATGAGAGCGCCGCCGGAGAACAAGGAGATATTCTCTCCGCCTACATCGCAAGTCCTGAGACGGAGGCTGGCGACGCGCTTGTCACGACGTCTTAGATACTTGGCGCTAAGGCCCACAAGTGACTTTTCTATTAGCGGTTGAAACCCCATTTTGTGCTAATGAGGGGGAGAAACCGAAAATGACGGTATTGGGACTTAGGTTGTTCGAAACCGTTACGTATATTTTGATCGAGTGACTCTGTCCCTGCGATGTGCACCCGGATGAGCAATTTCCGGCCAATGTAATGATGTAATTTCCTGTGCCAGTACCAGATGAAATTCTTAGGGTAGAGGTGCCGGAGCCGAACGTCAAGCTGACGCTAGACGGCAAGGCGCCTCCCCCCGGTCCTTGGGAACAATAGTTCTGAGGGCACGACGTGAGAGGTGCAACAAGCTGAACAGTACCAGTGAATGAGCCTATGCTGTTAAGAGTGATTGTCTCTGTCACTTGCGTCTTAGTACTCATATAGTAAGATGTGTATGGGACTGAAATTGTGAAGTCGGAGTTCGCTACGACGAAGGTTAGAACTATCGAGTGAGTTATCGGTCCGCTAGTCCCCGTCACTGTGACTGAGTAGGATCCAGGGGTGCCGACACACGACAGTGCTGATGAGCCTGATCCTGTAATGCTCGTTGAACTGAGGGTGCAACTGAGGCCCTGTTGAGATACGGTTGCTGCGAGGATGACTGTGCCGGAGAATGAATTCAAACTACTCACGGAAACGGTGGAATATGCAGTAGTTCCTGCCGGAACGGATACGGAAGCCGGGCTGGCCGTTACAGTGAAGTCCTGGACAAGATAGGTTACCGTTGGGGAATCGGAGAACGTACCGCTTGTTCCTGTAACGGTCGTAAGATAGTTGCCTGCTACGCTACCGGTGCACGATAGTGTAGAAGTGCCTGAGCCACCAGTGATGCTCGTCGAGGATAGTGTACAGGACAGGTTGGTCGAGTTGGTCGAGACGGCCAAAGTAACTGTCCCAGCAAAGCCGTTGACCGGGGCCACTGTTATCGTGGAAGTGCCCGCGACTCCAGCGTTGACCGTGATGCTTGTCGGGCTTGCCGTTACGGTGAAGTAGTTCACCGTATACGTTACAGTCGCAGAGTGAGAAAGACTACCACTCGTCCCGGTGACAGTAACCGTGTAAGTTCCAAAATTACCGGAACACGAAAGAGTCGAGGTTCCCGATGTTCCGAGAGGGACACTTGTCGGGGACAGGGTGCAAGTGAGTTCTGTCGATGGTGATACGGTGGCGGCGAGCGAAACCGTCCCTGTGAAACCGTTGACAGTCGAGACTGCTATAGTGGATGTTCCAGAAGTCCCCGAGAGGACAGGGACGCTGGTCGGACTCCCAGCCACGGCAAAGTCCTGAACATTGTAAGTTATCGTAGCAGGGTGGGA
>WNGQ01011003.1_pt1 | contig 10343 bp, 11 predicted proteins | sample 5407661 | NCBI WGS metagenome assembly WNGQ01 (sample SAMN13153382, study PRJNA577476) | soil metagenome | isolation source: 60 cm soil or saprolite under Garry oak tree replicate 2 | place: USA:California | collected 2016-06-15 | reverse complement strand
GACCTCCCGCAGCGCGTAGGGCGCAAACACGCGGTCGCCGAAATCCGTCGTGCGCACGTTCTGCGCGACGAACTCCGTGGCGCCCTCGAGCTCGCGCTCGATCGCTGCCTTCACGCGTTCCGCGCCGTAGGTGAATTCCCAGTGGCCGGTCATCACGTCGACGCCGAGGAGTCGGGTCGCCTCGATCATGTCGGCGCCCCGGCTCCATAACGAGGTCGCCGAACCTTGCCACGTATCGCCGCCGTCGAGCACAAGGGCACCGGGCCGATCGGCCTTGAGCGATGCGATCAACGTGGCCAGGTGCGCGAAGCCGCCAACCTTGCCGTAGGTGCGCGCCGCGTGAACGAAATCGAGCGAGGTGAACGCGTGAGCCTCCCTGCTTCCGCGCTTGATCCCGAAGCGCTTCAGCAGAGCTTCGCCGACAAGGTGCGGAGGCCGGCCCGCGGCCTCACCGACACCGAGGTTGACGCCGGGCTCGCGGTAGTACGTCGGCAACAGTTGCGCGTGGCAGTCGGTGAAGTGCAGCAGGTGGACGTTGCCGAACCGCGGCAGGCGGTAGAAGGTATCGACGTCCCTGGCCCCGACCCTGGGCGTGTCGAGTGCGAGTCCGGCGGCCGACGCAGCGGCCAGCACGTGCAGAAACTCGCGGCGATCCACCGGACGATATTAGCACGCGCTCGATGGCGCGCGCCCCGCGGGCAGGGCCGGTCAACGGGTCGAGGGATGACGCTCCGTCATGCACTCGGGGCGCCATCCCGGTGGCCCGAACGCATAGCGAGCGCGCTCGCGCCAACTCGCCGCCGTGTAGAGATCATTCGCCATCGCCAGCCACTCGTGAAACGCGATCCTGATCGGATTGTACGAATCGAGGGGCTTGACCAGCCCATAGCGACACGGAACGTCGACACGCTCCTCGACGAACGTGCCGAACAGCCGATCGAACACGATCAGTACGCCGCCATAGTTCGCGTCGAGGTATTCCAGGTTCGAGGCATGATGCACGCGATGGTGCGAAGGCGTATTGAACAACCATTCGAAAGCGCCGAGCTTCGGAACTAATTCGGTGTGCAGCCAGAACTGGTAGGTGAGGTTGAGCGCCAGCACTGCCGCCACCGCGACCGGATGGAACCCGAGCAGCACCAGCGGCACGAAGAACACGCCTGCGCCGGTGACCGCGGCGGTCCAGCCCAGGCGATACGCGGCCGAGAAGTTGAAGTGGCGAACCGAGTGATGCACCGCGTGCGAGGCCCAGAACCAGCGCGACTCGTGGCTCACGCGGTGCTGCCCGTAGTAGCAGAGCTCACTCGCGAGAAAGAGCAGCGGGGGCGCCCAAGCGTTATCGAGCGGGATCGTGAACAAGCGATGGTCCCAAATCCAGAAAAACGCACCCCCAATGAGCCCTGCTGTGACGAGCCCCAACGCTCTTTGCCCCAGCGCGATTGCCAGCGACACCGCGCTCTCGCGCCAGTCGAAGCTCCCGCGCCCGAGGCGCCGGCCGAGCCACGCCTCGACACCAGCCAACAGCACGAGCAGTGGCAGAAGCCCGACCAGCGGAAGGTTGAGCGTTTGCATTCGGGAGCTCCTTTCGTTCGTTGGCCGGGACGAAATCGAGCCGCCCGGTGCATGACACCCATGCTAAGCATCCAACGTCGGCAGTCGATATCTCGCCGGCGGCGCTCGGTTGCGGGCGATTACGGCGACAGGCGCGGCTAACGGTCTGTAACATATCCTCCCGTGCCGCAGCCTCGGCCGGTCGTTAAACTCCTCGCCGGACATGAACAATGAGCCCGCTGTGCCTCCGCCAATCAAGGTGGTCGTCGTCGACGACGAGGCCGAGCTGCGCGTTCCAACGTCGGCAGTCGATGTCTCGCCGGCGGCGCTCGGTTGCGGGCGATTACGGCGACAGGCGCGGCTAACGGTCTGTAACATATCCTCCCGTGCCGCAGCCTCGGCCGGTCGTTAAACTCCTCTATCTGCCGAAGCCGTTCGACCCGCGCGAGCTCGTGGCGCGCATCCAGGCGATGATCCGCCGTCAGACGCTGCTCGGGCCCCATGTCGCGAGCGACGCGGAAATCATCGCCTTCGGTCCGTTCACGCTCGACACGCTCGCGCGTCGCCTGTCGCGCGACGGCCGCGAGATCGAGCTGACGAGCGGCGAGTATGCGCTGCTCCGAGCGCTCGCCACCAACCCGCAGCGACCGCTTTCGCGCGAGCGCCTCAAGGACCTGGCCTACGGCCGTGCGCACGACGCGACCGATCGCAGCATCGACGTGCAGGTCCTGCGCTTGCGCCGCCTCATCGAAGCGGATCCGGCCAAGCCGCGCTACATCCAGACGGTGCGTAATGTCGGCTACGTGTTCATTGCCGTCGCCGCAACATCGTGAGCCTCGTCCCCCGAACGCTATTCTGGCGCAACGTTCTGGTGATGATGGCGCTGATCGCCCTCGCCGAGGCCGCCAGCTCGGTCATCTACCTGCAGTACGTCCAGAAGCCGCGGGTCGTCCAGCTCGCTGCGCTGACTGCGCTCTACGTCGATGCCGTGCGGGCATCCCTCTCCGGTCGATCGTCTGCGGAGCGCGCCGCTTTCCGCGACGAGATCAATGCCTCGCAGCGTGTGCGCCTGCTTCCGGAAACGGCAGCCGTGCCGCCGTTCACCGTGCCGCTCAGTCCAGCGGTGCGGCTTTATTTTCGCGAGCTCGCGCAGCGCCTCGGCGCGAGCGACGCCTCGCGCCGCGACGAAGCGCACTGGCAAGGCAGACCCGAACCGGCGCTATGGGTACATCTGGGGGGACTGCCCGAAGCGCAGTGGCTGGTCATCTCCGGCGAGCGGCTCGACGCCGAGCTGCCCTGGGTCGGGTTGGGGTGGTCGTTGCTCCTCGCCGCGGCCGGGCTCGCCGGCGCATTCCTGATCCAGCGCCGCCTCAACCGCCCGCTTCTCGAGCTCGCCCGCGCCGCCGAGCACGTGGGCAAGGGCGAGACACCGCCGGTGCTTCCCGAGACCGGACCGATGGAAATCACGGCCGTGGCCAAAAGCTTCAACCGTATGAGCGCAAGCCTCGAACGCGCCGAGCGCGAGCGCGCGATCATGCTCGCCGGCGTCTCGCACGACCTGCGCACGCCGTTGACCAAGTTGCGCCTTGCAGCGGCGATGCTCGAGGACGGTTTCAACGAGGAACTGCAGCAGAGCATGACCCGCAACATCGAGGCTATCGACGCGACCATCGGCCAGTTCCTCGACTTCGCGCGCGCCGGCGAAGGCGAAAGTGCGCAACCGGGCGATCTCCCTGCGCTGCTGCGTGCCATTGCCGCCGACTTCAGGGCGCAGGGGCATGCGGTCGCCGAGAAGCTCGAGACCTTACCCGGTTTCGCCTTCCGGCCGGTGGCGATGCGACGGTTGATCGTCAACCTGCTGGAGAACGCCGTGCGTCACGCGGGCCAAGGCATCGCCGTGCATTGCGCTCGTGATCACGGGACAATTCACTTCTCGGTGTTGGATCGCGGACCGGGCATTCCAATGTCCCAGGCGCAGAAGGCGAAGCAGCCGTTTTCACGTCTCGACCGCGATTCGGGGAAGCCCGGCGCCGGGCTTGGGCTCGCCATCGTCGATCGGATCGCCAAGCTCCACGGCGGCACGCTGGAGCTCCTCGCGCGCGACGGAGGCGGTCTGGAGGCGCGGGTGTCGCTGTCGATCGGGCCGGAGCGAACCCCCGGCTATTGATTTACCGGTGACGCCGGGTCGAGCAGCAGCGCCGCGACGTCGCGGATCTGCTGCTCGGAGAGGATGCCCTTGTAACCAAAACGCGGCATGTTGGAGCACGCGGCGAAGGCCTCGGAGTTGTAGATCTTTCCATAGGTATAGCGTTGCGTCTCGGCGCTGTTCCCGTGGAGCTTGAGATACTGATACAGGCTCGGTCCGATGGTGCCGAACGACAGCTCGGTCTTCGAGAGCTGATGGCAGGCGTAGCAGTTCGCGCCCACGGGTCCGTTGGGATCGTCGGAGAATTGCCTGCCGCGACCCTCCTGCGCGATCTTCTCGCCGTTCTTCCAGTCGCCGAGAAGCTTCCCGTCGGCCGGATAGCGAAGCGTCGCGAGATTCGCCTGCTCGATCTTCGAGGCCCTCTCCTTCGCCAGGGGCTTGCCTGCCGCCGCGCTGCACGCGCGCTGGGTGTCGTCCTGCTCCAGGCGGTCGAGCCCCGCCTGGCCGGCCGGCTTGAACGAGGCCTTGAGCGATGCCGCCGCTTTCGCGGTGAACTCCTCATCCCCCGCGGTTGTGGCGCACCCGGCAGCGATGATGGCGACGAGCGCAACGATCGGGAGTCCCGTAGTTCGACGCACTGTGCTCTTCGCCGCTCAGCGCTTGATCGCCGGCGCCGCGAACGGCGCGCCGTTGGCGTTATGCGCCAGAAACATCGTCAGCGCGATCGCCGCCTCGGAGCCGTAGACGAGCTCGGGAAACCGCTGCTGGCGGAAGCAGTCGTAGAGCCGCCACTCGAAGCTGCGCAACTCGCCCTGCGATACGCGGTAGGCCGGCCACGTCGTGTATGCCTTCTGCGCACCCTCGGTGGTCATGAGGTTCGGCAGATCCTGCAGGCGGATGCGCTTGCCTTCGTCGCCATGGCAGGTCGCGCAGGCGAAGTCGTGCGTGCCGCCGCGATAATAGAAGATCTTCTCGCCGACGCGATACGCCTCGATCTCCTTCGGGTGGCGCATCGGGACGTTCATTTTCACGCCTCGCGATTCGGAAGTGACATAGGCCGTCAGCGCCTCGAGATCGGATCTCGCGGCGTTGCCGTTGCCGAAGGGATTCTTCTGCGCCTCGGCCTCGGTGAACCCCTGCAGCTTCACCATGCACCCTACGAGGCGCGATTCGAGATCCAGCACGCGATCGGTGTCCGCGAAGTAGCGCGGCAACCCTGCATACGCTCCCTTGACTACGCCGGGCCCCAAACCCAGGTCGCAACCTTCCAGCGACGCATGCTTCGGGCCGCGCGGCTCCTTCCACAGCGCTTCGCCGCGGATCTCCCACAGCTCGGCAGGATTTCCGTCCTGCAACGCCGCGCGGTACTTGGCGATCTCGTCGGTCGTCGAGCCCTGGGCCATCGCGGCCGACGCTATCGCGACCGCGACAAGCGCAAGACCGGCGCGTAACCCGGTCAAGCGATCACCGCTTCGTGGTCATGCAATCACCGCTTCGTCGGTGCGCTTGTCGCCGTGGTTGTCGACCCACGTCACGATGATCTTGTCGCCCTTCGCACCGCCCTTGAACTTGAACGACAGGAATGGATTCTTCGATATCGCGGTTCCCCACTGGGCCGAGAGTACCGTCTTGTCGTTCCACGTCACCGTGACGTTGTCGATGAACCAGGCGGGGATGACCTGACCCTTCGCATCCTTGCGCTGCCCGGTTTCCATCTCGTGGCTCATGAGCACCTTGACCTCGGTCGAATCACCGACGCTGCTGGCGCGGATTTTCATCGGATCGGCCATATCATCCCCCGCAGCCGCCCAAAGTGACCTTGATTTCCTTGGTCGCGACATAGGATTTGCCGTCGGCCTTGACCAGCGCGTAGACCTTCGAGGTCTGCGCCATCTTGACGCGGGTCGAGAGCGCCGGCTCGGTTCCAGGAGGAATATCGAAGACGGCGGCCAGGGGATTCGGGTTTTTCTCGATCAGGATCGCGATCGACTGGGTCTTCGCGATGTTGCTCACCACGCCGATCGGGACCACAGCCCCGTTCTCGGCGATCTCGGGCGTCTGTGCGAACACGATGTCGGTGCTTTGCGCGGGCTCGACCGCCCCCAGGGCCTTCAGCGCCTCGCCGAGGTCATGCGTATCGAACGCGGCCTTGTTCCAGGCCTGCGCCCGCGCAATGCCAGGCTTCAACCACCCAGCCGCGACGAGCGCGGTGAGCACGATCGCGCCTCCGCCAGACCTGAGGAGCGTTCTGCGCTTGACGCGATAACCGGGTGAATGGTGCACGTGGGCCTCCAGTCGCGCATTGTAATACCGGATCGCGTAACCGGAGGCCAGCACCTGCGGCGACGCCGACGTTGGCGTCGCCCGAAGCTTCAACCCCCGCGGCCTAAGAGATTCCGCGGTTCTTAGTGGATTGTCGCGGACGTGAGAAAACGAACCACTGCTCCGGATCTCAACAGGAATGCACCGTCGCCGACATATTCGGCGCCGTCGAGCTCTTCGCGAACGAACGTGACCTCGGTCTCACCGAGCTTGAGCTCCATCACCACGTCGTCAGCGACCGTCGATTCATCCGGCACGCGCAGATATCCGGTCTCGAAGACGATTCCGTTGACCTGCACGAATTCCGCACCGCGCATCGCTTCCGTCAAAGATATCGAAGTGGCCGTCATGGGCTTCCTTGGGCGCCCCCTGAATGAGGCGCTTGAGGGTTAGATGCGCTCACCCAGGGGCGGTTCAAGACCCGAGTCCAGGAGTGAGACGGCGCGTGCGCGCCATTCACGCAAGACGGACGCGCGACTTCCTGTTATTCCCAGCTGCGGTTGGGATGCCGTCCTAGGACGGGCGCCGACAGGCCGGCGACGGCTGCTGCGTTCCCTCGGGTTGCCTCATGTTCCCTGCACCGCTGCGACCAACTCGCGGACGAAGTTGGGCAGCGCGAAGGAGGCGCGATGCATGTCGCCGTTGTAGTACTGGAGATCGCGGACCGCGCGCTGTGCAATCCTGCGATTGACGTCGAGCGGCGTCAGGTACGCGGGGTTGAGCGTCGCCGACGCGCAGGCCATCATCCACAGCCCGCCGTAGAGCGGGACGCTGACGAGATACGGCGCGACGACTGCGAACGCCGAGCGCAGATTGGTGAGGCCCGCACGGATGCGATCGGGGTGCGCCACCGGCGAGGCGATGTGCAACGTCATCGCGCCGGTCGGATTGAGCCTCGAGGCGCAGGCGCGATAGAAGTCGGCCGTATACAGCGCCTCCGACGGGCCACCGGGGTCGGTCAAGTCGAGCACGATCAGATCGTAGGACTCGGTCGCCCGGCGCACGAAGGCGAATCCGTCCTCCAGCTTGATCGCCAGGCGCGGGTCAGCGAACGCTCCCCGATGGACCGCGCGGAAGTATTTGCGGGCGATGTCGATCACGGCGAGGTCGATTTCGACCAGCGTCACCGACTTCATCGTCGGGTACTTGAGAAGCTCCTCCGCCGAGCCGCCGTCTCCACCCCCGATGATGAGCGCCTTCTCGGGCGCTGGATGCGTGATCGCCGCGGTATGAACCAGGTTCTCGTGATAGAAGAACTCGTCCTTCTCCGAGGTCATGAAGTGACCATCGAGCCGGAACAGGGTGCCGAACGGCGCGGTGTCATGCACCTCGACCGTCTGGAACGGAGACTGGAAGCGCTCGGACTCGCGTGCCGAGCGGACGAAATAGCCCAGGTCAGCGGTGAGATACTCGGTCAGCAGCCCGGGCTCTATGTCGCCACCGGGCTTCCGATCAGGCATTGCTGCCCCCGCGATGGATCGCCTGGAACTTCGTGTGCTGCGGGGCGAGCGCGTCCTGCATGCTGCGGAACAGCCGCTCCGCCTTGGCCGTGTTGTCCGTCGTGTAGTTGCAGACGTAGACGTCGATCGTCACGAAGCCGTGTTCGGGCCAGGTGTGAATCGCGAGATGCGACTCCGCGAGCAACACCGTGCCGGTGACGCCCTGCGGCTCGAACTGGAAGAAGCGATCGCCGACGATAGTCATACCGGATGCCTCGGAAAGGCGCAGGCACAACGCTCGCAATGGCTCCGCACGCGTCATCTCCGGCATTGAGGCCGGGCAGCCATACCATTCCCCGAGCAGATGGATGCCGTCCATTGTTGTTCTCCCCCAGCGTCATAAAGCCTGGTTTCGGTTCCGTGAAACTCGATATTATTGCCCAAAATCGATGCCTAGGCGATAATTTTAACGCTTTGCAGCAAGCGTTACGCGGATCCAAGGTTTTCCGCCGGCGCGAAAACCGCGCTTTCAATCTTGCACTGCTACCACCGGCTCCTTCTACCATGAACGCACCGCCCACCGCGCCGACGCGTGCCGCTCCCGCGGGCAGGCCCGGCGTCGATACAGCGCTGCTCGCCAATGCCATCCGCGCCCTGGCGATGGATGCTGTGCAGGCGGCCAACTCCGGTCATCCGGGAATGCCGATGGGGATGGCCGAAGTCGCGGTCGCGCTCTGGGATCGTCATCTCCGCCACAACCCGGCTAATCCGCACTGGGCGGATCGCGACCGCTTCGTACTCTCCAACGGCCACGGCTCGATGTTGCAATATGCGCTGCTGCATCTGACCGGATACGCGCTGCCGATCGAAGAGCTGAAGCGCTTCCGCCAGTTGCACTCCAAAACGCCAGGACATCCCGAGGTCGGCGTGACGCCCGGTGTGGAAACGACGACCGGCCCACTCGGACAGGGACTCGCCAACGCGGTGGGAATGGCGTTGGCGGAGAGGCTTCTCGCGGCGGAATTCAACCGCGACGGTCACAGAATCGTCGATCACCGCATCTATGTCGTGGTCGGCGACGGCTGTCTCATGGAGGGGATATCGCACGAGGCCTGTTCGCTGGCAGGGACGTTGGGCTTGAGCAAGCTCACCGCGTTCTATGACGACAATGGCATCTCGATCGACGGCGAGACCAAGGGCTGGTTCACCGACGATACACCGCGTCGCTTCGAGGCGTATGGCTGGCAGGTCATCCCCGGAGTCGACGGGCACGACGTCGAAGCGGTCGACGCGGCGATCCGCGAGGCGCACGCCGTCGCCGATCGCCCGACGCTCATCTGCTGCAAGACGATCATCGGCAAGGGATCACCGAACCGCGCCGGCAGCGAGCTCGCCCACGGCCAGGCGCTGGGTGAGAAGGAAGTTGCCGCCACGCGCGAGGCGCTTGGCTGGCACTATCCTCCGTTCGAGATTCCGCGAGCGGCGTACGACGGCTGGGATGCGCGCAAACGCGGCGCGCAGATCGAGAGCGATTGGAGCGAGCGCTTCGCGGCGTACAGGGCGGAGCATCCTGAGCTCGCGGCCGAGTTCGAGCGGCGCCTGCGCGGCCGATTGCCGGATGCCCTAGCGGGGAGCGCCGCGGCATTGGTAGCCCGGCAGGCCGCGAAGGCCGAGTCGATCGCCACCCGCAAGGCGTCGCAGCAGGCGCTCGAAGCGCTGGGGCCCGTGTTGCCGGAACTGATCGGCGGCGCCGCCGATCTCACTGGATCGGTGTTCACCAACTGGTCAGGCAGTCGGACGGTGACGGCCACGAGCCCGGGCAACTACGTGAACTTCGGCGTGCGCGAGTTCGCCATGAGCGCGATCGCCAACGGCCTCGCGGCGCACGGCGGATTCATACCCTACGTCGGTACGTTCCTGACCTTTTCCGACTATGCGCGCAACGCCGTGCGGCTGGCGGCGCTCATGAAGATGCGGACGATCTTCGTCTACACGCACGACTCGATCGGGCTGGGTGAAGACGGGCCGACGCATCAGCCGATCGAGCACGCCTCCGCGCTACGCTTGATTCCGCATCTCGACGTGTGGCGTCCCTGCGACACGGTCGAGTCGGCGGTGGCGTGGCTGCGCGCCATCGAGCGCGCGAACGGCCCGTCCTGTCTGCTATTCAGCCGCCAGAACGTTCCGTTCCAGGCCCGTGAGCTCTCGCAGATCGACGCGATCAGCCGTGGCGGTTACGTATTGGCAGACTGGGGCGGGACCGCCGCTCGACGCGTCGTCATCGTCGCTACCGGCTCGGAAGTCGCGCTGGCGATGGGCGCGCGCGACGCGCTCGCCAGCGAAGGGATCGCCGTGCGGGTGGTATCGATGCCGTGCACCAGCGTGTTTGATCGTCAGGATGGTGCCTACCGTGACCTTGTACTTCCGCGCGGCGTGCCACGCGTTTCGGTTGAAGCCGGAGTGACCGACTACTGGCGCAAGTACGTGGGCCTCGAGGGCGCGGTGGTGGGGATCGATACCTTCGGCGAGTCCGCTCCGGCGGGCGTCCTGTTCAAGCACTTCGGCTTTACTGTCGACAACGTCGTCACCGCGGTACGGAGCGTGATTTAACCGGGTGGGATAACCTTTCGAGAGGAAGCACTCATGACCATCAAAGTCGCGATCAACGGCTACGGCCGCATCGGTCGCAATATCCTTCGCGCGCATTACGAAGACGCAAAGAAGCACGATCTTTCAATCGTCGCCGTCAACGATCTGGGCAGCCCCGAGACCAACGCCCATCTGACCCGCTACGATACGGTGCACGGGAAGTTTCCGGGCAAGGTGGAGGTCGATGGCGACGCGCTGGTGGTCAACGGCGACCGCATCAAGGTACTTGCGATGCG
>WNGQ01010558.1_pt1 | contig 10345 bp, 10 predicted proteins | sample 5407661 | NCBI WGS metagenome assembly WNGQ01 (sample SAMN13153382, study PRJNA577476) | soil metagenome | isolation source: 60 cm soil or saprolite under Garry oak tree replicate 2 | place: USA:California | collected 2016-06-15 | reverse complement strand
CGCCTCGACAGCCGCCCGATCAGCACGGCCTGCCTGCCGGAGGCGTGGCCGTATGGGTGCCAATGGCGAGCGCCAGCCGAGCCGCGGGCCAAACGGATCGGCGCGGCGGGTCGAGATCGCGGGCTGTTTCACCGGCAGCGCGTGCACGCAAACATGAGGAAGCATCGAGTCGCATCGCGTCCAAGTATTCTCAATGCAACGGCACCTGCCACAGCGCCGACCCACGCGGTTGACGATACAGGCGTCAAAGACATTTACAATAAATCAGCCAGTACCGCGGTTCCTTGATTCGAATCTTGACGAAGCAGGCAACGCCTGTTTCCGGCATGGCTAGTTCGATACGGATCCCGGAAGGGATTCCGCGCCATGCCAGCATCAGCCCGGCATTACTTCAGGAACGCGACTTCGAAATGCATGCCGTCCTTGCGGTGGTCATAATGCCCTCCCCAATAGAAGCCCCAGCGATTGGCGATCGGCACCAGTTCGCGCACGCTCCCCTTCTCGCCGACCAGCGCCGGCCGCTGTCCGAGCTTGTTGAATCTCTCGTTGATGTCGAAGGCGCTGCCGAAGGCATGATTGCTCAGATTGGTGCGGCTGCCGCGGACGAAGCGGGGCACGAACGAGCCGTCATAGACCAGAACGCGGTCGAGCAGGTTTGCGGCCTCCCAGTCCGCCCACATGCCCTGGAGCTGATTGGCGCCGAGACGGTGGAATTGCATGGTCTGCGGCGCCCTGCTGCCCAAGGCCTTGCGCAACTGCGGGATCGGGACCTTGACGATGTTGTCCTTCTCCCAGGTTCCGAGGATGCGGATCGCCTCGGGGTTGTCGGGCTCCGGGGCCGAAACAAAGTCGTAATGGCCGAAGACGGCTTCCCGCTGCCTGTTGCTCACCAGGGGAGGAAAGCTCGGCTTGGGTGGGAAATTGGAGCTGGTGTTATCGTCCGCGGGCTCCTCGATCAGCTCGAGGCCGAGCGCCGCCGCCTTCAACAGGGTTTCCCGCCCGGCGACGCCATCCGCCTCGATCTTGAATTTTGCCTGGAAGGCCTTGGTGGCGTCGCGGGTATGTTCGCTGAAAACTCCGTCGATCGGGCCGCCGTCGAAACCTTGGCCGCGCAGGAAGCTTTGCCATGCCGAGACCCGCTCGCCCCGCATGCCGACGCGCAGCGCGGACAAGGTGGCGGGCGCCAAGGCGTCGGCGGCTGCCTGCACGGGCGAGAGGCCCGGCGGCTCGAGCGACAGCGGCGGTCCCGGCGGCTGTGCTTCCGCGGGTGCGGCCGCGGGCGTCAGCGGAAAGCTCTTCGCCACCGTCAGCGCCTTGTTCCAGCGGTTGACCAGGCCTTTCCAGAATTTGCTGGTCTCGTCGCGGTGGGCGACGTCGCGCTCGTATTGCTCGCGCGCGGCGCGCAGCCGGGCGAGCAGGCCCGCCGGATCGGCCTCCGCGGCCGCCTCGGCAGCCCGGGTCTGGGCGCCGATCACGCCGTCGTCGGCGAGCCCGAGCGCGCGCTGCAGGATGCGGGCGGCGCCAGCGGCGCCGCGGTTGAACACGCTGTCGCGGAGATAGAATTCGAGCGCCGGCACGCTCGTCCACGACGAGGCGCGATCGGTATCCTGGGCGATGAAGTCGGCGGCGAGCGCTTCGGCCTCGTCGAAGCGGCCCTGCTCGATCAGCGAGACCAGAACGTCCGCGGTGTCCTTGTTGAACCGCTCGTTGATGCCGGCGACCTCGTAGCTGCCGCCCCCGTCTCCGGCTGGAAGCTTGTAGACCGCGAGGTGGCCCTTGGCATCGCGGCGGGCCTCGAAGGCGACGATCGCGGCGGCCATGCGGCGGCGTTGCTCGGGTGTGGTCATGGGGCTGCCTCCCTGCGATGATGACAACGCGGAGTATAGTACAGCTCATGGGCCTGGGCGGCGAAGGACGAGGCGATGAAGCGGCGGTATGGTAACCAGAACTCGCAGGGTGGGCAAAGGTGCGTCCTCCTTCCTCTCCACCCCCACGATCGCCGCCGCGCCTTTGCCGATGGAGACAAGTTTACGCAGTCTGTGCAAGCTTGACTGCGTTTGCGGTTTTGTGCCCACGCCATGACGCAGGGTTCCGCGCCTATTCGATGACATAAAGCGGAATAAAAGCTGCCAACTGGCGGGTGCGCTCGTCGGTCGAATCCTTCGCCCTCAACAGTTCCCGATAGAAATCGTCCTCGTCCGGGCTGGGAAACAGCCGCTGCTGGGTGAGCAACTTAAGCCGATCGTCGTTCTGGTCGAAGGCTCCGGGGGCGATGTTGATTTTCTTGACGACGTATCTCGTCAAGTCGGAGTCATCCATTGTCGAACCGAACACAAGACCGCCATCCTGACGCCAGCCACGCATTCCAGCCAACGGGATCGTCACCGGTCTATCATCGAAGTCAATCGTATCTCCGCCTCGGATATCGATGAGGTGGCCTTCCGGTATATCCATCACGTAGACGACACCGCGGTCCGTATTCAATTTATAAGACGCGCGTCCGTTGTTTCGAACATAGCTGTGGCAGGCAAACCAAAACGCGACGCGGCGATCAAAGGACACATCGAGCGTTCCGGAGGGCGCGCCGTAATGCTGCAGCATCGCCATCGACAATCGTTCACTTGGCACTCTCGACCAGTAGTACTTGGACAGTTTGGAGTACGACTCGTTCGTGCCCATGCCGGATCCGATGGGCAGGTTCATGAAATTTATCCCATCGTCGTCGTCATCACGGTCGGGCAAGGCGAAAATCTTATTGGCAAGCCACCGCTGCAATCGACCGAACACGCCTTGTTGCTCCTCGTCATCCCAATAGTCGGAAGCGCGGTGCGCCCGCGCATAATACTGATCAGCTTCACGGAGACGAAGCATGGCCTCGATAACTTTGTGGGCAGTCATGTAAAGATCATCCGCCGCCTTCAGCAGCGGCTTCAGATCAAGCGGCTCGGGGAGACGAAAAAGCGACGGGGTGATCGCCGGATATTCCTTCGATTGTCCCCGAAATACAGAACCTTGATGGTTGGCGACTTGGCCCAGAAATTCGTCGAAGGTCCTTGCGTCAGCGGTCTCGACCATGACCCCGTTCCTACGTTCATAGCATGATGCGCGGATTGCGGCGCGTGCACCAGGCGGCCCGTGGCTAGGCACCAGGCAATAGGCCCACAGCGCGCCGTACAACGTGGTTGTTTCGGCGGTCGCGGGCAGCAGCAAAGTGGCTTGCAACCAGGCTCCGTCACCCTATTCCTCGAGCGATACAAACTCGGTGGTCTACAACGCCTGGGGAACGACGTTCAATGTGCATTGCCAGATGCCGACCGCCGATACTTTCGACGCGCCTCTTGCGCCAACGAAAGAAGGGTTAGCCGCGCTTGAAAACTGGAAGAAGGAAGGGCCCAGATCGGCGCCAGAGTGACGGCAAGAGCGACGCTCGACCTCAACACGCAAGACGGATGACGCAGCGTAATCCGCCAGTGCCCGAGCGAGCGGCGGGTTACGCCTTCGGCTAACCCGCCCTGCGGCGCTGTTCAAGGAACGTTTGGAAGAACCGAGCGTTGGGGTGTGACTCAGTGGGACATTTCGGGTGGACATCGCGGATCATCGCGCAGGCATGCGTGCCGTTGCCCGCATCCGGCTGGCGCCCAACCCGGTCACGACGTTCGCTGCCGCGTCTTTGCTCTTTGGTTCCCTGATCATTCTTGCCACTCCGCCGCTGCGGGGCCCGGACGAGACGGCGCATTTTCTGCGTGCCTACGGTGCGGCGGCAGGCGACATCATTCCATCGTTGCACGACGAATACGGCCGCAAGGGCGTCCTGCTGCCGCCGCGCCTCCATGCGGGGTTCGACTACTTCGACAGCGTATTCAAGCAAAAGGGCGGCGAATGGTTCGGCTACGGCCCGGTGTTCCAGGCGTATTTCGACCGCGCGCCCGTCGCCGTCGATTCCCAGTCCGCACCGACCTTCGTTCCCTATGGCGGATCGGAGGGATATTCGCCGATCGCCTACTTGCCCCAAACCGCGGCAGCGGCGGTGGCGCGCGCGCTCGATCTCGATTTCATCGCGACCCTCTACCTGATGCGATTTGCGGGTCTCGCCGCCATGACCGGGCTCATCGCCTTCGCCATTGCCATGACCCCGCAGCTCGCCTGGGCTCTCGTCGCCATCACCATGCTGCCAGCGGCGCTCTACGGCCGGTCGGTCATCAGCGCCGACGGCACTGCGCTCGCGACCGCAACACTGGTGACGGCCTTGTGGCTGCGCGGCATCATGTCTGCGCGCCAGCCGGCCAGGGACTCGTTTTGGATGATGCTGAGCGCACTCACGAAGCCCACAAATCTCGCTTTCGTGCTGCTCGAATTGGCGACCCTGCTGGAGCGGCCGGCGCGGCGCTGGCGCTTGTTCGCGCTGATGGTCCTGCCCGCCACGGTCGCCGCACTGCTCTGGAGCTTCGGCAGCGGCGCCGACACGGCAACATGGCGGGTCGTGGAATTGACCGGGCATGATGCGGCGGCCTTCGGCCCGGCGGCGAGGCTTGCCGGCCTGATCGACGACCCCACGCATTTTCCCGCCGCCGTCATGCGCGCCCTCTCCGAGAAAGACTTCGGCGAGCTGTGGCGGCAAGTCATCGGCGTCCTCGGAATGTTCGACACGGTCTTGCAGCGCTGGGTCTACCCGGCGGTGAGCGTGCTCCTGTTCGCCACATTTCTCACCCGGCTGCCGCTTGCAGGCGGACCACGCGTTCGAATTGCGGCCGTCGCCGGTGTCACCGCTGCTTCCTACGCGGCCGCCGTCTATCTCGTTTGCTATCTGGCTTTTACGCCGCCCGGCGCGGACACCGTCTGGGGGGTGCAGGGCCGCTATTTCGTGCCCATTCTCCCGCTCGCAGCGATCATTGTCGCGGCGCTGTTCAATCGGGCTCTGGACAAGGGCCTCAGCGCGGCGCTGGCGATCTCTGCCGCCCTGCTCTCCGGCGCAGCCAGCGTCGCGGCGATCATCGAGGTCGATTGGAAATTTTGAGATTCATGCCTGCGGTTGCCGGAGCGTGCCGAAGAAGATCCTCAATCCGCTTCGGGCTCGCTCCGGTCGGGTTCCTGGGTCGCTTCTTCGAGGAGCTCGGCGAGACGCTCGGGCATGGGCTGCGCGAGGTCGTACTCCGCCCGGAGGGTGCGTCCGATTGCCGCTTGAACCTGCTCCAGGCAGGCTGATCTTTCTCGCGACCGTAGATGGCTGTAGCTCCGCACGGGAACTTCTCCTGCATCCTCCCTCTTGATCGATCCACAGCGCTTGGCCGGCAAACGTGGTCCTGAAAGGAATTGCGGCGGTCAATGAACTCGGCCGGCCATCCGGCTCGACTTGGTCCCGGTCAAAGGCCTCATCCGCACCTTCAACGCCTGATGCCTGAAATCCTAACGAGAATCGCTGCGTACGGTTCCGTACATAGGGGCTCTTTTTTGCGATCCGCGGCTGAAGTTCCGATAAAGTTAGGTTCCGGGGAATTATGGGCGTACAATGCTTCACCGTCTGCAACGCAGGTATTTGGGCGCGGACGCTTGAGAGACCGTGCTGTGCTCTTGCCCCTCCAACGGGAGAAGAGCCATGCTCGCAGTTTCCTCGTCTCCACATCGCAACCGGCTTCTGGCCTCGCTGTCGCCCGGCGACCTCGGCTTGATGCAGCCGCACCTGGAACCCGTCAGTCTCAAGCTTCGACACGACTTGGAAAAACCCAACCGGCGGATTGACGATGTCTATTTCATGGACAGCGGAATCGCGTCCGTCGTCGCGGTCCAATCGAATCAAACGCGCGTCGAAGTCGGGCTCGTCGGGTGTGAAGGCATGACCGGCACATCCGTCGTGCTGGGCAGTGATCGTTCGCCGCACTCGACCTACATCCAGGTCGCCGGCGAGGCGCAACGCATCACCGCCGGCGAGCTTCGCAAGGCGATCAAGGCGAGCGAGTCGCTGCACGGCCTGCTGCTCAAATACGTTCAGGCCTTCATGGTGCAGACGGCGCATACGGCGATCGCAAATGCCCGCGCCAGGCTCGATGCGCGGCTGGCGCGCTGGATTTTGATGGCGCACGACCGAGTCCGGGCCAACAAGCTGCCGCTCACCCACGAATTTCTGGCGCTGATGCTGGGGGTGAGACGGGCGGGTGTGACCGAGGCGTTGCACAGCCTTTCAAGCCGGAAGCTCATCGATCCCGGTCGAGGCCAGATCGTGGTCCTCAATCGAAAAGGGATCGAGCGGAGCGCCGGCGGTGCCTATGGCCAGCCGGAAGCGGAATATCGCAGATTGATCGGCTGATTGTACCATTTCGTACCGACATTTCCCTGGCTTGTCGGAACGACCCGATTGTATCCTGCGCCTGGGGCAGGCTCTGGGTGGGCGCCATGAGCGCGGTGATGATCAGATGTCCGACCACGGGCAATCCGATCCCTACGGGCATAGAAACCGAACCTTCGATCTTCGTTGGGCTCCCCGACGTGCTTGCCCGCACTCACTGTCCGCATTGCGGTCTCGACCATTCCTGGTGGAAGCGCGAGGCGTGGCTGGAGGACGAGCCGAACGGAAAAATTTCCGGCAGCGAGTAAAGCTCCGAGGTGAGTTGTGCCATGAATAGGATCGTTCCCAGCCATCCCCTGCAGCCCCTCGACCCCGAAGCCGCCGATGCGATGGGCACTGCATTCGACGCAGCTTGGAAGGAATTATGCATCCCGCAAAACTACTACCTGTCGATGGCCGAATCCGACCTGCGGGTGAAGCTGGCGCAGATCATCTTGGACCTCGTCAAACACGGTGAGCGCGATCCGATCCGGTTGCGGGAATTTGCGCTTGCTTCGTTGGATTCGGCAGAAGCGTAGCAGAGTAGGCAATCGTCGCCGCAAGAGCAGTCGTGATCGATCCAGAGGAATGCAGGCAGCGTGCGGGTGAATTGGGATCCGCGCGATCTCGTTTCCATTTTCACTCACCGAGACCACATCCCCCTCCCAGCCGTCGTCCTCCGCCAGCTCGCTCGCGATCATGACGGCGTGGCCTATTGCGGCCCGGCAGAGTGGGAGCGCTGGATTTGCTGTTGCGCGGCCGCAGCCAGCGGGAGCCTCGCTCGAAGGGATGCCTTGACACATCTGCGCGAACGACCTATTTCCCCTGCAGCCGTTGGCACTCGTTTGGCACGAGTGCCAACGGCTTCCAGATTGAGCTGATCGGTCAAAGACTTAAATCCGCGCCACCGGCGCCACGAGGACACCATGGCCAAGATGAAGTTTCGTCCCCTGCACGACCGGGTGGTCGTGAAGCGCATCGATGCCGAGGAAAAGACCAAGGGCGGCATCATCATCCCCGATACCGCCAAGGAGAAGCCGCAGGAGGGCGAGATCGTCGCCGTCGGGCCGGGCGGCCGCGACGAGGCCGGCAAGCTCATTCCGCCGGACGTGAAGACCGGCGACCGGGTGCTGTTCGGCAAGTGGTCGGGCACCGAGGTCAAGATCGAGGGCGAGGAGCTCCTGATCATGAAGGAGTCCGACATCATGGGCGTGATCGCCTGAGCAACCAGGAGTGAACTGACATGGCTGCCAAAGAGGTGAAATTTTCCACCGACGCGCGCGACCGGATGCTGCGCGGCGTCGATACGCTCGCCAATGCGGTGCGGGTGACGCTCGGACCGAAGGGCCGCAACGTGGTGCTCGACAAGTCGTTCGGCGCGCCGCGCATCACCAAGGACGGGGTCACGGTCGCCAAAGAGATCGAGCTCGAGGACAAGTTCGAGAACATGGGCGCCCAGATGGTGCGCGAGGTCGCCCAGAAGACCAACGACCAGGCCGGCGACGGCACCACCACCGCGACCGTGCTCGCCCACGCCATCGTCAAGGAAGGCGCCAAGTCGGTGGCGGCGGGGATGAACCCGATGGATCTCAAGCGCGGCATCGACCTCGCGGTCTCCGCGGTGGTGAAGGACATCGAGAAGCGCTCGAAGAAGGTCGGCTCCTCGGCCGAAATCGCCCAGGTCGGCACGCTGGCGGCGAACGGCGAAAGCAAGATCGGCAAGATGATCGCCGAGGCGATGCAGAAGGTCGGCAACGAGGGCGTCATCACGGTCGAGGAGGCGAAGGCGCTCGACACCGAGGTCGAGATCGTCGAGGGCATGCAGTTCGACCGCGGCTATCTCTCGCCCTACTTCATCACCAATGCCGAGAAGATGGTGGCCGAGCTCGAAGACGCCTATGTGCTCCTGCACGAGAAGAAGCTCTCGGGACTGCAGGCGCTGCTGCCGGTGCTCGAATCGGTGGTGCAGGCCGGCAAGCCGCTGTTGATCGTGGCCGAGGACATCGAGGGCGAGGCGCTCGCCACGCTCGTCGTCAACAAGCTGCGGGGCGGGCTCAAGGTCGCGGCGGTGAAGGCGCCGGGCTTCGGCGACCGCCGCAAGGCCATGCTCGAGGACATCGCGATCCTCACCGGCGGCCAGGACTACGACCGCGAGAAGCTGCAGGAGCGGCTCGCCAAGCTCGCCGGCGGAGTCGCGGTGATCCGGGTCGGCGGCGCGACCGAGATCGAGGTCAAGGAGAAGAAGGACCGGGTCGAGGACGCGCTCAACGCCACCCGCGCCGCGGTCGAGGAAGGGATCGTGCCGGGCGGCGGGGTCGCGCTCCTGCGCGCCAAGAAAGCGCTCGGGCGGATCACCAATGACAATGCCGACGTGCAGGCCGGCATCAACATCGTGCTCAAGGCGCTGGAGACTCCGCTCCGCCAGATCGCCGAGAACTCGGGGGTCGAGGGCTCGATCGTGGTCGGAAAAATCCTCGAGAACAAGTCGGAGACCTTCGGCTTCGACGCCCAGACCGAGAGCTATGTCGACATGATCGAAAAGGGCATCGTCGACCCAGCCAAGGTGGTGCGCGCGGCGCTCCAGGACGCGGCCTCGGTCGCCGGCCTCCTGGTCACCACCGAGGCGATGGTCGCCGAGGCGCCGAAGAAGCACGCGCCTCCCCCGGCGATGCCGGGCGGCGGCATGGGCGGGATGGATTTCTGACCGGTCCCGACCAGGCAACGCTATCAAGGGCGCGGCGCAGGCCGCGCCCTTTCTCTTTCGAGACTCAGTAGGATGGGTTGAGCGTCAGCGAAACCCATCAGCTCTCGGCAAACCCAACGCGATGGGTTTCGCCAACGCTCAACCCCTCCTACGTCGAGACAGGTCCCGGATCGGCTCGCTGCGCGAGCCGTCCGGGAAATGCTTCAGCTCTCAGTAATAGGAATAAGGCCCGTAGGGATACCCGCAGGCCCAAACTCGCCGCGGGCCGAAGACCGTCGGCACCCAGCGCCAGCAGGAGTAGCCGGCATAGAGGCCGAGGCCGAAGAACGGCCCCACGAAACCGCGACGGAACCCACGACCGACGAACGGTCTCCCGGCGACGCGAAAGCCGCCGGTCCGGAAGCCGCCGATGCCGGTCCGGAAGCCACCGCCGCCAAACCCACCGCGGAAGCCGCCGCCGCCAAACCCGCCACCGTGGAATCCACCACCACCGTGGAAGCCGCCGCCGCCCTGGCCTCCGCGGCTCGCAGCCATTGCCGGCACCGCCATCAACGCAGCGCCGATCACGGTCGCTGCGAGAAGTGAGACGATACTCTTGTGAACCATGTGTTTCCTCCTTGGAAACATCGCCCCCGTTGCAGGAAAGCTTCGTCCTAGCCCCATGAATTGACGCTGAACACAGCCGCGTTGCCGATCACGTTTGCGTGCTTCACAGCGCCGCATGGGTGCGAGGTTAACCCGGCTGTCCTGCCCGAGGTTCCCCGGGGTCAGGATTTCCGCAAATGAACCGCCTTCACGGTGCTGGTGCGGCAATCGGGCGGGAAACGGCGAGCAGCCGATGTCCCGGAGGTCGAGGCCCGCGCGAGACCCAACGCTCCGGCAGCCACAGGCAACCCGGCGAGCAGGTTAACCTTTCGATCCGACCGCCCGCTGGCCATGGGCGGGCTCGGATTGCCGGCCGGCGATCCGGGCCCGGATGCGCGCGACATCATCAAGGATTTCATCAACGGCATCGAGCCGGTCGTCGCGCTCGAGGATGATGGCTGCCGGCGCCTGGCGCGCGAGCGCGTGGTCGAGGAGATCGAGCGCGCCATCGGGTACGGGATGGCTGTGGGAATCGGCGAGGAATGGCTGGCGCAGAAAATTCTCGCGCACGGTCACCCCGCCCGCCAGGTGCACCTCCTGCACCAGGCCTGCAGGCAAGGCGTCGAGAAATGCACAGGGGTCGAAGCCGTGGTTGCGGGCATTGAGGTAGAGGTTCTCGATGTCGAGCAGGAGTCCGGCCCCGGTCTCGCCGCAGATCAGGCCGAGAAACTCCGCGT
>WNGQ01007671.1_pt1 | contig 10346 bp, 8 predicted proteins | sample 5407661 | NCBI WGS metagenome assembly WNGQ01 (sample SAMN13153382, study PRJNA577476) | soil metagenome | isolation source: 60 cm soil or saprolite under Garry oak tree replicate 2 | place: USA:California | collected 2016-06-15 | reverse complement strand
CCGGTCTTGACCGTGAAGCCGAGGTTACGCAGCTCGGTCCTTGCGGTGGCCTTCGTCATCCTGCTCACCTGCGGGACGGTCTCGTACTGGCCGTTGGTGACCCACCAGGTCATCAGCCCGATGACCAGCACGACGGCAGCCGCCAGGGCCACGTAGGCGAGCCTGCGGCTGAACAGCCACCGCTGCAGTCCAGGCTCCCGGCGCCGGCCGTAGCCAGCAGGCGCGTGCACGCGGCCGGTGAGCGGTTCGTCGCTGTGCTCGAAGGCAAGCCCGGCGCCGGGCACGATCAGCGTGTGGTTCATTCCGCTGGACGGATCGGCCAGCTGCTCGGCCGCCTGTCCGGTGATCACCGCCGGCAGGATTTCCACCGGCCTGTCCCGGCCCCGCCTTCCGTGCCTTGGTTCGCCGCGGTCGGCCGCGCCGGGGGGTGCCGGATCGCCTGCCGAGGGCGATGCGGCAGGCAGGGACGACGCCGGGGGAAGGAACGAGGCTGCAGGGAATGACGCGCCATCGGCGTGTGCCGACGCCTCCGGCGATGACAGCCAGGGGAATGACTGGCTGCCGGGCTGTGGCGAGGTTCCGGGAGCGGCCGGCTGGCCAGGGAATGACTGGCCACCGGGTTCGGGCGGCCGCCCTGCGTGGGCGGGGGCGGGGGATGGCCGGCCAGCCCCCGACGGCCAGCCATCGGGCAAGGACGAGCCGCCCGGCAGGGACGAGCCGGGCGATACTGATGGGCTCGGCCAGGACGAGCCGGGCGATGCTGATGGGCCTGGCCAGGACGAGCCGGGCGATGCTGATGGGCCCGGCCAGGACGAGCCGGGCGATGCTGATGGGCTCGGCCAGGACGAGCCGGGCGACGCTGATGGGCTCGGCCAGGACGAGCCAGCTGCCGCGGGCGCGCCCGGCGGCGCCGGACCGCCCGGCGTCATCAGGTCGGCCGTTCCATGAACTCCGGTGGTGGCCTGGCGGCCTGCCGCGTCCTGTGGCGGCACTCCGTGCTGGCCGGAGTCCGGCCAGCCGGGCCCGGCCAGACCGGCCGCGGGCAAGCCGGGAGCGGACCTGCCAGGCGCGGACAGCCCGGCCGCCGGCAGGCCGGGCGGGAACCCAGGCTCGTACCCGTCGCCGGAGCTAGCGGGCTGGCCCGCGGCCTGCGTTCCGGCGATGGGCAGCCCGCGGCGCACTTCGGTGATCGCCTGCAGGAACTGCCCCGCGTCCGCGGGGCGCAGGTCCGGGTTCCGGCTGGTGGCCAGCGCCACCAGCGCGTCAAGGGAAGGGGGCAGCCCTGGCGTGAAACTGGACGGTGCCGGGACGACCTCGTTCACATGCTTGTAGGCAACCGCAAGCGGCGTCTCGCCGGTGTGCGGCTGCGTTCCTGTGAGCAGCTCGAAGAGCATCACGCCGGCCGCGTAGACGTCGGTGCGCGCATCTGATGTGCTCTGCGTCACCTGCTCGGGCGCCAGGTACGCGGCGGTCCCGATGATCGTCCCGGTTTTGGTGTGACCAGCCATGGCTGCCGCCCTGGCCAGCCCGAAATCCGCGACCTTGACCGCGTTTCCTGCGGTGATCAGGACATTCTCCGGCTTCACGTCGCGGTGCACAATGCCGGCCGCGTGCGCGGCTGAAAGCCCGGTGAGGACTCCCTCTATGATGTCGAGCGCCTCGCGCGGGCTGAGCCTGCCGCGCTCGGTCAGCAGCTCGCGCAGTGTCTGGCCGGCCACGTACTCCATCGCCAGGAAGAGGATGTCCCGGTCCGCTCCCTGGTCGTAGACGGCGACGACGTTCGGGCTGGAAAGCCTTGCCACGGATCTGGCCTCGTCGATGAACCGCCGGACGAAGTCCGCGTCATGGGCCAGCTCGACGTGCGCGATCTTGAGCGCCACGGTGCGCTCAAGGCGCGTATCGGTGCCAAGGTAAACGGTGGCCATCCCGCCGCGCGCGATCCGGGCCTCCACCCGGTAGCGCCCGTCGAGCAACTGCCCGACTTGCAGGTGCGCCAGAGTCGTATCCATCGGGTCGAGTGTATTGGTGCCGTCTCGTCCCCGCCCAGCTAACGGCGCTGCTGACTCAGCCCGCCAGCGGTGGTGACGAGGCGGTCGCGTACCGTCGCCGCGGCACCCGGCCAGCCAGGAAGGCGAGCCGCCCGGCGGTCACCGCCGCCCGCATCGCCTCGGCCATCAGCTCGGGATCGCGTGCCCGCGTGACCGAGGTCGCGAGCAGCACGCCGTCGCAGCCGAGTTCCATCGCGATCGTCGCGTCGCTGGCCGTCCCGATGCCCGCGTCAAGGACCACAGGGACCGTGGCGGCCTCCACGATCAGCTCGATGTTGTGCGGGTTCCTGATCCCGAGCCCGGATCCGATCGGCGCGCCGAGCGGCATGACGGCCGCGCAGCCTGCCTGCTCAAGCCGCCGCGCGAGCACCGGGTCGTCGCTGGTGTAGGGCAGTACCGTGAACCCGTCGGCGACCAGCAGGTCGGCTGCGTCGAGCAGTTCGACAGGGTCGGGCAGCAGCGTGCGCTCGTCGGCGATGACCTCGAGCTTCACCCAGTCCGTGCCCAGCGCTTCCCGGGCCAGCCGGGCGGTGCGCACTGCCTCGGCCGCGGTGAAGCAGCCTGCCGTGTTCGGCAGCACCCGGATGCCGCGCGCGGCGATGACTTCTAGCACTGACCCGGCCGCCGCGGGATCCACCCTGCGCATCGCGACAGTGGTCAGCTCCGTGCCGGAGGCGGCGAGCGCCCGGTCGAGCACGTCCAGGCTCGGCGCGCCGCCGGTGCCCATAATGAGGCGGGAGCCCATCGCCTCCCCGGCGATCACGAACGGGTCGTCCATGGTCAGCCTCCCTGCCTCGCTGTGCTCACCAGCTGATCGTCCATGTCAGCCTCCCTGCCTCGCTGTGCTCACCAGCTGATCGTCCATGTCAGCCTCCCTGCGACGCAGAGATCACTTCGACCTGGTCGCCGTCTGCCACCGGCGTCGTGTCCCAGCAGGCCCTCCGCAGCACCTCGCCGTTGACGGCCGCCGCGATCCCGCCGGCCGATGTCGTCACCAGCCGGACGGCATCGCCGACGCTGGCATCCGCGGCCAGCTCATGCGTGCTGCCGTTGATGATCACTTTCATGGTCTTGCGCCCTCGTCCGCCGTGTTCCGCCTGGCTGCCCGCGGCAGCTCATTGCCGCGGGCCCGGCCCGGCGCCGGCGGCCCGGTCGGCCGGGCGAAGCGTCCCGGCGTGAATGCGGCTGCCAGGTCCGGCATCCGCCGCGTGGCCAGGTAGTCAGTGATGACATCGGCAGTCACCGGGGCCAGCAGCACCCCGGCCCGGAAATGGCCGGTGGCCAGCACCAGCCCGGGCAGCGCGGACGGGCCGAGCACCGGCGCGTTGTCCGGCGTGCCGGGCCGCAGCCCGGCCACCGCTTCCGCCAGCTCGAGCTCAGTGATCCCGGGCACGATTGTCCTGGCGTCCCTGAGCAGTTCCCAGACCCCGCCGGCGGTCACCCGGGTGTCCGCGCCGAGTTCCTCCTGGGTTGCGCCGATGACAAGCTCGCCGCTCTCCCTGGGCACGAGATAGACCGAGGAACCTCGGACGATGCCGCGGACCGACCGGGCGAGCAGGCCAGGCGGCCCGGATCTCAGCCGCAGGATCTGGCCCTTGACCGGCCGGATCGGGGGCACCGTCCCGGCAGGCAGGCCCGCGATCGAGTCCGAGCTCCAGCCAGCCGCGAGCACTACCCGCGGGGCCAGGACCTGCGTGCCGTCACCGAGCAGCGCGCCAGCGGCCCGGCCAGCACCTGCCCGGGCAGCACCTGCCCGGCCAGCACCTGCCCGGGCACCACTGGCCCGGGCACCACTGGCCCGGGCACCACTGGCCCGGGCGGCACTGGCCCGGGCGGCACTGGCCCGGGCGGCACTGGCCCGGGCACCACTGGCTTCGGCGGCACCGGCTTCGGCGGCACCGGCTTCGGCGGCACCGGCTTCGGCGGCACCGGCTTCGGCGGCACCTGCCCGGCCAGCACTGGCCCGGGTACCACCGGCCCAGGGGGCACTGGCCTGGGCGGCACTGGCCCGGGCGCTGCCCGCAATGAGGATCTCGGCGGCTGGCTGCCGGATGATCTCCGCGCCGGCCTTGCTGGCTGCCGCCAGCAGGGCACGGGTCAGCAGCCTGGGATCGACGGACGCATCTTCGGCGGCCAGCAGCCCGCCGCGGATGGCCGGGTCAAGCATGGGCTCCGCCCGGCGGCACTCACGGGCCGTGAGGCGGCGGGCGGGCACGCCGAAGGACTCCTGCAGGGCCTGATACTCGCCGAGCACGGCCAGGTCATCCGCGTCGTAGGCGACCTGCAGCGTGCCGGCTTGCCGGTATCCGGTCGGCTCGCCGGTCAGCCTGGTCAGCTCGGCCGCGAATTCCGGATAGCGGCGCTGCGACTCGCGGCCGAGCCGGAACAGCTCCCGTTCCGCATACGCGGCCTCCGAGATGGGCGTGATCATCCCGGCGGCGGCGTTCGATGCGCCGCTGCCGGGTGCCGGATCGGCGACGGTCACCCGCATGCCGCGCTGCGCGGCCCGCCAGGCAATGCTCAGCCCGATTACCCCGCCGCCGATGACCAGCACGTCGGCGCTGGCTGAGATGCTCATGTCCGCTCCCTTCGCCGGCATGACCCGGATCAGGTTCCTGCGGTCGGCGGCTTCCAGCCGCCCTCTCAGTCCGGTCAGCACCGGACTCCCGCGCGCTGCTCCTAGCCTAGGTGATCGTGCGGGTCGAGCGAGTGGTGATAGCGGGCGCTGGCCTGGCTGGCCTGCGCACCCTGGAAGAGCTGAGGTCCAGGGGGTACGCCGGCCCGGTGACGCTGGTCGGCGCTGAGGCCAGGCCGCCGTACGACCGGCCGCCGCTATCCAAGGGCGTGCTGGCCGGGGAGGCTGATGACAGCACGCTGCGCAGCGACCTGTCGGCGCTCGGGGCTGACGTGCGGCTGGGCGAGCCTGCCACCAGTCTGGCCGACGGCGTGCTGCGCACCGCGCGTGGCGAGTACGCCTATGACCGGCTGGTGCTCGCGACCGGCGCCGTGCCCGTGCCGCTGCCAGGCCCGGGCCCGCAGCGGCTGCTGCGCACCCTGGACGATGCCCTGAGCCTGCGGGCAGTGCTCAGGCCGGGGCTGCGGCTAGCCATCGTCGGGGCGGGCTGGATCGGTGCTGAGGTGGCCACCGTGGCCGCTGCCATGGGCTGCCTGGTTACCGTCGTGGAAGCCGGCCCGGCGCCGCTGGCCGCCGCGCTCGGCGCCGAGGCAGGCTCGCGGACATCGGCCTGGTACGCAGCCGCCGGGGTCAGCCTGCGGCTCGGCGAGCCGGTGTCGTCGGTGCAGCCGGGCGGGCTCGTGCTGGCTGGTGGCGGCTGGCTAGCCGCCGACGAGATCGTGACGGCGGTCGGCGTCCGGCCGCAGGTGCGCTGGCTGGAGGGATCGGGCATAGCGCTGGAGAACGGCGTAGCGACCGATGAGCAGCTGCGTGCCTCGGCGCCGGGTATCTTCGCGGTCGGCGACTGCGCCGCGTTCTGGTCGCTGCGGTACCGGCGCCGGCTGCGGTTCGAGCACTGGGACATCGCGCTGCGGGCGCCCGAGGTGCTGGCAGCTAACCTGCTGGGCGGCAGTGAGATCTATGACCCGGTCCCGTACTTCTGGTCCGAGCAGTTCGGCCGGATGGTGCAGTACGTCGGGTATCACCGCGCCGTCGACAAGCTGATCTGGCGCGGCGACCCCGCCGGAGAACGGTTCGCCGCGTGCTGGCTGGCGGACGGCAGGCTGGCGGCGCTGCTGACCGTCGGGCTGCCCAGGGACCTGCGGCAAGGCCGCCAGCTGATCGCTGCCGGGCTGCCGGTTGATCCGGTCAGGATCGCGGATCCGGCCATTGCCGTGCGGGATGCCGCAGCGCGTTGAGCCATGACCACCGGGACTGGTGCCCAGGCGGCGTCACAAGCCCCCGCCAGGGTCCGCCGGGAGCGTGCCCGGGCGGCGTCACCAGCCCTGCCAGGGTCCGCCGGGAGCGTGCCCGGGCGGCGTCACCAGCCCCCGCCAGGGTCCGCCGGGAGCGTGCCCGGGCGGCGTCACCAGCCCCCGCCAGGGTCCGCCGGGAGCGTGCCCAGGCGGCGTCACCAGGACGCCGGAGGTATCCGGGAGGGTCGCCTGGCCACCGGGCGGTGTCCGGGATGGCCTTGCGGGCGCGGCGGTTCTCCGGGGGGTTGCCGGGCGGGGCGGTGTCCGGGGTCGCCTGCCTGCCGGGCGGGCGGTGTCCGGGGTTCGCCTGCTGGGCGGGGCGGTGTCCGGGGGTTCGCCTGCTGGGCGGTGCCCGGCCCGGTTGCCTGGTGGGCGGAGCGGTGTCCGGGATGGCCTTGCGGGCGGGGCGGCTCTCATGGGGGTCGCCCGGCCGCCCGGAACCGGCAACTCGGCCTCCGGGGCGCCTGAATCCGATGTGCCCGGCGTTGCCTGTGTTTGGCGGCGGCCATGATGTGGGAAGTTGGTGGATGTGGCGCAGATTGACCCCTCGGCCGACAGCATGGTCGGCGACTGGCTCACCATTCCTGAAGCTGCTGACCGACTCGGCTTGAGCATCAGCCGGGTCAGGCAGCTGCTCCGCGACCGCAAGCTGCTCGCGGTGCAGCGCCCGGACGGCAAGCTCTGCGTGCCCGCGGCTTTCTTCGATGGCAATCAGGTCGTCCGCGGCCTGCACGGCACGCTCACGTTGCTCTTTGATTGCGGATATGACGAGGCGGATGCGCTGCGCTGGCTGTTCACGGCCGACGACTCGCTGCCCGGCACGCCGATTCAGGCGATCAGCGAGCACCGTCGCACCGAGGTAAACCGACGCGCGCAGGCGCTCGCGTTCTGACTGCCGCTCCCGGTCACGGCCGGCCTGCGGGGAGCCCTGTGGCTGCGCGTGCGCTCCGGCGCGGGCCCGGGCTGGTTCCCGGTCGCCATGCGGCCTGGCGGTGACGTCCGGGCGGTCCTGGAATTGCGCGACGGCGGGGCTCGCGGCCGGTGTGGTCAGCACCATCATGACCCGGCCGAGCCGGCCGCGTGGCGTGCTGGTGGCGCCCCAAGCGAGCCGCCGTACGATAATCCGCGTGTCCGATCGCATTCGAACGCCCGGTTTCGCCGCCCGGGCCTGCCAGGTGCGGATCTGCGCCTGGTTGCATCCGAAGCCGGTGAGCTGTGCCCGGTGATCTGAGGGCCCGGCTGGCCGCTGCCCGGCTTTACCTGTGCACCGACACCCGGCAGCGGCAGGGCGACCTGGCCGGATTCCTCGACGCGGCGCTGACCGGCGGGGTGGATGTTGTCCAGTTGCGTCAGAAAGGCCTTGAGGCAGCGCAGGAGATGTCCTTCCTTGCGGCGTTCCGGCTGGCCTGCGACCGGCACGGGGCGCTGCTCGCGGTGAATGACCGGGCGGATATCGCCCGCGCGGTCGGCGCCGACGTGCTGCATCTCGGCCAGGACGACTTGCCGGTCGCGGCTGCCAGGCAGATCGTCGGGCCAGAAACGCTGATCGGGCTGTCGACGCACTCGGCCGAGCAGGCCGCCGCGGCCAGCGCGGCGGCGGACGTGGACTACTTCTGCGCCGGCCCGGTCTGGCCAACGCCGACCAAGCCCGGCCGGCCCGCACCCGGGCTCGGCCTGGTCAGATACGCGGCGGCGCTCGCCGCGCCGGTGCCCTGGTTCGCCATCGGCGGCATCAGCGCGGCGAACATCGATGCGGTGCTTGCTGCGGGCGCTCGCCGCGTCGTTGTGGTGCGGGCTGTCACCGAGGCCGCCGATCCCGCAGCGGCTGCCGCCGGGCTCGCCGCCCGGATCCGGACAGCGACCGTCTAGCCCGCGGCGATGCCAGCAGCCTGACGAGGATTCTGCCGATGCCGGCCCGGGGCTGGTCGTGTGCGGCTGGGCTGGGTGCTGGCCGGGGGGACTGGTGGTGTGCGGCTGGGCTGGGTGCTAGCCGGGCCGGTCGGTGGCGGTGCCTGCCAGCTCGGCCAGCGCCGCCTTGGCAGGCGCGGTGAACGGCGCGGCCGCGAGTGCGGCGAGTGCGTCCCGGACGCTGCGCTCGATCAGCTGCTCGCATTCCGCCAGCGCGCCGGTCTCAGTGAGCACCGCACGGACCTCAGCCGCACCCGAATCATCGAGCCGCGGATCGCCGAGATGACGCTGCAGGACGCCTGCCTGCGCGGCATTCGCCCGGCTCATCGCGATGGCCACCAGGACGGTCCGCTTTCCCTCGCGCAGGTCGCCGGTGACTGGCTTCCCGGTCTGCGCCGGGTTGCCGAATACTCCCAGCACGTCGTCCCGGAGCTGGAAGGCCACGCCGAGCGGGACTCCGTAGCTTGTGCAGGCAGCAGCCAGCGGACTATCCGTAATAAATGCTTGGTCAGCTGCGCGGCCCGCCTGGCCGGCCGGTGCGGCCGCCAGCGCCGCGCCGAGCTGCAGCGGGCGCTCGACCGTGTACTTCGCCGACTTGTACCTGACGACCCGCAGTGCGCTCTCGACCGTGCCAGCGCCCGCGGCCTGGCCGAGCAGGTCCAGGTACTGCCCGGCGATCAGCTCGGTGCGCATCGCGTCGAGCACTGGCTGGCCGCGCTGGACTGCCGCGGCCGGCAGCCCGCTGGCCCGCAGCATCTCGTCGGTCCACGCCAGCAGCAGGTCGCCGAGCAGGATTGCCGCTCCGGCGCCGAAGGACCCCGCGGAGCCGCGCCAGCGCCCGGCCGCATGCCGCGCCGCGAAGGTCCGGTGCACGGCAGGCTGACCACGGCGGGTGTCGCTGCCGTCGATCACGTCGTCATGTACCAGCGCGCTCGCGTGCAGCAACTCCAGCGCGGCGGCGGCCGTCAGAATATGGCCGCCGGCCGGATCGTCGCCCAGGCCGGCGCCGCCGGCCGCGCGCCACCCCCAGTAGCAGAACGCGGGCCGCAGCCGTTTGCCCCCGGCCAGCAGCGCGCCGGCCACGTCGAGTACCGGCCCCAGGTCGTCGTCGAGGCCGGCCAGCGCCGCCCGTTGCCGGCCGAGGAAGCTGGCCAGCGCTCGCCCGACGTGGTCCCGGACCTGGTCAAGGGCTGCCGGACTGGTCGTCACTCCCGCGAGCGTAGCCCGGCGCTGGCCTCGTCAGCGGTGAACGGCCGATGCCAGACGGTTAACCTGGGGAGATGCCACAGCCTCGCCAGCCGCAGGCGGCTGCCATCCGCGAGCTACTCGCCGCCGGGGAGCGGTCCTTCTCGTTCGAGTTCATGCCGCCGAAGACGGCCGCCGAGGAGCGGCGACTGTGGCTGTCGGTCCGCCAGCTTGAGCCGCTGCGGCCCACGTTCGTGTCGGTAACCTACGGGGCGGGCGGCTCGACCCGGGACCGGACGATCAGGGTGACCGGGCGGATCGCGGCGGAAACAACGCTGACCCCGGTCGGGCATTTCACCGCCGTGAACCACTCGGTCGCGGAGCTGCGGCACGTCATCGGGTCCTACGCGGCGGTCGGCGTGCGTAACGTGCTGGCGCTGCGCGGCGACCCGCCGGGCGCGCCGGACGGTGACTGGGTGCCGCATCCGGAGGGCCTGCGGTACGCGGAAGAGCTGGTCCGGCTGATCAAGGCGTCCGGTGACTTCTGCGTCGGCGTGGCCGCCTTTCCTGAGGGTCATCCGCGGCGGGTCAGCATGGCGGCCGATACCGTCAACTTCGTGCGCAAGTGCCGGGCCGGCGCCGACTTCGCGATCACCCAGATGTTCTTCTACCCGGACGACTACCTGCGCTTGCGGGACCGGGTCGCCGCGCTTGGCTGCGACGTGCCGATCATCGCCGGGATCATGCCGATCATCAGCGTGGCGATGATCGAGCGGGCGGTCCTGCTGTCGGGCGCGAAGTTCCCGCCGGAACTCGCGGAGCGGCTGCGGTCCCGGGCCGGCGACAAGGCCGCGGTGCGGGAGATCGGCGTGGAGTACGCGACCGGCATGTCCGCGCGGCTGATCGCCGAGGGGGTACCCGGGCTGCATTTCTACACGCTCAACGGCTCCCTGGCGACCCGCGAGATCTATCAGCGGCTCGGCCTCGGCGCGGCCGGCCGCGCCGGCCGCGCCGGCCGCGCGAGCCAGCCGTCCGTCGCTGGCTAGCGAGCGTCGCCGGCTGGCGCGGGCCATCATCCCCGCAGCGGCAGGACCGCGCCCATGACCACGTAGGGCGGCCCGTTGCCCGGGAAGCTGAACCCGGTCAGCAGCTCGGCGAAGCCGAGGCTGCCGTAGAGCCGGCGGGCGGGAGCGGCCGAGCTAAGCGTGGAAAGCAGCGCCGTTCGCTGCCGGCAGCCAGCGGTCAGGCTGAGCAGCATGGCGCGGCCGATGCCCT
>WNGQ01011224.1_pt1 | contig 10348 bp, 10 predicted proteins | sample 5407661 | NCBI WGS metagenome assembly WNGQ01 (sample SAMN13153382, study PRJNA577476) | soil metagenome | isolation source: 60 cm soil or saprolite under Garry oak tree replicate 2 | place: USA:California | collected 2016-06-15 | reverse complement strand
CGACCATCTGGTCGCCATCGACGTCGGCCGGCTGCTGCGATCGGCCACGATGAGCTCGTTCACGCAGGCCAGTCAGGTACTGGCGATAGAGGTCGAGGACGGGGCCGACCTGCTGGCCGCCGAGCTGTCCGGCCGGGGCCTCAGTGCGGTGCGCAAGGAGCGCGAACTGCTCGTGCTCATCGACGGCGACGCGACGTTCGACGTGGTGCGCGACGCGATCGCCGACCTTGGGCTTCCGCTGACCCGGCTGGAGCAGCGGCGGCACCGGGTGGAGGAACTATTCCGCGCGGATGGCGGAGTGAACGGTAGCGCGAGCCTGACGGGAGCGATCGATGACCACTGACAAACGCGCGGACGTCGGCGTGGTCGCGCCGGGCGCCGGCGTCATCCACGACATCGGATACCAGACCTACGACGGGCCGAGGCTCGGCCGCGGGAACATCGGCCTTGCCCTGTGCTGGCACAGCCTGCGGTCGGCGTTCGGCATCGGCCGCGGGGCGAAGGCCAAGATCATCCCGGTCATCACCTTCGTGATCATGTGCTCTCCGGCGGTGATCAACGCCGTCGTCATGGCGCTGGGCCGGTCCCACGCCCGGGTCTACAGTTACGACAGCTACGTCGGGACGCTGCGAGTCCTCGTGCTGCTGGTGTTCATCGCGGCGCAGGCGCCCGAGCTTGTCTCGCGAGACCTGCGCAGCCGGGTCCTGCCGTTGTACTTCGCCAGGCCGATCCGCAGGCCGGACTATCCCGCGGCCAAGTACGCCGCGTTCGTGCTCGCCTGCCTGGCGATGATCGACATCCCGGTGCTGCTGCTGTACGTCGGCACGATCATGCAGGTGCACGGCGCGGCGGCGATCTGGGCGCAGACCCGGGCGGTGGTGCCCGGCCTGCTGGTCGGCCTGATGTGGGCGGTGGTCCTGGCCGCGGTCGGGCTGGCGCTGGCCTGCGTGAGCGGCCGCCGGGCGTTCTCGACCGGGTCGGTCGCGATCTTCCTGTTCATGACGTGGACGCTGACCACGGTGCTGACCAAGATCGCGGCGACGACCGGGCCGCACGGCACCGGCACGCACCTGTCGAGCGCGGCACAGATCTCGGCGGCGGCGCACCTGTTCGGGCTGATCAGCCCGTTCACCGTGCTCGACGGGGTGCGCCAGTGGCTGGGCGGGACGAGCCCCGGAATCGTTGCCAGTCCGGGCGGTTACGGCGCGGCCTACGGGGTCATGCTGCTGGCGTTCCTCGGCGTCAGCCTGGCCGCGCTGGTGCGCCGCTACGCGAGCGTGAGCGTCTCATGAGCGAGCCGGAGGGGCGCGGCGCCGCCATCGAACTGCGCAACGTGTCCCGCTGGTACGGCAACGTCGTCGCGATCAACGACGTCTCGATGACGATTGGCCCGGGCATCACCGGCCTGCTCGGCCCGAACGGGGCGGGCAAGACCACGCTGCTGAACCTGATGGCCGGCTTCCTCGCTCCGTCACGCGGCGAGCTGACCGTCGGCGGGCACCGGAGCTGGCGCAATCCGCAGATCTTCACGACGCTCGGTCTGGTGCCCGAGCGGGACTCGGTGTACGCGTTCCTGACCGGAGCGGACTTCGTCCGGTCCACCGCCCGCCTGCACCGGCTGCCCGACCCGGACGCCGCGGCCCGGCGCGCGATCGGGCTCATGGACATGGCCGCCGCGCAGGACAGGCGGATCGCCACCTACTCCAAGGGGATGCGGCAGCGGATCAAGGTCGCCGCCGCGCTGGTGCACGACCCGCAAGTGCTGCTGCTCGACGAGCCATTCAACGGCATGGACCCGCGGCAGCGGCTCGAGATGATGGACCGGCTCGAGCAGATGGCCGACCAGGGCAGGACGATCCTGTTCAGCTCGCACATCCTCGAAGAGGTCGAGCGGATGTCCGGCACGATCCAGGTGATCGTGGGCGGCCGGCTGGCCGCATCTGGTGACTTCCGCGCGATTCGGCGGCTGATGACGAGCAGGCCGCACGTGTTCCTGGTCAGGACGTCGGCGGACCGCGCGCTCGGGGCCGTGCTGATCGGGCGCCCGGCGGTGTCCGGCGTGGAACTGACGCCGCGCGGCCTGCAGGTCAGGACGTCCGACTTCGGCGCCTTCTCCAGGGAACTCGCCGGGCTGTGCCGGGACGGCGACATCAGGCTGCGCGAGGTGCTGCCCTCAGACGAGTCGCTGGAGAGCGTGTTCTCCTACCTGGTGACGACGTGACGACGAGGAAGCGGTGAGGTCGATGACTACTCTGCCGAAGCCGGTGGTGCCGCTGAAGCCGGTGGTGCCGCTGAACCCGGTGGTGCTGCGGATCACGCTGCGGGCCACCCTAGGCCGCAGGCGGGCGCTCGTTTTCATGCTGGTGCCGCTCGTGCTGCTGCTGATCACCGTGGCGCTCAAGGCGGTCGCCGTCAGCCCGGTCTGGCCGGCCGAGTTCCTCGGCGTCTTCGGCCTGTCGGTGGTGCTGCCGCTGACCGCGCTGATCATCGGGACCAGCGTGCTCGGCGCCGAGATCGACGACGGCAGCATCGTCCACCTGCTGGCCACGCCGGTCAGCCGGACCTGCGTCGTGCTCTCCAAGTTCACCGCCGCGGTGGCGCTGACGATCGTGTTCGGCGCGATACCCGAGTTCATCGCCGCCGCGATCGCCACGGGGTTCGCCGCCAAGCTGACGCTGGGACTGCTGGCGGGCGCGCTGGTCGCCTCGGTGGCCTACAACGCGCTGTTCGTCATGCTCTCGGTCCTGACGACCAGGGCGATCGCGGTCGGGCTGCTGTACCTGCTGGTGTGGGAGGGGCTGCTCGGCAACCTGGTCGGCGGGGTGAGGGTGCTGTCCATCGGCCAGTACTCGGTGAGCGTCGCGAACTCGATCGCCAAGACCTCGGCGCTGAACGCGCATCTGACCTTGCCGACGGCGATCGTCATGGCACTGGCCGCGACCGTCGCGAGCCTGGCCGTGGCGGCCAGGCGGTTGTCGGGGTTCGCGCTGAAGGGCGACGCGCTCTAGATGACGCGGCGCGGGCCTGGCGCCGGCCTAGCGCGGGGTGCCGGGGCCTGGCCGGAAGCTCGGGCCGTGACCGGGGATGATCACGGCGGCGATGTCGAGTATCCGCTGGCGGCTCCGTGCCAGCACGGACTGGTCCGGGCTGAGCGGGTCCACCGCCGGCCCCTCGGCGCCCCACCAGGCATGTGTGCAGACGTAGACGCCGTCCGGGGTGGATGCCACCGTGCTGATGTCCTGGTCGGTATGCCCGGGGGTGGCGATCAGCCGGATCGACGGGCTCAGTTCGGTGCCTTCCGCGTCCCTGGAGATCCACAGGTCGCCCTCGTAGATGGCCCAGAAGTCGTGGGTCCGCGCCGCCGGGAACAGGGCCGCGTTGACCGTGTGGTCCGGATGATGATGGCTGAACACCACGTCGGTCACCGCCTCGGGCGCGACGCCGCGAGCGGCCAGCGCGGCCAGCAGCCCCGCGCGGGAGGAGACCATCCCGGGATCCACGATGACGGCGACGCGGCCGTCCGTGATCAGCGTGACCGTGCTGCCCACCCGGTCGCCGCGGTCGTCCTCGCGGGCGTAGCCGTCGGCGAGGATGTGCACCCGCGCGGTTCCGGTCTGGGGGATCTGGGTCATGAGCCGAGACACTACCCGGCCGACCCGTGCGTCCGGCCCGCGGTGTCGCGCGCGTCTCATGACCGGCCAAGGTGGCGGAGAATGAGGCGGCATGAGAGAACTCGAGTACCGGCTCCGTCAGAGACCGCATGGGATAGCGCAACGGCTCGCGTCCGCTAGTCTGCGCCCGCGCCGCGAGGCGGTCGCCCGTGACTCACGGGCGCGAACGCCGTGGCTGGCCCCGGCGGCGATGGTCGCGGTCACAGCGCTGCTCGCCGGGCCGGGTCTCGCCGGGTGCGGGCAGCGCGCCGGGCCCGCGCTCCGCGGCGGGACGCAGCCGGACCGGCCGGCCGCGGCCGCGGATCCGCCGCTCGTGGCCGTCGCGGGGAGCTCGGAGCATGGCTCGTCCTCGCGGATCGAGTTGATCTCGCCGCGGTCTGGGCGCGTGGCGAAGGTCGTGGCCCGCGTGGCCACCGGCAACGGCTTCGCGCTCTCGCCCGATTCGCGGGACCTGTACGTGGTCGGCCCGGCCGGCCACGCGATCGAGATCCGGCGCATCTCCGTCGCGACCGGCAAGGTCAGCTTCGTCGCCGACGGGGCCTACCCGGCGGTCAGCCCGGACGGGCGGCAGCTCGCCTACGCGACGGGACGCCGGTTCAGCAAGGTCGCCGTCCGCGACCTCCGCACGGGACGCACCCGCGTGATCGACCTGCGGTCGCTGCTGCGCAACGACGGCAACCTCCTCAATCAGGGCGGGATCTCCTGGCTGGGTGACGGCGACGAGGTGATCGCGGTCCCTGGACTCGCGGCCAGCGCGGCGGCTGCGGGAGTCACCGCTCGTGCCGGTGCCGGGAAGGCAGGCGGCGACCAGGCCCCGCCCGGCCGTCAGGATCTCATCGTCATCAAGATCCGCCCGGACGGCCTCGCCGCCCGGCGGATCGTCGTGCCTGATCCTTACCAGGAGCCTTTCGGGGTCATCAGCGGGGACCTGAGCCAGCGGAGGGCCTTGCTGATCGCCAGGATGGGCTTCGGGGCGGCGGGCACGATCACCCGGGTGAGCCTGCACGGCGGTGGGTACGCGGCGCGGGTGATCGCGAGGCTGCCGCGCGGGGTCATGCCGGTCGTGATCGCGCCACGCGGCGACGGCGTCCTGTACCTGGTCGGCCAGACCCCGCCCGTGCTGTGGGCCGCCGCGATCACGAACGGCAGGCTGACCGGCCAGCATCGTCTCCTCGCCGACACCAGCCGGTTCGGTTTCGACCAGGCGGCCTGGTAGCTCGGCCCCACGGCAGCGGCTATCGGCAGGGGAGCTGGCGCAGGCCGGGAGCGGGCGCTGCTTACCCGGCCGCTGCGGCCCGCTGCTGCTTTATCGCCTTCTTGTAGGAGCGGACGGCGGTCAGCGAGGCATCGTCGCTGATGTCGGCGACCGAGTAGTGTGACCCGGCCTCGCCGAAGTGACCGGCTGCCTCGCGCCAGCCGTCCGGCCGGACACCGAGTTGCTTGCCGAGCAGCGCGATCGTGATCTGCGCCTTGTAGGCACCGTAGCCGGGCAGCTCGGCCAGCCGCCTGCGCAGTTCCGCCCCGCTCGCCGCGCCGCCCCAGACCGCGCTCGCGTCGCCGTCGTAGCGGTCCGCGACGATCCTGGCCAGCTCCTGCGCCCTGGCCGCCATCGCCCGCGGGAACCTGTGCAGCGCGGGGCGCTCGGCGAAGATGGCGGCGAGGGCGTCCGGATCGAAGTCGGCAAGTTCCTGCGCGTTCGGCTCGTGGCCGAGCCGCAGGGCGAGCTGGTACGGCGAGCTGAACGCCTTCTCGAACGGGACCTGCTGGTCGAGCATCATGGCGAGCAGCAGCGCAAACCCGTCGCGGGACAGCAGCTCGTTGGCTTCCGCCTCGATCGGCAGTGACAGGGTCATCTCTTCCCTCCCGGGGACGTCGCCCTCATCATCTCGCACCAGATATGGTCGCAGTGCTCTGGCGGGGAGCTACCGTGGTGCTGACGGGATTGATCGCCCGTCCGGTCAGGATAGAGCGGGATGATGTCATCCCGTAGCGGCGGGAAGGTCAGGTGTTACCGTTATGACCCCTCACATGAAGATCGGCATCGCTGGTGTCGTGATCGGGCTCATCCTCCTCTTCATCAGTCCGTTGCTGGCCTTCACCGTGATCGCCCTGGCGATCGCGATCCCCGGCATCGCGTACGCGATGCTCGACTCAAACCAGAAGGCGAGGCTGCGGCAGATCAGGAGCCGCAAGCAGATCGGCCGCTGACCCCGGCCGCTGACCCCGGCCCGTGATCACGAAGGGAACTCGGGGAACAGCAGCGACAGTTCGCGCGGGTAGGCGGAGATCAGGCGCAGTTCGTCGTCGGTGAGCGGCTTGCCGGTCGCCGAGCCGCAGAGCTGGACGAGCCGGAAGACCAGCTCCTCGTGCTCGCCCGCGTCGATGCCGAGCCCCGCCATGACGTGCCTGAACCCGGCCATGCCGCCGTACTCGCCGGTCAGCACGACCCGCCCGGACCGCGCGTGCCAGTCCTGCGGGAACTGGCCGAGCGTGTCGTCGTCGTACAACTCGTAGTTGTGCCGGTCCTTCAGGGCGCCGTCGGCGTGGATGCCTGACTCGTGCGCGAACGCGTTGCGGCCGGTGCCCGGCTGGTTCTGCGGCAGCGGCTGGCCGAACGCGTAACTCGCCCACAGCGCGAACCTGCGCGCCCACGACAGGTCCACCTGGTCGCCGATCTCGGCTCGGTCGCGCACCCCGAAGCCGTGGGAGAACGCCAGGATGGCTGAGAGCAGGTCCGCGTTGCCGGACCGCTCGCCGATGCCGTTGACGCAGGTGTTGACCCACGCGTCCTGGCCCGCGTCGAGGTCGCCGAGCGCCCCGGAGACCGAGTTCGCCACCGCCATGCCGAGATCGTTGTGGCAGTGGGTCTCGACCGGCATGGCCGTTGCCGAGGCGAGCTTGGCGAACCGCTCCCTGATCCGGTAGGGGGAGTCACCGCCGATCGTGTCGCAGTAGCGGACCCGGTCGGCGCCCGCCTCCTTCGCCGCGAGCGCGAACTCGGTGAGAAAGCCGTCGTCGGTGCGCGAGCCGTCCTCGGCGTTCACCCCGATCGTCTCGGCACCGCCCTGCTTGGCGACGGCCACGGCCGCGGTCATCTCGGCGATGACCGCCGCGCGATCGAGCTTGCCGCGGAACTTGTGCGCGATCATCTGGTCCGAGGTCGAGATCGACAGGTTGTAGTGGCTCAGGCCGAGCGGCATCGCCCGCTCGACGTCGCCGGTGACGGCGCGGCACCAGCCGGACAGCCGCAACTGCCCGAAGGCTCCGGCCCGGGCGAGCGCCACGTTGGCCCGGACGTACGGCACCTCGTGAAACAGGAAGGGAAACCCGATCTCGGACTGCGCGATGCCGAGCTTCGAGAGGTAGAAGTTGACCATGGTCTTGCCGAACTTGGACAGACCGGTGCGCGCGGTCTGCACGCCGTCGCGGTTGGTGACATCGAGAAAGTGGACCTGCGGCATGCCTGCCTCCGTGGCCGGATCCTGTCGTCAACTTGATTATCGGTCGCAAGTTTACGAGAAAGTCAATATTGATTAGAATCAATGTGAGGCAGGCCGGCCGTCGAGCGGCCGACTGGCGGAACAGAGGTGGTCATGCCGGCCGAGTGGATCAGCGCCGCGGAAGCTGCCCGCCGACTGGGCGTCAAGCAGGCCAGCCTGTACTCGTACGTGAGTCGCGGCGTGCTCGCCAGGCGCAAGGCGCAGGGCTCCAGGGCCAGCCTGTTCATTGCGTCGGAGGTGGAAGGTCTGGCTCGCCGCGGCCGGCCCCGGCGAGCCCCGGGAGCGGCCGAGCTGGTGATCGAGACCGAGCTGACCGAGATCACCGGCGATCACCTGCGCTACCGCGGGATCGACGCGATCGGGCTGGCCCGCACACGCAGCTTCGAGCAGGTCGCCTGCCTGCTCTGGACCGGCTCGCTCGACGAGCACGAGCACGGCCAGCCGGCCCGATCCTGGGAGGCGACGGGCGCGGCGGTCGGCGCCGGCACGGCCGCCCAGGCCGCGCTTCCGTCAGGAACGCTGCCACTCGAGCGGCTCCAGGTGATCGTCCCCGCGCTGGCGGCGACCGACCCGCTGCGGCTGCACCTCGACCCGCCGGCGGTGATCGCGGCCGGGCGCTGCCTGATCGCCGGGATGGTCGACTGCCTGCCGGTCGTCCAGCACGGCGCCCCTGACGGCGCCGCCAGCGCGGGGCGCGGCGTGATCGCCGGGCGGCTGGTGCCGAAGCTGTGCGAGACAGATCCAGGACCCGGCCTGGTCGATGCCGTGCGCGCCGCCCTGGTCCTGCTCGCCGACCACGAGCTCGCCGCCTCGACGCTCGCGGCCCGAGTGGCCGCGTCGGTGCGGGCGGACCCCTACGCGGTGGTCGCGACCGGGCTCGGCGCCGTCGGCGGATCGCTGCACGGCGGCGCCTCGTTCGGTGCCGAGGTGATGCTGCGCGCGGCCGGCCAGCCAGCCGAGGCGGCCAGGGTGGTGGGTGACCTGCTGCGGCGCGGCGAGCGCATCCCCGGCTTCGGGCACTTCGTGTACCGGGGGCGGGACCCGCGAGCCGTGCTCCTGTTCGAGCTGATCCGCGCGGCCGCACGACGCGGTGATCGCCGAGGCGAGCCGGCGCGCACTGCCCGAGCCGAACATCGACTTCGCGCTGGCGACGCTGGCCGTCGTGGCCGGCATGACTCCCGGTTCCGGAGAAGCGATGTTCGCGGTCGCCCGCGCCGCCGGATGGCTCGCGCACGCGCTCGAGGAGTACGCGCGCAATACCCCCATCCGGCCACGCGGCATCTACACAGGCCCGCCGCCGCGCCAGCTTGACGCCCCCTCCATCGCGCCTGGATAGGCTGGGTTCGGCCGCCGTTGGGGCTGCGGCTGTTGGTCGGCAGGGAGGTCGGCAGGGAGGAGGGTGGCGGTTGATCGACATCGCAGTCATCGAAACTGCGTCGCTCGGCGACCGCAGCTACCTGGCGACCGACGGCACGGTCGCGGTCGTGATCGACCCGCAGCGCGACATCGACCGGGTTCAGGCGCTGGCCGACAGCCTGGGCGTCCGGATCACGCACGTGTTCGAGACCCACATCCACAACGACTATGTCACCGGCGGGCTGGCGCTCGCGCACGCCGCGGGCGCGGGCTATCACGTCAGCGGCGCCGACCAGGTTTGCTTCGACCGGACCCCGGTTGCCGATGGCGACGTGATCGAGGCCGGCCAGATGCGGGTGCTGGTGATCGCGACGCCCGGGCACACGTTCACCCACCTGTGCTACGCGGTCGAGCACGCCGGGCGGGTCGTCGCCGCGTTCACCGGCGGCTCGCTGCTCAACGGGTCGACCGGCCGGACCGACCTGCTCGGCGCCGAGCACCGGGTGGAGCTGGCCAGGGCGCAGCACGGCTCGGCGCGCCGGCTCGCCGCCGAACTGCCGCGGGACGCGATGGTGTACCCGACGCATGGCTTCGGCAGCTTCTGCTCGGCGACCCAGACCACGGGGACCGCGACCACGATCGGCATGGAACTGACCGCCAACCCGGCGCTCGTCCTGGACGAGGACGACTACGTGGAGTCCACCCTCGCCGCCCTCGACGTCTACCCCGCGTACTACGCGCACATGGCGCCCGCCAACTCGGCGGGCCCGCTCGCGCCTGATCTGACCCTGCCGAAGCTGGCCGGCGGCGCCGAGCTTCGGCGCCGGATCGAGGCCGGCGAGTGGGTCGTCGACCTGCGGTCCAGGGTGGCGTTCGCCGCCGGGCACGTGCCGGGCACCCTGCAGTTCGAGCTCGGCGACAGCCTGGCCACCTACCTCGGCTGGCTGATTCCCTGGGGCACGCCGCTGACCCTGCTCGGCCACACGCGGGCTGACGTGCGCGCCGCGCAGCGGGACCTGGTCAGGATCGGCATCGACCAGGTGCGGTCGGCTGCCACCGGCACGCCGCGGGCGTGGTCGGCCGGGCAGCCGCTGTCTCGCTATCCGGTCACCGACTTCGCCGGGGTCGCGCGGGAGCGCGGGCAACGGCGGTTCATCCTGCTCGACGTCCGCCGCAAGTCCGAGTGGGACTCGGCCAGGATCGCGGGCGCGGTCCACATCCCGCTGCACGAGCTCGCCAGGCGGATCGGCGAGATCGGCGCCGGCCCCGTCTGGGTGCACTGCCAGTCTGGCTACCGCGCCTCGGTGGCGGCGTCGCTGCTCGACGCGGCGGAGCGGGCCGTCGTGCTCGTCGACGACGACTTCGCCACGGCGCAGCAACTCGGTCTGGCCGGCCCGGGCGCCGTTCCTGCCTATTAGGGCGTGCCCCGGCCGGCCGGGAATCTCAGCCGGGTGCCGCGCATTGTCCCGTTAGGTGCCACGACTCAGGGGAGCTGAGATGCCCGTTCGCCGTCTGAACCACGCCGTGCTCTACGTCCGCGACCTGGCCGCCTCGGTCGACTTCTACCGCGACGCGTTCGGCTTCGAGGTACGCACGGAGATCCCGGGCCGGGCCGCGTTCCTGCGTGCCCAGGGGACCGCCAACGATCACGACCTCGGCCTGTTCGCGGTTCCCGACGGCGTGCCGCAGGTCGGCCGCTACCTCGGGCTCTACCATCTCGCCTGGGAGGTCGGCACGCTGTCCGAGCTCGCCGAGGTCCGGGCCAGGCTGACCGAGCTCGGCGCTCTCGTCGGCGCCAGCGACCACCGCGTCTCCAAGTCG
>WNGQ01008624.1_pt1 | contig 10348 bp, 7 predicted proteins | sample 5407661 | NCBI WGS metagenome assembly WNGQ01 (sample SAMN13153382, study PRJNA577476) | soil metagenome | isolation source: 60 cm soil or saprolite under Garry oak tree replicate 2 | place: USA:California | collected 2016-06-15 | reverse complement strand
CATTGCCCCTGCGACGGGAGCGTGTTGAGCGTTCCCGCTTTTTTTGCGCACTTCTTTCAATCGCTCGTTCGCGCTAATTGCCCCTGCGACGACCTGAATAGTGTAGGCACGTGCGGCAACTCGCTCCTCTTTCAATCGCTCGTTCGCGCTCATTGCCCCTGCGACCCCCTCTCGATTCAAGCGAGGTGTAGAGCCTTACGAAGGTGCGGTGCTTCGAGAGGGTGTTGACTGAGGTCATTGTACCATACCTTTCAAGAGCTGATCAATATCGATTTCCTTACTTTTACGCTCAGAACTTTGTGCGAGAGGCTATGCATAGCTTTGTCACACCTCAGCCTCTCGCGCTATTTACTGTTCGTCTTTGGATTTGATGTCCTCGATTCGTGCCTGTCCCATGCCCATGGTCGTTTTGCTACCGATTCCTGCGTAGCGGGCAAATTCGGCTAAGGTGGCTAGCTGAGCGGCGCTCTCTCCTTCTTGTTGGATGAGATAGCTGCAAGTACCAACAAAGCCTTTCAGCCCATACTTGGGGAAGCGAAATTTAGATGTGTGGAGGGCATAATCGTTTATCACAACATTCCGTGGAATAAAAGCGCGAAGGGCAGATTTGTCGATCTGTAAGATCGGAGGGGCGTAGTTGTTCCAGACACGCATAAGGCTGTCCCAAAGTAATAGGGGTTCGGGGAAAAGAGCAAATTGCCTGTCGCCCAGGCTAAAGGCGGTGGGACTGGCAAAGCGTATGGTTATGGTATAACGAGCTGGTGTAGTTGCTAATGTCTGCCAATCGGTAAATCCTGCCCAGCCGTTTGCGTCGGTACCAGGTGTTGAGAGCATGCGGTTGAGTTTGAATTCGGTATTTCCAAGGCGTAAAGTGGTTGGTTTTATTTCGAGAAAACATCTGGTAAGATTTTGCCACAGAGTCCCGCCGTCTAGCAGTGTTATCCGTAGGGAGCAAAGCTGGTTGGGCTGAATGAAAAGGGTGTCATTTTGCACTTTCACGCCGTTTAACGGGGATATGGTGAAAGGGCGGTAGTTGGGTTCGTCGTGTAGCCGAGCAGCAAGGGCAGGATCGACCTGACTGATGAGGTCGAGAAAGAGGGCATGGGCCAGGTGGCCCATGGTTGCTGGCAAGGTAGAGGTGGTAGTTGGGGTTAGTTCCAGGATGACGGAATAGAGATAGTTCATGCTTATGTGCACTCCATCTAGAGAATGATAGCTGTGTTGTCGGAGCGCGAACGCGCCCATCTTACTTTATGGGAAATGCTGTCCAGTAGGAAGGCGTCAAGTCCAAAAGCAATGCTCCATTCGTTGTATTTGCCTCCTGAGTTGATTGCATGCAATGGATAGATTGCAAACAACGGTGGAAGGTGGAGCGACTCGCTCAATTTGAAGCTATTGTGTTCGCTGATCCAGCAATTGAGTTTGCGTTTTCTCAGCTCACCATTGATGCTATCTGCGCTTCTGCGCAGTTGTTCACTACCTCCACCGATGGTTATACCCTCTAAACGCACGACCCGATGGAATTGACTATCGATACGACCTTTGCTTACCTCGAAATACATTTCATTGGCTTTGCCTACTACTAAACTCTGTACATGTAGATAGCCTAATAAGTGTCGTTGCCGCTCCAGGCTTTCTATCCACTCGTTGGCTTCCCCAGGGCGCTTAGATTGCAGTAACTCAGTGAATTGCTGTTTGCTTAACTCTCTGTAGTGTGTGCGACGTAGTACGAATGGAAGGTTATAGGTTTTGATGGGGTTGAGTTCCAGATGCTCATCCAGGTCGTCATAAATGGCTATGGTGAAGTCACTTTCCAGTCCCCCACGAAAGCTTTCTACGTCGGACAGGAAATATTTTTTCCATTTGCTATGGGGGTTCTTGATTTCAGTTCCGAACTTACTCCAAATGGCTATCTGGCACTTACGGTGTTTGGTATAGCTTGTTTTCGCTTGCTCTTGACTAGTAGGAGGTTCTCTGTCATAAAGTGTGGGCACAAGGCGATGTAGCTTCTCTTCTGCGTGAGTTCTAGTGTCTTCAAAGTATTGGGATTGGACTGCACGTTCACATGCTGCAACTGCTTCTAGTGACGAGTATTTTCGTGTGTAGTGTATAAATTCCTCGTGTCCCATGTAAGCCTCTTTGAGTGTATCATTCAGTTTTTCGCGTGTGATAGTAGCGCCATTTACCTCTTTACGCTCTATAAAATGGTAGACGTAGTCAGGGACAGCGAGCCACACCCTATTAGGCACCTTAATGTTCTGGGGTTCACGTCCATGTCGTCCTAATCGTCCAATACGTTGTATAGCCTGAGCTGGGCTACGAGCTTCACAAACTAAAAAATCCTTGCTTTTGAGGTCGGTCAGATCGACACCCACATCAATAGTAGTCGTGCCGACGCTAAAGCGGCGTAGCAGTGCGTATGATCGCTCATCTGGATTCATATAACCATGTACTTCACCGACATCTGTAGAGGGATAGCGTTCGCGCAGTTCTGCGGCTATACGTTTGGCTTCATAGACGCTGTCAACGATAAACACGCCGCGTGCGAGTGGATCACAATTATCAGCCCAGTTGAGTATCTCATCTAAGATGTTGCGTATTGCGTCACCACCTTGCCAGCGTAAAAGATCAGCAGGAAGGAGATTAATCTCCATTGGTTCACAGACCACCTGACCTGAATCAACAGGTGAGTCAGTAACGGGGATTGCTTGCAGACCTAGGCGTTGCAAATAGTGTTTGAACTGATCTTGCGGTGTGGCCGATGAAAAGATGAAGATGTGTGGTTTATCCGAGGCCAGCTCCTTCGCTGTACCTACTATAAAGGCTGCATTGGCTATTTGCTTGGCGCTGTAGAGATGGAACTCGTCAAAGGCGATGACAGGATAATTGCTGAGTATATTCTGAAAAATCCGTGCACCGTAACTTTGAGCAAAGGTACTAAACATTTGACCATAGAGGTTATACATCGCAAGGTAGAGGACATCGGGGTTACTCAGCACTGCTGTGCGCATGTCATCACCGGTGGCCCAGGCCAGGGCGTGAGCATGGCTACGCATGTGTACTTCTTCTTGCATGATATTATCCAGCCCTTGACTATCGAGGATCGCTAGCTCTGCCGGTGGTAAATGCTTTTGTATAGCCCCATATTGGTCAAGCAACAACTCGTTCGTTGGATAAATGCCACAAGTGCGAGTATCATCAAGGATAGCAGCGGCAAAGTTAGCCAGAGTTTTGCCGCTGCCGGTGATGCTTGCGTTTTCGATACATATAGTGCTGTTGGTACGTATGGCCTCGCGTGTTAGTTCAAGAGTCTTTAGCTGATGAGCATAAGGTGAGAGATCACCGACAAATTTAGCTCCCACTCTGGAATAACGCAATGCTTCTACCACGATGCGCATAGGTTTTCTCCATAGTAGCCCATTTGTAAGGGAAGTTGAACAAGATCTTCCTCATCCGCAAAGGTGGCGGTAAGATAGGGACCAGCAATGCCATTGAATACGGGATTATCTACCAGGGGGCTAGGTAATGCCGTGGCTATGATGTCATAGATAACAGGACGGGCAGAGTTTGGAAGGTCATTCAAGTTAAGTAGAGGTTGTGCTCCTCCGTTCCTTGTCGCTTGCTGCTTTTTAGACCACTCTGCTTCTTGTTGTATCTTACGGGCAACTGTTGTATAGAGTACCGTTTTTGCCATGAACTTGCCCAGGCGGAGGAAGTACGGAAATTGCACTTCCTCTGCGCTGAGAACGTAGAAGCGAAAAGCTGTCCCCGGTCGGAAGCATTTGATGAAACCCCAGTCGGGGTAGCCAATACTCTGTGCCTTACCTAAGTGGTAGCTTTCGCTCATCGTGTTGTACTGGTTAACAACATAGCTGCCACGTACCAGTTTGCCTGGTGTAACATAACGTTGTCCCACTTGAGCTAGCTCTTCACGATAGTGTGGTTTTTGCTCTTCATTACGCCAGGGCGATAGAGCCCAACCTAGAGCATAGGTGAGGGCATAGTTATGAATGAAAGGCCCTGTTTCGGCTACCTTGCCTCGTTCGGTGGTAGCGAAGAAAAGGTAGTCGTGCAAGAGGATATCACAGCGATACAGCTCCATTTTTAAGCCCCCGTATCTTCTTCGCCGTCCTCACTATTTTTATCCTTGCTCTTTACTCCCTTTTCATAACGTTGAGCTTCTCTATCGAGATCCTGGAGCATCGGGCGCAACAACGCTTCGTCCTCGTACAGCATGTGTACACCACTCAGCAGACCGTCCAGGTTTTCTACCTTATGTCTCCGACCGACAACCTGAGCTAGTGCAGCTTTCTCAACCTTGGGCCAGTTGTCTATGAATTGATCTGCACTTAGATAATCGGGGAGGTTTCCACGTTCTGATGCGATGACATCGTAGTATAGTTGGGTGAGTTCCAAGTTGCTGAATAGCTCGACATCGCTAAAATAAACGCCGAGCACATGGTTGCGAATGAAGCCCTCGCGATTGCTCTCTGCCCCATAGCGTGTCGTTTTGAGAATGTTGCCGAGTACATAGGTGAACTCGGTTGATGTTACATCGAGCAGGGTTTCTACCGTAGGGATAAAGATTTGAGGTAGCACAAAGCCGCTATCAGTGAGGACGCGAGCGCGCTGGCTACCAGTATCTTTAGTAGCGGCGTAGCCATAGAGAATGCAGTCGGGGCAGTGACCGCAACTATTTCCCATAATCTGACACTCAGAGCGCTTCAGTATAATATTTTTACCCTTATTATCTTTGCCAACAACGATGTCTGTCAAGATATCCATGTCGCGTAGTAAAGCCTTGCCAGTGCGTCGCTCTGGCGCGATTTGTTTGCGTTTGTACATAACCACACGATCAATCTGCTTACGGTTGGTGATACCTGCCTGCAGTCGCTCCACATCAAGAGTTTGTCCCTCAGTAGTGAAGATCGCATGTGATTTAGTCTCGCGCAGTACTACAATCTGTGCATAGCGATTCTGACGGTAGCGAGGTATCTGCTGGTGAAAAGCATTGCCGTGTTGATTGAGTATGTTGGTCAATTGTTCGAGCATAGCGATTTCCTCCTAAAAAATGGTGTAAAACTGTTCTGCTGCTAAACTTCGTTTTCATCGAGTTCTTCGTCGTCTGCTTCTCTAGAAGCATTCCCATTTCTGGCATGCTTTTCTTCCCAGTAGAGGTTAACTTGCTGGAAAGTAAGAAAGTAGATCGCGTCGGCCATATGGTTCTCTTCATGCGTCAACTTGGATACGCTGCGTCCATAACGTTCTCTGAAAAGCTGCATGACGAGTAGTTCAGAGACCTCTTTCACCGTTTCAAGTTGTGCAACTCCATAAGTGGGGCAATAGCCACCGCTTTCTTTAACGCGCTCCAAACGCTTAAGAATACTGCCAGCCACTCTCGCTACCAGTTCTTCGTCATCATCTATATTGGCATTGCTCTTGATGGCTTCTACACCGGTACGGAAGATGTTTTCAAAACGATGGGCTCGTCCTTTTTGCTTGCGTGAAGGGAAGTACAGCTTCAGACTTGTATCGGTAATCTTTTGGGCCAGGTTCATCATGTCACCTCCTTCTTTGTCTAACATCAGTTCATATCCGTCTGCATAAAGGGTGCGGCGGATTTCGTCAAATTGGTCGCCATTTTGTGGTAAAAGTATTTGGCAGGCCCGGGTAAAGGCTGGGTAAGGTGCAGCCTTATCACGCTCACGCATTTTGTAGAGAGTCGCACCGGCCAGGTAGTTGGTATTAATTTCTTCCAATACGCTTGCCACCTGTTTATCGAGATTGCGTCGCTCATTGGGCTTACTCCGATAAAGGGCTGCATTAATCTCCCATACTGCCGCTAGCAGGTCCAGGATTACTTGTAACGCTGCAATTGACAAGCGAGCGCTACTCTCAGATGCCCGTTGGTCAATGCCTGTAAATTCGATATCGGTACGGCGAATAGGAAGTAGGCCATATAAAAGCGGATGCAGTCCTTCCATCTCAATGATGGTTTTCATCTGCTCTGGTCGGGTGATGTTCAGGTAGGGCTTATCGGTAATGTAAACTCTCGCGCCTGTGAGCAGATGAATAAGAGTCGCAGCATAGAGGGCTTTTGTCCATACCTCTACGTGAGTTGGAATCAAGCCTGGGTCTGCTGACTTAGCTACTACATTATCATAGATAATAAGCATATAGTTGGGATTCTTGAAGGAAAAGGTAATGCGGTCTCCACGCTTACCACGCGGTTTTCCCTCTTTGGTAGGCATTTTCATGTTTGCAGCTTGGTTAGCAAACATGGTACGTACTTGCTCTAGCCAGTCTTGATCGACTTTGCGCTGCTTTAACCATTGAGCAGGTAGACCTGGTTCATCTCTGCTACCTCTCAGAGTGAGCTTACTAACGACAGTTTTCTCCCCATAGAAATTCTCCCTCAATAGCTCTTCGCCAATAGCTTCCCAAAGTTGAGGAGTAAATGAGTAGTCGGGTAAAACATAAAGGTGGAGGCGATAAGATGCGTTGTAATCACTACCAGCCGGATAACTCTGTCCACTTAGTTTACGTAGCATAAACTCAAGGTAACACATAGGACACCATACCATCATGTTATTTACTTCGTTAGTGGGTAGCCGTTTGTTTGAGAAAACTTGAGCCTGTTGGTCTGCAACGTTGGTTTTGATTTCAGTGCTCTTTTTATCAACTTTGGAAGTGATGAGACGATTGCAAATGACACAGATGCGTTTATGTGATTGGTTGCGTTCCTTCTCATATTCTTTGAGAGGGTTTTCGTCTTGAAGACGTTCGGGATCGAAGGAGAATATTAGGTTTGCCTTCAGGTAACTCTCAGCATCGCTTCGGAAGCCAAGTTCTTTTTCAACAAAAGAAAGAAGATGTTCATCCTTGTCATACTCTTTAAGAGCCTGGAGGGCCAATCTAGCCGCAGCCTGTTGTACATCAATAGTTTCTACTTCTTGCCAGTTACGGTTATCTGTCTTGAAGCGAGCATTGATCAGCCAATGATACGCAATAATGATGCAGTGGTCTGCCACACCGCCGTCCCGCAGGACTTTGATGTTTTGTCGTATCATAGTAGCTACTTGTGTTGGAGTGTTAAAGATACTGAAGAGCCACTCAAGCGTTTCTCCAGGCACTAAGGCTTCTGCCATGTTTTCCACTCCCATAACAATTTTGCTGGCAGCTAACCAGCGTTGGGCGTGAGCGTCAGCCTCATCAGCATTCAGGGGAATCTCGTAGCGGCTGTAAAATTCTTCTAAGTCTGCATACTTTTTCTTACCAATACGATTGGCAAGTAACTTGTTTACAAATCCTGAGGCATTGTTGAGGGCAGTACTTTCTATCGCCGCACTAAGCAAATCTTCAAGCTTACAGAATAGATATGCATATTTCTCGAACTTCAACCCTTTTCGAGGATCACAAGCTTCTCTTGCTACTGTCAGGCTTTCACTGCTTGTTTCTTGCCTGACCCGTGAGAACAAGTTAGTAGCGATGCTACTCCGCAACCCTTCTACCTCCAATTCTCTTCCTTCCGGGCCGAGGTATAAGATTCCATTCGCGAAGTAAAGGATTGGATATAAGTCAAACTTGTCGAGAACTTGCTCGGTGGCCTGGTGAATAAGGAGAGTAGAGAGGCCACGATAGTCGTCTAACTCATGGTAGTAGAGGGCCAATGGCGGTTTCGCATTGTATGTCTGAACGGGAATTCCAGTACGCTTGCTCATACGCTCATCCTGGCGAGCAGTTACGGCATCTTTCCTGGTTAACTCGCGTAATCGATTTTCAGCGGTTTTATAATCGCGAGCAGTTTGTTGGCTGGCATATGCATCGGCGAGATGAACAAGTGTGAGAAGATGGCTGATGCCAGGAGTGCATGACGATAAATCTGCTACTTTAGGACTCTGTAATGAAACGCTGGCGGCCCGTATGTCCTCAGCCTTAACGTGTACGAACTGACGCAAGCGCATGCGCTCAAGTAGTTTGTCCAGCTCTACTAGAGGAATGCCAAAATCACTCCTACCCATGCGTGTACTCGCGATTTCGAAATCTTTGTAGGCATCATGCATGGTGTAAAGGACAAGAGTACGCTTAAATTCAGTTTCAGAAATGTGATAATATTCCTTATTTTTGAGGTACTCAAGAACGCGTGTGAGAGCATAGAGACCGTTGATAATATGGGTGCGCAATGGCTGGTCAACATGATATTCAGGGCCACGCTGGGCATATTGCCATCCATATAACTTGACTGGTTTGAAGGCCCATCCTTGTTCGAGCATGGCCGAAATAGCGTAATCTCGTAAGTAGTCACGCAATATGTTGTGATACTGCATTATTATAGCCTCCTGAAAAATAACATCTTCCATACACCGGAAGTGTAACAGGATGATGTGACCTCAATTGCGCTCACTCATTAGGTGTATGATAGATTCTGTAAAGTTCATTTATATGGTCTCGCATCTCTGCTACTAGCTCTGGTGGCTCCAGGACGGTGCAGTTTTTGCCGTAGCTGAGCAGGATGCGGCGGGCTTCGAAAAGGTCGGTCATCTGGGCGGTGACGGTGGCTGAGCCGTCCGTGTGTGTCTCTACTTTCTGCCCAGGGAAGTGCAGGCTGACGCTGTTGCGGGCGATGACTGCGTTAAGCCGGTAGCGCAGAAGTTTGGATGCTCGAGTTGGCCGGTTGGGTGCAATTGAGATGGGGAGCACTTTGGCGCTGCCGGGGACGATGTAGTCGAGACGGAAGCGTAGTTCTTTGTTCCAGTCGATGCTCCAGCCGTAGAGGTAGACGTGCCCGCGTTCGAATACCAGCGGGCGTGGTTCGATCACGTGTCGTCTTTCCTGGCCGTCACGGGATGTCCGGTGACTAAACTCCAGTTGTTGGCGCCGCTGTATGGCCATTTCTATCCTGGCAACGGTGGCTGCATCGGCGTTACGGTAGTCGGTGGTTTCGTGCAAATCGATGCTGAAAGGGCGACGCAGGTTAACGAGCTCCTTTTGCTGGTCGTTGGATAATAAGCCGGCGAAAGAGGTAAGCAGGTTCTGTATTTCATCTGCATGGAGGATAGTGGCATTCTCGAAGGTGTCGCAGAGGAGAGCAAAGGTGGAGAGCTGCGCTTTGGTGAGGTTGAGACCAAAGGGAGAGTTGTGCCAGGTATAAAATTTGCTGTTGCGCTGGAACTCTATATGGCAACCTAACTGGCGTAAAGCTGCAAGGTCATGGCGGAATTGGTACTGCTGTTGCCTGGCAGTAGTGGCAGGTTCAGCAGAACGGTCATAGTCGAACAGCTTTTGCTGGTCGAGAGCAGTGATTATCTCATGATAGGTATGGGGACGGTTGTGGAGCATCACGAGGAGAGCAAAGCGGCGCCTGGCAGCACGCTCAGAACGAGTGTCACCTCTCATAGGTCGTCGCTTTTCCTATCTCTCGAATAAGATGCCGCTGGTACATCCGGTAGGATTGATCAGCTTGGATATAGTAGTGCCAATATTCTTATTTGTCAAGCAAGGGAGCATATTAAGTGTATTTCTACGCAAGAGAGGAAAAGCATGAGCGAGCATGGATCTTCCTCTTTCTCATTTGAATGCGTATGCCTATTGCCCGCGCCGCTTTTATTATGAATTTGTCTTAGGGGAAATGTTGGTCAACGAGCATGTCCTGGGAGGTCAGCAGTTACACGAGAGAGTTGACCTTCCTGGCAGCCTGACGCGAGATGAGAAGGTGCAGATCCGCCATATCTATCTATGTGCTCCAACATTGGGATTAATTGGCTATTGCGACCTGCTTGAGACAGAAGAGGGAACGAGCGATCTGCCCGCGTTAGCAAAGGAGGGCAAACTCTATCCCGTCGAGTACAAAAAAGGCAAGATGGGCAAGTGGATCTCAGATCATACCCAACTCTGTGCCCAGGCTCTTGCTTTAGAAGAAGTGTTGGAGATAGCGGCAGGGAGTATCAAGCATGGCTATGTCTACTACTTTGGCTCTGCCAGGCGCGACGAAGTGCTGATAGATGAGACGCTGCGTAATCATACGCTGACGGCAATAGTGGAGGCTCGCCGGGTGGGGATAATGGATCAGCCACCGGCACCGATAACCAACTGGCGCAAGTGCCGCGATTGTTCACTAGAGCCAATATGTCTCCCCCGTGAAGTACTGAGTCTACATGCAAGAAAGGGGTAAGTTGACCATGGCCATCGTGTACCTGACTGAGCAGCAGGCCTGGGTAGGTCGTGAAGGTGACTGCCTGATTGTTCACATCCCTGAGGACAACGGTGACGGGAGCAAGAGCAGGCGCGAACGCAAAGTAACCGTGCCTCTTTTCAAGGTCGAGGAGGTGATGGTCCTCGGAAATATCAC
>WNGQ01007669.1_pt1 | contig 10349 bp, 10 predicted proteins | sample 5407661 | NCBI WGS metagenome assembly WNGQ01 (sample SAMN13153382, study PRJNA577476) | soil metagenome | isolation source: 60 cm soil or saprolite under Garry oak tree replicate 2 | place: USA:California | collected 2016-06-15 | reverse complement strand
GAGAGGATCGGCCGAGCGTGAATATCGCGCAGCACCGTCCACACCGAGGTCTCGGTGTAGTTTCGATGGAAGGTCACCAGCAAATAAATCGCGGCTACTATCAGCGCTAGCGATGTTCCGGCCGCGGCGCCGGGAGCTCCAAATTCCTGCACCAGCAGCAGGCTCATCACCGGATTGACAATCGACAGCAGAATCGTGCTGCGCATGTCGAACTCCGGCCGGCCCACTCCGGCTCCCGTCTGGCTGGCCGCGCCTCCCAGGACATTTACCCCGTAGCCAATGGCCAGAATCTGGACCAAGAATGCTGATTGGTCAAACGTCTTGCCGAGCCATAGCCGGACGACCGAGCCCGCTTCCAATACGAGGAAAGCAACCATGGCCACAGTTACCATTGCCACGTACTTAGAAACGAGGAGGTATGTGCGCAAGATTTTCTCCCGGTCGTTTCGCGCACCCAGCTCAGACGTGGCGGGGATCAACGCGGAGAGCATGACAAGCGGCACCGCGCGCATAAACGAGGTCAGGCGTGAACTGACTTCATAGAATGAAACAGCCGCCAGACCCAAAACGCGGGAAACGATTAGTTTGTCGGCCTGAAAACAAATCAAACCGCCGACGCGGCTAACAGAAATCTTCGCGCCATAGGCAAACATCTCGCGAAGAAGCTTGCCGTCAAAATTCCAACCAAGCGACACTTTCGGAACAACGCGTTTTACCGTGAAGACCGTCAGGATCAGCGCCAATACTGCGTTGACCAGCGCGTTGAGTGCCAGGCCGAACATGCCCAAACCTGCCTCAAGGAAAATGATCGTACCGAGCACGGTCACCACGCTCATTCGGATCTCTATAGAGTTCGACTTATCCATGCGCTGAATGCCCTTGAACACCGAAAGAAACATCGCGCCGATGTTCGTGATGGCGCATGTCAAAAGCACCAGGAAGTACACATGCGAAGCGTTGGCGATTCGGAAAAGCTGCAACAGCGGTTGCTCGATCAACAACCCCACAATCGTCAGCAAGACGCCAAACAAGCTATAAAACGCAAGGCCTGAGAAGATGACTTTGCTGATCCGGTCATAATCCTCATGCGTGTGATATTCGGAGATGTACTTTACAAATGAGGATCCCAATCCAAGATCCAGGAGACTGAAGGAATACGTAAAAATCGTGAACAGGACCCACGCGCCGAAATCGCCTACATTGAGGTGCGACAAAATGTACGGAGTGAGGAGCAGGCTTACCAGAAAGCTCCACGAACGCCCAAGCACGTTAAAAAACGTGTTCGTGACGAGCTTCTTCGAAAACTCTCCCAAAAAAGTAACCGGCTGAGGATCGTTCATTTGAAGGATTTCTTTGCCAATGACGGGAGCGGGGTGACCAATTTCGTCTGAGACTGCCTCTGATCTTTCGTGTAACGACGGTATCCAAGAAAGAAATGATAGCGAACAGACCAATTGTAGTGCATATCGATCAATCGCAGAATCTGACCCGTTCCTCGACGTCTCTCCCAGTTGGTCAGGATGCGGAACAGCGGAGCCATTACCACAGCCGACCACCTGTAGAGCGGATGAAAACTCTTTAAATGTCGAGTCATCCGACCGCTCTCGACAAAACGCCTCTTGAGCTCGGGGTGCAACACCAGTAGCTGCCCGAGGGAATAACCAGCTTGCTCGCAGCGTTCGAGGAATTCTTGGTAGTCGGGAAAGCGGTAATGAAGAGCCCGGGCCTCCGGAGCAAAGATCATGCGAGATCCAGATTTTTCAAGACGGTATCCCAACTCGATATCTTCCATTCCGTAGATGCTGAAGGCTTCATTAAACCCGCCCACGTTTACAAGTACGTTCGTGGGCGTTGAAACGTTGCACGTATGGTAGTAGGAAAAATCAATCGGTCCCTTTGATGGCGTGTACGGATTCAGAATACGATGGTCTCTGAGGTAACGCAGGAACGGCTCAGGCGTATCGCCCCAGGGTATGGTGACCGCTCCGATGACCGATGCATTAGGATTCTTTTGATGATATTGGAGGTGCGCTTGAATGAGGGCAGGTTCCGCCTGAACATCATCATCGATAAACACTACCAGCTCGCCCTTGGCCATGCAAATACCGGCATTGCGTGTAGCCGCCGCACCCGGCTTCTCTTGCAAACCGAATTTCAAATTTGAATAGGTTCGCGCCTTTTGCTCAAGAACACTCCGCGTGTCATCAACGGAATCGTTATCGATAACGATAACTTCGTACTGATCCTGGGGAATTGTCTGGGATTCAATACGCTCGATGGTTTGAGCGATCAGGCCGGAGCGATTCTTTGTGGGAATGACAACACTAACCCTCATGGTTTTCTGCTTTCCACCGTGATTGGCAGAAGTGTAAATCCGGCCTTGATAGAGACACAGTCACTCTGCTAAGGAGGTCTCCTCGAGACGTATCCACGGGTGCTTCTTGGCGCACCACAAATGCCTTGTTTTAAGCAGGTACGGAATATATCGGATGTGATCCGCAAAAGCAAACGCGTACAATATCCTGCTCCGCAGTGAGTAACGTCCGAATATAAACCGATTTGACAGGAACTTGAATAGGATGCGTTTCTCGTCCCAGAAGCCGAATCGATAAAAAAGAAACAACGAATTCCGAAAACTGAAATAATTTTCCACGGTCCTTCGCTTGCCCGGCAACACGTCTTGTGTGTAGTGCTTAACGACCGCATCGCGAACATAAATACATTTCCAGCCACGCAGCCAGAACTTCCAGCTCAAATCCACGTCCTCGCAGTACATAAAGAAGATCCGTTCGTCGAATCCGCCAACATCTTCAAAGGCCTGACGCCGAACGAGGACGGCGGCTCCAGTACACCACGAGGTCTCACCCGTTTTGGAGTTATAAACCTTCGGATGCTCCCGCGGCCACTGGCGGGCTTCACAGAGACCAGCGGATGGATCAGATTCGGCTCGCGCCAGTAACTTTTCCAGGCAGCCTTCCGGCAATTCCGTATCCGGATTCAACAGGAACATGAACTGACCCGCACTTTGTCGAGCTAGCAGGTTCATACCCCTGGCGAAACCATTATTCGTGAGTGATCGGAAAAAATATGTCCGAAATGGGACCTGAGCAATTTCGGGGATGAGTCTTTCCACAGTGTCGTCCGCCGAACTGTTGTCGAGGAAGTAAGCGGTAACTGGAATCGAAAGACGTCGAAGACTATCGAGGAGCGGTCCAACGAACTTGGCACTATTGTGAAAGACGATCAGGACATCAATACTCGATGTCACGATTACCTTCTAGATACGCCACGATTCCCAGCAAAACAAGAAGTCGTACAAGAAACGATACGGCCCGCAGTGGGAACAGCAGAATCTTCACTTTACTGAACCAGTAGATCCAACCGCTGCCCGCCGATGGTGCGGAAGAGAACCGTTCCCAATGAAGTCTGTCCAGTCACGCTGTTGAGTAAGATGAACTGAGTCGTGTAGCCGCCGGAATCCACAAAATGTGGAAACACAACTTCGGCGGACGATCCCTGAGTGATCTCTTCAATGGGTGGCACCGTTGTGATCAGAAAGTCGAACCTTTCGTTCGTTCGGCCCCGGAGACCTATGACAGATACGGCACTCGATGCTGTCACGCGCATGATGCCCTGGAAAGAGCTTGGTAGTGACGTAAAAAGTTCGTTCGCGAATTTCGCGACTTTGCCGCCAACGGGGATACTGAGGGAGCTGGTCAGACCGGTCGAGGTCCCATCAAGCCGAAACGCCTCGAGGCTGACATTGGCGGTAGTCACGTCGGCGTTCGCAATCGCAACTCCACTCTGAATGGAACCGATCGAACCCACCACGCCCGAATTCTGAATGTATGTGCGCAGCTGAGTTCCGCGAAGTCCGGAAACAGCCGCCTCCGAGACTCGGACTCCCCCAGCAGTGAAGGAAAAGATGCCCAAAGCGACAGGCGTCCGATCTCCTGTCGTCGGACTGACCCTAACCGATCCTGTCTGTACGGTCGCGCCGACATTTGGCATAAAGTACCTCTGCGTCCTCTTTGGGGGAAGGATATAGTCGATGCTATTTACGGTCACCGTGCCGACAGGTACAGTGATGGAATTGCCCGACTGATCGAAAAAAGCTACCGTGCCAGTTTCAGTAACATCCGTCGTGTTTACCAGAACAACATCCGTTCTCCAACCGCCACTCACGGCAAAATGAGGCAGATAAGTTGGTAAAACCGATGCCGGAATAGATGGGTCGAGAACCGGCAGGGTCGATACCAGAAACTCACCACGCTCGTTTGTGAAGCCGCGCAGCGCAGTTACGGCGATGGGTGCACTCGCCGTGAAAGTCATCGTTCCCGACAGGGCCCTGATCAGGTAAGGCGACTCCGTCAAAAATCTTGCCAGTTGGCTGTTAGCGGCAATTGTGATTGACCCTGTAATGAAGCTTTGCACGTTATTGGAGTCGGTCACAACATAGTCGATCGTGACATCTTCATTGTTCGGATTAGCGACTGCAAAACCGGTGTTTGCAGGACCGTTAATTTCAACGTAGGTCAAACCAGTTGTCATCAGCCGAGACGCAGGAACTCCCGTCTCCGAAACGAGCGTACCACCCTGCCTCAAACCATAAATCGCAATGCCGGAGGGAACCAAACTCCCCGAATCGGCCTGAATGCGCGCATATCCAAGGCTCAGCGTCGAGCCGGCCCCGGTACTCTGAAACGAAGTCCCTCCGCCATCCTGAATCGAGAACGTTTTGGTTCCCGCGGTTCCTCCACACGGGTTCCGAGCGGACATACTGTTGCGCGGCAACGGAGTCACGGCCGAAAAATCGGCGAAGTTGCTATCGGAATCCGTGCATCCCCCGCCCTTGCGAAGATGTGCCAGAAGTTGAAGTTCAGTCGGCGGCGTCAATGCACGTGTTTCGTTGCACGACGTCGGACCATAGCCAACGAGGTCCACCACTTTCGGGTCTGTGGAGCAACTTGTGTCCAAAGCGGCAGTATCATTCACCAGCGCGAACTTTCCAATCGTGAGTGGAAAAGTAAGGCTGATTGTCAAATCGGGCTGTGGCAGGTTCGCAGTACCAAAGGTGCCGTTGGCCCGGATTAAATAGTATTGACCGGGGGAGATGCTCCCCGAAAGCGGGAAAGTCTGCCAGGTGTTCATGCCTTCCTGTGCATACTGAAGCGTGTAACCCTGCAGATTGACCGTCAAAGTTCCTCTGTTGAAAAGTTCTAAATACTGGTTGCGTGGCTTCGAATCGCCATCCCCGGTTCCAATATAGATCTGACTGATGACCAGGTTTGAAGAGACGGCCCCCGCCGGAATCGGCAAAACGGTGACGAGCAGGCTTATGAGAACGGGCACTCGGATCGAAAGTTTCATTTTGCGCTCCAGAGCGCGTTGGTTCCTAAACGGGAACCCCTAAAAAAAGAAGCACAGTATAAAGGAACTCATTCAAAATGTCGCTTTTCGAGAGGGCATTTCAATCGACGTGAGAAATTCCCGCCCGACTGTTGCCCAATCGAAACGATCCACGATCATCCTTCTGGCTTCCTTGCCGATACGGACGCGCAGTTCGTACGAACAGAATAACCGGCGGAGGGCGGCGCGAAATTCCGAAGCAGTGTTCGCCAGGATTGCTTGCTCTCCATTGCGAATCGAAAATCCCAGAGCACCCACCGGCGTCGTAATCACCGGAGACGCCATTGCAAAGGCTTCGAGAAGCTTCACTCGCTGACCGGTTCCGGAAAAGATCGGCGCCACGAAAATTGTGTTAGGAACATGGAACAAGTCTCGGGTATCGGCGATGTATCCTGGGAAGACCGCATTGGGTGTATGCGGCAGCGTGTCGGGAACGTACGATCCTGCGATGACGAATTGGACATCCGGAAAATGCGGCGCGATTTCGCTCAGCAGAAAATCCGCCGCCTCAACGTTTGGAGAGTGACGAAAATTGCCGACGAACAGAACTTCAACAGGCCGCTCTATTTCTTCAAGCGAGGGTCGAAAATAGGCTGGATCTATTCCGATCGGAATATGTCGAACATCAGCCCGGTGAGCGTAGGAACGGAGATAATCGGCATCTTCCTTTGTCATCGTCACAACCCGGTCAAATCGGTTGCAGAGCGAAATTTCATAATTCAGCATCGACATCCATCGATAGAAGAGCCTGAACCTTTCGATGGGCTCGCCAGCCTTCTGGAACGCTTGGTAGGCATTTGACGACAGCACCTCGTGAATCGTGAGAATTGAAAAAGTTTCGCGGCGCCGGTATTGCGCCATCTGCAGATATTCGCATTGGATGACATCGACTTTTTTATTTCGACAGGCATAATCCACGGCCGCGTACATCGCGGGAGTGCTGAATTCGCGGACCAGAAATGGTTTTAGTGAAAGCCAGTGCGGACGAAAATCCGGAATGCGTTGAATCGCAGTTACCGACTCGCATATCGCCTCGACTGTTTTTAGGCGTTCGCGGTCTTTGTCATCTTCGACAAAAGAAATGACCTGGACGCTATGTTGCTCCGACAAGATTCGAATGTTGTGGTACATCCGAACACCCCCACCATGCATGTGCAGGACGGGAACATAGGCGGTAAGAAACAGAATGTTCATGAAGTACGCGCAAGTACATCACGGTCCGTAATGACGGAATGCTGTATCGCTCGATGACGCCTCCACAAGGCGCGAGGCAATTGCTGGAATGCGCGGAAAAAGGCTTGAATTTCAAACAGCGGATCGGTCTGAAGCATCAGACGACCCTGTATTCGGGGCAGCCTCAGAAAATGATCGAGCACCATGTCCAAATCCGTAACGTTCTTCCAAGTAAAGAGGTACTGGTTCCTGCGAATCGTATTATCCACAAAGCGATTTCCGAATTTGGCGCGGCTGGTCGCCCGGTGTTTGTGAATGACGCGGCTCGAAGGCGCCATCACACATTTCCAGCCGCGTTTCCAGGCCTGATACGAAAGATCGGTATCCTCCATATAAAACGGGGCATAAAGACCATCGAATCCACCGATCTCCTCGTATTTCCTGCGGTCAAAGGCGCACGATCCCCCGCCAGCCCAGAAGACCGGGATTACCGCAGCGGCTTCATCTTCAGCGTGAATCTCGTCGTGCCAAAAATAGAAAAATCCGCGGTCGAATCTCGCGCGGGTTTTTCCGGTCTCTTCCCGGCGCCGCGATGGATCGGAAAAGAAGATCTGGGAGGTGACGGCAAATATCGATCGATCCGAAAAGCCGTCGAGAAGGGGTTTTAAGAATGTGCGATCCACGACCATATCGTTGTTAAGAAACACCACGATTTCAGTACGGACTTCGGCGACGCCACGGTTATTTCCGCCTCCAAAACCATAGTTTCGGTCGAGCGCAAGGACACGCACCTCCGGAAAATAACGCTGTACAAAGTCCACACTTCCATCCGTACTGCCGTTGTCGACGACCAGCACCTCGTGCTTTCCACCCTCATAGCGTGCGGCTTGCAAAACAGACGGTAGGCATTCCTCCAGTAAATGCTTGCCGTCCCAGTTCACAATCAGAATCGTTGCAGAACGCGGGCCAAAGCCCGCGACTACAGAATTGTCTGGGCGTTTCCTCGGAGTCGCGGGCCTCAGCCCGCGCCCCACAAATCCGATGAATCCCGCTATGGTGAAACCCAGTACAACCAGCAAATCAAAGGGAAGAAGCAGCACTAGATAAGGAACCAGCCGAGCCCTTCCCCCCATGATCAGCCAAGCCCAACGGCACTCTTTCCGTGAAAGTAAGCCGCGAGCGCTTCGCGCCAATTTCGCATGCGATTTAGCCCAAGCGACTTCAGCCGGGCGTTTTCGAGAACCGAATATCGCGGCCGGATGGCCGGCGTTTTATAAAGGTCGGATGTGGTTGGTGTCACGTCGGCATCGACGCCGGCAAGCTGAAAAATTCGGAGCGCAAACTCGTACCAGGAGCAGGATCCCTCGTTGGTCATGTGGAAGAGTCCGTAGTGAGCCGTCGTGAGAATCGCCGCAATTTGATGGGCAACATCAACCGTGTAGGTCGGCGTCAGCACCTGGTCATTCACCACTTGAATGCCTTCTCTATTCCGCGCCTTCGCCAACATGGTTTCGACAAAGTTGCCCCCTCTCCCACGGCTGCCTGCGTTTCCGTAAAGGCCGGACGTTCGGATCAAAAAATATTTCCGGGCACTAGAGCGCACCAAATATTCACCGGCCAGCTTTGAATTGCCATAAACGCTGAGGGGCATCGGTTGGCTTTCTTCCGTATATGGCGCGAGAGTTTTTCCATCAAAGACATAATCGGTACTGATGTGGACCAGTACGGCTTCCAAGTCGTTTGCAATTCGAACGAGATTCAGAACGGCGAGCGCGTTGGCCTGGTAAGCCATTTCGACGTTGGACTCGCAATCGTCCACACGATGATAGGCCGTCGTGTTGAGAATCACTGTGGGACGTGCTTCGGATATCGCAGCGCGCGTCCGAACGTGATCGAGCACGTCAAAATCGTCGCGCGTAAACGGCACAACGATATGGTCGCTGAGGACTTGTTGCAAGTCCGTACCAAGTTGTCCATTGGCTCCAAGCAGTGCGATCTTCATCCGGTTCGAGAAAGATAATATGATAGATATGTCACGGAGTTTTACTGCAGTTCAAAATCGAGCAAGGAGACCACCTATGGCCAAGGATGTAAATGCACCGAAAGTCGGCGATGAGGCCCCAGATTTCGCGCTGAAGTCTCATCTGGATTCAGAGGTTAAGCTCTCTGATTTCCGGGGCAAAAAGAACGTCGTGATGGCGTTTTACCCGCTTGCTTTCACCCCAGTCTGAACGGTCCAAATGCCGGCCTACGAAGAGGATCTCTCCGAGTTTGCCCGGTATGACGCCCAGGTTCTGGGCCTGAGTACTGACACACTTCCTACAATCAAGGCATGGGCAAAATCGCTAGGGAGCATTTCCTATCCCCTGCTCAGCGATTTCTGGCCGCATGGTCTGACCGCCCTGAAGTATGGTGTTCTCCGGGCTGAGGGTTTTACCGAGCGCGCCATATTCATCGTCGATAAGAAGGGGATCATCCGGTACATCGACATTCACCCGATCGGTGACCAGCCCAAGAATTCAGTGCTTTTTGAGGAGCTGAAGAAGATCGCAGGATAAGAAAAGAAATTTCGGATTGCGGGTAAGGGTGGTTGCCGCGAATTACGCCAATGACGCGAAGGGGGCACGCAAAAAATCCTTGGTGCCCCTTCGCGTCATTGGCGTAATTCGCGGCAACGCTCATACCCCGAAATCCGAAATCCGCAATCCGAAATCGGTTTATGGAACTCTCCCGCAGTTGCATTCCTTATACGCCACTCAAGCGTGATCTGAAAGACTGCCGCATCGGGCTGGTCAGCACATCGGGAGCATACGTCGAAGGAATGGAACCCTTCACGGATAACGACCTTAGCTTTCGGCTGATACCCACGGACACCGATACGAAGAAAATCCACTTCGTGCCGGGACACTTCGATACGTCCAAAGGCGCGCTCGATGCCAATATCATGTTCCCGCTTGACCGGATCCGGGAAATGCTGGCGGCAGGCGAGATTCGAAAGATTACGGACCACCATGTCTCGATGGGACTCACAACAGAACTGCGGAAATTAAAAGAAAAGGTAAGTTGGGATATCGCGGAAGCAATGATGAAAATGCGGCCGGACGTTGTAGTACTTACCGGCGGCTGACCGCTCTGCCATCGGACGGTCGTCACGATTCAACGCGCTATCGAAACGCAGGGTATTTCAACGGTGCTTATTACGGTTTCTCCGAACGAGTCGGAACCGGCCGGACCGCCACGCGCTTTGTACCCGAAGCCTTACGAACCCGGATCGTCGCTCGGCCAGCCGAACAATACACAGATCCAAGCGCGTATCCTCCACGACGCACTCGATCTGCTTCATTATCCCGCTGAACCCGGAACCATCATCACGAAGGACTACTCGGCCTAACAGCACAAACAAAGGCGCCATGACACACGCGGGCGCGGGCTAAAGCCCGCGACTACATGCATGCCGAAACGTCATCGCTAAGCCTGTAGTCGCGGGGCATTAGCCCGCGCCCTTGCTTTTACAGTAAGACGACAGTTTGGAGACTCGTGATCTCGATCCGCTTGCCGCATCGCGGATTACTGCATCGTAAGACGTCATCCACACGCACCATATAGTCCCGCGCCGCTTTGAAGCGGGCGCGATCATCTTCAGACGCGCGAGGCGGCAAGGACTGCTTCTTCGTACGGCGGATCCACCGAATTTGATATGGAGCCGACTGCTTGCACGACGAGCAATAAATCGTGTGTTGCTTCGTCTCGTTTTTCTCCGTGAAGAA
>WNGQ01015273.1_pt1 | contig 10350 bp, 7 predicted proteins | sample 5407661 | NCBI WGS metagenome assembly WNGQ01 (sample SAMN13153382, study PRJNA577476) | soil metagenome | isolation source: 60 cm soil or saprolite under Garry oak tree replicate 2 | place: USA:California | collected 2016-06-15 | reverse complement strand
CAGGCAGCGCTCGATGCAGTCGAGCTCGCGGTCCCGCCCCACCACGCGGCGGGCGGCTCCCTCACCATCCGACATAGACCTGTAGGTGCGGCCCTCCTGCAAAGTACCCACGGTGCGGCGCTGCCTCATAGACACCGAAGTGCTGTTCGGGGGTGTTGTCCTGGGGGTCCCCCTACCAGCTCCCCGGCGTCCCTTCACGGGAGCCGCACCCTGGCTACTACACGGCCGGTTACGCGCGGGGCGACCGGCGACGACTCCGCGGCGATCTCCGAGTTCGAGACGCCCCCGGAGAGCAGGCGCAGAACGGCGAGCTCCCGATCGGTGAGGGGCGGCATCCCTGCCGGCGCCCGATCGCCGCCCGGCCGGCGGAGCAGGCAGCCGCCGACCGGGATGGGGAGGAAGGTGCCCCGGCCGCGGCCGCTCGCACCGCCGCGACGATGTGCTGCGACGGGCGTTCCTCGGCAGCACAGCCCGCTGGCTCCGACTCGGAGCATCGCCACGGGCGTGCTCAGCGACGTCTGCAGCCGTCAGGACCACGCCGGCCACATCCGGCAGATGCCGGATGTGGCCCGAGAGCAGGGCATCTACGATCCGCCACGTGCGCTGCCGATCGGCCGAGATCCTCGGAGTGCTGATGATCGCGGGGCTGGCCGGACTGCTCCAGTCCTGTGCCGACCCGGCGTCCGCCTCCGCCCCCGCGTCCGTGCGTTCCCTCTGGCGGGCCGCCCTGCCGGCTGGCACCGAGGTTCCGAGCGGCACCCCGGCGGCCAGCGCGGCCGGGGTGTTCCTGGTCGCCTCAGGCCTGCAGGCGTACTCCATGGCGACCGGCCTTCAGCGGTGGCAGAGCCCGCTGCGGGCCTACGTCCCGCGTGCCCTGCTGGCCACCCCCGATCTCGTCATCGTGCCCGAATCGACGGTGTCCGCGCTGGATGCGCAGAGCGGCCGCCGGTTGTGGGAGTTCACTCCGGATGCCAACACCTCGCTCGGCCGAGCGGCCACCGACGGCCAGTCGCTGTACGTCGGCAGCTCCGGCCATCGCGTCTATTCGCTGCGGATCGCTGATGGCACGCCCCGATGGGAGACCGATCTCGGACCGGGCTGGACATATCCCGCCGTGGTCCGCGGAGTGGCGGTCGGTGAGGGCAGCGTCTATGCCGCTGTCGAGCAGTGGCTCGATCCGCACGGGCAGGCATCGATCGGCTGGCTGGTGGCCCTGGACGCCGCCAGCGGACGGGTTCGCTGGCGCTACAGCACCCAATCGGCGGGTGAACGCAGAGGACTGTCCTCCTCTCCGCTGCTGACCCCACACCTGATCCTCGTCACAGACTTCCCGGCCAATGCCATCGAGGCCGTCGATCGGAGCTCCGGGCGTGCGGTGTGGAGGTACCGTGGTCAGCCCGGCTACAGCGGGTTCCCCGAGGTCCCGACGCTGATCGGCGACACCCTCTATGCCGGTTCGGGCGACACCTACGTGTACGCCCTTGCCCTGACCACCGGCGAGCTGCGGTGGCGCACCAAGCTGCCCGCCAGCATCGGCAGCTATGCCCGCTGCGGCCATTCGCTGCTCGTCAACGATCAGGCCCTGACCGTCATCGATCCCGCCGACGGAAGGGTGGTGCAGACGGAGATCGGAGGTGACAGCGACTTTCCCACCTCCGGCATCGCGGTCTCCGGCAACACGGCGCTCGTGCTCGGGCCCAGAGCGATCCACGCGTTCCATTGTCGTTGACAGAGGAGGAGAGATGAGGGCTCGCGCCCGCAAGCGGACCGCCGCGCTCGTGACCGCCATCAGCCTGCTGGCCACGTTCGGCACGACCGCGAGAGCGCAGGTACCCCCGGCGTTGCGTGCCGGCTCCGGCATCGACAGCGCGGACACGTATCTCACCGCCGACATCACGATCCACAACCAGGCGACCCTGACGCTTGCCAAACCGGTCCACGACACCGGTGCCAACGCCGACACCACGTCGCTGCAGGTGGGAGGGTCCGACACGCATTACCACGTCGAGGCCGGATACGACACCAGCAATCATCTCGTCTTCAACATGTACCCCTCCGATCCGGCCGGCGATCCCACCGCGAACCTGACCGACTCGATCTCCAAGATCCAGTACGTCGACGGCCAGGCCACGGTCTACGACCTGTCCGGCAGTCCGATCACAGCCGCGCTGCCGCAAGACCCTCAGAGCCCGACCGCGCCGAGCTCGGCGCCACAGCCAGCCGCCTGGCTGGGCGTGATGCCAGGCCCGACGGTCCTCGACTACATGGTCACGAGCGATCCAGCCCATATCGCCAGCGAGACCGGCGGGACGCTGCAGTCGTCGACCGTCAACGGGCAGACCGTCGACCAGGTCACCGTGCCATCCCAGGTCTCAGGGGGAGGCACGACGGTCTGGACCTATCAGAACGGCAGCGGCGCCTGGACGATGCAGCAGGCGACAGTCACCCGCTCCATGCAGCAGCTGCAGATGACCTCTTCGACGCTGTACGCCAATGTCGGCTGGATGCAGAACGCTGCGGCAGACAACACCAGGCGCGGGCTGGCATCGACGGCCCAGGCCCCGCCCGGCGGTTCCTCGTACACGCCGCAGACCGCCGCGCTCGCGGCCGCCGACGGCACGCAGCCGCAGGCCGAGGTCCAGAGCTTCGCCAGCGGAGCCCAGAATGTCGTGTTCCAGCATGGCTTCATCAGCTCGGGGAAGACCTGGGATCGAATGAGAGGATGGCTGAACCCGCTCTTCGAGTTCGGCAGCGAGACCGTCCCCAGCCTGCCCTCGACCGACCACCTCGCCAGCCAGGGCACGGACCTGGTCGATCTTCGACCTGGCCACCGGAGTGCTCACCATGGACACTCCACACCAGGGCGTGCTCCTGGACCTCACCGGGAGAGCCGCGCTGGCCGGCGGTCTGGCCCTCGGCATCAGGAGCCTGGCATCGCTCGCCGGCTGCACCAGCCCCCACGACAACCCCGCCTGCGAGCTGGCCTTCTTCCTGGCTGTGGCGTCGTTCCCGATGGTGAACTTCGCCCTGGACTCGGCCCTTCCGGCCACCACGGACCTGCAGCCGTTTGGGTTGAGCCCCTACCTCAACAACCTGAACAGCCATCCGGAGAGCTTCGTCCGGGTGGGCATCGAGGGCCACTCGGACAAGCGATGGCTCCTGGAGCGGTTGGGCGGCGACTTCCTCAACAATCCCGACGACACGTTCGGCGGCCGGAACGCCGCCCGCGCCACGGCGGCCATCTTCGGTGGATTCATCGCGTGCGCGATCATCGCCACCCTGATCGGCGACTTCGACACCGCCGCCATCTGCGACGCCCTCGACCGGCAGTTCTTCGTGCCCCGCGCGGGCTGCACCTTCCTCCTGTCCCCCGCCAGCGCATCCGTCGGCGGCGGCGGGGGCAGCGGCAGCGTCGCGATCAACACCGCCGTGAACAGCCCGTCCGCCTGCTCCTGGTCGGCGGTCTCGGACGTGCCGTGGATCACGGTCCCAGCGGGGACCCACGGGGTCGGGACCGGGACGATCCCGTACACCGTGGCTCCCAACCCGAGCACGACCGCCAGCCGGTCGGGCACGCTGACGATCTCGGGCCTGCGCTTCACGGTGACCCAGACCCCCTTCCCTGACTTCCAGCTGTCGATCACCCCCAGCTCACAGACGGTCGCAGCCGGCGGCAGCACCGGCTACACGGTGTCGGCGTCGGCCCTGAACGGTTTCAACGGCCCGGTGACCCTGAGCGCGGCCGTCTCTCCCGAGGGTCCGACTCCGAGCCTCAGCGCGGGCTCGATCCAGGTCAGCGGCGGCGGTTCCGACACCTCCACCCTGACGCTGAGCACGACCACGGCGACCACGCCGGCCAGCTACGCGGTCACCATCACCGGCACCGGTGGTGGACTCACGCACAGCGCCGCCGTGGCCCTGAACGTCAATCCGCCGCCCTCGCCGGCCACTGGCACCATCATGATCAACGGGGCGTTCAGCCTCTATTGCCAGCAGGACGGCACCTGCCCCTCCCCCGGAGCGATATCGGTCCAGATCGGCGGCGCCCTGATCGGCAACACCATCTACGTCGGCGGGGGGACGGTCGAGAGCATCCCGGTCGATCCGTACGGCTACAGCGGGGCCTCCGACAACCAGGGCCTCGCCAACGAGATCGCGAGCGCCTTCAACTTCTCCGGCTCTCCGGTGACCGCAACCGTGACCCAGGGAGGGCCCGGCGTCTGGTACGTGAACGTCGTGACCACTCAGACCGGATCGAACACCAACTATCCGGTTGAGATCATCGTGCCCGGTGCCTTGGCACCCCTCCTCCTCACCGTGACGCCTCCGGGGACCGGGCCAAGCGGGATGGACCCCGATGGCACGACACACCAGGTCGGGTTCCTGAGCGGGGGCCGGTAGCAGCAACCGCTCCGAGGGCTGCAGCGGATGCCGCTGCAGCCCTCGTTCCGGCCCGGCGGTCGGGTCTGCGGGTCGTGGCGTCAGCAGGAGCTATCCCGCGGCCAGCCCTCGCCGGACAGGATGCGATATCTCACCAGCTGAGCAGTTCGACCTGGTGGACCCGGGGTCACACAATACGAACCCTGCCGCTACCCGCCAGGCCGGCCCGATCGACCTGGCCGACCCAGGGTGCCGTACCGGGGAGCGACGGGATCCGACCGGAATCGAGTAGCTGTCCACCGGATCACTCGGCCGATCGCGACGCGGCCCTCCAGCCCGGCCTGCGGCTCGCCCGCGACGCCGTGAGGACCGGGACAGCGCCACTCCCTCGCTCGGTCGCCGGCTCGCCGGCCGGGAAGAGCTGCCGAAGGTAGTCCAGGACCGAGCCCATCTCGCCGAGCCGACCGCACACGGCGATGTAGCCGTCCGGGCGGACCAGGACGACCCGATCCTCGCGACGGTGAAGGACGCGGATGCGACGGCCGAACTCGCCCTCCACGACTGCCAGGTCGTCGCGGTAGGGCCTCAGGGGCACGGACTCCTGGACGACGGTGGTGGCGCCGGGACCCGAGATGACCAGGACGTGACGCCGGCCGCGCAGCACCTCGTACAGCCTGGTCGGCCCCGAGCGGCCGGACACGGGGATGTCGGGCGCCCGACCACCGGGCCGAGGACCGCCGCGACCGCCACCCGGCCGGGTCAGCCCGCTTCCCGGATAGGCGACGTGGATCTGGCCCAGCCGGCGCGCGGCCTGCCGCGACACGGCGGGCAGCCGCGACGCGGCCGGCAGGAGCGCATCCCTCGCCACGCGCCGGAGCGGGTGCCTGATGGCACCGAGCTGGACCATCGTGTGCGTCAACCGGATGACCTGCGCTGCCACCGGCCGCCGCTCGGCACCGTAGGTGTCCAGCAGCCAGTCATCCGACCGGCCCGAGACGACCAGCGCCAGCTTCCAGGCGAGGTTGTGGGCGTCGGTCATCCCGGTGTTCATGCCCTGCCCGCCCGCCGGCGGGTGGATGTGGAGGGCGTCGCCAGCGAGCAGCACCCGCCCCCGCCGATAGGTGTCGGCCGAACGGCGGTGGGTTCGAAAGCTGGCCAGCCAGACCGGGTCGGTGACGGTGACGTGCTCCGGGGCACGCTCGTCGACCAGCTCCTGGATCTCCTCCAGCGTGGGCGTTCGCCGAGCGCGCTCGCCGGCGGAGGGCATGACCAGCCGCCATGCGTCCTCCGGCATCGGGAGGCCGATGAGGGGGCGGCCGTCGGAGCGGGTGAAGAAATGCACCGCGTCCCGGCGGCGATCCCAGTCGAGCCGGACGTCCGCGAGCAGCACGTCGTCTGGATACGGATGCCCCTGGAAGGCGAGGCCCAGCTCGTGACGAACCCGGCTGTGCGCGCCGTCGCAGCCGGCCAGGAAGTCGGCCGTGATCGTGCGCGTTCCACCTGCCCGGTCCTGGACCGTCGCCGTGACTGCCGCCCGGTCCTGCTGGAACGCCACCAGCTCGACCCCCTGGTCGATCGTGCCCCCCAGCTCGGCAACCCGCGCCCGCAGCAAGCTCTCGGTCACGTGCTGGGGCACGTGCAGCACGAAGCCGAATCGCGAGCCGTTGCGCGACAAGTCGATCTCCGTCAGGGGCCTTCCGTTCGAGTAGAACCGGAAATGCCGCACGGCGTGCCCGCGCTCCAGCAACCGCTCGGCGAGACCCATCACGTCGAGGACCTCGAGCGTGCGCGCGTGGACCCCGATCGCCCGGCTCTGGAGCACGGTCCCGTCGGCCCTGTCGATGATGCGGGTCGAGACGCCGCGTGCCAGCAGCTCCGCCGCGAGGACGAGTCCGGTGGGGCCCGCGCCCACGATGAGCACCTGGCAGTCCGCCCGAGTCGATGTCCGAAGCGTGTTCGCACTTCCCATGCGAGGCAGGTTCCGTCCGGCCTGGCGGACCCGCCATCTGAAGAAGTGCGTAGCGGCTACGTATTTCTTGGCAGCAGGTCGTGCTCGAAGGCCCAGGCCGCGAGCTGCGTCCGGGTGTGGAACCCGAGCTTGGTCAGGATGTGATCGACGTGGACGTCCACCGTGCGGACGGAGAGGTGGAGCTGGCCGGCGATCTCGCGGTTCGTCAGGCCGCGCGCCGCCAGGGCGGCGACCTCCAGCTCCCGGCGCGTCAGCGTCCGCCGCGGACCCGGTCGCCACGCCTCCTCGGGCTCGTTGGCCAGGGCGGAGGCCACCGCCTCGTCTACCGTCATGCGATGGCCCTCGCTGACCAGCTTCGTGGCCGCGCCCCCGACCGTCCTGCGCGCCGGGGCCAGCCAGCGGTCCATCATCGCCTGCATCGGAACCGGCATCCAGAAACCGTTGCTCTCGCTGTAGGCCTCGGCCGCGCCCGCCAGCCGCAGCGCCTGCCGCGGTCTGCCCGTCATGGCCGCCAGGCCGGCGAACCCGCCCAGCCCGACCTGGACGACCCACCGGCTGCGGAGCTCGTGGACGGCCAACAGTCCGCGTTCGAGCGCGGCCCTGGCGGGGCCCAGCTCGCCCCGCTCCATCCGCGCGATGCCGAGCAGCTGGGAGGCCTGCCCAGCCAGCGATTCCATGCCCAGCACCTCCGACATGCGAATGCTGCGCGCGAACCGGTCGCAGGCGACGCCCAGCTCCTCGCCGACCAGTGCCGCGATACCCGAAAGCATGAGCCCGCGGGCGACGCCGGGCTCGTCCCCGGCCTCGCGGAGCAGCGCGATGGCCCGGCCCACCAGGCTCGCCATCTCGGGGTCCGGCCCGCCCACCGACCTGCCGCGCGCGAGGCAGAGGATCGCCATTCCCTCGCCCGCGCTGTCCTTCAGGCGCTGGCTCAGGGCGATGCTCTCCTCGAGCATGGCGGTTGCCTCCGTGTGGTCGGCGTGGTCGATGGCGAGCCAGGCGGCGCCGTTCAGGGCCCTGACGCGCGTCCGGCTCCCATCGGGGACGAGGTCGAGCAGGACCCGGAGGCGCTCCCGTCCCTCGATCGAATGTCCCCGGAAGCTCCAGAACTCGGACAGGGCGGCGGCCAGGCGCAGGGCCGTGGCCGGCGAGGCGTGCCGGTACCACTCGATCGCCGCGCGAAGGTTGTCGAGCTCGAGCTCCAGCCTGTCGAACCGCTGCTTCTCGCTCGTCGCGGCGCCGGCAACCGTGGCCTCCTCGGCCACAGCCAGGAACGCGATCGCGTGGGCTTCATGGACCCGGGACGCCTCCGGCATCTCCGCCAGGCGTTCGGCCGCGAACTCGCGAACCGTCTCCAGCATCACGTAGCGGGGCGAATCGGAGAGTTGGGCCAGGCGGAGCAGGCTCTGGTCCACCAGTTCGTGAAGGGCGTCCAGCACGGGCGTCCCGAGATCGACCGCCGCCTCGCACACCGACTCGACCAACTCCAGGGCCGCACCGCCTCTGAAGACCGAGCAGATCGCGAGCAGGCGCCTCGCGTCCTCGCGGAGCAGGTCGTGGCTCCAGGAGATCGTGCCGCGGAGGGTCTGCTGTCGGTCAGGCAGGTCCCGGCTCCCCCCCACCAGTAGCTGCAGGGCATGGTCGAGCCGTACCAGGATCGCCTCCGGCGGCAGCAGCTTGACGCGCGCCGCGGCCAGCTCGATGGCCAGTGGCAGGCCGTCGAGCCTCTGCACGATCCGGGCGACGGAGGCGGCGTTCCGCTCGTCGACGGCGAAGCCGGGCGCCGTGGCGGCTGCTCGTTCGGCGAACAGCCTGACCGACTCGCACGCCGAGATCGCGGCCGGTGACGTCGCCTGCCGATCGGGCAGCGGCAGCGGCGGAACCGGGCATTCCTGCTCTCCGGACACGCGGAGCGGCGACCGGCTGGTCACGACGATGCGCAGCGCTCGGCTCCCCCTCAGCAGCTCGGCCACGACCGGGCCGGCGGCCACGAGATGCTCGAAGTTGTCGAGGACGACGAGCGTCCGCCTCCCCTGCAGGTGGGCTGCGAGATGATCGACCAGCGGCCGGTCGCGGGGATCCTGCAGGCCGACGTGGTGAGCGATGGACGCGGGAACCAGCTCCGGCTCGGCCACCGAAGCGAGCGGAACGAAGTAGACGCCGTCGGGGAAGTCGGCAGCCACCTCGGCGGCGAGCCGGATCGAGAGACGGGTCTTGCCGCTGCCTCCCGGGCCGGTCAGGGTCAGGAGGCGGCTGCCGTCCAGGAGCCGTCTGGCCTCCGCCAGCTCGCGAGCCCTGCCGATGAAGCTGGTGAGCTGTCGGGGCAGGTTGTTGGGAATGTCGTCGAGGACAGCCCGCGGCAGTACGTCGGCCTGTCCGGTTGAGACGCCTGACATGTGGAACCCGTCGACTATCTTGACCGTCGACTGGACCGGGCGCCAGGCCCAAGCAGGTACGCAGAGGTCCCCGTCCGTAACCCGCGCCCGTTCACGGAATCGAAGCGGACGGACGACGGCGGCGCGGTGGACGCCGGTCACCTGCTGCTCTGCATTCTGCTTGAGGGCTCCGCCGCCGACGCCAGGGCGCTCGCCGAGCTGGGCGTCGGCGTGGAGCGCGCGCGGGCGGACATCGGCCGCCCGGCCGCGGCCGGCCTGGGCGACGAACCATGGGCCCGCGGCGACAACCGTCGCGGGCCATGTCGCGTCCACCGGCACGCGGACGTCGAGGCTCGTGTCGTACATGCCCTGCACTCGAAGCGGCGGCTCGCGCTGCGCCCCGGATCCCATGCCTGGGCGCGGGCAGCACCGCAGCCGGCCGCGAACACGGGATCGCGGGCGAACGCGAGGCCCTCCGGAAGCCCGTTCCCGCAGAATGGGCCCGTGAGCACCACGAACGCGGCCGCGCGAGCGGTCGACGCCTGGAAGGTGTACGGGACGACGGAGGCGACCCGGGTCGTCGCCCTCGCCGGTGTGACCGTCGACTTCTCGCGCGGCCACTTCACGGCGATCATGGGCCCCTCCGGATCCGGCAAGTCGACCCTCATGCACTGTCTGGCCGGGCTGGACGTCGTGACCCGGGGCGAGGTGTGGATCGGTGAGACCAGGGTCAGCGGCCTCGACGACCGCGCGCTGACCAGGCTGCGCCGGGACCAGGTCGGGTTCATCTTCCAGCAGTTCAACCTCATGCCGACCCTGACCGCCGAGGAGAACATCACCCTCCCGCTGGCGATCGCGGGCCGCAGGCCGGACCGCGCGTGGATGGATCGGGTGGTCGAGACCCTGGGAATCGGCGACCGCCTGACGCACCGGCCGGCCGAGCTGTCCGGTGGCCAGCAGCAGAAGGTGGCCTGCGCCCGCGCGCTGGTGCCCAGGCCGGAGGTCGTCTTCGCCGACGAGCCGACGGGCAACCTCGACTCGCGCTCCGGAGCCGAGGTGCTGCAGTTCCTGCAGGGCTCGGTCCGCGAGCTGGGTCAGACCATCATCCTGGTCACGCACGACCCCAACGCCGCCGCCTACGCCGACCGGGTCATCTTCCTCGCCGACGGCCGCATCGTGGACGAGATGGCCGCCCCCACGGCCGAAGGCGTCCTCCAGCGCATGAAGCCGCTCGACGCGGCCTAGCCATGCTCAACGCGACCCTCAAGAGCCTCCTCTCGCGCAAGCTCCGGCTGCTCCTCTCCGGTCTCGCCGTCGTGCTCGGCGTGATGGCCGTCTCGGGCGCGCTGTTCCTGACCGACTCGCTGGGGCGGTCGTTCGATGCGCTCTTCCAGACCGTCGACGGCAACATCGACGTGCAGGTCAACGCCAGGCCGCACGTCGACCCCGGTCAGAGCGGCGGCCGGATCTTCGCCCTCCCGATCCCCGCGTCAGTCGTCGACCAGGTGGCGGCGGTGCCCGGCGTGCAGCGGGCGACCGGCACCGTCGCGGCGGACGGCGCACGGGTGATCGGGCCCGACGGCAAGGTCATCTCGACCCAGGGACCTCCCCGCCGGGGCGTCGCGT
>WNGQ01008679.1_pt1 | contig 10350 bp, 13 predicted proteins | sample 5407661 | NCBI WGS metagenome assembly WNGQ01 (sample SAMN13153382, study PRJNA577476) | soil metagenome | isolation source: 60 cm soil or saprolite under Garry oak tree replicate 2 | place: USA:California | collected 2016-06-15 | reverse complement strand
GCACGACTGGGCTCCCAGCCATCCAATCGATGTCGACGCCATCCTCGCCGCGCTCGGCGCTCACGCTCCTTTCCTGAGCGCCGGCATGTGGCCGCCATCCGCGAGCCCGACCTCACAGGACATCGGCTCCGACTACGGCGACACGTTGTTCCCGAGAGACCTGTTCATCTCTTTGCGGTCGCTGGCGGCTCGGTATCCGCCCGAGCGTTTCCTGCCTGTCGTCGACGAGGTTTTTCGCCATCAGGACAGCGACCGCGAACCGGGCAAGCTATTCCACGAGCACCGCGACCCGAACACGCCGCTGGCCAGGAGCATCTCGGCCATCACCGGCTGCACGTGGCCCTGGTTCGCCGCGGACGATGTGACCGGCGACGGCGCGTGCTACGTGATGGAGCTGGCGCTGGCCGATCCCTCGATCCTCGAGCGGCGAGTGGGCGACGTCACCTATGCCGGCGCGGTCTCAGCCGCGCTCAGGTGGGAGCTGCGCCGCATGCGGGAGAGCGGCCGCCATCTCATCCTTTCGCGGCAGCTTTCGCGGCCTCCCGGCTCCACATGGATGCCGCCGATCGGCTCCGTCTGGAAGGACTCTCCCGACGGTTTCGTGCGTCCCGACGGGACGCTGCCCACCCGGGCGGTGGCCATCGTCGAGGTGCAGTGCATCCTGTACCGGTCGCTGCGGGTCGCAGCGCATCGGTCGGTCATGCGCCACCTCTACGACCCAGCGCTTGGCCTGCGCGGCGCGCTCGGTCCGCGGTCACTGAGCACCGAGTCGCCGCACTACTACCCGTCCGGTGGCGACAAGGGCGCGGTGTGGCCGTACTTGAACGACCGGCTTGCAACCGCTGCTGCCCAGCGCGGGTTCCACCGCTGCGCCCACCACGACGACCTGCTGACGGTGCACATCTGCGAGGCGACGGGCGCCGTGCCGGAGTTCGTGCCCGACGCCGCCGAGCCCGGCTTCGACCTCGTGCGCGTGAAGGTGAGGCGCGCGCGACCTGAGCCGTATGTGACAACCGCGATCGAGCCGGCCAAGCCCTGGCAGCTGTGGACTTTGGGCGCGCTCGTGCGCGCATCGGCTCGGGCGTCCGCGTACGACCGCGAACAGCCGAGATCTTCTTCGGCGGACGTCGATACGCTCGACTCCGAGCTCGCTGCGCTGGCGCGGCAGGCCGCGGTAGTCTGAGATCGATGACCGCGAGTGACTGGAACCAGAAGACCATCGAGGAGTTCCACGCCAAGAAGGGCCTCGGCGTGGGCCCGTGGCGGGACAACCTGCTGCTGCTGACCGCGAAGGGAGCGAAGAGCGGCGACGAGATCACGACGCCCCTCGTCTATCGAAAGGACGGCGACCGCTACGTCGTCGTGGCGTCGAAGGGCGGCGCGCCGCAGCATCCGCAATGGCTGCACAACCTCGAAACCAATCCCCTCGTCGAGATCGAGGTCGCCAAGGACGGCGGCACCGAGACGTTCAAGGCAAAGGCCCAGCCGATCATGAGCGGGCCCGAGCGCGACCGCCTGTACGAGCATCTGAGCGAGGTCTGGCCGGGCTTTCGCGACTACCAGCAGCGCACGCAGCGCACGATCCCGGTCGTCGTGTTGGAGCGCGTCCCGGGCTGATAGGCTCCCGGCGTGAGCAGCGCGCTGCCGCCCGGAACACAGGTTTCGGCGGACGGCAAGTGGTACTGGGACGGCGGCAAATGGGCGCCGGTGACGGCGCCGGCTCCGATGCAAGGTGCGTACCCACCCGCGTACGCATACGCATACGGCTCACCGCGCACGAACAGCATGGCCATCGTCTCCCTGGTAAGCGGCATCCTGGCGTGGCTGCTCTGCCCATGTCTGGGAGGTGCGCTGGCGGTGATCTTCGGGCACGTGGCCAGAGGCCAGATCAAGCAGTCGGGCGAGGCCGGCGGAGGGATGGCGATCGCCGGGCTCGTCCTCGGTTACGCCAACCTGGGCGTGACGGCGCTGGCGATCGTTGCCTGGATCTTCCTGGTCGCGGGGGTCGCAATTCTCGGGGCGTTCACTCCCTCCGTGAGCCCTACGCCTTAGTCCGGTCATGAGCGACTGCTGCACGCCGAAGGGATATCGGTGGATCTTCAGCGAGAGATCGGCCCGAGCGGAGGCGAAACGCTACCGGCGCAAAGGCCTTGACGCGACTTCGCGGCGCATCTTCGACTTCGTCAAGAAGCAAGGCGTCGAGGGCCGCACGGTGCTGGAGGTCGGTGGCGGCATCGGCGCGATTCAGATCGAGCTGCTGAAGGCTGGCGCAGCGCGCGCCGTCAGCGTCGAGCTCACACCCACCTATGAGGAGGAGGCCATGGCCTTGCTCCGCGAGGCGGGCCTGGAGGAGCGGGTCGAGCGCCGGATCATGGACTTCGCCGCCGCCGGCGCCGCGGTGGAAGGCGCGGACATCGTGATCATGAACCGCGTCATCTGCTGCTACCCCGACATGCCGCGCCTGGCGGGCGCCGGGTCCGACCACGCGCGCGAACTGCTGGTGATGAGCTTTCCCAAGCGCACGTGGTGGACGCGACTCGCGATGCTTCTCGGCAACACGATTCTTCGCGCCACCCGGCGCGAGTTCCACATCTTCCTGCACCCGCCCAAGAGCATCCTCGCGACCTCTGAGCAGCACGGGCTACGCACGGTCCTCAACGATTCAGGCGTGCTCTGGACCGTGGCCGCGCTGCGCCGGGCCGCGTAACAAATTCGTACCGAGCCGTGACCACACACCGGCTCGAAGCATTCAGCGACGGAGTGTTCGCGATAGCCGCGACGCTTCTGATCCTCAACGTCGCCGTCACGGGGGTGAGGCCGCTCGACCGCGAGCTCATCGACATCTGGCCGAGCTACGTCGCGTACGCCATCGCGTTCCTCACGATCGGCGTCGTCTGGGCCAACCACCACACGGTCATCGACCAGTGCAAGCAGGTCAACCGGCTGTTCCTGATGCTCAACGTGATCTTCCTGATGCTGGTCGCGTTCTTCCCGTTTCCAACTCGACTGCTCGCGGAGAACATCACCACGGACGGTGCTCGCGCCGCCGCCATCGCGTACGGGGTGACCGGCGCCCTGACCGCGGTCATGTTCAACGTGATCTGGCTCTACGCGTCAGGCGGTGGGCGGCTGCTGCGACACGACGCGGACGCGCGCGTCGTGGAGGGCATCACCCGCAGCTACCTGCCAGGGCCACTCATCTACCTCGCGGCGACGCTGCTGGCGCTGGTCAACCCGATCCTCAGCGCCGCCATCTTCGCCCTCGTCCCGGTCTTCTACGTCGTGGAGAGCTCGTTTTTTGGCACGGGCGGCTGATCGCTCGACTCCTACAATTTGCGCGCACCGGCATTTCGGTTTGGAGAGGGAGGGACTTCAGTGGGCGCTATCTCCTTTGCACTGCCCTACACCCCGGAGACCGTCGCGAAGGGGTACGACTTCATCGCCCAGCTCACCGGCGAGCGCGCCGACGAGCACCATCACCGGCATAAGCTGCACGGCCTGCAGAACTTCAAGATCTGGCGCCAGCACCATCCGGTCGAGGTGGTGATCGTCTACCTGGAGGCGGACGACATCGAAGCCATGCTCGAGAGCCGGCGCAAGGCGGACCACGAGTTCGAGCAGTGGTTCGACGAGCAGGTGGTCGGCATCACCGGATACCACTGGGCCGACGCGAAAGGCGAGCTGCTGATGGACTGGCACCACGAGGAAGGCCACCGGCACCACGCCGGAGCACACGCCTAGGGGCCGCCGCCGTCAGGTAGGCGAGCCGGTCTTGTGGTGAGCGTGCCTCGGTAGCTGCTTCGCGGCCTCGTGCGCCTCAGGATCCTCGAGGATGTCCTTCAACAGCTTGTTGAAGTGGTCGATCTCGCGGTCCGTCATGCGCTGGATGATCGGCTCGGTCATGCCGAACATGTCGGCCAACTGCAGGTCGACCTCGGTCGAGAACCTCGTGCCGCCATCCTCGTCGTGAAGCGTGTAGTGGTACTCGAGCTGCTTCACGTGCGGACCCTGGCCGGTGAAGGTGATGCGCCGGTCGGCCTCGTACTCCGTGACCTCGCCATGGATCTCGACACGGCGCCCGAGGACGTTGCGGACCTCCTTGATGCGTGATCCCTTGTCCAGCCGCTCGTGCTCCTGCTCCACAAGGTTGGCCTGCCAGTAGATCCGGTTTTCGTGGTCCCGCAGGAACTCGAACACTTCATGAACGGGCCGGTCGATGTGGATCGAATGCTGCGCCTTGATCAATTGACCATGCCTCCCCAGACCTGGTGCGCCGGCGAAACCAGCGCTGCGCCGACTCTAGCACCGGCCGGCTCAGGCGAGGGGTTTTTCGTACTTGAGCTCGAACTCTCCGACGGCGATCACGGTGCCGTGCTCGATCTGGATCGGGTGGTCGGGCTCGAGCCGGAACCATTCCGAGATGCCGGCCGGCAGCACATAGGTGCCGTTGGCCGACCCCAGGTCGCGTACGAGCACCGCCCAGCCGTCGACCAGCAACTCCGCGTGCGTCCTCGAGACGCCGGTCTCGGCCGACGGCACCTCGACCCCGGCGGCGGTCCCGGCCGCAACGCCGGCGGCGTGACCCGGGCTCCGGCCGATGACCAACGGGCGGTCGACGATGAAGTCGCGGCCGTCCTGCGTGAGGAGCCTGCCCAGCGGCGGGCGGGGGCGCCGCGTGATCTCCTCGCCGATCGATGCCCCGCATATCCGGCAGGCAGCGGACTCGGGGTCGTTGAAATGCCCGGCGGCGCACAGCACTCCTTCGATATCGACCGGCCCCAGGTCCGTGGCCACAGGCGCGACCGCGAGCGTCGGCCTGTGCTCGAACGGCTCCTGCGCCTGCGCCACCTCGGCCGGAACAGCACCGATGACCGTGGCCGGCGCGACATCGGCGGCCGGCCACAGCAGCTGCAGCGAGCTGCCGCCTATGTTCAGCGAGGAGATGTTGCCGCTGAGCGTCTCCTCGATTCGCGAGTCAGCGTCGTGGCCCAGAAGCTCGAGCCGCTCGCCATTCACCGTTGCGACCAGCCCGATCCGTCCGTGGATCGCTACGTGCACGCCCGCGGCGTTGATGAGGACCGCGCAGAACGGTGTCACCGCCACAGGCCGGCGCGACCTTACAACGGTGAAAAGCGCGTCGACGTCATTGGTCGTCCGCCAGGCCTTGAGCAATTGCTCCGCCGCCTGATCGGCCGCCTCGGAGATGAACAGATATGCGCCGCCATGGGAGGCGGCGATGCCGGGCCCGGGGGTGACGGTCAGGTGGAGATCGGTCACGCCGGCGCCTCCGCGGCCACCTGGGAGGGAGCCGGGCGGATGGTCTCGGTGGCGTACACGAAGGACACGGGCCGGAAGCCGCGGATGTGGATGCGGTCGCCGTTGTGGAGCTGATTCACGGCCGGCGCCGGCGCGGCTCGATGCCCGTTGATCAAGACGCCGTTATGGCTGAGGTCGGTCAGGAAGTACTGGCCGTTGCTGAAGTCGATGCGCGCGTGTAGGCGCGAGACGTGCAGGTCGATCAGGCGCAGCTCGTTGGTCACGTCGCGCCCGATACGCAGGGGTCGAGCGGGCGACAGGCTGATCACCGAAGGTCCATCCCACGTGCCCTGCACGAGAAGTCTCGCCGGTGCCGCGGGACCTGCGGGCGCCGGCGCGCTTGCCGCGGCGGGCGCAAGCGCCGGGAGCGCCGACAGCGTGAGCGTGCCGGAGTAGCGTGGCTGCGGCTTTGGCGCCGCCGCCGCTTCGCCCGGCTCGACCACCTCGACCACGCCGTGGGCGATCGCCTCGCCGGTCTCTTCATGCAGATCCGGGAGAATCCGCTTGAGCCATCCGGGGATCCACCAGTTGGCGGCTCCCATCAGCCGCATCGTGGCCGGGACCAGGATGATGCGGACGATCGTCGAGTCGACGAAGACGCCGACCCCGAGCCCGACTCCGAGCTCCTTGATGACCACGGTCTTGCCGAACGCGAACGAACCAAACGTGCCGAGCAGGATGATCGCGGCCGCCGTGATCACGCCGGCCGTGTGCTGCAAGCCCGCCGCCACCGCCTCGCGGTTGCGCCCAGTCTGCTTGTAGTACTCCTTGACTCGCGACAGCATGAACACCTCGTAGTCGGTCGACAGCGCGAACAGCACGACGTAGAGGATGGCGGGGCTGATCACCGACACTCGGTCGAGCGACGTGAACCCCAAAAGCGAAGCGCCCCAGCCGTACTGGAACACGGCCACCAGCACACCGAAGGTCGCGGCGATCGAAACGAGATTCAGGATGACGGCTTTCAGCGGGAGGAATATCGACTGGAAGAACATCATCAGCACGACGAAGATCAGCGCCGCCACCACGGCGGCGATGAGAGGAAATCGCGCGTACAGGCCGGTCTCGTAGTCGCGAAAGATCGCGGTCTCGCCGCCGGCAAGCGCCTGGGCGTTTTTCAAACCAGCGGTCGACGGCAGGATCCTGTCGCGGATGTCGGTGAGCAGCGACTCGGTCGACGCGTCGAACTCTCTGTCCTTCGAATAGACGAACAGGGTCGTCGTGTCGCCGGCCGCGTCCACGTAGTTGCCAAGCGCGGCAGCCGCCGCCCCCAGCTTGTCCGGCGTGAGATTCGTGAAAGCCTCTCGTGGCTGGGAGCTGAGCGCGGTCCGCAGCGAGTCGACGCCGGCCACACGGTTGTCCGCGGCCAGCTCTGTTGTCAGGTCGTCGATGGCGCCGAGCATGCTCGGGGTCCAGATGCCGTTCTGCGAGCTCGTCTGGATCACGATCTGCACCGGCGCGAGCTGACCTGGCCCGAACGCGCGCGACACCGTGTCGGCGCCATTCGACGACTCGACCCCCGCCGGTATGCCTGGACCTCCGAGCACGATCGTGCGCAGCGGCGCCGCAAGGACGACAAGAATTGCCAGGCCGGCCACGAGCCATAACGCCGGCCGGGCCATGATCAGATCGCTGAGCCGGTACCAGAAGCCAAGCTCGCCGGGCTTCGGCCGCTTCGCCCTCGGCAGCACGGCGAGCGATTCGATGTGGCGGCCGAGCAAGTGCAGGGAGGCGGGAAGCAGGGTCAGCGCAAAGGCGAGCGCGATCACTGCGGCAAGCGCGACGGACAGGCTGATCGACCGCACCATGACGATCGGCCAGAGCAAGGCGGTCATCGCGCTCATCGCAAGAATCACCGTGATCCCGGAGTAGGTGATCGAGCGACCGGCGGTCGCCATGGCGATGAGCAAGGCGTCGTGTGGCGTCTGGCCGTCGAGCACCTCTTCTCGATACCTGGTGACGATGATCAGCGAGTAGTCGATGCAGAGGCCGAGACCGATCATGCTGCCGGTGTTCAGGGCGAACACCGAAGTCGGTATGAGAACGCCGAGCGGATAGAGCAAGCCCTGCGAGAGGACGACGGTGAGGCCGCCGAGGGCAAGCGGGATGAGCGCCGCGGTCAGCGTCCGAAAAACCAGCAAAAGGAGCACGAAAAGCACCGGGAGGAAGATGAGCTCGGCGAGATGCGCGTCCTCCTCCGACGCACCGAGCGAGTCGTAAGACACGGCCGCGAACCCAGTGACCCAGTGCTGCAGCTTGAGGCTTGCCAGCGCCTTGCGTATGTCGGGGATCACCGCTTGCTGCGCCTGCTCGTCGCCCTGCAGCGAAGCCGTGATCAGCGTCGTGTGGCCGTCCCTGGATGCGAAGGCTGCGCCGCCACCGGAGTAGTAGGTGCGCACCGCGCGAACGCCCTTCACCTGGCCGAGAAGCTGGGCGGCTTGCGTCACCTGCGCTTTGAACGCGGGACTGTCGACCGTGAGGTCGCCCGACTGGATGACGACGATCGCGGTGTTCTGGCTCGAGGCGTCGAGCTTGGTCCTGAGCAGCTCGTTGGCCCGGTCGGATTCGGAGCCGGGAATGACCAGGCTCCCGCCCTGGAGGACCTCGGTCGCGTGCGGCGCCAGCAGCAGCGCCGCCACCGCGATGACGGCAACCCACGACCCGATCACGATCCACTTGAAGCGGATGATCTGGTCGGTCAGGCGCGCGAACGGATCGGTCACCCTCTTCCTCCCATGAGGCCGGCGCGGTCACGGAGACGCTAGCGCCCGCTGAGAATCCTGTCCATCCCAACTTTGTCAGGGACGTTCCGGCCTGCTGATGGTTCTCAGAGCTGAATGAAGACCGTTTCCTGATCCCCCTGGAGGTGGATGTCGAAGCGAAGGCTGCCCTCACTCGCCGACGCGATGAGGGTGTGCCTGCGCCCCGGTTCGACCATCTGAAGGAGGGGATCGCCGTCGAGATTCGCTTCAGGAAGGTACAGCCGAGTGGCCAGGTGGCGAAGGAGCCCGCGAGCGAAGACGAGCACGTCGAAGTGGGGCGTCTGGCGGACGGTGAAATGGAAAGCGCCTTCGCGATCGGTTCCGCAGCGCGCGAACTGGTCACCGTCTGAGATCTCGACCATGGCATCCGGCACGGGCTCGCCGGCCCCGTCGAACACCTGGCCCTCGATGCGAACCGCCCCGTCCGAGCCCGGCGCAACCGCATGCGCGTCACCCTCGAACGGCAAAGCGAAGCCGAAGAAGGGACCCACGGTCTGCGACGGCGTCGGAATCGTCAACTTTCGCTCGGCGTCGCGTCGCGACCGCGCAGGACGATGTCCCACCGGTAAGCGAGCGCCCATTCGGGCTCGGTGGTCTCTGGGTCGAATCTCGCAACGAGCAGGTCCCGGCCCCGAGCATCGGCGATCGAGTTGAGGATCGGGTCGAACGGTATGAGCGGGTCGCCGGGAAAGTACATCTGGGTCACGAGCCGGCTCGCGAGCTGCGGACCGAACAGCGAGAAGTGCACGTGAGCCGGCCGCCATGCGTTGGGGTGGTTGCGCCACGGGTAGGCGCCGGGCTTGACAGTGACGAACCGGTAGACGCCTGCGTCGTCGGTGAGGCAGCGGCCCGCGCCGGTGAAATTCGGATCGAGCGGCGCCGGATGCGTGTCGACAGGGTCGACGTACCGGCCCGCGGCATTCGCCTGCCAGACCTCGACCAGCGTGTGGCGCACGGGCCGCCCATCGCCGTCCAGCACTCGACCGGTGAGGATGATGCGTTCGCCGAGCGGCTCTCCCCGATGCTGCCGCGTGAGGTCCGCGTCCCCAGGCGCGACCGGTACGCGCCCGAATGCGGGACCGCGGCCCTGGTGGAACCATTCATCGGGCAGTCGCACCAGCTCGCGGCGCGGCGCGCGCAGCTGGGTCGCGCGATAGTCGGGAAAGAGATACGGAGGCTCGAAGTCCGGCTCGGTCAAAGCCCTTGACGAGCATTATGTGGCGGCAGGAACGAGGGCGCCGCCGGGAGGGCCCCGGGGTTCGCGTTCACCTCGTACCAGCGAAGGACGCCGGCGAGCATCGCCAGCGAGTACGGGAAGGTGAACAGGATCCCGACGTAGCAGAGGTACGAGCCGAGCCCGGAGATGAAGTAGCTCACGAGCGCGAGCGCCGCCGCGGCCACGGATTCCCTCGGACTGGTGCGGATCGCGTGGACGAAGCCGGCCACGTTGAACGCGCCGCCGAGTCCCGTGCGGTCCGTGAACACGATCAGCGGCGGGATGAGGACGTAAAACGCGATGATGATCAGCCCGAACGCCGCGGAGATCCCGAACATCAGCGGAAATAAGATGAACGGGAAAGCGGCTGAGCTGCCGCTGTCGCTCGACCTGGGCGTCAGCGAGAGCATCGCGAACATGGCCACGCCCATCGACCCGTAGATGAGCACCGCTGCGGCCAGGCCCCATATGAGGCTGGCGGCGAACAGGTTGATGCCGCGGGTCGCGTACCGGAAAGCGGCCGGAGGCAGGACCTGCCAGCCGTGCCGCAGGTTGTCCAGCGAGGCCAGCATCCATCCGAGGAGCTGCAGCCAGCCGACGATGGGGATCAGCCCGATCAGTCCCATCAGGACGATCTTGTTGAACCACTCCGGGTCCCGGAACGGCCACGCGAACGAGTCGCCGAGGCTGGTGTCGGGAGAGGGGATGGCGGCCCCGGTCTGCGTATTCATTGACTGAAGCCTAGACGGGTCGAAAACGACTTTGAGGCGATCAGACTTAGCGCTTCAGCCGTTGCTAAGACTGAACATATACTTTGGAATCCCTTAGGGGATCCGCCTCCACGGGAGGCGATGGCCATCAGATCAAGGAGTGGGGGATGGATTTGGTCCTTCGGTTTTCGGATGTGACCACGACGGTCGCCGCGACCAACGGCGCCCGCGCTTCGACCAATGGCACCCACCCCCCGGCGGCGGCCGTCGCGCTTTCGAGCCGCGAGATCAACGTCCTGAACCTGGTGGCGCGCGGGCTCTCCAACAAGCAGATCGCCTCGAAGCT
>WNGQ01007668.1_pt1 | contig 10350 bp, 12 predicted proteins | sample 5407661 | NCBI WGS metagenome assembly WNGQ01 (sample SAMN13153382, study PRJNA577476) | soil metagenome | isolation source: 60 cm soil or saprolite under Garry oak tree replicate 2 | place: USA:California | collected 2016-06-15 | reverse complement strand
GTGGCCGAAAGACACCCTCGTCAAACGTCTCGAGGCCTCACTCCGCTTCTGCGACACGGCCATGGAGCGCGTGGGGAAACTCGAGTCGGTGGCGCGTGCGAGGACGTTGCTCGCGTTCGAGACCGATTTGGCCGAGCACTACAGTCAGATCTCGAGCTACATGCGGCTGCTCGGCTTGGTGCCTCCTTCGGCACTGCCGCAGAGGGCGCGCGTGGCGATCGAGTTGCCGGCATCGGTGCTGGCACCATACGTCGGCGTCTACGAGCTCGCGCCAGGCCTGGAGCTCGACGTCTCGCTGCAGAACGGGGCGCTCCATATCAGGTCGAGCATAGGAGGCGCCGCGGTGCAACTTTGGCCCGAGAGCAACAACGACTTCTTCGCCAAGGACGTGGACGCACAAGTCACCTTTGTTCACGATGCGAATGGAGCGGTATCGGGCCTCGTCCTCCACCAGTATGGCCGCGACCGGCCGGCGAAGAAACGTCGATCGTGAGTTTGCCTTGCGACCTTGGGACGACGCCCAACAGACGTATCCCTGGTGTCCTCGACGCTTGCGGCGTGCATACGCAGAGCCGTCTGCATTGAGGATTGCGAACGCTTCGCGTTCGCTCTTGTTTGACTCGCCCGCCGGTGAGCTCGGGCGTTAGGGCGGCAACATGGTACCATATGGCCATTACTACCTTGACAATCGCAGCGCTGTCGCAGTGCAGCGGCTCGGCTCAACAATCATCACCCCCCACAGGACCGGCCATTTCGGTTGCACCCCAATGCCTGGCCCTGCCTTGATCGAGCCTGTTAGACCCTTCCGTGACCTCTCCGTCATGGCGCGCGCTGGCCGCGGCGCTGTGCAACCACGACGAGCCGGATGGGAAGCGGACCGAATTGGAGCAACACCTTCAGGTACAGCGCGTTCTCCAAGGGTTTGTCCCCAAGTTCCACCTGCACCTGGTTGGTACAAATGGGATCGCTGATGACCGGTGGCGGCCCCTGCACACGATCGTCCGCCACGATCGCCAGGTACTCATGCACGTGGCGCCCGCTTTCCTCACATAGCCGGGTACTCCCCGCCGGCGTGAGCGTCATGAGGAGCAGCGCCTGGCCGCTCATTAGGTCGCGCCGCACGACCGCCTGCGTCACGTCGCCGTTCGCGATGATGATTGTGTCGTTCAGTGCGTACAACGAGCGATACCGACCCGTGCCGCGCCTGCTTGTTTCCTCGCTCCAGCGGAGCACCAGGCCGCGGGGGATCGCGGCGGCCGCTTCGCGCCGCGCCAACAGGCTGTCGACGCGAGCTACCGAGGTGTCGGGGGACAGGAACTCGCCCGGCTGCTCGCCGTTGAGCAGCAGGCCAGAAAGAGGTCCTGGGACGGCCGTGGGACTCTCAAGCTGGGCGAGCACGCTCCCCCCCCCCGACGCCGCCGGACTTGGGACGCCGCTCCGTCGCAAGGCAGCGTCGATCGCAGGAAGGGCAGCGCGCAATCGGCCGGGCGCGTCGGCGAGGTGGAACTCGAGCCGGCCGACGCGCTGCGCCAAGGCCGCCAGCTCATCCGCGTGCGCGACATCGGACCTCACGTCCACGACTATGCTGTCCGCGTTCGCCTGGGTTATCGTGGCGCTGCCCACCGCGTCGAGCCGTCGTTGCAGCATCCTGACGGTGGAATCCCAGATCGCCGGCGACGGCGCCGGGTCGCCCCGGCGGCGGTCCGGCTTCATCACAAGCCGCACGTGACCGAGCTCGATCGGTTGTTGAGAGGCCAACCGAGCATTGAGGGACAGCACAGCCAGGATGAATATCACACACACGCGACCGAAGCTGACGGCGCGCGTCGCCTGTAGTAGAATCTCTCTTGTGAACATGAAAGCTGGGCGCCGCAGCGTAGGCGCACTCCGGTAGGCCGTTGGCGAGAGCATGAGTGTCAACCAACTCGTCCTAGTAATCGGCGGTACTAGAGGCACGGGCCTTCTCATTGTGCACTACCTGCAGCGTCAAGGTGTACCAGTCCGTGTCCTTGCCCGGAACCCTCAAAGCGCGCGGGCAAGGCTCGGACCTCCCTTCGAGCTCATGACCGGCGATATCACGCAGCAAGACACGATTCCCCGCGCCCTCGAGGGTGCGACTCATGTCGTGTTTACCGCGGGTTGCCGCAGTGGTCGTCCCACGACGGAGACGCACATTCGAGAAACCGAGTATCAAGGCGTCGTGAATACCCTGACCGCAGCTCAGCGCGTGGGATTCCGCAGTCGCTTTCTGTATATGACCGCCAGTGGTGTGACGAGTCATTCCTGGGCCACGGTGCTCCTCAACCTCTACAAGGGTAATACGTTGGTCTGGCGTGAGCGCGCGGAGCACGAGATTCGCGGCAGCGGACTCGAGTACAGCATCATCCGAGCCGGGATCCTGCTCGACCGCCCGGGGAATCAACATGCGCTGCTTGTAACACAACGCCCCCTCCCGCTGGCGATTCGCTATAGGATCGCTCGGGCGGATGTCGCCGCCGTCTTCGTCGCTGCGCTCGATCACCCGCGAGCGGTCCGGGCGACGTTTGAGGTTGTGTGGGGCAATGGCCCTCCGCCCGATTCGTTGCCCCGACTCCTTGACCAATTGAAGCCAGATGTGCCTGAGGCTGACGGCGCGCACTTCGGTTCCCCGAGCAAGGAGGTCCCTTGAGCCGACTCGGTGGCCTCTCGACTGCGGCGACCAGATCGCTCGGTACGCCGCAATGGGACGCCGTGCTGCGGGGCACGGGGATCGTGTCGCTGCTGGCGATCTATCCCGCGATGCAGTGGCCCGAGGTGGGTGCGCTCGCCGCGTACTTGTGCATCACGATCTTCGTGAACGGCCCCCTGGCGCCGCTCTTGCCAGCCGCGTACGAGCCGATCCAGATCATCATGGGGCGCGTCTATTCCCCACTCCTCGTCGCGCTGATCGGCGTCGGGGGTACGTGTTACATCGAGTTCATCAACTACTACCTGTATCGCTGGGCGATCTCCGCGCCGCGATTGGAGCGAGTTCGCAATTCACGCCTGGTACGGGTCACCGTCGCGGTGTTCCGGACGAGCCCGTTCCTGAGTGTCTTCCTGTGCGCTCTGACGCCGCTGCCGTACTGGGCGGTCCGCTTTCTCGGCCCTTTGACGGGGTATCACATCGGCCGATACATGCTGGCGACGCTTTTGGGAAGACTCCCCCGCTATTACCTCATCGCGCGGTTCGGAAGGTTGCTCCCGGTCTCTGATCGCATCCTCGCGCTTGCCTCCGTCCTAATGATCGGGGCTGCGCTCGCGATCTTGATCGGGCGACGGTACACCAAGGAGACGAGGCGAGCAACTGAATGACTTTGACCGCATCATAGTATTTGTGATAGTGTTGGGTTCGTGAATCCACGAGCCGATCCGCGCGCAAGCCTGCTCGCTGTCTGGCGAACGAACAATCGGGTCACGATGCAATTCATTCAGAACCTACCCCCGAAGCTCTGGGTCCTCCCGATTCCCGGGGCCGCACCACGCACGATCCGCGCGGTCGCCGCTCACCTTCACAACGCCAGGTGCCGATGGGTCAAGACGCTCGGTCGCGAGCACGGCATCAGGGCTCCTGCGCGCGTCGATCACCGTCGGGTCACGCCGCGACAGCTCGTGGCGGCATTGAAGCGCAGTAGTGCCGGGATCGAGGCACTCCTCAAGCTCGGCTTTGCATCCCACGGCAGCGTCCCCCCGTCGAAGGGCTATGTCTGGCGTAACCTTTCCCTGGATGTCGCCTACGTGTGCACCTACTTCGTGGCGCACGAGGCGCACCACCGCGGTCAGATCGTCCTGGCGGCGCGCCAGATCGGCCAGCGGTTGCCAAACACGACCATGGCGGGCCTCTGGCAATGGAAGGCATCATGACGCAGGCGCGCGGCGTGCGGGTCGCGGAAGTCCAGCGCATGCTGCGCAAGCTTCCCAACGTGGTCGAGGGCCGCTCCTACGGCATGCCGTCCTTCCTTTTGAATGGCCGCTTTCTCGCGCGGTTTCGTGATGACGATACGGTGCTCGTGGTACAATTGGCCACGATCGGCGAACGCGACGTGCTCATGGAGCTCGACCCGCGCGCGTTCTTCTTCACCGAGCATTACCGCAACTATCCCGCCGTGCTCGTGCGCCTCGCCGAGGTGCCACCGGCGCTGCTCAGCGATGTGCTGCGGGAGTCCTGGAGCCACGTGGTCGAGCTCCCCGCGACGCGGCCGCGGAAGGCACGCAAGGCTCCGAAGGCGAAGCGTTGAACGGGAACTCCGGGACTTACGCCGTGTAGCCAGTTTTTGGAAGCCGTCCCCCCCTTCCACCTTGTTTAGCGAGGCCAGACGCATGCGATACCAGCTCGCGCTCAGCGCCGCATTCGCGATCTGTCTGACGGCCGTCACCACCGCACGCACCAGTGCCCAGAGCGCACCAGAGTGGCGCGTCGGGACCGGCTTCTTGATCTCGCGCCCCAACGACGCGCGGCTGTGGGGCGTCAACGCTCAGCGGGAGCAAAGCCTCACACGACTGATCGTCTATCGGAGCGCTGCCTCAGTCGATTTCCTCGGGCTCGCCTTTGACCCCACCCTGATCACGCTGGGCGCCGACGTCGGTGTTCGGCTTCGACTTGCTCCGCTCAGTGCGATGGTCGCCGTGGGGCCCAGTGTCGCATTCTTCGCCGCGCAACGGCATGTGTACCAGACGTGTGTAGGGAGTTCCTGCTCCACGTACCAGCGGGGCTACGAACCGGGATTCGTGCTTGCCGCAACCGGTGCGCTCGCACTCGGCCTCCAGGTGAGCTCTGAGTTGCGCCTCTTCGGCGAATCGCGAATGTATGTGCCGTCCGGAATTGGTCGATCAGGCTACGCGAGTGATCCCCACGCCGCGTTTGTAGAGCTCGCGTTCGGAGTGTCTCTCCTACCAACCAGATGAGATCAAGGTCGGCCCAAGCGTTCGTCGTCGCGACGGTGATGCTCACCGCGGGAAGCGCTGCTGTTGCACAAAGCGGATCGCGAACCCTCAAGGGAACGGTTGTAGACTCCACGAACCACAAGCCGATTTCCCAGGCGGTGATCTACGCCGGCCGGTGGACTGCTGGGCGCACGGGAACTGATGGCACGTTTCGCGTGACCGCGGATCAGGATCCGACCATGCTGATTGCCCGCCGGCCAGGCTACATCCCGACGCTCGTTCCCGTTCCCCGTGACTCCACGACGACAGAGAAAGATCTCGGCACGTTGAGCCTGCGGCCGGTGAAAACTGATGCGGACCGGGCCGCAGTGCAGGACGCCGACACGAAGATGTTCCCGGAGCTTGCCGAGTTTTACGCTCACAAGGCACAGTTTCGTCAGGGCGTGTTTCTCTCGCCGGATGACCTGCAGCGCGTCGGTGGAAACCTCTTCACCTGGATCCGCCAGAAACAGGGGTTCCACTTCATTTGTATCGTCACGCGCAGGGGCGACGTGGATTGTGGGCAGGAGGCCAGCCGCGGTCGCACGTCGATCACGAATCCCAATCCCACGAGCCGCGAACAGGAGCCGTGTCTCTTGGAGGTCTGGACCAACGCGCTCGGACCGCAACGAACGTTGGATGAGTTTCAGATGGACGACGTCCTGGCGGTCGAAGCCTTTCCCACGCCCGGCGTCACACCGACGGAATTTGCGGGAAGCCCGTGCGCCACGATCATGCTCTGGATGAAGCACGGCGGTCCGGTGACGGCGCACCCCTAATCGAGGCTATCCCTGATCCGCTCTGCCTGAAGTAAGTGCCGTCGCTCGTGCCTCGACAGGATCTCGAGTCCTGTCCCCACCGTGAAGCGCACGATCCCAATGAACGGGTTTTTGAATCGGATTCGATTGATGTCGTAGTGCCGGGCGCGCTGCATGAACTCACCGATCGCGCGGTTGCTCGCGTGGAACCGGTTGAGAACGCTCGGCGGGACCTCTGAGCCCGGCTTAATCTTTTGCGGAGCCCGCCAGCGCCGCATCTTGGGCGAGGGTTCGATGACGAGGCGAATGAACAGGCGGCCGAACCATCCCGGCGTGATCTCTGTGACGACAGCGTGACGCTGGCCCTCCATCGACCCCGACATCGCCCCCAGGTACACCTCGTTGGCGATCGCAAGGTGCTCCAGACACTGCCCCACACTCCACTCGGCGGGACTCCGCTTCCAGTTGAGCTGCTGCGGAGTGAGACCATGCACGACCGCGGTCGCTCGCAGATCCGCGGCATCGAGCTCGGAATTCAGACGGCGTGCCCAGGCGGGCGTCGTCTGGTCAAGCAGATTGGTCACGTCGCAGAATAATAGTAGAATTCTCAGGCATGACCTCTGCGCGACCGTTGATCGTCCGGCTGCTGGGTGGCAGCGGTGCCGTCATCGTATTTCTCATCGCCCTCATTGCATCGCTCGGCGCGGCGCTCGGCGCGCCGCTGGGCTTGTTTCTCGTGCGGCGCAGGGCCCGGCGCCGGAATCGACACGCGAGTCGCATCGCCTCGTTTGTCGGCGCCGTGGCCTCAGCGACGGTGGTCGGCGTCGTGATCTGGGGCGTCTTCGGCTCGCTGATGCCGCGCCCCACCCCAGAGGAGCTCAATGGGTCGACGAAGTTGCCGGCGTGGTACACGAAGGCCTTTCCTCAGGCGGCGCGCACCGATTCGGCCAGCGAGCAACTGATGCGGTCACCCGGATTCCTCAGAGCGGCCTTGGTCATGGGGTCGGTTATCATCGGACTGATTCTGGGCGTGATCGGCGGGTCGCTGGGCTGGTGCGCGGACATCCTGCTGGGCTTTGCGAGGAGCTTTGACGGTAATTCTGAGCGTCCTGTAAGTTTGGGACCCGGATGACCCGACCTCCAGTCACGCGCCTGAAGAAGCCTGCGCCGCCGCTTCCGGGAGGTCCGGTGCTGCCCACGCTGTACAGTACCGAGACGGGGCGTTCCTATCGGCTGGATCGGCTGATCGGCAAAGGCGGCTTTGGCGAGATCTACCTCGCGACCCCACTGTCTGCGGGAGCGATTCCGCCCCGGGTGTGCCTAAAAATCAGCTACCGGCTCACCGGTTGGCTGCGCGAGGCGTACTTTGCGGAGCTCCTGGCGCGTCAGGCTCGCGCGCTGCGCGTGTTCGATCGCTTCGTCCAGATCGAGTCCACGACCACGCGCTACTGCCTGGTCATGGAATACGCCGAGCATGGCGACCTGAGCACGTGGCTCGCGGCGAAAGGCGGACAGTCGGAGAAATTCGTCCGCCAAGAGATCGCCGCGATCCTCGAGACCCTCGATGTGCTGCATCGTGGCCAGGCGCTGCATCGTGACCTGACCCCATTCAATGTCTTTGTCTGCGAAAACGAGCAGCTGAAGGTGGGTGACTTCGGCATCGCGACCCACCAGGCGAGCCGGCGCGGCGTCACAGCCGACGCGTTCAATCCGCTCGGCGCGCCGACCGAGATCGCGTGGGGGAAGGTGCGCAAGTGGCAACAACGCGACGACGTCTATCAGGTCGGCCAGCTCATCGCGATGCTGCTCCGCGGCGATGTGCACAGCCCGATGCGGAGCCGCGACGTCCGCCGGCTGCCCTGCAGCGACCACTTGAAAGAAGTAATTCATCGCTGCCTCGGCGCGCGCGGCAAGCGCTATGAGTCGGCCGGTGAGATGATCGACGCGCTCCAGAATCCTCCCAAGCAGATCCGCAAAGGCGCGGTCAAGAGTCTCAAGGGCCGGCGCGTGTCGTTTACGGGATTCCTGAAACGACCGCGCCGCGATGCCATCGCGGCCGCCAGACGATCAGGCGCCCACTTCCAGGCGAGTCCCGGGCCGTCGACCGACATTTTGGTGCGCGGGCGGCCCAATGCACTCCAAGTGGCCGGCAAGGACGGCGGGCTCAAGCTCATGGAGATCAAACGGCTGGCCGCCAAGGGACACCGCGTCACGGTGATCGGTGAGGCGCAGTTCTGGAAGCTGGTAGCGAGGAGACACTGATCGCCGCGAGTCTGGTGCAGCGACGGTCGAGCTGAAGGTGAGTAATTTGGAAGGACCACGATGAACGACGACTACAAAGCCAAGCTACAGGGGCTCCTGCAAGCCCATGCCGAGCGCGCGGCGAAGGCTCCGCCCGCGGCACCCCAGGATCTGGCAGACCGGCGAACGTGCGGCGAGCGACTGCGCTCCGTCGTCCGGCCGGTCCTCGATGCAACGATGGAGGAGCTCAAAAGTGCCGGCCAGGATGCCGCGGTCCGGGAGCACACCGAGCGCGAGGACGCCTACCCGAGCGTGGCCCTTTCGTTCACCCCGCGCGGCGGACTCGCCTCGGCCATCATCTTCCGGTACGATCCGCGGCGCGGCATCGTCGTCCAGCGGGAAGTCAAGCACGCGCCCTGGAAGGGGCAACATCCGACGCAAGGGGGAGACCGGACCGGCACGATCGGCATCGCGGCCGTCTCCGCGGCCTGGGTCGAAACCAAGACCCTGAGCTTTATCGAGGCTGTACTGAAAGCGAACTAGTCGCGCGCGCGACCTCGGCGCGATCGCCGTCGCTGTGCTCCATCTGCTTCAAGAAGCTCGCGTAGCTCAACGTGGCGGCTGCCTTGTCGCCGGCCAGCTCCGCCGCGCGGCCCGCCCCATAGAGACTCCTCGCCCGCCGCGGCTCGCGCGCCAGCGTCGCCGCATAGGAGTCGCGCGCCTCGGCATACCTTCCGGCTGCGAGCAGCATGTCGGCTTCCAGTTCACGCGCCGGCAACAGCTCCGCCGGCGTCACCGGCTGCTTTTCCGTGACGTCCTCGATTTCGGCGGCCGCCTTAGCGTCGCGCAGGGCAACCGTGGTGTCTCCCGCCGCGAACTCCTGCCACGCCGTGACGACGCGCCGCTTGATGTCGACCACGGTGGCCCAATCGATATCGCCGCGGCGGGTCATATCGGCCTGGATCGCGGCGAGCGCGCCGATCTCGACGCCGGCGCGCGCGGTATCGCCCAGGCGCGCCGCGCCGATGCCACGCGCGAAGTGCGCCAGCGCCGCGCCGATCGTGAGCCCGGCGGCGCGCACCGACAGCTGGGACGCGGCCGTCCAATCGCCGCGCTCGAGCGGCAGGCGTGCTTCCATCGCGACGCGATTGTAGTTCGCGACCATCGCATCGTTCGTCAGGGTCGCCGTCAATGCGAGCGCCTGCGCGATGGCGCGGCTCGCTTCGCGGTCGCGGCCTTGCTGCAGATACGCGTAGACCTTGTAGTCGAGGGCGTGGAGCTGTTCCGGCGCCACGCCGGTGTGGTGCGCTTGCGCGTAATCGTAGCCGGCCTGGAAGGCTCGCTGGTTCGCCGCTATGGTTTCGTCCCACAGGCCGAGCCGAACGAAAATGTGGGACGGCATGTGCTGCGCGTGTGGCGCCGCGGGCGCGATCTGCGCGTAGCTGCGCGCTGCCGCGAGGCCCAGGGGCGCGAGGCGCGGGGAATCGTCGGCGTGGATGATGTAATGCGCGAGCCCCGGATGATTGGGGAAGCGTTGGTACAGCGGATTCAGGATGGCGGCGGCCTGCTGTTGCCGGACGAATGTGGTGTCCGTCTTTGGCGCGGTCGCAACGAGCGACAGCGCGTAGTAGATCGCGACTTCCGGGTCGCCAGGGAAATCGGCATACAGGCGCGCGAGCGTATCGGAGTAGGCGCGCAGCCGTCGAGGATTTGGGATCGAGTCGTACCCGCGATACAGCGCGGCGGCCGCCGCGATGAATCCCTGGTCGCGCTTTGTTGGTGCGCCCAACGCGACGGCGCGCCCGGCTGCGGCGGCACCGCGGCGGGCGCTCTGGCTCGTAGGAGGCGCGCCGCCGGCGAACGGATTGCCCCAGGCATTGAGCGCGAGCCCCCACTGCGCCATTGCGCATGTCGAGTCGTCGCGCGCCACGGCCTGGAACGCCCCCTGTCCTTCTTCCCACCAGAACGAGTGCAGCAATGTCATCGCGTGCTCAAAGTCTTTCTGCGCGGCGGCGTTGCAGGAGATGGGAAACACCACGCGGCCGAGCTGTGCGCTGGATCCGCCGTGTTCGTGCTGCGCGGCGAGTGCAGACGCGAGCAGGAATGCCGCGAATGCGGCGAGACGAGTAGCGCGTGTCATGGATGGCTCCGCCAGTAGAGGAAGGCCGGAATGCCGAGAGCGATGAGACCGGCACCGATCGCGGCGTTCTTGGGGTTCGAGGCAATAGCGCTGTACACGACGAACGCCGCTGCTAGCACGAATAGCGCCGGCGTGACTGGATAGCCGGGAACCCTGAACGGAGCAGGGAGCACGGAGCCCGGAGCACTCTGCTCCCTGCTCCCTGCTCCGTGCTCCTTTGCCCGATAGACAAATAGTCCGGCGACGCATAAGCCAAAGAAGATCCAATCT
>WNGQ01015957.1_pt1 | contig 10351 bp, 9 predicted proteins | sample 5407661 | NCBI WGS metagenome assembly WNGQ01 (sample SAMN13153382, study PRJNA577476) | soil metagenome | isolation source: 60 cm soil or saprolite under Garry oak tree replicate 2 | place: USA:California | collected 2016-06-15 | reverse complement strand
GAGGTACCCTTCGGGATTTCCACCAAGCACAATGTCGGTACCACGGCCAGCCATGTTGGTAGCTATAGTAACGGTGCCACTACGCCCGGCCTGGGCAACGATTTGTGCTTCACGTGCATGGTGTTTCGCATTGAGCACATTATGAGGGATACCTTGCTTATCCAGCTTCTCGGAAATATACTCCGAGTTCTCCACCGAAGTGGTACCAACCAGCACAGGTATGCCCGTTTCGTGTAACGCCTTGATTTCTTCAACCACAGCATTATATTTTGCTTCGGTTGTGCGATAGATCAGGTCGGGCAAGTCATCGCGAATCATCGGTTTATGTGTAGGAATCGACATAACTTCTAGCTTATAAATTTTATCCAGCTCTTGCGCTTCTGTCATGGCGGTACCCGTCATACCGGCGAGCTTCTTATACAAGCGGAAAAAGTTCTGGTAGGTGATGGTAGCGAGGGTATGGTTCTCGCGCTGTACCTTGACGTTCTCTTTCGCCTCGATAGCCTGGTGGAGACCCTCGCTATAGCGACGCCCGGGCATCTGGCGACCTGTGAACTCATCTACGATGATCACTTCGCCATCTTTCACGATGTAATCTTTGTCGCGCTTAAAGATGATCTGGGCCTTAATGGCGTTCTCCATGTAGCGCGTCAGTTCGATGTTGTTCTCATCATAGATATTTTTGACACCGGCCAGTTGCTCAAGCTTATCGATACCGGCATCGGTCAGTATAACTGTGCGTGTCTTTTCCTCAATGGTATAGTCAACTTCAGGCTTCAGGCGCGGCGCCCAGCGGGCAAACTGGACGTACATATCCGTGGACTCTTGCCCCTGACCAGAAATGATGAGTGGGGTACGGGCTTCGTCGATGAGGATGTTATCAACCTCGTCTACAATGGCGTAGTTTAATTCGCGCATGACGAGCTGATCCAGCGAGACAACCATATTGTCACGCAGGTAGTCGAAGCCAATCTCACTATTCGTACCATACGTGATATCGCAGTTGTAAGCGGCGCGGCGCTCAGGTGTCTGCGGTTCGACGGCATTCACTATGACGCCAACGGTCAGGCCCAGAAACTTGTAGATTTGCCCCATCCACTCGGCGTCACGGCGAGCCAGGTAATCGTTGACCGTGACAAGATGAACGCCTTTGCCGGTCAATGCGTTCAAGTACACCGGCAACGTGGCGACCAGCGTTTTACCTTCACCGGTCTTCATCTCGGCAATTTTGCCCTGGTGGAGGACGACACCACCTATCAGTTGCACGTCGTAGTGGCGCATCTTGATCCTGCGCCAGCCCGCTTCACGAACTATGGCAAACGCCTCGGGCAACAAATCCTCAAGTGTCTTGCCTGTCCTGTAGCGTTTTACCATCTCCGGTACAAGCTTATCCATCGCCTCGGCTTTGATGGCGACTATCTCGGGCTGCAAGTGTTGTAGTATCTCACCCAGCAAGTGCTCGAGCCGTTCGTCCGCACCCTCTTCCTTATCGGGCGCATTGCGGCGTGCCTCTTCAAAGTGAGGCCAGGCAGCCTGGAATGCCTCAGCCAGTTCATCATCCTCAATTTCTTTAAGAGCAGGTTCAATGTCTTTGAGAAGTGACAGTGTAGCGCGCTGTGGGTCTTTGGCTTCATCGGGCCACTTTTGAGTTTCTTCGGCCCTATCCATCGCGGCAGTGGCGCGAAGTGAATTGAGAGCTGGCGACAGGTATTCATAGCCGGTTTCAAAGCACTCCGAGAGAGTATCTTGCAGGTGATCTCTCAGGTATTGTTCCGGATCACGCCGCCTTTCGAGCGTCTGGCGATATTCGGTAATAGCTGCATGCAGTTGCTCATTGGTGCTTTTTTTAGCATAAGGTTCAATAGCATTGAGAGCTTCACGAAACAGTTTGACCAGTTCATCCTCGAGTACCATGCCGCCTTTAAGATGCAGAAAAAGTTGTGAGCGAAACTCGGCTGTTTTTGCCGCTAATTCATCATCGCTCAGTTTTTGCATGGCCGGTTCGAATGCATTTATTTTATCTATAAGTGGCTGGATGGCCTTTAAATCTCTTTTATTTGGATCACCCAAAAGTTTCCCAAGTAGTTGCATAGTAGTATAATCTCCTAATTAGTGCTGGCCTCGGCGCTGGTTGTATAGTATTGGGTGTATTACCTCTTGTGGTCTTGAAAATATACCTATTCATTATATCATACGTGAGCATGCTCACGGGGTTAGAGGAGAACAGAAGTTGGCTAATCTTCGACCATTTCGTTTCGGCGTAATTGTCTACCAGGCAAAATCGAAGGACGAGTGGGCAGCTAAAGCCCAGAGAGCAGAGAACCTTGGCTACTCGACGTTTCTAGTGCCCGATCATTTAGAGGATCAGCTTGCCGCCGTCCCTGCATTAGTGGCGGCAGCCGAAGCAACCTCTTCGATCCGTTTAGGTAGCTCTGTTTTCGACAACGATTTCCGGCATCCAGTCATGCTTGCCAAAGAAGCTGCGACCATCGACCTGCTTTCAAGTGGGCGCTTTGAGTTAGGCATCGGCGCTGGTTGGGCTCACTCGGAGTACGAACGGGCTGGTATTCCATTTGATGCAGGAAGCATCCGTGTTAACCGGCTGGAAGAGGCGCTGCACATCATCAAAGGGCTGTTTGCCGCGGAACCACTGAACTTTTCTGGCAAATATTATACCATTACCAATCTGGCAGGTTTTCCCAAACCAATTCAGCGGCCCCATCCTCCCATCTTCGTTGGCGGCGGTAGTAAGAGAATACTCTCAATTGCCGCACGTGAAGCCAATATTGTTGGCTTCGGCCCCAGGACGCGAACTGACGGGAGTGGACTGGACGTGACTGATGCTACAGCAGAAGCCACGGAGCGGAAAGTTGCGTGGGTTCGACAGGCGGCAGGTGAACGTTTCAACGAACTAGAGTTGAACGCCATCGTCTTTACGGTACTGGTCACTGACCAACGACAGCAAGCATCCGAACAGCTCACCCAACGCTTCCAGATGAGCGCGCAGCAGGTCCTGGAAATGCCCCATTGTCTCATGGGTACAGTAGATCAGATCACCGAAGACCTGCTGTATCAACGTGAAAAGTTTGGCATCTCGTATGTATCCGTCTTCGAAGAGAGTATGGAGGCGTTCGCCCCAGTTGTAGCTCGCCTTGCAGGTAAGTAGATGAATCATCAATTGTTAAGAACAAGTGGGAAAAGGGGCGCCTGCCCTTTTCCCACTTGTTCTTAACAATTCTTATCCAAACACCGTCGTAGGATCATTGGTAGGAATAGCCCCCGTGGGAGTCGTAACTGTTACCGACTCGTTGAACTTGCTCAGATCCACGATAGAGTCGAATTTGGTTGTCACATTGGCCGGCACAATAACAGTAGTGACAGTCGGCGTTATCGACTGGCTCAACGTACCAGTATCCACACCGAGATTGAACTTGAGTTCCGTGCGGTGGACATAGGCTGTCGCCTCATCTATCCACAGGTCAACAGTCGAACTGAAAGTTTTTGTATTATCAATTGCCGCGTTCAGATTCTGCTGACCCAGGATATCAATCAGTTGCTGGTTGTTACTAAGAAACTGCTTCAACGCCTCCTTATCCATGGCTATCGTGATATGTCGCAGGTTCTGGCCATTCAATGACTGTATGCCGTTGTCGGTAATCTGGGTATGCTCTAGCAAACCGATCAGTTCGGTTAAATCGGGCGATTTAACACCCGAGAACGGATTGTCTACGTACCCCTTGAGAGCACTCTTGTCCAGGACGTACCACTGCCCCTTGGTATTTTTAATGTACACTTTATCGCCCTGGACGATCTGCTCAAGGTGCGAAGTCGTAGGGGTAGTCGTAGCGCCGTTTTGCGAGACATCGAATTGCATTGCTTCCACATTGGGCAACGCCTCATCGCCGCTGCCTATCAGGTTAAACGTCACATTATTGACCGCTGTCGTTGTAGTCGTGGGGGTAGCTGTACCGGTCGTGGGTGTGGAGGTCGCATTCGTGGTAATGGCTTGTCCAGAGCCGTTGGCTTTCAAATCAATGTGTGTCGACTTGAGCTGGCTCATGGCCTTTGAGCTGTTTTGCAGCAGTTGTAAGACGGTCAGGTTACTGCCACCTGAGCCTCCTCCTATAGGGCTACAAGCACTAATTAGAAGAAGGACCGTCACCAGTGCTACAAGCAGAAGGAAATGTTTCTTATGGATCATCACTAATACTCCTTTAGAACCCTTTAAAGACAAAGATGCATGTAAAAACATAAATGCTCATAAGTGTAGATAGAGTTCTATTAAGGAAACGTTTTAGCGCGGCTTGGAGTTTCTGTAACCAATTGGCCTGAACGGGCCGTCCTGCATCAGTCTGTAGAGCCAGGTTCGCGGGCCTTACTGGTGCTTAATTGCAAAGGCGAGATATCTGGCCTGCAATTCTTTCGCTTGATCCTCTACTTCTGCAAGGGCCATGTGTTCGACTATCTGCTTGATGGCCGTTTCATGGTGCCACTGTTCAGGTACATTTCGCTGGTAAATCGTCACGGCTTCATCAAACCGCTTTTTGCTTTTCAAGGCAAGAGAGCCATCCACTTGATTTCCGACCCTGCCTGTTTGAGATATCCTATAGGAATGTGAGCGGCAAGCAGCAGCGCATGTTCGGCCAATGCTGCCTCCATGAGAACCGAGCGACTTTTGAGATTGCGCTCCTGATCTATCCAATGAACCATCCAGGTTGGTTGCTCAAACTCGACCTCATGATGATAAAGATCTCCCAAGCAATAGAGCGTTTGCCCCTCCGAGTGGACGCGCACGATATAGTGTCCAGGGGTCTCTCCAGGTGCAGCGATCATCTGAACACCAGGTACCAGGTCACGATTTCCCTCAACCAGCTCGAGAAGCCTGTACTGGTGCAGCACTCCCAGCGTACGACTTTCATTGGAACTGGGGTCTTGAAGCGCTTCCTGTACTCTGCGATCTTCCCAGTCAGCTCGTCCTAAAAAACAATGTGCATGAGGAAAACAAGGGAGAACATGACCCTCCTGCTCTTTTGTGACATCTGCATAATGATCAAAGTGTGCATGCGTGATCACGACATGTGTGATAGCCTCCGGCTGCACCCCCTTTTCAGCCAGCTGAGCCATCAAGCGAGGTGGTTGTTGATAATCCGGCATGAGAGAGAGAAAACCTGGGGCAAGATCATGATAACAGGGATCAACGAGGATTGACGCTCCAGGGAGGGCGATGTGAATACCCTGCGTTGGAAAGAGCTGTGGCCGCTCGAAGTATGCTGCATAGTGAGGACGCCAAGCACTTTCTGGTATGTGCATCTTCTCGGTCAGATCCCACATGAAGTCACCGACGTTGATCACCGAAACGATTGCTTTGCCTACAGAAAGCGTCCGCATAGCATCTCCTTTTTCTTCTAATGAAGCAGTTCGCCCAATGCTTTCACCCTGCTCTCATGAGGCCATGCGATCTGCATCTGTTCATACGTCTCGCACACCTCGTTGTAGCGCAGATCACTGCCTAACTCCCTTGCCGATACTGCTGCTACTTCAAAGTAGGAACAGGTTTGTTCGAGATCACCTAGCGCAAAGGAAACAGCGGCCTGGCGACTCGAAAGCTCAACCCTTTTGGGATTTAATGTTACTGGTAATATTTTGTCTACTTGTGCAAGTGCCTCCCATGCCTGCTTCGGCTGGCTCAGGTGTAAGTATGCAAGCGCGGTGTGATTGGCAAGGGTGAAATGGTTGACCGGAACATAGGAAAAATGGGGGTCAAGCTCTGGCTGATCTGGAAAGGTGTCATACGCCAGACCCAGAAAGTGACGTGCTTCCCGCTCTTGCCTGAGACGAGCATGAGACTCAGCGAGGACAATATACAGCCATCCGCGCAAAAGAGACGAGAGATTATCACTATACCGCATGGCTTGTTGATGGAGTTGCATCTGCTGGATGGGGCGCTTGAGGTGAAAGAAGATATGAGCCTCTCGTATGAGTGAGGACGCACGTAAGTTGTTGTCACCGGCTATCTCACTGTATTGAAAAGCTTGCTTGATAGAAGCAAGCGCTTTGCCAAAATTTTGTTGCTGCAAAGCAAGAAGCCAGTCAAGTTGATAGGCTTGCGTAGCAAGGTTCGCTGCCGCAAACTGATGCTTTGAAGGCGCTTGTGCCAGCGCTGAGAGTTGGGTGAGGTAATCGGGAAGCGTTTGTGTGACTTCTTGTATGCCTCCTGCAAAGTAGAGTTGCCAGGCAAGAGGGACATGAGCCGTACAGAGAGAGAGAACCTCCTCTTTATGAAGGAGGGGAACATTGCTTGTTCGTGTGAGGCCAAATGCGGCTGCGACAACACTCATCAACAGGCTGATCATTTGCCGCCTGGAGAGCCTCTCTCCGTTTTGTCGCTGCTCCTCTCCTAAGCCACTTCTTATCGCCGATTCGAACTGTTTCAGAAGCCCTGCAAGTGACCCGATCGTGCCTTCGGGTAGTGGCCTTCTCACCGCGGAGAGTAATAGGGAAGTCTCGATTACTTCAATCGCCGTTCCTGCATCTTCTTCAATGGCTGTCGTCTCGGTCGGTGCCAGACCATCCTTGTGTCTCAAGTTTCTCACGAGTTCAGGAAGGTGGGGCGTATCAGATGCTTTCCGCAGGTGTTCGTAGTACGCTCCCACATGCTTTGCCGGTTGTTTTCCTGTAGCTTCAAGTGCGCGCCTGGTGCGCTCATAGAGCATGCATGCCTGTTCAAAGCACTGCTGTTGCCCTAAGAGCACCAGCAGGCGGTAGAGCGCGTCCTGGTCAGTAGGAAAGCGCGCGATATGCTGTTCGAGCGTAGGTCTATTTGCCCACTCTGGGTGGAGAGGTCGGCCAGGGGCCGGATCATGCGGCAACGTCCCATCCGCAACACCTGTCGTCGCTGCTTCACCCAGCGATGACTCGCCCACTCTACATTCTGATCATCGGCCAGCAACTCGCCACGCAACATGACCCTCGCCTGCTGCCAGAGAGCGAGCGCCTCCTCCGGCACCACTGTTCGGCTCGCCTGAGCCACCAGGTCCTCAAAGGCATCGGCATCGACCCACAGGCGGGACTGCTCCGCCAGTTTGAGGATCTCGCCGTTGCTGCGCTGCTCAAGGAGCTCCTCACCATTGGCCGTGCGCACCACCTTGCGCAGGACTTTGCGCGCCGAACGCAGCGATTCCCGTGCTTTCTGCTCGTCGGTCTCCGGCCACAGGATGCCTGCCAGCATGCTCTTGGTCGCTTGTCGCCCGGGCGCACACAGCAGGAGCTTAAAGAGGGCACGTGCTGAGGTGCGACTCTCCCAGGCCGCTTCCCCCATCCCAGAAGGAACCTGCCACGCGAGCTCAAACTCGCCAAAGAGAGACACGCGCAGCAGCGGCAGAGGGCTCTCTTGGCCCTTTCCCACAACTTGCTCCACGCCTTGCGTTTCCCTGCTCATCGGTTCGTTCACGGTGCTCCCCCTGAGAGAGTGAATGGTGTTTCATCGGAGAGATGCCCTCTCGTTCCTGCATTATAGCACAGCCCATGGTGCACTCAAGCGACCACGCCACACGTCCCACTCCCGTCCGTTTGTGTCCCATCGCCGTCCGGTCCTTCCCGTTCCCTCTCCAACGTCGTCCCATGCCTGCCTCACTCGACCTGCTATGTTCAGCATTGGTGAAATACGAGGCAACCTTTCAGAGGGTGATATGAGCACTACTGAGCATTCGAGCGATAATGATCTGGTAGATATGGAACTGCACTGTGTAACTTGCGGGACGCGGTTGTATCTCTCGGTTCCACAAGCCGAGGCAGTAATTGCCTCGCTCGAGCGCACCGGGGCCGCCATCCTGATTTGTATCTGTGGACAAGCGCAGCTCATTCGGCGCAAGCTCTACAAGAGGCATGCCTGAACGCCAGCAGGGCTCGTGCGTGGACGATCCCCCCTGGGGAAGGGCACGCGCCACCATGGAGAGGGCCCTCCAGGCAACATGAAAGGAGTGGGTATGACGACAGTTGAACAGAACGAGCTAGACAAGCACAGAGTGCTTCCCAAGATCAATACGCCCCCCGCGGCACCACCCATCCTGATCGCCGAGGAGCAGGCGGCGATCCAGGAGTTGCTCAGCACAGCATTGGCCCTGGCAGGCTATCGCACCACGAGCTGTGCCGGGAGGCAAGCTGCTCTCACCTGGATAGACCAGCTTACGCCATGTGGCGATTGTCCGCCATTGCTGCTCCTCGATCTGAGCCTGCCAGGCACTCATGCGGCGAACTTCCTCTCCCACCTGCGCATCCGCTGGCATGACGCCTGCGGGGTGCTTCCACACATCATCGTGCTGACGACGAGCAAGCAAGTGCAAAAAGACCTGGCAGCCCAGGAACGCGTCGTTCTGAAGCCGTTCCACATCCACGAGCTTCTCGCGCTGATTGAGCTCAGTCTTCGACAAAAGCTCGCATAACGACAATGAGCCACTAGAGCCATCTCACCTTCTAAGTGGGACTCTAGGACTAGTAAATGATATTGATCGCCTTGAGCATAGCGGTAAGATCGTAGACGAATTGCTGGTAAGCGGGAACGTCATTGAGTCGGCTCACTTGCCTGCTCCAATTGATTGAGGGCCTCATCGATAAACCCGCTCTCAAGCTATTTTCTCACCATATCAATGGTGTAGATATCGACAACTCGATCTTCAGGATCACTGCTCAGTTGAAAGTGGTTTCTCAGCGTCGGAGAGTACCTGCGGGGGTTGAATATGCTCATCAACTGTTTCGACGACTATTTCGTAGTCACCACATGCATCATCTTTCTTCTTCCAGGACGACTTATGCAAAGATGGAGAAGAGATTATTCGTAGGAATGGCATTGCCCGGAGCGCTGATCGTCACGGGAACATTGAATTTGCTGTAATCGACCGTCATATCAACGTTAATCGTAGAACTTGTAACGCTTGTCCCGAACGAACTCGTGTTAACGTTCATATCGAATATCAACTCCATATGGTGGACGTAGGACGTAGACTCATCGACCCAAACGTCCAGCGTCGGATTGACCAACTTAGCATTGTTCAGCAGGGTGTTAGCCCTCTGTTGCTGCAGGGTTGATAAATTGGTGGAGTTAAGCAGATCTTTCAATACATCTTTGCTAAAAGTTACGGTGATATGCCGCAAGCTTTCTCCATTTAATGTCTGAACGCCATGGTCCGTGTACATAGCTTTTTGCGCTATTGCGAGCAGCTTATTATAAGTGGAGGAATTCATTGATGTGAAAGGATTATTGGCAGATCCTTTGTATTTGCTTGTATCCAGGACATACCACTGCCCCTTTGAGTTCTGGACATAAAGCTGTTTCCCCAGTGTGATCTCCGCTACATTGTAACCCTGCCCGACACTTAGATGGAGCATGGACTTATCGGGCCTGACCTCGTCACCACTGGCCGTTGCACTGACGCTGAACGGCTGAGCTGTGCTGGATTTGCTCGACCGGCCCCAGTCCCCGTTACTCGTCAATTTCATGCTGATATGCACCGCTTTGAGCTGCTGCATCGCGGTCAAACTCTTTTGCAGCACCTGCAAGGGTGCCTGAGAACCGGTGCTGCTGGCAGGTGAACCACAAGCGCTCACAAGAAGAACCAGGGCCAGAGCTAAAAATACAATGACGTGCTTCCTGTTTGTCATTACACACGCTCCTTCAAGGTTGTGGCGAAGCTACTGACCTATTATACGTTTTCTAGCATGGAAAGTTAAGGGGTATGCATGGTTCTTCTCAGCCATGTTATAATGCGCCTGAACTGACTATTTCCACTTTCTTCTGTAAGGGTGAGAATAGCGAATTGGGAGAAACGCGATTTTCTTTGCGGAATTATTTGTTGGGAAGGCTGCACTTGTATGCTTATCACACGCATTGAACTGGAGAATATCAAAAGCTACAGTCAAATTATCATTGATTTCCGGCGGGGCACCACCGCTATCAGTGGAGCCAATGGAGCGGGCAAAACCACCATCGTAGAAGCTATTGGTTTTGCCCTCTTCGACTTTCTGCCCTATAGCCAGGCGCAATTTGTACGAGAAGGCGAGAAGTATGGGCATATCGTTGTTCACCTCATTGGCAGCGATGATCGCCCTTACGTAGTCGATCGACGTTGCGGGGCAGGAGCTTTTTGGTCTGTCTATGATTGTGAGGCTGACTCTCGTATTGAGCAGCGAACCGATGTGCAAGATAAGCTGCACGAACTTTTTGGCATTGATCGCGAACGTTCCCTTAAATCTCTCTTTAGAGATGCCCTTGGTGTACCTCAAGGCTCCTTCACCTCTATTTTTCTGGAAGCAGGAAGTGAGCGCAAACAAAAATTTGATGCACTGCTCCAAATCG
>WNGQ01012196.1_pt1 | contig 10351 bp, 11 predicted proteins | sample 5407661 | NCBI WGS metagenome assembly WNGQ01 (sample SAMN13153382, study PRJNA577476) | soil metagenome | isolation source: 60 cm soil or saprolite under Garry oak tree replicate 2 | place: USA:California | collected 2016-06-15 | reverse complement strand
CCCGAGTCGCTGCCGCCCGAACGCCGCCGGCACGACGGGATCGCCAGCACGTTCAACGCGATGGGCGCGCTGCTCAAGCACCGAACGTTCCTGGGCTATGCGCTCACGCTCGGATTCTCCGCGGCCGCGATGTTCACCTATATCGCCGGATCGAGCTTCGTGTTCGAGGACCTGCACGGTGTCTCGGCGAGCATGTACGCGCTGATCTTCGCGAGCAACGCCTTCGGCATGCTCATCGCAGGAGCCTTCTTCTCCCGCCTCGCCCCGCGCGTCCGGCTCAACACACTGCTCACGGCTGGGGTCGCGATCGCCGCTTCCGGAGCCCTGGCCCAAGTCGTGCTGCGCCTCACCCTCGGCGAAACGCTCGCGGGGACCTGGATCGCCCTGTTCGTCACCATCACCGGCGTCGGCCTGGTCTTCCCGGCCACCATGAGCATCGGACAGGCGCTGGCCCGGCACGCACCGGGGGCTGCCTCCGGGGTACTCGGCGGACTGCAGTTCCTGCTCGGCGCGCTCGCCTCTCCGCTCGTCGGCCTGTTCGGCACGGGCAGCTCTCTTCCGATGGCCCTGATCATGCTCATCACCACGGCGTGCGCGATGCTGGCGCTGTTCGCCCTCGCCCGACCGTGGCACGGCAACGGCGAACCCAGGTGATCGCGATTTATACTCCGGCGCATGGGGCGAAACAGGAGGCTGACGGGCAGTGGTATCGGGGATGATCGAGCGCGGGCGGGATTCAGCGGGCGGCGTTCTTGATGAATTCGCTCTGCTGGTCCGCCGTGGGCCTGGTCCCGGCGAAGTAGCTGCCGCGCAGATGGCGGCGCAGGGCGTGGTCGTCGGTGGCGCGGGTCGCGGAGTGCCAGAGGTAGCAGTCGTGCAGCAGGACGTCGCCGCGCTCGGCGTAGACGGCGACCTCACCGCGGATCTTCTCGAAAGCCAGCGGCATGGGGAACGGCGGTGGGGTCAGGGTGCGTCCGCCGGAGGGGCGGGCAGTGTCGGGGACGGCGATGTTGTTGATGTTCTTGTAGGGGGCGGGGGTGGCCCAGAGGTGGCTGCCCGGGACGACGCGCAGGAAGCCGTTGTACGGGCTGGTCGCGTCGATGTGCAGAGTGATGGACGTGGCGGGCCAGATGTCCATGCTCGGGCTCGCCTGCCAGTCGGAGTGCCAGCCGATGCGGGTGTAGCCGGACTCCCGTCCGGGCCGGGCATCCTGGTAGACGACGCCGGACTGGACGTCGCCGCCGAACCAGATGTCCTCGCCGAGCAGGGCCCTGAGGATGGTCAGCAGGCGCTCGTCGTTGACGGCCTCGTGCACGGACGCCGCGATCTCGGTCGCGTGCTCGACGTAGTTGGCGAACTTCTCGGCCTTCGCCGGGTCGTCGATGTACTTGGTCGAGCCGTAGCGGGCGGGCAGTTCTCCAGCGACGACGCGGGACTGGGCGTCGACGCACTCTGATTCCATCCGGTCGAAGTGCTCGTCCGTGAACAGTCCGCGCACGACGGCGTAGCCGTGCATTTGGTAGTACCAGCTGATTCCGGTCAGGTCTGAGGCGTCGAAGACTTCAGTCATGGCTCGGAGTGAACCACTCGATTCAATGGCGGGTCAAGGACGAATGTGCAGGAAACCTGGGAGAAATGAACCGAGCGGTTCAACTCTTGCGGACGCGCGCGCAGACGGACTCCACGGCGGCCTGGGCAGCCAGGTGGGCGCGTCGTTCGTCGCTGGAGCCGAGCAGGTCCATCTGCAGGCCGCGCCAGCAGGCGACGAGCTCCCGGGCCAGTACCTCTGCGGCGCCCTTGCCCGTTCCCTCGCGCTCGAAGGTCGCCGCGACGTCGGCGACCAGGTCGTGCGCGACGTTCTCCAGCCAGCCGCCGTAGACGTCGGGCCGGTTCACGGCCAGGCCGAAGACCTCGAAGAACAGCCGGGCGAACGGACGGGTCTCGGCCGCGGCGATCCCGTCCCAGGCCTCGAATAACCGGGTCTCCAGGTCGGCCGCGCTGCTGCGCAGGTCGTGCGAGATGCTGCGGAAGCGGGGGAAGCGAGAGCCCGCGGCGACCAGCGCGTCCATCGTGAGCTGCTCTTTGCTGCCGAAGTAGTACAGCAGCATCCGGTTGTTCGAGCCGATGGCGGCGGCCAGCCCGCGCAGGGTCAGCGCGGCGACGCCGTGGGCGAGCACGTGGTCGACGGCGAGGTCGAGCAGCCGGTCACGCTCGGCCTTTGCTGCGGTCATCGCCACAGGGTAGCGCGGTGGCGGGAGGGGAAATCGCCGCGCAACGGGGGTGACGCGCGGTGGAAACAGCGGGTTTGTAGCTTCGGCGATATCAGGTCGGTACAGGCGGACGGAAGGAGGATCGCGCGCACGGCTGCTGAGGCGGATTTTCGCCAACAGCCGTTTTTTCCAGCCACCGAAAGGCCCCGCCATGCCCGCCGCCCTGACCATCCCCCGCGAATGCACCTTCGATCCGGACGACTGGCGGATCATCGCACGCTACTGGTACCCGATCGCGCTGGCCGCCGAGGTGGGCGAGGCGCCGCTCGGGGTGAGTTTGCTCGACCAGCCGCTCGTCGTCTACTGCGTGGACGGCGAGACTGTGATCGCGGACGACATCTGCCCCCATCGCGGCGTGCCGCTGAGCCTTGGCGCCGGTGACGGGCGCGGGATCCGGTGCGCGTATCACGGCTTCCGTTTCGGGGCCGAGGGACGCTGCGTCGACGTGCCCGCGCATCCGCAGGCGAAAATCCCCTCGCGGCTCAATCTGAGGACGTATCCGGCCGTCGAGCGCTACGGGCTCATCTGGACGTGCCTCGCGGCCGACGCCGAGACCGAGCCCGAGATCCCGCCGCATCCGCACTGGGACGAGGCGGGATACCAGCAGATCAACTGCCCGTGGATCGACATCGCGGCGTTCGCCGGGCGGCAGGTCGAGGGCTTCCTGGACGTGGCGCACTTCAGCTTCGTGCACCTCAAGTCCTTCGGGAACCCGGACAACACCGTCGTGCCGGACTACGCGGCGGTACCGACGGACGACGGGTTCGAGGTCGAGTACTGGAGCTCGGTCAGCAACTACCCGATCGGCGTCGTGGACCGCAGTGAACCCGGATTCCAGTGGCTGCGGCACTTCCGGCTGCACGTGCCGTTCACCGCGACGCTCGTCGTTCACTTCCCGGACGGCGCCAGGCTCTCGATCATGAACGCGGCCTGCCCCGTCTCGGCCCGGATGACGCGGATGTTCGCGCCGATCTGCCGGAACTTCGACACCGACCAGCCGGTGCAGGCGGTGTACGACTTCAACCGGATCGTGTTCGAGGAGGACCGGGCGATCGTCGAGGTGCAGAAGCCGGAGAACCTGCCGCTCGATCCGAAGCTCGAGGTGCACGTCCCGGCCGACCGCAGCTCGATCGCGTACCGCAAGGCGCTGCGCGGCCTGGGTCTCGGCTCGTTCTTCACGGCCTGAGGCGGCTGACGGATCAATGGATATTCAAGGGACGACCATGCCCGCCGTCGTGCACGCGCTGACCCGCGCGGCCACGGACACGCTGCTGATCGAGCTGCGGCATCCGCAGACAGGTGAAAAACTTCCCGAGGCGCAGCCCGGCGACCATGTCGACGTGCGCGTCGGCAAGTATGTCCGGCAGTACTCGCTCTGCGGTCCCGCGGCGGACGGCAGGTACCTGATCTGCGTCAAGCGGGAGCGGGGCGGGCGCGGCGGCTCGGCCGCTCTGCACGAGGAACTGCGCGTGGCCGACACGGTGCAGGTCAGCGCGCCGCGCAGCAAGTTCCCGCTAGTTCGCGGCGAGTACGCGATGCTGCTCGGCGCCGGGATCGGTATCACGCCGCTGCTGGCGATGGCCGAGGCACTCTGGGCCGACGGCGCGGCCTTCGACCTATGGTTCTACGCACCGGACCGCGAGCGCGCTCCGCTGATCGAGTACATCACGACGCGTCCCTACGCCGAACGAGTGCATCTGCGGCTGAGCTCTTTGGGGCAGAGCGCGCGGACCGCTTTGCCGGAGTCGCTGGATCAAGCTAATCCGGATACGCAGATTCACGTGTGCGGGCCAACCGGGTTCATGGAGCACGTCAGGTCACACGTTCGGGCCGCCGGCTGGGCCGACGAGCAGGTGCATCAGGAGACGTTCTCGCTTGATGCCGAAGCGGCTGCCGAGCTGGTGACCGGGGACGAGTTCACGGTGCGGGTGGCGAGCAGCGGCGCGGCGTTCCAGGTGCCTTCGGGCGTGTCGATCGCGGATGTGCTGCAGCGCAATGGCGTCGACGTGGAACTGTCCTGTGAACAGGGCATCTGCGGCGCGTGTCTGATTCCGGTGCTGGCCGGAACCCCGGATCATCGGGACGAGGTGCTCAGCGAGGCGGAGCGGGCGGCCAATGATCAGATGACGATCTGCTGTTCGCGGGCGCGTACCGCCGAACTGACCCTGGATCTGTGAGGAAGGAAGGATTCTGATGGCAATCGTGCTCGGACCGAACCGGTACGGCAAGGCGGAGAACCGGGTGGTGCGGATCTACCGGGAGACGCCGCGTCACGAGATCCGCGACCTGAACGTCTCGACGGCTCTCCGGGGCCGTTTCGAAGCGGCGCACATGGTCGGGGACCAGGCTGACGTGCTGCCCACTGACACCCAGAAACAGACGGTCTACGCGTACGCGAAGGAGAAGGCCTGGGCCTCCATCGAGGAGTACGGGCTGGTCCTCGCGCGGCACTTCGTCGAGGACATCGAGCCGGTCGACTCGGCGCGCGTCGAGATCGAGCAGTTCGCGTGGGAGCGGGTGACGGTGGACGGCGCCGAGCACGATCACACGTGGGCGCGGCGCGGGCCCGAGGTGCGGACAGCCGCGGTGACCGTGGACGGGCAGCGGACCTGGGTCGTCGGCGGGATCAAAGATCTGACGATCCTGAAATCCACCGGTTCCGAGTTCCACGGCTTCATGCAGGACTCGTATACGGTGCTGGAGCCGACCAGGGATCGGGTGATGGCGACGTCGCTCGACGCCGGCTGGCGCTTCTCGACGCTCGACGTGGACTGGGAGGCCGCATACGCGACCGTCCGGCGAGTCTTTGTGGAGACCTTCGCGACTCTGCACTCATTGGCTCTGCAGCAGACGCTCTACGCGATGGGCCGTGCCGCGCTGGAGGCCTGCCCCTACCTGGCCGAGATCCGGCTGTCCGCTCCGAACAAGCACCATTTCGTCTACGACCTGGCGCGCTTCGGTATCGAGAACAACGGCGAGGTCTTCCACGCGGACGACCGGCCGTACGGACTGATTCAGGCGACTGTCGTGCATGACGACGCGGAGGATGCGGGCCCGGCCTGGGATTCTTACACAGGGCTGGTCTAGCGGGGCTCTTCCAGCTCGTCGAGATCGTCGTACCAGGCGGTGATCGTCGAGACGCGGTTGCGGCCCTGCCGGGTGTGCTGCGCGAGCGTCGCGGTGGCGAGCAGGTGGACCAGGCTCATCGCGGCGGCGTAGCTGTCGAACGCGGACGGCGAGTCGAGCGGCGCGGGCAGGAAGCGCGCCACCCGGTCCTGGTAGCCGGCGAGCGACGCGTCGCCGATGAGCACCAGCGGCACGTCGCGCGCGAGCAGCGCCTCGATCAGCGCGCCGAAACCGCGCGGGCGCCGACGGAATCCGACGAGGACCGCGGCGTCGCGCGGCCCGAGCTCGGCCAGGTCCTCGCCGAGGCTCTGGCCGGGGACCGGGAGCAGCGCGACGCGGCCGCGGATCTGCGCCAGCTGCTGGCGCAGGTGCAGCGCGACGGGATAGCTGTTGCGGCGGCCGATCACCGAGACCTGGGCGGCCTCGGCGAGCAGCACGGCGGCCGCGTCCAGCCGCCCGTCCCCCACCGCGCGGGCCATCTGCTCCAGATTCCGCTGCTCGGTGGCCAGGTGCGCGGCGAGCGGGTCGCCGCCGTCCTCGGCCGGGCTCGACGCGCCCATCGGCGAGCCCAGGCCGCGCAGCAGTTTCGCCTGCGCGCGCACCTGGGCGAAGTCCTCGTAGCCGAGGCGGCGCACCAGCCGCGAGACGGTCGCCTTGGACACGCCGCTGAGCTGCGCGATCTCCGAGGCGTTGTAGACGGCGAGGTCGTCGAGCCGATCGAGCACCACGTCGGCCGCGCGCTGCTCCTGCGGGGAGAGCGCGGCATACTGGCGGTCGATGCGTTGCCCGATCGGCGCTTCGTTCATGCGTTCAGTTTCGCCTATTCGCCGCGGCCTGCCATGCCCATCCGCGAGAGCACGAAGGTCTCGGCGGCGCCCAGCAGGGTGTAGAGCACGACCGAGACCGCGGTCAGTACGATGATCGACGCCCATAGGTGGAGGTACCCGAACGCGCCGATGTCGGACAGGATCGCGCCGCCGATCCCCTGACCCGTCGCCAGCCACTCCGTGACGAGCGCGCCGACCAGCGCACTGGGCACCGACAACCGAGCGGCGGCGAACAGGTACGGCAGTGCTCCGGGTAGCGCGACCTTCGTCAGGACCCTGCGTGGCCCGCCGCCGTAGACCGCGACCACATCCACCGCGAGCGACGGGGCCGAGCGCAGCCCGTGCACGATCGTGACCAGCGCCGGGAAGAACACGACGATCCCGCCGATCACCGCCACGCCGCCGACTCCGCGACCGAAAACGAGCACGATGAGCGGGGTCATCGTGACCAGCGGCACCGAGCGCAGCAGCGTCGCCAGCGGCATGAACGTACGCTCGGCCGCCGGCGCGGTGACGAAGGTGAGCGCAGCGAGGACCGCCGCGAGCATGCCGAAGCAGAACCCGTACGCACCGTCGCCGAGCGTGGTGCCGAGCGGCTGGAGCACGGAGGACCGGTTCGTCGCCGCGTCGGGACTTGAGAACAGGTACGTCCACACGTCCGACGGGGTCTTGACCACGTACGGGCTGAAGGAGAACAGGTCGACGACGGCGTACCAGAGCAGCAGCCCGACCACGGCCGAGACCAGCAGGGGATTGAGTACGCGCCAGACCACGCGTGCCGCGCTCATGATGTCCCTCCAGGCCAGAGCCGACCGAGCAGCGAGAACAAGCCGTAGCCCGCGAACGCCAGCACGCCGGTGACCAGCGCGAGAGCCCACGTGCGCGGCACGTCGAACTGCTGCTGCGCCAGCGTGAGCACGACGCCGAGCCCGCTGTCCACGCCGCCGAGGTATTCGCCGAGGATCGCGCCGAGCATCGCGCTCGGCGCGGCGATCTTCAGGGCGTTGATGATCGCCGGTACCGCCGCCATCACCTGGACCTTCGCGAGCTGATGCCAGCGGTTGCCGCCGTACGCGCGCACCACGTCGAGCGCCGCGGGATCGGCCGAGCGCACGCCGAGCAGCGCGCCGACGAGCGTCGTGAAGAACACCGCCATCGCCGCCAGGAACACCGTCGGCGCACGACCGCCCATGACCACGAGCACGATCGGGCCGACCGCGGTCAGCGGCATGCAATAGCTGATCACGGCCAGCTGCGAGGCGGCCGGGGCGAGCCGCGGAGCCAGCAGCGTCACGGCCGCGACCGCGAGAGCCGCGAGATTGCCCCACAGGAAACCCTGGGCCGCGTAGGTGATCGTGACGACGGCGTTGGACCAGTAGAGCCCCGCGCCGTCCTGGATCATCTGGCGCAGCACGGCCGACGGGGTCGGCACCGCGCCGTGCGTGCCGAACCCGAAGACCCCGACCAGCGTCCAGACCACGAGCAGGATCAGCACCCCGGTCAGACCCGCGAAGCGCCGGGCTATCGCCGTCATACCTTGACCTCTGCGCCCTCGGAGTCGAACAGCAGCGCCGAGAGCCGGTCGTGGTACGCGTGGAACTCGGGCGTCCGCATGATCTCGCGCGTGCGCGGGCGCGGCAGGTCGATCTCGACCACCTCGATGATGCGGCCGGGACGGGCGCTCATCACCGCGACGTAGTCGGAGAGGAAGACCGCTTCCGCGATCCCGTGCGTGACCATCAGGGTCGTGGCGGGCTTCTCGGCGAGGATCCGCTGCAGCTCGACGTTCATCCGTTGGCGCGTCATGTCGTCGAGTGCGCCGAACGGCTCGTCGAGCAGCAGCACCGAGGGCTTCACGACCAGGCTGCGGGCGATCGACACGCGCTGGCGCATGCCGCCGGACAGCTGGGCCGGCCTGGCCTTCTCGAAGCCCTCCAGGCCGACCAGCCGGATCAGTTCGTCGATGAAGCCCGGCTCCGGCTTGACCCCGGCGACCTCCAGCGGCAGCCGGATGTTCGCGGCCACCGAGCGCCACGGCAGCAGCGCCGCGTCCTGGAACGCGATGCCCAGGGCGTGCTCGCGGCGCAGCTCGAGCGGGGTCAGGCCATTGATGGCCGCCTCGCCGGAGCTGGGCTTCTCGAGCCCGGCGATGATCCGCAGGATGGTCGACTTGCCGCAGCCCGAGGGACCGAGCAGGGACAGGAAGCGGCCCTCGGGAGTGTGCAGCGAGACGTTGTCGAGGGCGGTGATCTCACGGCGCCCGACCTTGAAGTTCTTGGTCAGTCCGCGCAGCTCGATGCCGCCGGGGTCAGCCGTTGCCATGTCCGTCATCCCTTGAGAGTCGGGTTCTCCGCGTAGACCTCGGCGAGGAGCGAGAGGTCGAACAGCTGCTTCGCGGTCACCTTCACGCCCACCTTGCCGAGCGCCTCGATGTTCTCCGATATCAGCGCGTCGGTCATCGTGAACAGGCCGTTCTTCTTGGTGTCGGCGCTCACGATCAGGCCGTTCTGCGCGGTGGCCTCGGCGGTCTGCTCGGTGAGGTTCAGGCCGTCGCTCTTGCCGAAGTTGTTCACAGCGAGACTCGCGGACTGCGCGGGCGCCGCGACGGCGTCCGTCCAGCCCCGGATCTCGGCCTTCAGCAGGGCCTTGACCTTCGCGCGGTCGTTGTCGATCGCGGATTGCAGCACGACGAACGTCTCGGAGACCAGCGGCAGGCCGTAGTCCGCGAACAGGAACGTCGTGGTCTCATAACCCTTGGAGCGGATCAGGATGGGCTCGTTGGTGATGTAGGCCATGTAGCCGTCGACCTCGCCGGTGATCAGCACGGTCGGGTCGTACTGCACGGGGACGATCGTCACGGCCGAGGCGTCGACACCGTTCGCGGTCAGCAGGGCCTTGAACAGCACCTGGTTCGTGCCCTGCTGCACGCCGATCTTCTTGCCCACCATGTCCTTCGGCGCGGTGATCGGCTTCTTGGACGTGACCGAGAGAATCGCGAAGGGGTTCTTCTGGTACGTGGTGGCCACCGTCTTCAGCGGCGCCCCTTGCAGGATCGCGGGGCCGGTCGCGCCCGGCGAGGACAGGCCCATGAAGGCCTTGCCGGAGGCGACGGCGGACTCCGCGGAGGTGCCGGCCGAGCCGCCCGCGATCAGGTTCACCGCGGAGAATCCGGCCGCCGTGTAGTAGCCCTTCGTCGTCGCGAAGAACTCCCCGGCGAACTCGATGTTCTTGATCCAGGACAGCTGGATCGCGATGGAGCCGAGACCCGAGCCCGAGCTCGATCCCGAGGCTCCTCCTGAGGAGCTCGATGATCCGCATGCGGCCAGCACGGAAGGGGCGGCTATACCTAGGGCCGCCCATTGCAGCATCGAACGCCGGCTGAGGCGGGCAGCAGAGAGGTCGTCGTTCACGAAGGGACTCCTAGACTCAGGGGACGCGAGGGAGTGCAACCGCGTGGGAGCGACGGTAGGCATCGGGTGTTTCTCACCCGTGTCCAGCGGCGCGGCGTAGGTGAAATCCGCGTTCCGGTCAGCTCGCGCCCGCGAAACCCGGTTTTCAACGCAGCCGTGCGACGACAGACATCCGCGTCATTCCGCTCCGCCGCGCGCGTTGTAGACGACGATGCCGTCGGCGTCCACGGCCTTCCGATACGCGCGGAACACGTCGAGGGCCTCGTCGCGCAGCACGTCCCGCAGGATCTCGATGCCGCGATGCTCGAACTGCTCGGCCCAGTCTGCGCCGAGCGGCCCCTCGTCGAACGTGGTGATCTCCTCGAGTTCGGGCCCCTCCCCCGCGACCACCAGGCTGCGAACGCCGGACCACATGGTCGCGCCGTAGCACTGGATGCACGGCCGCCAGTTCACGACGAGCTCGTGCGCGGGCTGGTCGGCGCCGCCGAGGTCCCAGCCGCCGACCGCCGTCTGAGCAAGTCCCAGCGCGACGACCTCGGCGTGCGCACTGGAGACGCCGGAGGCGAGCACGACATTCACCCCGACCGCCACGATCCGGCCGGTGTCGCGCTCGGCGACCAGCGCCGCGACCGACTTCAACATCTCGCAAGTCGTCGATCGGGTCACCGGCGTGCATGCGCGCATCCGCGTCCGGGACTTCGGATCATGACGGATGTGC
>WNGQ01007665.1_pt1 | contig 10352 bp, 8 predicted proteins | sample 5407661 | NCBI WGS metagenome assembly WNGQ01 (sample SAMN13153382, study PRJNA577476) | soil metagenome | isolation source: 60 cm soil or saprolite under Garry oak tree replicate 2 | place: USA:California | collected 2016-06-15 | reverse complement strand
TTCTCGCGAAGGGTCTGCTTGCCGATGGGCGTGTCGATGGTCAGCCCGAGGAGCGCCTTGGAGACCTTGTCCGAGTCCGTGCTCCCCGCCTTCTTGATCGCCTCGGTCAGGAAGGCCATGCCGATGTAGCCCTGGATGGCCCACGACGAGGGGTACTCGTCCTTCAGGTACTTCGAGAGGCGCGCGGTGTAGTCCTTGTGCGGGCCCGGATTGTCCTCCCAGTAGAAGGCGTCGTAGGAGTTGCCCCAGATCCCTACCGGGTAGTCCGCGCCCATCGACTTGGTCGTCTCGGGCGAGCCCGCCTCGCCGAGCCCGATGAAGTTGTACTTGATCGCGTCGAAGTAGCCCAGGGCCTTGGCCTGCTTCGAGAAGGTCACGAAGAAGCCGCCCCAGATCGAGGAGACCACCGCGTCCGGCTTCTTGGCCATCTGGGCATTGATGAACGGGTTGTAGTCCTGCTCGCCCAGCTTGGGCCACTGCTGGTCCACGATCTCCACGCCGGGCTTGATCCGCTTGATGTGCTCGACGAAGGACTTGGTCACGTCCTGGCCGTAGGCGTAGTCGAAGGCGATGGTGGCGATCTTGGTCACGGGCCACTTGGCCACGATCTCCGCGGCGCTCCGGCCTTCCATGGTCGTGTTCGCGGCCACCCGGAAGACATAGGGGTGGAGCTTGTCGGCCGCCGTCAGCTGGTCCGTCTTGGGGATCGGCGCGATGAAGACGATCTTGTTCTCCTTGGCCACCACGGAGACGGCGGGGCCCTCCGCGGAGGTCAGCGTCCCCATGAGAAAGTCCACGTTCTCCTTGAGGATGAGCTCGCGTGAGACGCGGACCGCCTCGTTGGCGTCAGCCTTGGAGTCCCGGATGAGCAGCTCGATCTTCCGGCCGAGGACGCCACCCTTGGCGTTGAGCTCGTCCACGTACATCTGGGCGCCCTTGCTCGCCGGCTCGCCGAAGAGCGCAGGGGGGCCGGAGAGGGGCAAGGGCACGCCGACCTTGATCGGCTTCTGGGCTTCGGCCGAGAGCGGCAGCGCCAGCAGCGCGGCGAGGAGCAAAATCAGTGAGCGGACCATGACCAGCCTCCTTTGACGGTTTGTCAGGCGGGGCTACAGGGCCGGGAACCCCGGGACCTGTACCCGGATCCGGTACACGGATGTGGACGCGGTGATGTAGAGGCTACGGTAGTCATCGTCGCCCCAGGCGAAGTTGGCCGTGGGCTCCGGGACCTTGATCACGCCCAGACAGGCGGCTTCGGGCGTGAAGACGTGGACGCCTCCGGGGCCGCAGCAATACACGTTGCCGGCGGAGTCGAGCTTCATGCCGTCGGGCGCGCCGCGTCCGTCCCCCGTGGTCTCGGCCCACACGCGCCCTCCCGCGAGGCCGCCGTCGGCCTTCACGTCGAAGACGCGGATGTGCTTGCGCGCGGTGTCGTTGACGAAGAGCCGGCGACCGTCGAGGGAGAAGCACAGCCCGTTGGGCCTGTCGAAGTCGTCCACGAGGAGCGTGGGATGCTTCGGGTCTTGGCCGGCGCGGTACACGCTCTGGTGCGACAGCTCCTGCTCCCGCTTGACTCCATAGAAGTCCGCCCTGCCGTACGGCGGGTCGCTGAAGTAGATGCCGCCGTCGGCGGCGCACACGATGTCGTTGGGGCTGTTGAGCTGCTTGCCCTCGTAGTGCGTGGCGATGGAGGTGATGCGGCCGTCGGGCTCCGTCCGTGACACCTGGCTCGAGGCATGCTCGCAGGCGAGGAGCCGGCCCTGACGGTCCCAGGTCAGGCCGTTGGACTTGTTGCAGGGCTTGCGGAACGTGGTGACGCCGTCACGTACCGACCAGCGGCGCAGATGATCGCCGGGCATGTCGCTCCATAGCAGGTACTTGCCCGTCGGGTGCCAGAGCGGCCCCTCGGTGAACAGGCAGTCGCCCGCGATCTTCTCGAACTCGACCTTCGTGCCCACGACGGCGGTGAGGCGAGGGTCGCGGATCTCCAGCGTCACTTCTTGAGCGGCTCGCCGGGCCTACCCGCGGCGTACCAGTCGGCGGGCTTGACCTCCTCGATGACCACCCACACGGCCTCCTTGGGCAGGCCGGTGACCTCGGTGATGGCGCCGGTCACGCGCTTGGCGATCTCGTCCTTGCGCTCCTTACCCCAACCTTCGTAGATGCGGATGTTGACGAATGGCATGCGGCTCTCCTGTGAGCGCGTCGGGCTCAGGCCTTGAGGGACTTGGCGAACCAGTCGGTGCAGCGCTTCCAGGCATCCGCGGCGGCCGTCGCGTTGAACGACGGGCGATAGTCAGCAAAGAAGCCGTGGGTGGCGCCCGGATAGACGACGATCTCCACGTTCCGATTGTGCTGCTTGACCAATTCGCCCATCTTGCGGGCGTCGTCCGGGGTGGGACTCTTGTCCTCTTCGCCAAAGAGCCCGAGCAGCGGGATCTTGATGTCCTTGGCCACGTCGAAGCCCGTGACGGGCGCGGGCTGATCGGGGTACGGGCGCGCGGGTGGGCCGTACCAGGCCACGGCCGCCTTCATGTCTGGATTGGTGGCCGCGACCTGGAAGACGGTCGAGCCGCCCCAGCACCAGCCGGTGACGCCCGCGCGGTCGGCGCGCGCCCCGGGCCGCTTCTTGGCCCAGTCCACCGCGGCCGCGATATCGCCGAGCACCTGCTTGCGGGGCACGGCGAGGACGATCTTGAGGATGTCCTGGATGTTGGGGATCTGGGCCACGCCCCCTTCGCGCTTGAACAGCTCCGGGGCCACCGCGAAGTAGCCGGCCTTGGCGAAGCGGCGGGTCACGTCGCGCACCCACTCGTGGACGCCCCAGATCTCCGAGATGCACACCACGATGGGGGCGGGACCGCCCGCGGCCGGCCGCGCCTCGTACACCGGCATCATGTAGTCGCCGATCTTGACCTCGAAGTCGCCGGCCTGGATGCCGGTGGTGTCGGTCTTGATGGCCTGAGCGAGAACCTTGTCCACGGCCACCGCGTAGCCGGCGAAGGTGGCGCCCGCGACGAGCACCTGCCGCCGCGTGATCCCGCCGGTCGTCTCGCTTTCCCCCGTGGTCTCCGTTCCCAACGTCACGTCGCTCATCGGTGAATCCTCCTGGTATGGTGTCGCCTCGAGGAAAACTCTGGCTGCCCCTGATCTCGAGCCCTCGCCGCCACGCGTGCCCGAAGTCTAGGTGGGGGCCGCTCGTCTGTCAATGCATCCCCGTCCGTGCGGCGACCTGATAGACTCGGACCGTGGCCGACCTCGTCAACGACTTTTCCTGGTCCCGCACTCGCGACCATGTCTTCAAGGACTGCCGCCGGCGCTACTTCTACCAGTACTACGGCGCCTGGGGCGGCTGGGAGGCCGACGCGGATCCTCTCGTGCGCCGCCTCTACGTCCTCAAGCAGCTCGGAACCCGGCAGATGTGGGCGGGGCGGCTCGTGCACGAGGCAGTGGAGCGTGCGCTGCTCGCTATGCGCGACGGCTACGCGCTCTCCGAGGCGGCGCTTATCGAGGACACCGTGCGGCAGATGCGCGGGGAGTGGCGCGGCTCCCGGGACGGCATCTACCACGAGTTCCCGAAGCGCACGGGGCTCTTCGAGCACGAGTACGCCGTGCGCATCCGGGACGCCGAGTGGCAGGCCCTCCGCGACCATGTCGTCCGCTGCCTGCGCAACTTTTACCGGTTACCCCTCCTGGCCGAGATCAAGCAGGCTCCCACGGACCGCTGGTCCTTCATCGAGAACATCGGCTCCTTCGCCTTCGAAGGCACGCGCGTCTTCGCTGCCCCGGACTTCGGCTTCTGGAACGCCGCGGACCGCCTTCAGCTCGTGGACTGGAAGACGGGTGGCAACGGCGGAGAGGGTGCGGCGATCCAGCTGGGGGGCTACGCCCTCTACGCCCTCGAGGTCATGGGGGTGGATCTCCCGCGGGTGGATCTGCTCGAGGTCAACCTCGGGGCAGGCAAGGTGACCGTGCATCCCTGGAACGAGGTGAGCCTGGACCGCGTGCGCGAGCACATCCGCCTCTCCGTGCGCGCGATGCGCGCCTACCTCAAGGACCCGGACAAGAACCTCGCCGAGGAGGCCAACTTCGAGAAGAGCGAGGACCTGCGCATCTGCCGCTGGTGCAACTTCCGCGCGGTCTGCCGACCCGAGCTGCCGCCGTTCTCGAAACCGGAAGACGTGGAGGGAGCGGCGCCGCTTCCCCCGGGAACCGGACAACACTCGTGAAGGCCCTCCTCGTCGATCTCGACGACACCCTGCTCGACTACTCGGGCGGTGTCGAGGACTCATGGCGGAGTGCCTGCCAGGCCCTGGCCACGACGGCGGGCGTGGATGCGGTCGCGCTCGCCGACGCCGTCAGGATCGAGCGGCGCCGGTTCTGGGACGACGTCAGCCGGCACCGGATCGAGCGGGTGAACATGATGGGCGCGTGGACCAAGATCGCCGCCAACGGGCTCGAGCGGATGGGCGCGCCCAGCCCCGAGCTGGCCGCCCGCATTGCCGAGGACTTCGCGGGGCGCCGCTGGGCCGTCATGCGCCTCTTTCCCGGCGTGCCGGAGGCGCTGGGCCGGCTCTGTGCCGCCGGTGTGCCCATGGCCCTCGTCACCAACGGCGACAAGAGCCAACAGCGGCGGAAGATCGAGACCTACGATCTCGCCCGCTTCTTCGAGGTGATCGTGATCGAGGGCGAGTTCGGGGCGGGCAAGCCCGAGGAGATCGTCTACCGCCATGCCCTCGAGCGTCTGGGGATCGCGGCCGCCGAGGCGTGGATGGTGGGCGATCACATCGAGTGGGACGTGGCAGCGCCGCAGCGGCTCGGCCTGCGGGGCATCTGGGTGGACCGCGACCGCACGGGCCTCCCCGAGGGCACGGCCGTGCGTCCCCACCGCATCGTCAGGGAATTCTGCGAGCTCTTGGACCCGACTCCCTCACCCTGACCCTCTTCCACTAGGAGAGAGGGAATAAGCGGGGTCACCCCTTTCGATCCGTCGTCTTTGTTTGAACCAAAGGCGAGGCCCTGGCCTACCTTGACTCCCCGCGCGACGACTCATAAAGTACGTCCACCGTAGACATAAGTCGCCCGAGGAGGTTTTCATGACTCGATGGATCTGGTTGGCTCTGTGCGTTCTGCTCGCGATGCCGGTGGCCGCGCCGGCCGCGCCGGCCGGGAAGGTCGTGATCGCCCAGGGCGTCGATCCGACGACGCTCGACATCATGAACCAGCAGGAGACGCCTGCCTCGGTCGTCGGGCGGCACATCTTCGAGATGCTGATGGAGCGCGACCAGAACCTCAAGCTGGTGCCCGCGCTGGCCGCCGAGTTGCCCAAGCTGGTGTCGCCGCAGGTGTGGGAGGTCAAGCTACGCCGCGGCGTGAAGTTCCACAACGGCGAGGACTTCACCTCCGAGTCCGTGAAGTTCAGCCTGGAGCGCGCCAAGGACTCGAAGATGCGCGCGTCCTCGAACTTCCGGCCCATCGACCGCGTGGAGATCGTCGACCCGTACACGGTGCGGGTGCACACGAGCAAGCCGTGGCCGATCTTCGCGGTGATGATGAACGCGCCGCAGACCGCCATGTATCCGCCGAAGGCCTACGCGGGCAAAGAGAGCGCGGAGATCTCCAAGAACCCGATCGGCACCGGGCCCTACAAGTTCGTGCGCTGGTCGAAGGACGAGGAAATCGTGCTGGAGGCCAACCCGAGCTACTGGCGGGGCGCGGCCCGGATCAAGAGCGTGGTGTTCCGGCCGATCCCCGACGACGCGGTGCGGGTGGCCGCGCTCCAGAACGGCGAGGTCGACGTGGCCGTGAACATCCCGCCCCACCTGGCGGCGATCATCGACAAGCACCCGAAGATCTTCCTGTCGACGGCGCCGTCGATCCGCACCATCCAGCTGATGTTCTACACGCACCAGTACGACAAGGACAACAAGCTGGTCGGTTCCTACCAGGGACCGTCGGCCGACAAGCGCATCCGCCAGGCCATCGCCTCGGCCATCGACGTTGACGAGATCATCAAGGGCGTGCTCGACGGCAAGGGCCAGCGCGTGGCCACCATGCTCCCGAGCTTCCACTTCGGCTACGATCCCTCGCTCAAGCCGCCCAAGCAGGACCTGGCCCGCGCCAAGAAGCTCCTGGCCGAGGCCGGCTTCCCCAGCGGGCTCGAGCTGACCGTGCACGGCCCCCAGGGCCGTTACGTGCGCGACAAGGAAGTGCTGGAGGCGGTCGCCGGCCAGCTCACCAAGGCCGGCTTCAAGGTCACCGTGCGCACCTACGAGTTCGTGAACTACCTCAACAACATGGTCTATGTGCACAGGGCGGGGCCGGTGTGGCTGATCGGCTGGGGCCAGGGCTCGCTCGACGCCGAGGGCATCTATGTGCCGCTCTTCCGCTCGGGCAACCTGCTCTCGAACTACCACAACCCCGACTTCGACCGGATGGTGGACGAGGCGCAGACGATCATGGACGACAAGAAGCGCCTGGAGCAGTACCACCGCATCAACAAGCTGTGGCTGGACGACCAGGCGGCCGTCCCTCTCTACCAGCAGATCGACCTCTACGGGGCCAGCCGCAGGCTCAACTGGAAGTCGCGCAGCGACGAGCTGATCAAGGCCTACGACATGTCGCTCAAGGAGGGCAGCTGATCGCACAGTAAGATGGCGTTCGCCCGGCGGCCGTAATTCAGTGGGCGAATGCCAGCTTCCCAAGCTGGACGTCGCCGGTTCGAATCCGGTCGGCCGCTCCTACTCGATGGGCCCCGCGGAGTCTTCCGCGGGGCCCGTGCCCTTCTAGAAAATCGATCTCGCGTAGGGAAAAGAGCCTGACATAGGCACCCCGCCACGAGCGGGGTGCCTGATCTCCCTGGTCACTGAATGACCCGATCCGCGCGACCCAGGATTGAGCGCGGGATGACGATGCCCAACGTCTTCGCGGTCCTCGCATTGACGATCAACTCGAACTTGGTGGCTTGCTCGACGGGGAGGTCAGCAGGCTTCGCACCCTTCAGGATCTTGTCGACGTAGGTGGCGGCAAGCCGGAACATCTCCAGGCGGCTCGTCTCGTAGATGAGCAAGCAGTCCGTCGACTCGAGCGAAGCGCATGTCGTCGCTAGCCGCCGTTTCGTGGCGAGATCAAAGATTCGCTTTTGGTAGGTAACCGTAAACGGGTCCGCAAAAAGAAACAGAGCCTCGGCACGCTCCCGCATCATCGCATCAACTGCCGGCTCGAGCTCGTCAGCGACCCGCACTTCCCGCACCTGGATCGTCAGTCCCAGCGTCCGGGCCGCCACCTGTGCTTCCTTGATACTTTGGACCAAGGCCAGGTTACTCGAGACGGAGAGAATGGCGACCCGAGAGACCTTGGGCACAGCCTCCTTGAGGAGCTCCAGCTGCTTCCTGATGATCTCCGGCGCCACGGTGCTCAGCCCGGTCACGTTTCCGCCCGGGCGAGCGAGGCTGGCGACGAGGCCAGACACGACGGGATCACCACTGCTCGCCATGACAATGGGAATCGTGCTGGTCGCTTCCTTGACTGCGCGGGTCGCCTCTTCACCCTGCGTCACGATCACGTCGACCTTGAGCTGGACCAGCTCGGCGGCGAGACGCGGCAGAAACCCGGACTTGCCTTCGGCCCATCGGTACTCGAGCGCGATGGTCTGGCCCTCGACGTAGCCGCGGTCGCGCAGACCCCGGCGGAAGGCGTCGACGTAAGGATCGGGAGGCGAGCCAAGCCGCAGGAGGCCAACGCGCGGGACCTTGGTCGGCTGTTGCGCATCAGCCGGGAGGAGCATGGCGAAGAGCGCAAACGCCAGGCTCATCGCCACCGGCAGACGAAAAGCCCTCATACCCATGTCCCGCGGCCCCCCCTTTGAGCGGCTCCGAACCCTCGGTCGCGAGGGGGAGGCCGAGCTACTTGGGCGGCTCAACGATGACGGTGCGCACCGTCCCGAGGTAGCGCCTCGCCACGCGCTGGAGGTCCGCCCCCGTGACCTGCTTCACGTCCGCGGCGAAGCGATCGAGGAACTCCGACCCGACGCCGGCGACTTCGTAGAAGGCCAGGTACCAGGCCTGCCGCTGATTGGTCCGCCGGTCCATGGCCTGGCTGCCGAGGAGATAGGCCTTGGCGATCGCGAGCTCCTCGGCCGGCACCGGCTCGTTCTGGACGCGGGCGAGCTCGCTCCTGAGGGCGGCCTCCGCCTTGGTCACGTTCTCGGGAGCAGTGCCGAGCAGGTTGACGAAGGCGCTCGTGTCCACGCGGGTCGCGTACTGGGCGAAAGTGGTGTAGGCGAGCGCCTGCTTGTCGCGGAGCTCGGAGAAGTACCGCCCGGCCATACCGCCGCCTAGAAGGGAGGCGAGAACCTTGGTCGGCGCGTAGTCCTTGTCGGTGAGAGACGGCGCGAGCCCGGCCATGACGATCTGGGCCTGGGCTCCGGGCACCGTGAAGACCTGTCGCGTGGCGGCCAGGGGCGGCGGCGCGGGCGGGCTCGGCGTGGGTGGCTTGCCGGCAGGCATGCCGCCGAAGAGACGCGCGACCTGGGCCTGCACCTCGGCCGCCTTCACCTGGCCGCTCACGGCCACCACCATGCCCTCGGGCACGTAGTGGGCGCGGTAGTAGGCGACCAGCGCATCACGGGTCAGTCTCTCGAGGCTCTCGCGGCGCCCCGTGGGATCCCAGGCGTAAGGATGCGACCCGTACAGGGCCTCCCGCATGCGGTCCATGGCAACGTCGGACGGCTTGTCGCCGCGGTTCCTGATCTGGCGCGTGAGGAAGTCGCGCACGGGCCCGAAGGTGCCCTCGGGGAGCGAGGGGCGCAGCGCGATGGCGGTGACCAGCTCGAGCATCTCCTGCCAGTGCTTGGACAGCGCCGTCGCGGTGACCTCCGAGTAGTCCGCGTCGCCGTAGGCATCGATGCTGCCGCCCATGCGGTCGGCCGCCTCCACGATCTCCTCCCCTCCCAGCTTGTCGGTCCCGCGCACCATCAGGAGCTGGAGGAGGTTGGATATGCCCGCGGTGGCGGGCGTCTCCGTGCGCGTCCCCATCTTGACCATGACCGAGAAGGCGACGACGGGCGCGATCGGGTTCTCGCGCACGAGCAGAGTCAGGCCGTTGGGCAGCTTGGTCCGCGTCACGCCGTCCGTCTGGGCCGCCGCGATGGACGGGATCAGGAGCGCCAGCAGGAGGGCAACGCGCAAGATCATTGAGTGGTCCTCGCCTCGCCGCTGTCGGGCCTGCGGGATCTATTCAGCTCTCGCCTCAGGGCTTCGCCCTTCAGCTCGAAAGGCAGGCAGCGTTTCAGCTCGAAAGACTTATCCAGCTCTCGCCTCGCCACTCTCGTGCCTACGGCAGCTCGGCAGTGTCTCAGCTCGAAGATCATTTGGCTTTCCCCGGCACGAAGGCGATGCGTGCGTAGTCGGTCAAGGGGAGATACTTGCGAGCGGCGTCCCGGATCTGCTCGCGCGTCACCGTGCGCAACCGCTCGAGGTAGCGCAGCTCGTCCTCGAGCTTGCCCATGGTCTGGGCGAGGCCGTAGGCAGCGGCGACGCCGTCCGAGGTCTCGTAGGAGAACGCATGCTCGGATTCCGCCTTGGTCACGGCGAGCTGCCGCTCCTCTTCCGTCGGCCCTTCCCGCTGGATGCGCGCGATCTCCTCGAGGATGCGTCGCTCGGCCTTCTCGACGTCGGCCGCCTCGAGAGCGGCCTGGACGTAGATGATGCCGGAGAGCTGCAGCGAGGAATTGGTCATGCTGATGCTCGACACGATCCGCTCGGAGTCCCGCAGGGTCTTGGCCATCCGCGAGCTCTCGCTGCCCGCCAGGATGGTCGAGAGCAGATCGAGGGGGAAGCTGTCGGGGTTGCTGAGGCTGGGGGCCTGCCAGCCCAGGGCAAGGTGCGCCTGCTGCTCCGGGCGCTCCACCGTGCGCTTCACGATGCCCGTGAGGGGCCGGAGGGAGAGCGGCGTGGGCGGCGCGTAGCCGGTGCGGCGCTCGCGCCCGAAGGTGCGATCGACCATGGCCCGCAGCGCCTTGACCTCCACCGGGCCCACGACCACGAGCGCCATGTTCTCCGGCGTGTAGTACTGGTGGTTGAAGGCCTTGAGCTTCTCCTGGGTCGCCGCGTTCATGGTCTCGGTCGTCCCGAGGACCGGCCGCCCGTAGGGATGATCGGCGAACACGAGGCCGTAGAGCTGGCGGATGATGGCGGTCTTTGGATTGTCCTGCTCGATCCGCGCTTCCTCGAAGATGACCTCGCGCTCCGCGGTGATCTCCTTGGGATCGAAGGTGGAGCGAAAGACCATGTCGTCGAGCAGCTCGATGGCCGTGCGGGTAGCCTCGCTGGGCACGGTGATCTGGAACGACGTGT
>WNGQ01019636.1_pt1 | contig 10353 bp, 9 predicted proteins | sample 5407661 | NCBI WGS metagenome assembly WNGQ01 (sample SAMN13153382, study PRJNA577476) | soil metagenome | isolation source: 60 cm soil or saprolite under Garry oak tree replicate 2 | place: USA:California | collected 2016-06-15 | reverse complement strand
GGTCAACCGCGGGACACCGAGAGCGCGCGACATCGGCAAGGTCGACGTGCTGCACCTCGAGCCCGGCGACGTCGTCAGCTTCTTCTCGCCGAGCGGGGGCGGCCACGGCGATCCGCGCCGTCGGGATCCGGTGGCGGTGCAGAATGACGTGCGCGCAGGGTTCCTCAGCGTCGAGCGGGCCCGCGCCGCGTACGGGGTGGCGCTGGTGGACGGTCAGGTCGATGCGAAGGCCACCGCGGGCCTGCGCGCGGCCATGCCCGCCCCGCCCAACGGGGGATTCGACTTCGGCGAGCGCCGGGCCGAGATGGAGCGTCGCTGGCCACTGGCGATCCAGGATGCCGCGTTCCGGGTCCTCGAGAGCGTGCCCGCAGCCGTGCGCGACTGGGGCAAGCACCAGATCTACGAGCGGATCCGGGAGATCGCAGCCGCGCGCCCTCCCACCACGGCCGACGTGGACGAAGCCTGGGCCGACATCCGGGCGCGCTTGGCGCGCGCGCTGGGGGAGAGTTGATGCACGACTGGATTCACGATACCGACGAGGCCATCCTTCCGCGGAGGTGAACATGAAGACGTGGAACCACCGCTTCACCGCACTCGGACTCGCCCTGCTGCTCTCGACCCTCGGGTCGATCACGGCCCGCGCCGACAGCACGCAGGGGATCACCGACACCACCATCAGGATCGGGAACATGGGGCCGTACACGGGCGACGCCTCGAGCTTCAGCGCGCTCAACTACGGACCCATGGCCTACTTCCGCTACATCAACAGCCAGGGCGGCATCCACGGGCGAAAGTTCGAGATGGTCACCGCCGACGACGCGTGCAAGGAGACCACGGGCATCGCTGCGGCCAAGAAGCTCATCTACCAGGACAAGGTGTTCATGGTCCTGGTCACGCCGTGCAGCGGTGTGGCCATGGCCATCAAGCCGACGCTCCTGGAGGACGGGCTGCCGTGGATCGGCGTCTCCGCCAACCCGAAGCTGACCACGCCCACCGTGCCCAACATGTTCCACGTCACCTACACGGGCGTTTATTCGGGCCGGGCCATGGCCGGGTTCGCGCTCTCCAAGCCCAACACCAAGAAGGTCGTCCTCGTGGCCCACACCAACGACTGGGCCCGCGGCTACTGCGATCCGGCCACCGAGCTCATGAAGGAGAAGGGCGTCGAGCCGGTGATGAACCTCGCCCTCGAGCGGGGCTCGACCGACGCCACCGCCCAGGCGCTCCGCATCAAGGCCGCCAACGCCGACTTCGTGCTCGGCTGCCTGTACGAGGCGGAGCTGGCCATCCTCCTGCGCGATCTCCACAAGTACAGCATCTCCGTGCCCGTCATCGGCGCCCTCGGGGCCGACTTCGAGAGCACCCACAAGCGGGTGAACAATCCGGCCGCCGTCAAGAACTTCTACCTCCCGTACCAGTTCAAGGCGCCCATGGGCAGCCCCACCATGAAGAAGTGGGAAGAGATGTTCGTGAAGTTCCTGGAGAAGAGCGAGCTGCCCGAGAACGGCGTCCCCACGAACTTCTACTACTTCGGGCTTCCCCCCGCCATCGCCACCGTGGAGGCCTTCCGCCGGGCCGGCCCCCAGCCCACCCGCGAGAAGTTCATCGCGGCCATGGAGACCCTGAAGGACTTCGACACCGGCGTGCTCGCCGACAAGGTCACCATCAACCGCGACAACCACGTCGGCGTGCACGTCATGTACGCGGTGGGGCTGAACGAGCAGGGCAAGCAGACCGTGTTCACGGCGTGGGGGAAGCCGCTCCAGTGAGAGAGTCGCGAGAGGGCTGAGCCCGCCCGCATCGCCGTGCTCGCTCAGCTCGTCGTGAGCGGTATCGCCCAGGGCGTGCTCTACGCCCTCGTGGCGCTGTCCATGACCATGCTCTACCGGGCCACCACCGTCGTGAACTTCGGCCACGGGGACCTGGTCATGGGCGGCGCCTTCGCCGTGTACGTCTTCGTCGTCTACCTGCGTCTGCCCTACCTTGCCGGAGCCCTGATCGCCCTCGCGGTGCTGTTCGGCGTGGGCGTGGTGATCCACCAGGGGCTCATGCGACGCATCATGACCGGGCCGCACCTCGCCATCGCCATGATGGCCCTGGCCGTGGGCTACGCGCTCCGCGGGGGAGCGCGCATGCTGTGGGGGCGCGAGGTGCTGCCCTTCCCGCGGATCTTCCCCGACCGGGCCTGGGCCATCGGTGACGTCGTGGTCACGAGCGACAACGTGATCGTCTCCGGCACCGTCCTGGGCCTCATGGTCGTCCTCCTCGTGCTGTTCAACGTCACGCGCATCGGCCGCCTGCTCCAGGCCGTCTTCCAGAGTCAGCGCGGCGCCGCGCTGATCGGGCTGAACGTCGATGGCGTGCACCGTCTCGTCTGGGGGGCCGCTGCCGCTCTGGCTGCCCTCGGGGGCGTGCTGCTGGCGCCGATCACGCTCCTGTACCCGGACATGGGCGTCTGGGTCCTCGTCCGTGGATTCGCGGCCATGACGCTCGGCGGCTTCGGCTCGCTTCCCGGCGCCGTGCTCGGCGGCCTGATCCTGGGCGTGATGGAGCTGGTGCTCGGCGCGTACCTGTCGACCGCCTTCATCGACATCTCCGCGTACGTCATCGTGATCGCCGTCCTCCTCCTTCGTCCCGACGGGCTCTTCGGCCGGCAAGTGGTCGTCCGGGTCTGACCAGCCCGATGCCCGGCGCGGCCCCCGTCTCCGTCGTGAGGGTGCCGACCCTCGGCCGCTGGGTCTTCCTGCTCGTCCCGCTCCTCGTCTTGCCCGTTCCCTTCCTCGTGAACCGCTACATCCAGTACGTGCTCAACCTCATCCTCGTGTACGTCCTCGTCGGCGTCGGCTTCAACATCGTCATCGGCAACCTGGGCCAGCTCGCCTTCGCCAACGTCGCCCTCTTCGGCCTCGGCGCCTACGCCTCGGGGATCCTCGTCGTCCACGCGGGCTGGCCGTGGTGGACGACGATCGTTCCCGCCGGGCTGATCGGTGCCCTCGCGGGCATCCTGGCCAGCCTGCCCGCCCTGCGCCGGATCCGGCTCTTCTATCTGGCGATCATGACCATGGCCTTCGGGGAGCTGCTGCGATGGATCTATATCCGGGCGGAGCCCCTGACCAACGGCTCCATGGGGCTGGCCGTGCCGCCTCCGGTGCTGCTCGGCCTGCGTCTCTCGAGCGACCGGAGCAAGTTCTACGTCTTCCTCGTGCTCGTCGTCGTCGTGGTGCTGCTGACGTCGAGCCTGCTGCGCTCGCGATTCGGCCGGGCCTTCATGGCGATCCGGGACAACGAGCTGGCGGCGGCGGCCATGGGCATCCCGACCGATCGCTACTTCGTCCTGGCCTTCGCCTGGAGCGGCTTCGTGGTCGGGGTGGCGGGGGCGATGTACACGGCGCTGGTCGGGCACGTGACGCCCGAGGCCTTCAACCTGCTCGAGCTGATTCTCCACTTCGCCGTGGTCATGGTCGGCGGGCTGGCGAGCCTGGCGGGATCGGTGATCGGCGCCATCGTGCTCACCACGACGCCCGAGCTGTTCCGGAGCTTCCCGGGGGTGCAGGAGCTCGTGCTCTCGTTCGTCATCATCGGGGTGCTCCTGTTCCTGCCGCGCGGGCTCGTGAGCCTGCTCGCCCGTCGCTGGTCCGTCTTCCACGAGCGGTACTACCGGGAGTAGCCGTGGCCCTCCTCGAGCTGGACGACGTCACCGTTCGGTACGGCGGGCTCACCGCCGTCGCCGGCGTCTCCCTGAGCCTCGACCCCGGCGAGGTGCGCGCGATCATCGGGCCGAACGGCGCCGGCAAGACGACGCTCTTCAACGCGATCACGGGGCACGCGATGCTGGCGGCCGGCTCCATCCGCTTCCGCGCGGAGCGAATCGACGGCCTCGCGCCCTACCTGGTGTCCGCGAAGGGCGTCCGGCGCACCTTCCAGAACGGTGGGCTCTTCGGCGAGCTGACCGCGCTCGAGAACGTGCTCGCCGGTCTCCACACGCAGGTGCCCACGGGATTCTTCGGAGTGCTGTTCGGCATGCCGGCGGCCCGCGCGACCGAGCGGGCGGCAACGAGCCGCGCCCGCGGGCTCCTCGAGCTGATGGGCATCGGCCATCTCGCCGACCAGCCCGCCCGCGAGCTGTCGGGCGGGCAGCAGCGCATGGTCGAGATCGTGCGCGCGCTCGCCACGCGCCCGCCTCTCCTTCTCCTCGACGAGCCCGCCGTCGGGCTGGCGCCGGCCGTCCGCGAGCAGCTGCTCGGCGTCATCCGCCGGCTGGTGCGGGAGGAAGGGATCGCCGTCGTCCTCATCGAGCACGCGATCGAGTTCGTCATGACGGTGTCGGACCGGATCGTCGTCCTCAACGACGGCAAGGTCATCGCCGACGGAACGCCCGCGGAGGTGCCGCGGAATCGCGAAGTGCTGGAAGCCTACCTTGGCCACTGAGGCCACCCCGCCGCTGCTCGCCGTCGAGAGCCTCGTGGCCGGGTACGGGCACATCCAGGTCCTGCGTGGTGTCGACCTCGCCGTCCGACGGGGCGAGATCGTGGCCCTGCTGGGGGCAAACGGGAGCGGCAAGTCCACGGCGCTCAACACGATCAGCGGCTTCATCCGGCCCATGGCAGGCCGCATCCGCCTCGACGGGCAGGACATCGCCGGCCATCCGCCGCACCGGACGTTCCGGCGCGGGATAGTCCAGGTCTCCCAGGCCCGCGATCTCTTCCCTGACATGACGGTCGAGGACAACCTGCAGCTCGGCGCCGCCATCCGTGGAGAGGCGCGGGCCGGCCTCGCGCGAGCGTACGAGCTCTTCCCGCGCCTGGCCCTCCGCCGGCGGCAGAGCGTGCGCTCGATGTCGGGGGGCGAGCAGCAGATGGTGGCCCTCGGTCGCGCCCTGATGGGCGATCCCACGCTCTTGCTTCTCGACGAGCCCTCGGGCGGGCTCGCGCCGGTGTTCGTGGCGGAGATCGGGCGAGCCATCCAGCGCCTCAAGGGGGAAGGCAGGACGGTCCTCATGGTCGAGCAAAACGTGCGCCTGGCCCTGGCCATCGCCGACCGCTTCGTGGCGCTACGCGACGGGCTGGTGCTGGCCCAGGGGCCCGTGAGCGACCTGCAGGGCGCGTACGAAGACCTGGTGCGGCGCATTTATCTCTAGCTCACGCGGGCTCCCGCTCTCGCAGGACTTCACGGCGGTCACTAATGGTACGCTCGGAAGGCCATGAACCGCGCGCTGGAGGTCTTCGACCGAACCATCATCTGGATTCTCGTTGCGATGATGGTCCTCTCGATCGTCGCGGCGACGGCGGATCTGGTGTGGGTTTTCGCCATCGGCCTGCTCAGCTCTCCGTTCGACTTTCTGACCGTCACCGAGCTACTCGACGTGTTCGGTGCCTTCTTGATCGTGCTGATCGGACTCGAGCTGCTGGCCACGGTCAAGAGCTACGCCAAGGAGCACCGTGTGCACGTCGAGGCGGTGCTGCTGGTCTCCTTGATCGCCGTCCTGCGCAAGCTGATCACTCTCGATCTCAAGACGGTGCCGCCGGCCACCATGCTCGCGGTGGCCGGGCTCGTCGGTGCGCGCGCCGGCGCATACTGGCTGATGCGGAAGTCTGCGCGCGGCGCGGAGCACTCCGGCGATTCGACCAGGGGCCGGTGACGGACACGTGCAGATCGGCGTCGACATCGGCGGCACCTTCACCGACATCGTGGCCCTCGACGGGCAGGGCCGCCTCGTCCTGACCAAGGTCCCCACTACGCCCAAGGATCTCCTCGAGGGCGTGGCCGTCGCCGTGCGCCGCGTGCTCGCGCAGGCGGGCGCGCCCGCCTCGACCGTCGAGCGCTTCATCCACGGCACCACCATCGCCACCAATGCCGTGCTCGAGCAGAAGGGCGCCGTCACCGCCATGCTCACCACGGAGGGGTTCGAGGACGTGCTCGAGCTGGGGCGGCAGAAGCGCCCGGAGACGCCGACCTTCGTGGCGCCTCGGCGGCGGCGCCGGGGCATCCTCGAGCGCCTGGACGCTCGCGGCGGCGTGCTCGTGCCACTCGTCGAGGAGCAGGTAAGGCGCCAGGTCGCCGCCCTCCAGCGGGACGGCGCGCAGGCCATCGCGGTGTGCTATCTCTTCTCCTTCGTCAATCCCGCGCACGAGCGGCGCACCCGGGAGATCTGCCGGGAAGTCGCGCCGGAGATCAGCGTGTCCCTCTCCTCCGAGGTGGACCCGACCTTCCGCGAGTACGAGCGCTTCTGCATCACGGCCTTCGACGCGTACCTGGGGCCGGTGGTCAAGCGCTACCTCGCCGGGCTGGCCGAGACGCTGCGCGGGCTCGGCGTGCCCGGCGTGCCCCTCGTGATGCGCTCGCGAGGCGGGCTCGTGTCGGCGGGGCTGGCCGCCCGGCAGCCGGTGACGCTCTTTCTCTCCGGGCCGGCGGCCGGCGTGGTCGGCGCCCGCTTCGCCGCCGAGCGCTCGGAGGTGCGCGACTTCGTCTCCCTCGACATGGGCGGCACGAGCAATGACGTGGCGGTGGTGAGGGGTGGGAAGCCGCTCATCACCTCGGGCGGGTTCATCGGCCCGTATCCGGTGCGGGCGCCGATGGTGGACGTGAACACGATCGGGGCGGGCGGCGGGAGCATCGCGTGGATCGACGGGGCGGGCGGGCTGCGCGTGGGCCCGGTCAGCGCCGGCGCCGATCCCGGCCCCGCGTGCTACGGACGCGGCGGGCATCAGGCGACGGTGACGGACGCCAACCTGCTCCTGGGTTACCTGGACCCGGAGCGCTTCGCGGACGGGCTCATGACACTCGACCGGGCCGCCGCCGAGCGCGCAGTAGGCGCCGTGGCCGACAAGCTCGGGCTCGAGACCATCGCGGCGGCCGCGGGGATTCATCGCGTGATCAATGCGCGGATGGCCGACCAGATCCGCCTCGTGACGATCAAGCGCGGCTACGATCCGCGCGAGTTCGCCCTGGTGGTGCTGGGAGGCGCGGGCCCGGTGCACGGGGTGGCCCTGGCCGAGGAGATGGGGATGGCCGAGGTGATCGTGCCGGAAGCCCCGGGAGTGCTGGCGGCCTTCGGGTTGCTGGCCGCGGCCATCGAGCACCACCACGCGCGCACGCTCCACAGTCGCGCCGATGACATCGATCTGGACGCGGTCAACCGCTGTCTCGCCGAGCTGGACGAGGCAGGCCGGGCGTGGATGCGGGAGGAAGGCGTGCCGCTCGCTGGGGTCGAGGTGAGCTACGCGGCGGACATGCGCTACGTCGGCCAGGCGTACGAGCTCGAGGTCGGCATCGAGGCGCCCATGAGTCAGGCGCGCGTGGCGAGCGCCGTGCGCGGCTTCCACGAGACGCACGAGCGCGTCTACGGCTACGCGCGCGCCCAGCAGCCCGTCGAGCTCGTCAACTTCTCGGCCGTGCATCGCTACCCGCTGCCGCGGCCCGTCCTTTCTCCTCCCGCCTCCGCCGTCGGGGCGGTCGGAGACGCGCGGATCGGGGAGCGACGGGTGTACTTCGCCCCGGCGGGCTTCGTTCCGACCGCGCTCTACGATCGCGCGCGGCTGCCCCGGGGGTCTCGGCTGGCCGGGCCGGCCATCGTCGAGCAGGCGGACTCCACGAGCGTGATTTCCCCGGGGTACGTCGCCTTCGTCGAGGCCTCGGGCAATCTCCGGATCCGGAGGGCGTGATGAGCGGGCATCGTGCCGTCGACCCCGTGCTCCTGGAGGTGCTGCGCAACCGCCTCGAGGCCATCGCCGACGAGATGGAGCTGACCCTGCTCAAGAGCGCGGCGTCGCCGATCGTCAAGGAGGGCCTCGACGCCTCGGCGGCCCTCTTCAACATCCAGGGCGAGACGATCGCCCAGGCCGCGGCCATCCCCATCCACCTGGGAGCGCTCCAGTGCGCGGCCCAGCGCATCGTGCGCGCGTTCCCGCCCGAGCGCATGCGCGACGGCGACGCCTTCCTCCTCAACGATCCCTACGACGGCGGCACCCACCTGCCGGACATCACGCTCGCCCTGCCCGTGTTCTCCGAAGGGCGGGCGGTGGCGCTGGCGTGCACCATGTGCCATCACCAGGACGTGGGCGGGCGCACGCCGGGCAGCGTGCCGACGGATGCCACCGAGCTCTACCAGGAGGGCATCATCATCCCGCCCACCCAGCTCTTCCGCGGCGGCGAGCTGGACGAGAACCTCTTCGATTTGATCAAGCGAAACGTACGGCTGCCCGATGTGTTCAGCGGCGATCTCATGGCGCAGGTCGCCGCGGGGCGGCTGGGGGCCATCCGGCTGCGCGAGCTGTTCGCAGCGCACGGGACGGAGAGCGTGCTCGACTACATCGACGAGCTGTTGAACCGCGCGGAGATCCTGACGCGCCGGCAGGTGGAGTCCATCCCCGACGGGGACTACCCCTTCGAGGACTATCTCGACAACGACGGCATCGATCTCGACCGGCGGGTCAAGATCGCGGTGACGGTGCGCGTGCGCGGCTCGTCGATGACGTTCGACTTCACGGGCACGGACGAGCAGGTCCGGGGGCCCTTCAACTCGGTGCCCGCCTCCACCCTGTCGGCGGTGTACTACGCGATCCGCGCCATCTCGGATCCGTCCATTCCGAACAACGGCGGGTGCTTCCGCGCCGTCGACGCGGTGCTGCCGGAAGGCTCGGTGGTGAACCCGCGCCCGCCCGCCCCCGTGAGCTGCCGCACCGCGACCATCAAGCGCATCGCCGACGCCATCCTGGGCGCCTTCGTCCGCGCCCTGCCGCAGCGGATGCCCGCCGCCAGCTCGGGCACTCTGCTCGTCATGGCCCTCGGCGGGCGGGATCCCGCGACGGGTGACACCTTCGTGGCCAGCGAGCTCGCCGCGGGAGGCATGGGCGCGCGGCCGCGCAAGGACGGGATCGACGCCATCGAGACCGACGTCTCCAACTGCATGAACATTCCCGTGGAATCGGTGGAGATGGGCTTCCCCGTGCGCATTCCGCGCGCCGGCCTCTGGGCGGACTCGGGAGGGGCCGGACAGTTCCGCGGAGGTCTCGGACTCGTGAAGGTGTTCGAGGCCACGGGCACCGACATCATGATCTCCCACCGCGGAGAGCGCTTCGCCTCCGCCCCCTGGGGGCTTCATGGAGGCCTGCCCGGCCGCTCCGCCCGCGCCTTCATCCTCCGCCGCGACGGCCGGCGAGAAGAGCTGCCGTCCAAGCAGATGATCGAGCTCCATCCGGGTGATCAGCTCTGGGAGTACATCGCGGGCGGCGCCGGCTACGGCGACCCGCTGGAGCGGGATCCTGCTCAGGTGCTCGCCGACGTGCGGGACGGCAAGGTGTCTCACGAGTCCGCGCGGGAAACCTACGGCGTCGTGCTCGTCTCCGAGGGCCATGCGGTGGACGAGCTGGGCACCAAGGAATACCGCGAGGCGATCCGCCGCCGCCGCGGCCCGATCACGTGGACCTTCGACCGCGGAGTCGACGGGCGTCGCTAGGGCTCAGTTCCAGCGCAGCAGATATTTCTCCAGCCGGCCCGCGAGGGCGAAGATCACCAGCACGACCACCATGATCAGCAGGACGATGGCCATCATGAGCGCGGAATTGAACGTGCTCTGCGCAAACGAGAGCAGATAGCCGAGGCCGCGGCTCGCGGCGACGAACTCGCCCACACACGCGCCGGTGAAGGCAAAGCCGACCGCGACCTTCAGATTGCCCAGCACCCAGGCCGCCACGGAGGGGAGATAGACGTGGCGCACGAGCGCCCAGCGCCCGCCCCCGAGCGTGACGATGCGCTCGACGAGCCGCCGGTCCACCTGCCGGATGCCCGTGAAGACGGTGAAGAAGATCAGCACGGCCACCAGGATGAAGGCGAGGGCGACCTTCGAGGCGATGCCGATGCCGAGCCAGATGACGAAGAGCGGCGCCAGGATGACGCGCGGAATGGCGTTGAGCAGCGTCATCACCGGCTCGAGCAGCTCCGCCACGAGCGGGATGAGCGCGCCGAGGACGCCCAGCACGATGCCGGCGACGATACCGAGGGCGAGGCCGACGAGGGCGGCGGTGAAGGTCGCCTCGAGATGCGTCCAGATACGGCCGCTCCCGAACAGGTCGACGAGCGCGGCGCCGATCTGGCTCGGGCGCGGCGCATAGAGCGGGTTGAGGAGGCCGGCCCGACCCGCCCCCTCCCAGATCGCCACCAAGACGGCGAGGGCCGCGAGCTGGCGCGCCCACGCGTGACGCGGGCTCATGGCCGCCGGTCGACCTCGCGCGACAGGTCGTTCCAGATCTTCTCGTAGAGGGGCGCAAAGGCCGCGTGCATGCGCGCGCGCACCGGATCACGCGGCCGCGGCAGGGGCGTCGGATAGTCCCGCGTGACACGCGCGCGCGGCCCCTG
>WNGQ01007663.1_pt1 | contig 10353 bp, 11 predicted proteins | sample 5407661 | NCBI WGS metagenome assembly WNGQ01 (sample SAMN13153382, study PRJNA577476) | soil metagenome | isolation source: 60 cm soil or saprolite under Garry oak tree replicate 2 | place: USA:California | collected 2016-06-15 | reverse complement strand
TGCCGTGGCACCTGGTGGCGCTTGACCCCTTGCGGTCGGCCCAGGCCACGCCAGACGTAGAAGTCCTGGAGGGCGGCGAGGTGCTTGTTGACGGTCGCCGTGGCCCGCTTGGCCACCGTGACGAGGTAGGACCGGTAGTCGCGGACGGCCCAATCCTGGGCCGCCGCGTCGTTGAGCGGGTCGCCGTCAGCCGGGGCCTGCTCGAGCCACTCCCCAGCGTTCCCAGTAGGGGATTCTGGCGGAGACGACCTGTCCGCCCGTGCACGAGGCGCTGGATCAGCGCGTCATCGGCGGGGGCGCCGAGGTGGAGGATGAGCAGGTCTTCCTCGGTAGGGGCGGGCGGGGCCTCGCGGGCCGGGTCGCCGACCAGTTCGAGGTGCCAGGCAGCCCCTGGCCATCCAGCCATCAGCAAGGCGTGCCCGCCTTCGGCGTCCGGGCCGGCCCGGTGTAGGACGGTCAGGCCCAGCCCGCCGGCCCAGAACGTTCGGCCTTGGCGAGGTCTCGGCTGGGGCGTGCGATCCGCAGGTGAGTTGAGGCCAGTCGCGGGGCATCAGGCGGCGGGGCGGCGGAGCCGGGAGTCACTGGAGTAGGAACCCGTGTCCTGTCCCGTCCGCTTCCTCCAACGAGCGTCTGGCTTTCGGATCTACCTCAACTCCTGCTGCCATCGCCGAGTCTAGGATCAGCTTCTTCCACTGGTCGCCCCGCTTGAACCGCGTGACCGGGACGTTTAGGTGGCCACCCCTACCGTCCCTCAGCAGATAGAAGCCGGTACGACCTGAACGTCGATATCCCACTTCAACAAGCTCGCGCAAGTTAATTGACCGCTCGAACGGCCCGGTAACTATCGCTAGGCGGTCTTGGTTAAAGTGCAGACGAATAATTATAGACCGGATTCCGAGCAACACTGCCACGATACCCAGCATTGCTATCAGGCATATTATTATCATTACGCCGAGACCGTTAGCTGTCGTCGCCAAGTGAAACGCTAGCCAACAGAGGACCAAGCCAGCAATTCCGGCCGGTACCTCGCTGTATGCCACCGGTGTTGCAACGGAATAGCCGCCATCCCTCTTCATTAGGCTATTGTTACCACGTCACGTGGAAGGATTGCAAACACTAGCAGACAGTCCCCGCCCCCAGTTGCTCGTTGACGAACGCGCCCGCTGCGCCAGTAAGTCCACCACCGATGATGGAATCCCACCACCTTCGGATGGTGTTCTTGCCTGGGCTCCACAGATTGCTCAACTTATAGGGCTGTCGCCCCGCCTGCGGAACGAACTTATCGCCCAAGGAGCCACCCACCGCTCCGAAGAAGCCACCTGCCGCGATCTTAACGGGATCGACGGGATCGCCGCTGATCACCTCCGTGACCCCCTCACCGATAGCGCCGCCGGCCGCTCCGCATACGGTTACCAAGAGGGTCCCCCCGTCGCACGCTCCAGTTATTGCCCCTCCGACCGCTCCACCGACTGTCGATCCAACGAAGCCACGGAGTGAGCAATTGTTCCCGCAGGTAAATCCGTACGCAACTCCACCGACGACCCCGCCAACTACTCCTCCGATGATTCCGCCCAGGATTGCTCCGAACCGACCCAATGGGTCACTAATGTTGAGCGGGTTGTTATAGGCGTAACTATATGGAGCTTCTGTGAGGGGAGCATATGGGTCTTGGGTTAGGAACTGACCCACGCCCGGATCATAGTACCTCGCCCTGAGGTATTGATACCCGCTCTCGGCGTCGGTGTACTGACCGTCGTACTGCAATGCGCTTGTAGCCGAACCGGTGTGGCCGGTGGTCTGGCCGAACGGGTCGTAGGTGTAGGTACCGGTGACGGCGCCGCTGGCGTCGGTGAGCAACCGGATGCTGCCCTGCTGGTCCTGGTGCAGGTAGGTGACGGTGGTGCCGGAGATCTTCTCGACGGGCGTGCCATTCTCGCCGTAGACGTAGAAGTCGCCGCCGTCAGCGAGCAGCAGCGGCAGCTGACCGGACTCGTCCCACGTGAAGGCCTTGGTAGAGGCGCCCACGGTCTTGGAGGCGCGCAGGCCATCGCCATCGTAGGTGTAAGTGGCGGCGGTGCCGTAGGCGGTCAGGCGGTTGGCCTGGTCGTACGTCAGCGTGGTGGATGTACCACCGGACGGGGTGATGGTGGTCCGGTTGCCCTGCTTGTCGTATTGGTAGCTGGTTGGCACGCCGCTGGTGGTTGTGCCGGTGGCGGCGGTGATTTCCACGGCGGCTAGTTCCCAGCCGTCGGCCGTGGGGGCGGTGTCGCTGATGGTTACCGGCGTTCCGGACGCGGCGATGGGATCTGAGGTCTTCTGCGTCCAGTAGGTGCGGTCGACCCGCGTGTCGAGGTACTGGTGGACCAGTGTCTGGCCGGTGACCGGGGTGATGGCCGTGGCGTGGTCGCCGTCGAGCCCGGCTGCCCAGACCAGAGATCCTGGCTGTGTTGTCTTGAGCGTCACCGAGGGAGCGGTTGCGCTGTCCGCGGTGCGCCCCGCAGTTGCCCCGACCAGATGTGCGGCGCCTGCGAAGGTGGCAACCGTGATGGAGCCGTCGAAGCGCCCGTTGGCAACGGTGGCGGTGATGGCGGCCGAGATCGGCGCGGTCGCATAGGCCTGCCAGATCTCGGCGGTGCCCCGGCCGCCATCGGCACGAGCAGCGAGCGACCAGGTCAGACCGCCGCCGGTAACGGCCGAGATCTTCTGCTTTGAGGCGGCTGGCCCATCCTCAGACACGAATGCCAGCACCAGCTCGTTACCGGACGTGGTTTTCACGATCGGTGAGGTGATGGTCGTTGCGGCGGTCTTCTGGTCGGCAGAGACAACCTGGTCCACGGTTGGGCTGCTGGCGGGCCGGGTAGGCCCGGAACTCCTATAGCTACGGCGGTCCGCAAAGTAGCCTGAGCATGTTGACGGATGTGTCACCAGCCCCAAACGAGCTGGGTGGCCGCTGCCATATCAGAACAGCCGCTCGCAGTCGGCGGGAGGAACACGCGGCCTTCGGCGCGGCGGCCGGGAGGACGCACCGACTTGGAGCGCCGCCTGGACGGCGGCGGCGACGAGCTGCGCGGTCTCCGCGTCGATGGCGATGTTCCGGCGGAGCAGCACGCGGCGGATGACGTGGCCGACGTGGCGGGGCGGGTCCTGCGGGCTGTCGGCCATGTCAGCTCTCTTTTCTGAGGTAGTCGTAGACGGTGGTGCGGTGCACGCCGACGGCCTCGGCGATCTCGGCGACGGTGTGCTGCCTCTTCCCGTCCGGGCCAGTCGCTTCGTACATGCGGCGGACGGTGGCGGCCTGCCGGTCGTTCAGCTTGGGCTTACGGCCCCCGGTGCGCCCGCGGGCCCGGGCGGCGTCCAGGCCCTCGCGGGTGCCCTCGACGATCAGCTCGCGCTGGAACTCATCGATCGCGCCGAGGATATGGAAGACCAGCCGCCCAGTCGGCGTGGTTGTGTCGATCTGCTGCTTCAGGACGACCAGGCCGATGCCGCGCTCGCGCAGCTCGTCGGCGAGCGCGAGCAGGTGCTTGAGCGACCGCATCGCGCGGGACAGCCGGGTGATAACGAATACGTCGCCGGCGCGCAGGTAGGCCAGCGCCTTGTCGAACTCGGGGCGGGCGGCATGCTTGCCGGAGGCAGTGTCGGTGAAGATCTTGTCGCACCCGTAGGCGGTCAGGTCGTCGACCTGGCTGTCGTCGTTCTGGCTGCGGGTGGACACCCGCGCGTACCCGATCTTCGCCATCACGCGGACCCGGCCCCGCGGGCGGGCGGCACGTGCGGCCGGCCGGGCAGGGGCTTCCCGCACCGGTGTCCGGCTGCGATGACTAGTGGGGCCACTGCCATGGCCCTGACTGTAGCGTAAACGGCTATGCGGGCCTAGTTAGGCGACGTAGTTTTCCCGACGTTGTTTCCCGACACTGTGACCTGGCGGGCGCCGTGCGGCGCCGCGCTGTTCGGAACGGCTGCCGCATGTGACTTGCTGCTGATGTGACGGAATCCGACGATGCTAATAAACAATCTTTGCCGGTGTTCTGGTACGTCTGACCTGGGCTTATAGGGTTTGTGTCCGGCACGGTGGGGTCGGGAGCCACTATGTGGATCCGCTACGCGAAGAAGACCCATGTACCGTAATCGGGGTCGGCAGATTTCCTGTCCGGCGCTGCGGGCTCCGCGGTCTCTCTCGGGAGATCGGCGGGGCCTTTGTCATGTGCCGCCGAGGCCTTCGATTCGTTCGAAGGCCTTTTTGTGTTTCAAGGAGAGAACGATGCTGAGTGTGTCCCCGTGGATGTGGGAATGATGGGAGTGTGGCTGGCGCGGACCGTCATCTCGGCAATCCTCGTTGGTCGCATCACCAGGACCGTGATCGATAAGGCGGATGTGAAGGATCTTCCTGAAGTGCTCACCGGCCTCAGCATGCTGGCCGGAGTGCTGTCCACGCCTAGCCGCCCCGGCCTACAGACCGCCGGGCCCGCGGAAACCGTGACCGATGACGCGGAGGTTCGGGACGGTAGGACCGCCCGATGAGACGTGCTGGGGCACCGACGTGGGTGCGCGCCGGTGAGGTCAAGAGAACCGCCAGGCTCGTTGGCCTACACCTTCTGCAGCAGTATCTTGACCACCTGACAGGGACGCGCGCGTATGACTGGTACGAGGCGCGGATGTCAACCGTGGACGAGCAGAGACAGCTGACCCCGCTCGTCGGCGAGGAAAATCTAGATCACTACGAGCAGCTTACGACCGAACTCGTACGAAGAAAGATGGAACCACTTAGGGGCGCCAGCCTCGACGAGTACCTGTCGACCAAGGATCTGGTTGCTCTCGTCAGTGCGAAGCCGTTCGTGTGCTGGTACAGCGAGGAACGGCAACGACTTCAGCGCGACGCTCATTTGCTCGCCATCCAGGCCAAACAATGGGAACGCATTGCAGAGGTGGCGCTGAAGCGTGCTCAAGCTGCTTTCGTAGCCGCTGAGAACTACACCAGCAATGGGAAACTGCCTGACTGGCAGCAGGAGGCCCAACAACGCCGGGCGCGGCACTATGCTACCAATAAGCTCTACTCGGATGCCGAGAAGGCCCGTAGGACCGCGCGGGCGTACAGCATGAAGGCAACGCCGAGACGATCAGCAGCTGATCGTCTCGGCGGAATTAAGGCGCGCGACCTTGTCTTGCTGGGCACCGCCCTCGAGCCGTTTATCCGCCGAGAATTCACCTACGTCCTATCCTCGATCGACTCGGTGGCTATGCTCTTCATGGCCTGGGTCGACGCGGAGAGCATCTCCTGTGCGAACCCGAAGTGCTCCCAACGGTTTCTCCGCACGAGCGCGCGCAGAAGGCGCCCACAGGAGTACTGCTCACCCGCCTGCAAGATGGTGGCATATCGGGTCCGGGAGGGAACGGCCCAGGTTGCCTAGCGATTCCCTCCCGCACCAGTCCGATCTCCGATCGGGGACCCAGGGAAACCAGGCGCGCCGATGGCCTGAAGTATCTGGCCACTGACGTTATGGCGAAGGAGCCGGGGGCGGCGCCGACAGACGTCGCGAACTCCACGGTCCGGTGGGTACTGCATATTGGCCCCTATGTCCTCGGACCGGCCCGGCGTAGGCGGTGCGCTGGCCGTCCACGTCGCTGCTCTGGCCTTGCGAGTTAACGGCTGTCTGTCTGCCCGCCTCTGTGGTGGTGAGAAGGATGACCTACCTGGAGGTGACGGCTGTCACCCTCCGGGTGCACCAGCTCGTGGCCGCCGCCGACCTGGATGCGCTGGACGCGGCGCTCGGCGAGCTGCGGGCAGCGGGCTGGCCAGCAGCGGAACATCCTGATTCCGGGGAGGACACCGAACTCGGCGGCCGGGACACCATCGCCGGCCGGCTATCCGATGAGGTGAGCTGGCTGCGGCAGTGCGCAGGCTGGCTTGCGCAGCTGGACGCTGATGGCTACCCGCCAGCGGTCAACCTGCGCCCGGCCGCCGACTGGCCGGACCGGGCCGTCGTGGCCGTCGACCTCGCGCGGGTGGCGGCGGTCATCGACCGCATCGCCGCCGACGTGGACGAACTCGCCCGGGCCCGGCGGGCCCAGGACCTGACCACCGCCGCGATGCTGCCCGACCCGCGGGCGGAACGCCGCCGGCGGCTGGCCCAGCCGGACCTGGAGTTCCGGGGCCTTCTGCCGCCGCCGGCGGCTGCCCGCTTCCTCCACCCCGCACCTGGAGCGGGCCTGGGACGCCTGGCAGGCCGAGCGATACCAGCGCGGCGAGATCAGCCAACGGCCTGGCTACGCCGATAACCCGTTCCGGCCGCGCTAGCGACCACCTCGTGCCACCGCGCCACCAGGGCCGTTCAGGAAACTGGACGCCATAGCGGTGCTGACGGGTCCATTGTTACCGGCACCCCATTGCGTGGCCAGTACGTTAACACGTACGGTCTGGTAACCGAATCTGTAGTGAACGCCGCCCGAACAAAGTGGAGTTAGGTGGTTTCTGGCGAGGACATGCAGCTAGCCGCCACGCGGTCCGCTACCACCGCTGCGCCGATCGTCTTCCAGGGGGTCTCCAAGCGTTACCCGGGCCGAGTGCAGGCCGCCGTCGAGAACCTGAGCTTCGAGGTACCAAGCGGCGAGATCTGCATCTTGATCGGGCCCTCCGGGTGCGGCAAGACGACCGCGCTGAAGATGGTCAACCGGCTGATCCCGATGACCGACGGCGACATCACCATCGACGGCAAGAGCGTCAACGCCACGGAGGTCTCGCAGCTGCGCCGCGGCATCGGCTACGTGTTCCAGCAGATCGGCCTGTTCCCGCATCTGACGGTGGAGGACAACATCGGCACCGTGCCGCGGCTGCTCGGCTGGTCCAAGGCCAGGATCCGCGACCGCGCGCTCGAGCTGCTCCAGCTGGTCGGCCTCGGCTCGGAGGACAACCTGCGCCGCTATCCGGGTGAGTTCTCCGGCGGACAGCAGCAGCGCATCGGGGTCGCCCGGGCCATGGCCGTCGACCCGCCCCTCATGCTGATGGACGAGCCGTTCGGCGCGATCGACCCGATCACCCGTGACCGCCTGCAGGACGACTTCCTGAGGTTGCACCGCGATGTGCGCAAGACGATCATCTTCGTCACGCACGACATCGACGAGGCGATCAAGATGGGCGATCGCATCGCGATCATGCGCGATGGGCGCCTGGTGCAGATCGACACGCCCGACAACCTGCTGGCCGCGCCGGCCGATGAGTTCGTGGCCGACTTCGTCGGCGCGGACCGCGGCCTGAAGCGGCTGCGGGTGTGGACGCTGAACGACCTGAAACTCGACCCCTTCTCCGGCACCATGCACCCGGCCGCCCCGGCTAGCACCTCGCTGCGCGACGCGCTCTCGCTGATGCTCACCGCCGGGGCCACCCGTGTCACCGTGCTCGGCCAGGACGGGGCCGCCCTGGGCTGCGTGAGCCTGCAGGCCATCGCGGCCATGCTCGGCCCGGAGCCACGGACACCCGGGCCGTGAGCGTGCTCGCGCCCTTCGGGGGCACTCCGTCCCCGGCCCCGACCCCGGTCATCCCCGGTTTCGGCGGCGGCCAGTCCTGTGTCGTCAAAAACGGGCAGTTCTGCGCGGGCTGGTTCGCCGACAACTTCGGCTCGCGCTTCGCCCCGCGGCTAGTGGAGCACATCGAGCTGACCGCCATCGCCGTCGGCGTCGGGATGCTGATCGCGCTGGCCGCGGCGCTGCTCGCGTATCGTCAGGGCTGGTTCGAGACGCCCTTCACGCTGTTGTCTGCCTTCCTGTACACCATCCCGAGCCTGGCCTTCTTCGAGCTGATGGTTCAGGTCACCGGCATCAACCGGTTCACTGCCGAGATCGCCCTGGTGTCCTACACGCTGCTCATCCTGTTCCGCAACACCCTGGCCGGGTTGCGCGCCGTGCCGCCCGACGCGCTCGAGGCCGCCCAGGCGATGGGGCTCTCCCGCCGCCAGACGCTGATCCGGGTCGAGCTTCCGCTGGCCCTGCCCCCGATCATGGCCGGGCTGAGGATCGCCACGGTGACGACGATCAGCCTGGCTACCGTGGCCGCCTACATCGGCGCCGGCGGCCTGGGCGAGCCGATCTTCGACGGGATCCAGACCGGCTTCAAGACCGAGTTCATCGCCGCTGGCGTGCTCGCCATCGCCCTGGCGCTGGTGGCCGACGGACTGCTGGTCGTGGCCCAGCGGCTGCTCACGCCGTGGGCGCGCCACATGAGGGCCTGAGCATGCAGACGCTCATCAACTCGTTCACGTTCTTCGGTCACCATCCCGGCTTGATGTGGGACAAGACCCTCGCCCACCTTTCCATCTCGTTCGCCTCGATCGGGGTGGCCCTGGCGATCGCGATCCCGCTCGGGGTATGGCTGGGCCACCTGCGCCGTGCTTCCTTCCTGGCCATCAACGTCTCCAACGTCTTCCGCGCCCTGCCCAGCCTGGCCATGATCTCCATCGGCATCGGCGTGCTGGGTATCGGCTTCGCCAACGTGCTGGTCGCGCTGGTCGTCCTGGCCGCCCCGGTGGTGCTCACCAACGCCTACGTGGCGGTGGAGCAGGTGGATCGCAACACCGTCGAGGCGGCCCGCGCGGCGGGCATGAGCCCCTGGCAGGTGCTCACCCGCATCGAGCTGCCGCTCGCGACGCCCCTGATCTTCGCAGGCATCCGCACCGGCACCGTATACGTGGTCGCGACCGCGACGCTCGCCACCTTCGCCGGAGGCGGCGGCCTGGGCGACATTATCGTCAACGAGCCGACCTACGGCGTCCCTGGCGTGATCGCCGGGTCGCTGGCCATCACCGTGCTCGCGTTCGGAATCGACGGGCTGCTGGCGCTGGTCCAGCGCGCGGCCACCCCCCGGCCGCTCCGTAAGCAGAAGCGTTTCAGCCGAACGGCCGCCGTGGTCGCCGAGCCCGCTAGGGAAGATCTCGTCATTCAACAATCCTGATACGGCAACCGGAGGAGAACGATATGAACCGTCAGCTCGGGGGCCAGGTGCCTGGCTACCGCAGACTAACGCGCACCGCGATGCTCGCCGTGCTGGCGGCCGCGGCCCTGCTGCTGGCCGCGTGCAGCAGCAGTACCAGCACGAGCGGCGCCGGCAGCGCCAGCAGTCCGTCAAGCGCGTCGGCCGTCGGGACCGGCAAGAGCCTCACTCTCGGCACCAAGGACTTCACCGAGGAATTCATCATCGGCGCGCTGTACCAGCTGGCCCTGCAGGCCAAGGGCTACAAGATCAATTACAAGCCCAACATCGGCGCTACCGAGGTCATCGACAAGGCGCTCACCAGCGGGCAGATCGACGCCTATCCCGAGTACACGGGCGAGTCGGCGGTCACGGTGGCCGGCATCAACACCACCCCCACGTCGCCGCAGCAGGAGTACGACCTGGCCAAGGCATTCTACGCCAAACGCGGTCAGTCGATGAGCGCCATGACCCCGTTCTTCGACACCGACGCCATCGCCGTGACCAAGGCCTACGCGGCCAAGTACGGCCTCAAGACCACGGCCGACCTGAAGAAGATCCCGCACTTCACGCTCGGGGCGCGGCCGGAGTTCCAGGGCCGTCAGCAAGGCGCGGCCGGCCTGGAGAAGGTCTACGGCATCCATAACTTCACGTTCAAGTCGCTGGCGCTCGGGCTCCAGTACCAGGCCCTCGACTCCGGCGCCGTCAACGCGGCCGACGTGTTCACCACCGACCCGCAGCTGGCCAGCGGGAAGTACGTGGTGCTTGCTGACCCCAAGAACGTCTTCGGCTTCCAGAACATTGCCCTGGTCATCAACACCAAGAAGCTCAACGAGCTCGGCGGCCAGCAGTTCATGAGCATCATCAACCAGGTCAACGCGCTGCTGACCACACCCGCCATCATCGCGATGAACAAGGCGGTAGCGATCGACAAGCATCAGCCCCAGGACGTGGCCAAGACGTTCCTGTCGGCCAACCACATCATCTAGGTCCGCGGTCCGGGGCGGTCAGGTCCTGACCGCCCCGGCGGTCCGCGCGTGCCGCGGCCGGTGCGGATCCCACCGGAAGAAGCGCACCGGCACCAGCAGGCCGCCTGCCGCCCAGGCGGCCAGAACCGCCAGGTCGCGCTCAGGCAGGCCTCTGCGCAGCCCGCCGGACGGCTCCAGCACCCGGGTCACGGGGGTGGACCTGCAACGGAACCGGAACGCACGTTAAGCCGGTTCGGGCGTTTCAGGATGTTCGCCCGGCTGCGGTAGGTAGCGTTGCTGTGCATGAGCCGAGGTGGTGCGCCCGGGGGCGGGGCGGTGGTCCTGGACGTCGCGCAGCTGGAGGCGCTGTTGACCAGGACGTTCAGCATCGGGCTGGACGTCGGCCGGGGCAGGGAGAAGGTCGCC
>WNGQ01007658.1_pt1 | contig 10357 bp, 8 predicted proteins | sample 5407661 | NCBI WGS metagenome assembly WNGQ01 (sample SAMN13153382, study PRJNA577476) | soil metagenome | isolation source: 60 cm soil or saprolite under Garry oak tree replicate 2 | place: USA:California | collected 2016-06-15 | reverse complement strand
GCTGCAGCACCTCCTGCCGCGCCTGATCGGCGCCTACGACTACCACCGGCAGATGGGCGGCATCGGCACCCGCGGCGGCCCCGGCGAGGCCCAGATCGAGGTCGAGCGGCGCCGGATCCGCCGCCGCCTCCGCGACGTCGACCAGGAGCTGGCCCAGGTCCGGACGCAGCGCGAGCAGCAGCGCGCCGGCCGTCGTCGCTCGGAGCTGGCCACCGTGGCCATCGTCGGCTACACCAACGCCGGCAAGTCGACGCTGATCAACGCCCTGACGGGAGCCGGCGTCAGGGCCGAGGACGCGCTGTTCGCCACGCTCGACCCCACCACCCGGCGCCTGCGCCTGCCCAGCGGCCGCGAGGTGCTGCTGACCGACACCGTCGGGTTCATCCAGAAGCTGCCGACCGACCTGGTGGCCGCCTTCCGGGCCACGCTGGAGGAGGTCACCTACGCGGACGTCGTGCTCCACGTGGTGGACGCGGCGGCGCCGGCGGCGCTGGACCAGGCGACCACCGTCGACGAGATCCTGGCCGAGCTCGGCGCCGCCGAGAAGCCCCGGGTGGTGGTGCTCAACAAGGTGGACCTGCTCGGCCCGGCCACGCTGCGCCGGGCGATGCGGGCCTTCGGCGAGCGCTACCCGCGCCTGGTGCCGATCTCGGCCCTGAGCGGCACCGGCCTGGACGCCATGGGTGATGCCGTCGACCACGCCACCGATGACCGCTTCGTGGCGCTGGAGGTGCTGGTGCCCTACGGCCGCGAGGAGGTGCTCCAGGAGCTGCGCCAGCTCGGCGGCGTGGAGCGCGTGGAGTACACGGAGCGGGGCACGTACGTCCGCGGCCGGGCGCCGAGGGGCGTGGCCCACCGCTTCGAGCAGTACGCGCTCGATTGAGCGAGCCCACCGCCCCCGCCGCCCTGGCCGAGCTGGCGCTGGCGCTCGTGGACATCCCGTCGCCCAGCCGGGAGGAGCAGGCGCTGACCGCCTGGCTGGCCGGCCGGGTCGCCGCCCTGCCGCACCTGCGCATCCTCCACAGCCAGCCCGACGCCATCGTCTTCGGGCCGCCCGGGCCGGTCGACGTCGTGCTGGCCGGCCACTCCGACACCGTCCCGGCGCAGGGCAACCTGCCCGGGCGGCTGGAGGACGGCCAGGTCCACGGGCTGGGCGCCTCCGACATGAAGGGCTCGCTGGCCGTCATGCTGGCCCTGGCCGCGGAGCTGCCCCGCCTCCCGCTCAGCCTCAGGCCCCTGTTCGTGGTGTTCGGCCGGGAGGAGCTGTCGATCGCCGAGAGCGTGCTGGAGGGCCTGTTCACCGCCTGCCCCGCGATCCTGGAGGCACGCCTGGCGGTGGTGATGGAGCCCACCGCCAACCGGCTCCAGGCCGGCTGTCTGGGCAACGTCAGCGCCGCGCTGGAGTTCCGGGGCGTGGCCGCCCACTCCGCCCGGCCGTGGCTGGGCGTGAACGCCATCCACGAGGCGGTCAGGGGGCTGCGCCGGGTCGTGGAGGCCCAGCCGGAGGAGGTCTCGCTGGACGGGCTGGTCTTTCGCGAGGTCGTGAGCGTGACGGAGATCGCGGGCGGCGTCGCCAACAACGTCGTGCCCGACCACGTGACCTGCGGCCTGAACTACCGCTACGCCGGCCATCGCAGCCCCGCCGAGGCCGAGACGCGCCTCCGGGAGCTGGTGGGGCCGGCCGGCGAGCTGCGCGTGCGCAGCAGCTCGCCCGCCGCGCCCGCGGCGCTGGGCAACCCCCTGGTCGGCCGGCTCCGGGCCGCGGGCGACCTGCCGGTCGAGCCCAAGCAGGCGTGGACCCCCGTGGCGGAGTTCGCGGCCCGCGGACTCGACGCCGTCAACTTCGGTCCCGGCGACCCCCACCTCGCGCACCGCAGGGACGAGCGGATCGGCGTCGCCGCGATGGCTGCCAGCCTTGCCACGCTGCGCAGCTTCCTGTGCGACCGGCGACCGCCGGCGACCCCGACGGAGGAGGTGCCTTGAGCTCGGAGGACCTGCGCGCGCGCGTCGACGCCGCCTACGAGTCCGGCCGGATGGACCCGGAGGCGGTCGAGGAGACGATCCGCCTCCTGGACCTCGGCCGGGTCCGCAGCGCGGAGCCGGGGCCGGACGGCTGGGTGGTCAACGACTGGGTGAAGAAGGCGATCCTGCTCTACTTCCGCCTGCGCCAGGTCGAGACGATCGAGGTGGGTCCGTTCGAGTACCGCGACAAGCTGCCGCTCAAGCACGACCTGGAGCGGGCCGGCGTGCGGGTGGTGCCGCCGGCCGTAGCCCGCTACGGCAGCCACCTCTCCCCGGACGTGATCATGATGCCGAGCTACGTGAACATCGGCGCCTGGGTGGGCCCGGGCACGATGGTCGACACGTGGGCGACGGTCGGCTCGTGCGCCCAGGTCGGCGCCCGCGTCCACCTGGCCGGCGGCGTCGGCATCGGCGGCGTCCTGGAGCCGGTGAGCGCGCGGCCGGTGATCGTCGAGGACGACTGCTTCATCGCCTCGCGCTGCGTCGTCACCGAGGGCGTGGTGGTCGGCGAGCGGGCGGTGCTGGGCGCCAACGTGGTCCTGACCGGCTCGACGCCCGTCATCGACGTCACCGGCCCGGAGCCGGTCGAGCACCGGGGCAGGGTCCCGCCGGGCGCGGTGGTCGTCCCGGGGACCCGGACCCGCCGCTTCCCGGCCGGGGAGTTCCAGGTGGCGACGGGCCTGATCGTCGGCTGGCGGGACGCGCGCACGGACAGCAAGCTGAGCCTCAACGAGGCGCTGAGAGAGCACGGAATCGCGACCTGACCGGCGGCGGCGGCCGGTCGTACTCGACCGACATGTCCTGGCCCGACCGCTCGCGGAGCAGCGCCGCCGAGACCAGGCTGACCGCCGCGCAGATCGCCATGTAGATCGCGATCGGCAGCGAGCTGTGGTAGACGCTCAGGAGCCAGGTCGCTACCAGCGGCGCGGGGCCGCCGGCGGTCACCGAGGCGAGCTGGTAGCCGATCGAGGAGCCGCTGTAGCGAAGCCGGCCCGTGAAGCTCTCGGCGATGAGGGTGGCCAGCGGGCCGCCCATGAGGCAGTAGATGGGCAGCGAGAGCGCGATGGCCACGAGCGCCAGCGCGTGGACCCTGCTGTCGAGCAGGCCCCAGTACGGGAACACCCAGACCAGCATCGCGGCCGCCCCGATCATGTACAGGCGCTTCCGTCCGACGACGTCGGACAGGTACCCGCACAGCGGCATGCAGAACAGGGCCAGCCCGGCGGCGATGAGCGTGTAGCGCAGCACCTCGCCGGCGGGGAGCCCGAGCGCCTGGACCGCGTAGGTCAGGACGAACGTCGTGAAGATGTAGCCGGGCGCCTGCTCGCCCGTCCTGATGAGACAGGTCAGGATGACCTCGCGCGGCTGCCTGGCGAGGACCTCGAGCACGGGGGCGCGCTCGATCCGGCGCTCCTCCAGCAGCCTGGCGAAGATCGGCGTCTCCAGGATGCCGAGCCGGATGTAGAGACCCACCACCACCAGCAGGGCGCTGAGCAGGAAGGGGATGCGCCAGCCCCAGTAGGGATCCACGCCGATGAAGAGCTGCAGCGCGCCGTAGCTGAGGGCGAGCCCGGCGGGAACGCCGAACTGCGGCCAGCTGCCCAGGAAGCCGCGCCGCCCGCGCGAGCCCCACTCCACGGCCAGCAGGACGGAGCCGCCCCACTCACCGCCCACGCCGACGCCCTGCAGCATGCGCAGGGCCGTCAGCAGGATGCCGCCCAGGACGCCGATCTGCGCGGACGTCGGCACCAGGCCGACGAGGAACGTGGTCGTGCCCATCAGCAGCAGCGTCGCGACCAGCGTCGCCTTGCGGCCGATGCGGTCGCCGTAGTGGCCGAAGATGGCCGCGCCGACGGGCCTGGCGGCGAAGCCGCCGAAGTAGGTGGCGAACGCGATCAGGGTGCTGGTCAGCGGGTTCTTGCTGGGGAAGTACAGCTTCCCGAGGACCAGGCTGGCCGCGAACCCGTACAGGAAGAAGTCGTACCACTCGATCGTGGTGCCCACGGTGGCCGCGACGACGGCGCGCAGCCGCTGCCGGCGGCTGATCTCCTCACCGGCGTGCACGGCGTCGAGCGCGTTCGTGGCAACCCTGCTGACCATTCCGCCAAGGAATCCACAGTGGGAGCACCTACCGGTACACCCGAACGGAGGTAAAGCGGAGGAAATCGTGAGATTCGTCCTGGAAGGGGTCGGACAGGTCGAGCCCCCACCGCCCAGGAGGCAATGGCAGTGGCGTGCGAGGGGTTGGACCGATGTCGCAGTTCGCCGCCGGCCATCGCGGCTCTCCTGCCCGCCGGCAGTGGGCAGCTCGGGCCCACCACCTCCGAATGGAGGTATTCGCGATGGAGTCCGGTGCTTAGACTTCGCCTATGCCCGCCCGCGGCTCGGAAAGCCGGCAGGACGCGTGGGACCGCCTCCTCCAGCTCGACGACGACGCCGCCCGACTGGCCATGCTGCTCGACCGCCAGGCCGCGCTGGACGGCGTGGTGGCGACCGTGCCGGCGGCCACTGGCGCCGACGTGGCGTTCGTCGGCGTCCCGGACGGCAAGGACCAGATCGTGCTCCTGCACCAGGCGCGCGCGATCACCCAGGCGCTCGACGGGCTGGTGGTCCCGGCCGGCTGGGGCCTCGCCGGCAGGGTCATGGACTCGCACCGGCCCCACTGGGTCCCGGACTACCTCACGGCGGAGACCATCACGCACATCGACCGCGTCGACAGCTCGGTCGCGGCCGAGGGCGTGCGGGCCATACTGGCCGTCCCGATCCTCCACCAGGACCGGCTCCTGGGCGTGCTCTACGCCGGCCAGCGCACGGTGACCTCCTTCGGCGGCCGGACGGTCGACGCGCTGCGGGCGGCGGCCGGCCGCGCGGCCACCGCGGTGACGATCGCCGAGCGGGCTCGCCATCACACCGAGGTCGCGGTCCAGGAGGAGCGCCGCCGGCTCGCGCTGGAGCTCCACGACTCGGTGGGCGCCATGCTGTTCGCCATCGGCGCCGGCGTTCGCGGGCTGGGTGGTGAGCCGGAGCTCGACCCGGAGGTCCGGTCGCGCCTGGCCGCGATCGAGCGGCAGGCCGGCGAGGCGTCCGCCACCCTGCGGCTGTCGCTGCAGGCCCTCAGCGCCCCTCCCCAGGAGCTGGCGCTCGGCGTGGCGCTGCGGTGCGACTGCCGGTGCTTCGAGGAGCGGACCGGCGTGCCCGCCCGGGTGGTCCTGCTCAGCGAGATGCCCGTCCTGCGGGGCAGCGCCACCAGGGCCCTGGCCGACTCGGTGCGCGAGGCGCTGCTCAACGTCGAGAAGCACGCCGGCGCCCGCTCGGTGGTCGTCACCGTCTCGTCGCACCGGGGCGGTGTCCTGGTCGTGGTGGCGGACGACGGCGTGGGCATGCCCGCGCAGGGCGTCGAGGGCCGCGGGCTCGGCCTGCCGGCGATCACGGAGCGGCTGGCCCGCCTGGGGGGCGGCGCCGCCATCGACCCCCACGAGGACGGTGGCGCCACGCTGCGCCTGTGGGTGCCGTGCTGAGCCGGCCGGCGGGCGTCCAGCGGCCCGTCCGCGTGCTCGTCGTCGACGACCACCCGGTCGTGCACGACGGCGTCGCGCTGCTGGTCGAACGCACGCGCTCCGTCACCATCGCGGGCTCCGCGCGCTCGGGCCGCGAGGCGATCGAGCTCGCGGAGCAGCTCGAGCCCGACGTCGTGCTGCTGGACCTCCGCCTGCCCGACATGCTCGGCTCCGAGGCGGTGCGGGCCATCCGCCGCCGGGCCCCGCACGCGGTGGTGCTGATCTTCACGGCCCATCCCGACCACGCGGCGCTGGATGCTGCGCGCGAGGCCGGAGCCGCCGGGATGGTGGTGAAGGACGTCACCCGCGCCGACCTCGCGGACGTGATCGGACGGGCGGCGCGGAACGAGCCGCTGCCGTGGGGCACGGGAGCCGACGCCGCCGACGTCGCCGGGGCCACCGCGGCCAAGCTGGCCCGCTTCGGCCTGACCCGCCGCGAGTACGACGTGCTGCGCCGGGTGGCGCTGGGCGAGACCAACGCCGAGATCGCCGAGGCCATCCACCTGTCGCGCAACACGGTGAAGACCTATCTCCAGAGCGCGCTGCAGAAGCTCGGCGCGCGCAACCGGGTGGAGGCCATCGCCAGGGCCAGCGAGGGCGGCCTGCTCTGAGGTCGGCCGCCGTCGCGGGGGGCGCGCCCCCGTCGTCGCGCCCCGTCGTCGCGCCCCATCGTCGAGCCCGGCGTGCCGGGTCCGCGCGGCGCAGATGTCTCCGTTCGGGTGTGGCGGGCCTCGCCGCGGCCCTGGACACTGCCGGTGGGATGAGTGCAAACCTGGCGGGCAACCTGCTCGAGACGACGCGACATCACGGGGACGCCGTCGCACTGAAGCTGGACGGGCAGCAGCTGACGTACACGGACCTCGACCGCGCCAGCGCGCGCCTGGCGGGCTGGCTGCGCGCCCACGGCGTTCGGCCCGGCGACCGGGTGGGGATCATGCTCCCCAACGTGCCGGACTTCGCCATCGTGTACTACGGCGTGCTGCGGGCGGGCGCCGCGGTCGTGCCCATGAACGTGCTCTTCAAGGAGCGCGAGGTGACCTTCCACCTCGGTGACGCCGGGGCCGGGCTGCTCTTCGCCTGGCACGGCTTCGCCGAGGCCGCGGAGGCCGGCGCCACCGCGGTCGGGGCGCGGTGCCTGGTCCTGGCCCCCGGCGAGCTGGACCGCCTGACGGCCGGCTCGGAGCCGCTCGAGGAGGTGGCGCACCGCCAGCCCGCGGACACGGCCGTGATCCTCTACACCTCGGGCACCACCGGCAGGCCGAAGGGCGCCGAGCTGACGCACGCGAACCTGACGCGCAACGTCCAGGTGGCGCGCCACCTGTTCGGCCTCGACGAGCGGTCCGTCGTCTTCGGCGCCCTGCCCCTCTTCCACTCCTTCGGCCAGACCTGCGGGCTCAACGCCAGCGTCGCCTCCGGCGCCACGCTGACGCTGCTGCCCCGCTTCGAGGCCGGCGTGGCGCTCGAGGTCATGGCGAGGGACGGCGTCACCGTGATGGAGGGCGTGCCCACCATGTACGCGGCGCTCCTCAACCACCCCGGGCGCGAGCGGTTCGACCTCTCCCGCCTGCGGCTGTGCGTGTCGGGCGGGGCCTCGCTGCCCGTCGAGGTGCTGCGCAGCTTCGAGGCCGCCTTCCACTGCGTCATCCTCGAGGGCTACGGGCTGTCCGAGACGTCGCCGCTGGCCTCCTTCAATCACCCCGACCGGGAGCGCAAGGCCGGGTCGATCGGCACGCCGGTGGAGGGCGTGGAGATGAAGGTGGTGGACGCCGACGGCGGGGAGCTGCCGGCTGACGAGGTCGGCGAGATCCTCATCCGCGGCCACAACGTCATGAAGGGCTACTGGTGCCGCCCGGAGGCCACGGCCGAGGCCATCTCCGGCGAGGGCTGGTTCCGCACCGGTGACCTGGCTCGCCGGGACCGGGACGGCTGCTTCTTCATCGTCGACCGCAAGAAGGACATGATCATCCGCGGGGGCTACAACGTCTATCCGCGCGAGGTCGAGGAGGTCCTCTACCAGCACCCGGCCGTGCGGGAGGCCGCCGTGCTGGGCATCCCCCACGAGGACCTGGGCGAGGAGGTCTGCGCGGCGGTGGTGGTGCGGCCCGGCAGCGAGGTCGGCGCCCACGAGCTGCGCGACTTCGTCAGGGCGCAGATCGCCGCCTACAAGTACCCGCGACACGTCTGGCTCGTCGACGAGCTGCCGAAGACGGCCACCGGGAAGATCTTGAAGCGCGCGATCGAGGTGCCGGGCGGGCTGCTGGTCGGTCAGCCGGGCGGAGGGAGCCGGTGATCGCCACGCCCGCCAGCGGCGCCTCGCTCGGGACCGACCACCTCCTGGTCCGGGACCGGCTCACCGCCGGGGGGTCGAGCGGCACGTCGTGCGCCACCACGCCGACATCGAGAGCCTGCACACGTACGAGGGCACGGAGAGGATGCAGAGCCCGATCGCCGGCCGTGCGATCACGGGGCTCAGCGCCCTCGCCTGACCCGGTCTCAGAGAGGTAGCAGCAAGTGGAGGAACGGGATCACACAGCCACCGGGCGCAGCTCGTCCAGCCGGCGGCGGCCGGCTGGGACCGGCCGGCCGCCGGACATCGGCGAGCGCGCCGCGGATGCCATCCTGGGCGCCAACCCCTTCGTGGGGATCGATGCCCAGGACCTGGCGGGAGCGGTGGCGGTGTGGCTCAGGCGGGTCGCCCAGGGCTCGGGGCTGCTCTCCGCCAGCGGCGGCGAGCTGGCGCGAGGGCTGGCAGGCATCCTCGCCGGCCGCTCGGACATCGGGCCCGCGGGCAGGGACGAGCGCTTCTCCGACCCCGCGTGGAGCGAGAACCCGGCCTACCGGCGCCTCATGCAGAGCTACCTGCTCGTCTCCTCGCAGCTCCGCACGCTCGTCGAGCGGTCGGACCTGGACCGTCCGACCGCGGAGCGAGCGCTGTTCGCCCTGTCGCTGCTGACGGAGGCGGCCGCTCCGACCAACACGCTGGCCGGCAACCCGGCCGCCATCAGGCGCACGATCCAGACTCGCGGCCAGAACCTGGCCAGGGGACTGCGGAACCTGGCGCTCGACCTCGTCAGCAACGGAGGCCTGCCGTCCCAGGTGGATCCGCGGCCCTTCCGCGTCGGCGACAACCTGGCCGCCACCCCGGGCGCGGTGGTCTACCGGGACGCCGTCATGGAGCTGATCCAGTACGCCCCCACGACCGAGACCGTCGGCGAGCGGCCCTTGCTCCTGGTCCCGCCCCAGATCAACAAGTACTACGTGCTGGACCTGGCCCCGGGCCGCAGCTTCATCGAGCACGCGGTGGCCCAGGGCGTGACCCTCTTCGCCATCAGCTGGCGGCAGCCCACCGCCCAGCACCGGGACTGGGGGCTCGACACCTACGTGGGCGCGGCCCGGCAGGCGGCCGAGGTGGCCTGCGAGATAACGGGCAGCGCCGACTGCAACGTGCTGGGGGTGTGCGCCGGCGGGATCACGGTGGCGCTGCTGCTCGGCCACCTGGCCGCCCGGGGAGACGGCAGGGTCCACTCGGCGACGCTCGGCGTCACCATGCTCGACACCAGCACCGACTCGGTCGTCGGCGGGCTGGCGTCCGACAGGGCGGTCGCCGCCGCCAGGTGGCGATCCGGGAACCGCGGGTACCTCGACGGCCGGGAGATGGCGCGGCTCTTCGCGTGGCTGCGGCCCAACGACCTGATCTGGAACTACTGGGTCAACAACTACCTGATGGGCAACGACCCGCCGGCCTTCGACGTCCTCTACTGGAACAGCGACACGACCAGGCTGCCGGCCGCGCTGCATGCGGAGTACCTGGACCTCTTCCAGCGCAACCCGCTGATCGGGTCCGGCGACATCACCGTGCTGGGAACGCCGATCGACCTTCGCCAGGTGCGGTGCGACTGCTACGTGCTGGCGGGCTCGAGCGACCACATCGTGCCCTGGGAGGCCTGCTACCGCATCCCCCGGGTCGTGGGGGGGAGGACCGAGTTCGTGCTCAGCTCCAGCGGCCACATCCAGAGCATCGTCAACCCACCGGGGCGGTCCGGGGCGAGCTACCGCACCAACCCGCGCCGCCCGCGGGATCCGCGGGCGTGGCTGGCCAGGGCCGAGCGGCACGGCGGCAGCTGGTGGGGGCACTGGGCCGAATGGGTGGGCGCGCGCTCGGGCGAGCGCCGGCCAGCGCCCCCGGCACTGGGAAACGGCACCCACCCGGCTCGCGACGGGGCGCCCGGGCGCTACGTGCGGGAACGGTGACCACCGTCTGCGTGCCCGGCTTCGTCGACGTGGGCGACCTCCGGATCCGGGTCAGAGCGCCGGCCCGCGGGGGGCGGCCCCTGGTCCTGGTGCCCGGCATCGGGACCAGCCTGGAGATCTGGCCGCCGCTGCTGGACGCGCTGGGCGGCCTGCCCACGCTGGCCTTCGATCCGCCGGGAGCGGGCATGTCCACCGTGCCGGGGCTGCCGATCCGCCTCCCCCGGCTGGCGCGGGTCGTGACGGACCTCCTCGACGCGCTCGGCCACGAGGAGGTGGACCTGCTGGGCGTCTCGTGGGGTGGCGCGCTGGCCCAGCAGATCGCCCACCAGGCCCCGGGACGCGTCCGGAGGCTGGTCCTGGCGGCGACCTCGTGCGGGCTGGGCTCGGTCCCCGGCCATCCCGTGGCCCTGGCGGCCATGGCCAACCCGCTTCGCTTCCACTCGCGCTGGTTCTACGAGCTGGTCGCACCCCACGTCTACGGGGGCGCGTCGCGGCGAAGCCAGCTCCAGCGGAGCGACGACGCCGGG
>WNGQ01007657.1_pt1 | contig 10359 bp, 9 predicted proteins | sample 5407661 | NCBI WGS metagenome assembly WNGQ01 (sample SAMN13153382, study PRJNA577476) | soil metagenome | isolation source: 60 cm soil or saprolite under Garry oak tree replicate 2 | place: USA:California | collected 2016-06-15 | reverse complement strand
CAGCATGACGCCAACGATGTTGTCGACACCATTGCTGACGCAATGAATATTGCCGCTGATCTTCACGAAGTGGAAACCTATTCCGCTGAGAAAATTGAAGGATGCGAGCGAGCAGCAGAGAAGGCTCTTGAGGCAATCAGGCCCGAGATTAGAGTGGAGCAGACTAGGATCTCTGGAAGAGTCATGGTAACGTCTCTTAAGGGCGATCCTCACAACTTCGACAGAACAATTCTTCTCGCCATGCTGGAGATTGGAGGATTCACTCCACTTGACGGAGGAGGTGGTCTAACACCAGCTGAGGCTGTCGCCAAAGCATCCGTTCTACGACCGGACATTCTAGCAGTGCCACTTGTCACCGCTATTGCTGCCAAGAATCTAGTTGAAACCGCTTCCATGATTAAGCCGAGGATGTCGAAGTTGAGGGTTGTCGTCTATGGAAGAGGGGCGAAAGAACTTGCCGGTCATACTGGTCTTGAAGCTGTTGAGGAAGATTCGTTGGCTGCGCTAAGCCGGATTACTGAGCTCTTGTTGACAAAGACGGAACCGGAACGACGATAGGGGCTGCCTCTAAATTTTCCCATCTAAAAGAGTCAGCCAATGTGACTCAAACTAGCGTTTTCTTCGGCGGAGCGTAAGCATCAGATTACGCGTTCCCTGGACCCGCCAAATCTGGAGACCGACGACTACAATCGCCCCTAGGGTTGCGATAAGCTGAGACAGAATGAACCGGGTCGAAAAATCTAGCTGTCCAATGTCCAGACTCCAATTGTAAATCGTTGTTCCCAGTCCTTGGAGGACCGAAGTGGAGGTTGCATAGCCAAGAAACGACCCAGATTGGAGCACATATGGAATGAACAACAAGAAGGTGAAAGGTGTCAAAACTAGCGCGGCCATTCGAACCATCCTAAGTGGATATAGAATCCGTCGGACCACTCTGCTCGGCCCTGTCTTTACGTAGGCTACGCTTTCGAAAACGCTCAGCCAGAGGCTGACGAGTACCACCACGACTCCCAAGGATAGAACCAACGCCATGGAGACAGGCACCGACCATGGGCCGACCGGAACCCCTACCTGAAGGTTCACGAACCCCAGGCCATCTAGATATTCTAGAAAGAATAGCTCTATCCCGATTGAAAGAACTGCGAAGATGACCGCGGGAACCCAGCCTCTTAGCACTTCCCACCTGTGGAAGAGTCTCCTGTAATTCTCCGTCAAACTGATTCTCGTCCTGTCCCGCGTTGAAGGGCCCCTTTTTGCCTGTAGGTTAAAAGGCCAACGCCAGTTGATTTTGTAACTTTCTCAAATCTCTCCGAGTTACGCGGAGTTAGTCTAGCCGCTAATCATAGCGGGCTTCAGTCAAAACGGAGGTCAGGCCGCCCATCATCAACGGAGAACACATTCGGCCTCTCCGAGCGGTGGTTTAACTGAAACTGAACAAGGGACTGATGGTTCTAGTTGCATTAGCCCTAGCGACACTTCTACCGATGCCTACGAGCGCTGGCTTGAGTCCTCAAGCAAGTGTAACCCTTAGTCCGGGCAATATTCTGATCGTTAGATCAGACCAGAATTCTCTTCAGAACGTGGTAGTAGAGGGCAATATCAGCGCAGCCTCATACTCGAAAGGACCCTACCCCTCCGCAAACTTCACCCTGGCCTCCGACACGTCGCAGCAATATGCGCGCTCGCACAGTCTGCAGTACATCCTAAACATGACATTCAGCAACGGCCTCTCAAGCTACAGCGTTTTCGTAGAAACCAAGGATCCTGCGGATGCATCCAATGCCCAAGTGACTTCGTACTATGTGTCCAGCGGGGAACTAGATTTGACGATTACGGCCGTTTTCCAGCCGGGCCCCCCGACCGGCCCGAATGCGCCTGTAGGGCTGGGCTCGTTCTATGACTGGCTGACGCAGTTCGGGGGAGCGTTTCCGCTCTGGGTGAAGATCCTATACTCCATCCTAGGAATCCAGTTTGCATTCGTCGGATACCGTTGGATTAAGTTCGAAGACGAACGACGAAGGCTTGAAGGCCACATGCCCCCACTTGACCGGGGCAACAAGCTCTACATCTGGACCGATATCGCCTTCCGCGGTCTTCTAACGGGTTTCTCGATAACACTAGTGGTGATGATTGGCGAGGTCCTTGTTACCCTCATAGCTCAGAACCTCCTGCTAGTCAATGTTTCATTCCTCTCACTGTTCGACTTCTTCTCCCTCTTTTTCGTCGTGGTCCTCGCGGCTCTATTGTACCTGGCTAAGGAGGGCCTCGACCGATTCCTAGACCTGAAACCAATGATGGAGGACTAGATGCAAAATGACACAGCGAAGAATGGCTTCTAACGACGATCAGCTTTCGGAGTTTCTGTTCGGGACGACCCGACCATGGTGGGACAGACACCCCTGGACACGGCGAGCATTCATAATACCCCTTAGAATCGTAGACAGGTCCTATTCTCGATGGAGCAAAGCACGGGTATCTCCGCGAAGATTCCGGAAGATCCAGGAAAGACTAGACCGAGATTATCCGCCGGAGAAATTCTCTCCCTCGAACCTTATCGGACGCGACAAAGAGTTCAATCTGCTCCTTGACTCGTTCAGGTTGCACGTCCTACGGCATCCAATGCTCGCAAAATACTTCGGTAGAGAAGAGCTGCCCAAGGCAATCTGCCTCGCCGGAGACAGCGGAACTGGCAAGACATTCCTCACGATGGTGGCACTGCGAGAGATGCTTCTTGAAGGATTCCGCAGCGGAGTACTAGTCACTCCAGTGGTCTTGAAGGGATCTGATGTGTACTCCGAATTCTACGGAAAGAGCACTCGTCAGCTTGGCCGGTTTCTCGACTACGCAAGCTCTGTGCCCTCAGTCGTGTACATTGACGAGTTCCAGAGCTTCGGACGCAAGGTCAAGGGCGAGACGGGGGCGGAGATCGAGGACACGAGACTACAGGACGAGCTCAATCGGTGGATTGACAAGATGGTTAGCGGCAAGTCGCGAACCCTCGTCATTGTCGCTACGAACGCGTACGAGAAGATACGTGAGGACATTCGCCGACGACTAACAAAGGTCAGTCTCAATGATGGCATAACGCGAGACATGTTGCTCGCGGTCGTGGAGGACTTTCTCAAGAGAGAATCCTGGAGTAACATCAAGGGCGAAGATCTACTAGACATCATGGAACGCGAGGCAACGATTCGAAGAAGAAGCGCACTCACGCCGAGTGACATTCATGAGATGTTCAGAGAGGTAAGAAAGTCGAAGGAGGCGCCATTTAGAGAAAAGTTCCGAGATCCAACGTTCACCATGAAGCCTGCGGACAGGCCGAAGATCTCGGTGGCGATAGAAGACTTTGTTTCTGCGGCTCGAAACATGAAGCTTTACTCGGAACAGGAGAAATCGCAGGAGGTCACCGATGCGGTCTACGTGATGAAGCCGAAGCAGACGCGGGACGACATTGGCGGTCTCCACGATGTGAAACATCGAATCCTGAACCATGTCGCTCTAGCATTCAACCCCGCTATGGCCGAGCTAGGTCACCAGTCCAACCCACGCTTCCTCCTCCTGGGACCACCAGGGACGGGAAAGACATTGCTCGCGATGGTATCAGCAGCTGAGAACAATGTCGGCTTCATCAAGGTTAGGGGAGGCGAGCTGATGAGCGGGGCGAATTACATGGGAGACCCAGAGAAACGGGTCAAAGACCTCTTCTCCCTAGTACGTCAGAAGAGCCCTTGCATACTACTACTGGACGAGGCTGACGCGATCTTCTGGGGCGGGGACCCGAACAGCAACAAGATACTAGCCCAAGTGAAGGCTGAACTCAGCGAGATCAGACCTGAGGATCGCATTGTGATAATCGCGACATCAAACAAGGACCAGCTGATAGACCAGGCCACTCGAGACAGGTTCGAGCCTAACATCTACTATATCCACGCGCCACAGAATGATACTGAATGGAACGAGGTTGTAGGAATTCATCTCAAGACGCTACGTAAGTACCTCAGCCCAGAGGTCGAAGCACCTAAGATCACTAAGATGTTCAGGCGTGAGCGAGTGTTGAGCCCGAGGGGGGCGGCCGAGACTATTGCGGAGGCGCATAGACTCTGGGCCTCAGAGGTGACTGCGGCTCGAGAGATGACTCGGGTTCAAAAGGACCCGAGCCTCGAAACTCAAGCCTTGACGAAGTTCAGTGATGATGTAGAACGGCTCGACAAGATTCTAGCCACGCATAGGGGTGAGGGAACCAACATTACGCGTGAACAGGTAACGTCGGACAATTACAAGATTCGCATGGTCCATTTTGAGCGTGCGATAAAGAGCCTAGAGTCCTTGGAGGATAAGGAGCACCGGGAAATAGCTGAAGCCTTAATCCTTCCCAACGCAATTCCAGGAGTGACATATGGTCTCTACACTAGTGATCGAGGAACCGGCGGTATCCTAACCATACAGTGCACTGTTCGCCCGTCCATACCAGGGGAGAAACAGGTCTCGGTGACTGGACAGGCAAGCTCGATGATGATGGGCCAGACGTTCGTCCCTGACGACAGCGTGGTCCAGAGCGCGGAAAACGCGTTGGAAGCCGCCAAGTCATGGCTATGGTCAAAGGTCAGAGTGAATCTAGCCAAGTACCATGTCCACTTCCAGATCAGGAGCGTTCTCGAGGGAGCGCCGGGTATGGGAGTATCCGGACCTAGCGCGGGTTATGCGATGTTGAACGCGCTAATCTCGGAGCTGTCGAACGTTCCCATTTCCCAGTCCAAGGTCATGACGGGGACGATTGGACTCAAGATGGACGTCGGGCCAGTTGGTGGCCTCGGAGGGCGCGGGAGAGAAGCAGGCAAACTTGTCGGGATCTTGAAGGCTGAGAAGATCAAGATCACCGATTTACTACTTCCCGCGGTCAATCACAAGAGCGCGCCTGACGAGATGAAGATGATCGAGGACGAGGGACTGAACGTACACCCGATTAACAATGCACAGGATGGCTGGCCCATTCTCTTCTCTATGACGTCTGAAGAGCTTGCAAGAAGAATACGGTCAGCACTTGTCGAGCGCGAGTCCCCAGTTGATGTCGAGGCTACTTCCGCACGACTCCGAGGAAGTTCCTAAACACCTGCACCCCCTTGGTCGTATGTGAAACCTCAGGGTGAAACTGTACACCGAAGACATCTCTAGACTCGAGACGCATTGCCTGGACCGCGCACGACGGAGAGCTCGCTAAGACTCGGAACCCATTGGGTGCTTTGACAATCTCGTCATTGTGAGACTCCCAGGCGGTAAAAGAGGGCTTCAACCCCGACAGAATCGTGTCCTCGTCGGAGACCGTGATTTCGAAGGGACCGAACTCTGGACTCTTCGCCGTCGCAGTCTCGCCCCCGTAGGCTGAGGCGAGCAACTGATGGGTAACGCAGATGCAGAGCAGTGGAATCTTCAACTCACTGATCAGTTGGGCTGCGTTGGAGAGTTCTCCCGTCAGGTCGGTCATGCTGCGCACTCTCTGTGGGCCCCCTCCCATCACGAGCCCATCAGCACCCATCTTCTCGAGCTCGCTGGTAGTGGTGCTGGCTGGTAAGAGACGTGATTCTACTCCTAGGTCTTGCAGCGCCCTAGTTATCAGATGGTTATACTGACCCTTTACAAAGACGACAGGGACAGTCGTCATTGGTTATTCGAACTCAATGGTCCCGGGCGGTTTAGGTGTGATGTCATAGTATACCTGCCCCGCTTCATCGATTTCCAGAACAGCGTCAGCGATGTCCTTGAGAACCTTCCAAGAGACTGACGCAGCGGCAGCGGTCATGAAGTCTCTTGTAGAAACAGCTCGGGTGATGATCGAGAATGGTCCTCCGCCTCGTTTCTCCTTGACGAGAACTGCCACTCGCGTAATATCCGGGAACTTGCTTACGAGGCTGGATTGTACTTGTTGAAGCTTCTCGGGAAGCCAGCCATACGCCTCTCGACTCTCATCAGACAGTTTAACCCCGGCGAGCCGTCCGTAGCATCGCTCGTCTCCCTTCACGCCTGTAACGGGCTGGTCGAATATTGCGACCTGGGCCTCATCAGCTGGGAGTCCTAGTGCCGAGGCTGCCGTCTCCCGCAGCTGTTTGTTGGGAAGTGAAGAGTCGAAGCTTGTTTCTATTACTGCGGCGAAGTACTGCTCATAGTTGTACGGCGCTAGCTTCTCCTCCACAGTCTTTGTCGCGCTCTTCAGAAGTTGAACCTTAGTCTTCGTGACTTCGCCAATGCACCGGACGAGCAGTCCGGGTCCCGGAAAGGGCTGTCGTCCGGACACATCGTTCGGTAGGCCAAGATAGGTGCCCAGCCTTCTGACCTGGTCTTTGTATAATTCTGCGATGGGCTCTATGACTCTAAATCCATAGGTGGTCTGCGGATCGATTCCGACCTGTTCAAGCACATTGTGCTGAGTCTTGATTCCACCCTGAGTCTCAATCCAGTCGGGTGCAATCGTGCCCTGGACCAGGAATTCGCACCCGGACTCCTGTGCTGTTTCACGGAGAACCTGGTAGAAGGTCTCACGGAACTTTTTCCTCTTAGCCTCGGCTTCACCCTCACCTTTTGTCGCGTCAAGGAACCTTCTCCCTGCACGAACTAGCTTGACTTTGAGATCAATAGGTGGAGCGGAGAGCCTAGCTCTTACCATCTCGGGCTCGTCGAGTCTCATCAAGCCCGTATCGATGAGAACGGGGACGAGATTCTCGCCTATCGCTTGTCTCGCGACTAGAGTCGCAACGGTGCTGTCGACTCCTCCCGATATAGCTGCAAGGGCCCTTTTGCCAGATACTGTGTCCCTGAGCCGGGCGGTCTGCGTTGAGAAGAAGCTGGCAGGGTGAAAACCCTGAACCTGAGCCGACACCATCCGCCACTTACAATTGACCCCGAACTGGACAATTTATTTCTTTTCCACTTCTGGGAAGTGGGCTCTTCACAGATTTGAGTAGCATGATGTAGAGGGCTAGACCTATTATCAGTCCCATTACCCTATGAAACCGCATGAAGCGTAGATTAATGGAGATCTTGGCCTGCCCTTTGGACAAGCACTATCCCCTTGACTTGCATGTTTTCGAAGAAAAGGAGGAAATTGTCGAAGGTATGCTTGTTTGCCCGGAGTGTGGGCGCTGGTACCCTATCATGGACGAGATCCCTGAACTTCTCCCGGACGACCTTAGAGAAGCTAGAAGTGAACTACTGTGGCTAGAGAGATGGAAAGATGTGGCGCCCCCAAGGATCCTAGTAGAGGGAAAGCCTTTCACGCTGAGCAGAAAATAGTCCCTATCGACACCAGATATTTGGCAACGAGTCGCATCCAAGTCTTCGACAAACGCGTTCGGCATAGCAAGAGCGCAAGCCACTAAACATTAGGTGGTCAAAGTGTTAAATTGATAGAGTGATAACCGAGCAGTCGATGAAACAGCGAGGACAGACGCTCCCTCCCAAGTTGAAGAGAGTGTCTGCCGAAATCACGGATGCAATCAACGAGGCGAAGAAAATCGGAGAGATCAGCGTGCAAGAGGAAGTACTTTTGGAGCTGGATAAGGTTAACGCTGCCCTAGAACTGGCGAGAAAAGAAATTTCAAGAATCATGAGAATCCAATAGTTATAGGCCTTTGTTTGAGGTTCAATATTCATCTCGAGAAATGCCTGGGTACCGGCAGCCCGAACATTCCCTAGTTCGCAGGGTCCTTTGCATTATCAAGTGGCCTTCCATCTTTATCGAGCGGGCTGACTGGGACGGCGCCTTGCTGCATGATCAGGCCAACCTCACTAGGCGGAAGAGTCAGTGAGGACTTCTCAGGGACCATCCCCTGAGGTCTAAACATCAAGATCAATATTAGTACCGATGCGAAAAGCAAATACTCGAGGTAATTCACGTCGACCGGAAAAATTGAGGCAAACTGGAATTTAACCAGGTTCAGACCTTTTAGTGCGAATGCGAACGAGAACGATCCCATTGCCACTCCGAGGTTATTGGCTGCTCCTCCAATGATAACCATAACCCATGGCCAGAACGTATAGGCAATTCTGTCCCACGTTCCAGCGCCTACGGAAGCATAATAGAAGGTAATCATCGCTCCTGCAATACCGCTGATCGCTGAAGCCAAGACGATGACTTTCCTCCTAATCGCAACGTCGTCCTTTCCCAGCGACCTTGCCGCAATCTCATTGTCCCTTACTGCCCTCAAAGTTCTTCCCAGTGGAGAACGGGCAATTTTCTCCGACAATAAATATACGACGCAGGCCAGAGAAGAAATTATTCCCAGAGCAGCAAGGTCTCTCCAGCCAGCACCACTTGGAGCCCACCAGAACAAATCAGGAACACCTATAGGTTGACTGCCTCCAATGAAAGGATCGTAACTTCCCAGAAAGATTTGGAAAAGCTGAGCAGCTCCCAAAAGCAGCATCCCTAGGTAATCTTCTCGTAACCTTATCGCAGGGTACGAAGCAATGAGACCGAGGCCCGCCCCGACGGCTGCTGCCAGGATGACTCCAATAGAGAACAATTGAAACGTTAGAGCCGGATTGTTTGCAATCCCCACGTTGGCCTGAGATATTATCGACGCCACATTTCCCACATAATTCCCGCGCGTATCGATCCCTAGCATTAACGCTGCTAATCTACCCGAAACCGAACCAGCAATGGCTGCCCCCCCCGCGACAAACATCACTTTCCCGAAATTTGGGACACCGGCATAACCCGCCTCTAGATTTAAGGTTAGACTTACGACCAGGAGCGGCCCCCACAGAATTCCAAGGTCTAACACAAATCTGACGATGCTTATTCCAAAGAGTGTTACATCGGGAATGTCCAAAGCTATCGCATCCTCAACGAACGAACGATTGACTCCAGCAAATCAAGCGCGGACGAAACCCTTCGCCTGACGACCATAATCCAATCGATAGAGACAAGCCCTTCAGGCAGTATTAGCAAAGTGATAATCATAATGACTAGAGGAATGCCTTTTTGATAGAGAGAGAACCATGGGGCAATATTCTGTACAAGCGCTGTAGTCACAAGAACTTCGCTAGCCCCGACTATTAGCCCGCCAAGCATAGCTCCATAAATGCTGGCTAGACCACCCAGAACACTAGCAGCAAATATCTCAACGATCAATCCCGAGCCTGCATCAATACCACCTTGTAGCCAAAGGATGTAGTACGAGCCTGACAAAGCAGCGAATCCCCCGGCGAGAAACCAAGCAAATGTGTACACTCTTTCCACATTAATCCCGAGGACTCGCGCCAGGTTCGGATTCTCAACAGAGGCTCGCATCGAAACACCGAACCGGGTACGAGTGAGGAGCAGAAATAACACCGCAGAGACAATAGCGAGAGAGATAGGACCAACGTAAAACAACCCCGGAAGCCCCCAGAGATCAAAGTCAGGAAACTGGTAGATCACTTTCGCCGTTACTAGACGATAACGAGCAGCAAAATAGTCTGTGTACATCCCAAAAATGCCGAGAAAACCAATATCTACAGCCAAGGTCGCAATCATGAGCGAGACCAAGGACGACCCCCTCTTCGCAAGCGTTCTAAGAACTATCAGATACATCGCAACTGAACAACATCCGCCGAACAAAAAGGCCGCTGGTGCAGAAACGTACGCACTCACTTTGTATAGGATGTTGAAAGTATATGACACGTACATACCCACGGTCACGAAAGAGCCGTAGGCGAAGTTCGGGACTTTCGTTGTGAGATAGGTAAGGGTGAGGCCTAGTGACATCAGCCCAAAGAGCGATGCATAAACAATCGCGCCTATCACATAGGCCTCTACCATATGGTTGAAACTCGCGCCGAATGTGTCCCAAGCCCAAATATAGCTTATATCCATTGCAAACAAACGAGTTCCTATGCAAACATCCCCTCAGTCCAGTCCAGCCCCATCAAAGAAGACCGTGTCACTAGCGATTGCAATCATACTTTTGATAGTAGGAATCGCTGCCGGAACCGCTGTTGGCTATTTCGGTCGAGGAGCCTTAGCGACAACGCTCTGCAGTTCTGGCAACACAATCACGATCGGAGAACTGCTCGACCTCTCGAAGGACCTTTCAAGCCAAGGCAAAAGAGCAGAAATATCCTCGGGGTATGCAATTAAGGACATCAACGCACAGCTCGCATCAGCTGGATGCAATCTGAAATTTGCGACACAAGTAGACGACTATCAACTTGACAATACCCTAGCGTCAAGCGACTTAGCATCTCTAGCCGCAGCGGGCGTGCAGGTCGTTGTTGGACCCCTAAACAGCGGTGCAGCCTCTACGATTCTAACCTATGCTAACCAAAACCACATCGTTCTGATTAGCCCGTCCTCGACGTCAGTGGCACTGGCAATTCCCGGCG
>WNGQ01026093.1_pt1 | contig 10361 bp, 9 predicted proteins | sample 5407661 | NCBI WGS metagenome assembly WNGQ01 (sample SAMN13153382, study PRJNA577476) | soil metagenome | isolation source: 60 cm soil or saprolite under Garry oak tree replicate 2 | place: USA:California | collected 2016-06-15 | reverse complement strand
GCGCTCCGGTCGTCTCGGCCACCGCGTACTCACAGCGGGGCGAGATCGCCACCGCGATCCCGTTCAACGCGACGGGCGGGATGGCGGCTTTCGGGGCCTGGCTCAGGCCGGGCCAGCACGGACTGGCCCGCGCCTCGGGCCGGGTCGGTTCGGGGTCTTACCTCGGCAGCGCCTGGTCGGCCGCGGCGTACCTGGGACCGTGGGGTGCCTGCCTGACGGGACAGGCGGGCGGGACGGGCGCGAGCAGCTGCATGAACGCCACCTCGGCGGCCGGGCGCGGCACGGGCGTGAGGTTCTGGACCGACGGAGTCCCCGCGGTAGCGGTCGGCAGCGCGGACCAGTCGGTGGCCCGCATCGTGGTGACTAGCCCGGACGGGAAGACCACGCAGATGCGTCTGGTCACGGTGGGCGGCGCCAGGTTCTTCGCGTTCCCGTTCGGCAAGGGGCCGAAGCCGTGGAAGTGGACCGCGTACGACCGCTCCGGGCACGCGATCGTCTCGAACAAGGTGACCCCGCGGGCGTAGCCGCCGCGGGCATGGGAACGGGTGCCGGGTCCCGCCGTCCGGGACCGGGCACCCGCGCCGGTTTTCAGGGATTAGCCGCTGGTGACGGTGTTGCCCGTGGTGGTGGTACTGCTGTTGGTCTGGCTCGGCGTCTGGTCGCAGTGCCGGGTCACGGTGGACGTGACAGAACCGGTGCTGAGCAGGCCCAGCGCGCCCGACACGCCATCGACCGGCACCTGGACGACACCGAGGCCGGCGTTGACCGGGATGTCGTTGTTGCAGACCTGGACCGGGAGCTGGTTATTGCTCGCGTTCACCAGGCTGTCGTTGTTGAAGCCGCTGGTGTCGTTCGGGCCGTGGCTGACAGGCGCCATGGCGCCGGCGGCGGTGCTGGTCGAGTTACCGGTGGTCGTCGTCGACGTGATCGACTGCGCCGGCGTCTGGCTGCAGTCCCGGCTGACCGACGAGGATTCGTTGCCGGTGTTCACCAGCCCGAGCAGAGCGGAGATGTCGGACAGCGGCACCTGGCCGGCGAGCACGCCCGCGTTGACCGGGATGTCGTTGTTGCAGCCCTGGAGCGGCACCTGGTTGCCGCTGACGTTCAGCAGGCTGTCGTTGTTGAAGCCGCTCGGACCGGAGGCAGCGTGGGCCACCGGCGCGGACACGCCGACGAGAGCAGCCGTAGCGACGGCGAGGGCGAAGGCGCGGTTTTTTCCGGACATACTTAACGTTCCCCCATTTGATATGATTGATTCTTCACGCGCAGCCGCGTGATGCTCCGTGTACCAGCGAAACCATACATGAGTGCCCGCGGATAACGCGCCAAGTTGGCCGGCTCACCGTAGTTTTTTCAAGTGAAATCCGATAGCAATCAGATGTTTTCGCGCCGATTTACGGCTAACAGTTTCCGGCTATAGCAAATGCGCAGTATTCGCAGGACCGGTACAAATGAGAAATCCCCTGGTCGGCCGTTGGTAGCGGTGGCGCAAAGCCGGACGGAAAAGGGCGATATACCAGTCCGGCGGTCAGCAGAAGTCGCGGCAGATAGGAGTAAGCAGAGAGTGACGTAAAGCACCCTAGGGAGCTATAGCGATTCGGTCCGGGTGCGCTATTTTTTAATCATGAAGGCACTTGTGCTGGCAGGGGGATCGGGCAGTCGACTTCGCCCGATTACACATACATTCGCCAAGCAACTGGTCCCCGTGGCCAATAAGCCCGTTCTGTTCTATGGCCTTGAGGCCATACGAGACGCCGGCATTACAGACGTCGGGATCGTGGTGGGCGAGACCGCGGCGACCATCCAGAGGGCCGTCGGCGATGGTCAGGCGTTCGGGCTAAATGTTACCTATATCCGGCAGGAAGCCGCGCTCGGCCTGGCTCATGCGGTCCTTATTGCGCGCGATTTCCTGAATGGCGACGATTTTGTCATGTACCTGGGTGACAATTTCATCGTCGGCGGCATCACCGCCCTGGTCGATGACTTCAGATCGGGCCGGCCCGACGCGCACATCATGCTGACCACGGTGCCAGATCCGCGCCAGTTCGGCGTCGCCGAACTCGACGAGGCCGGCGAGGTGGTCAGCCTGGTGGAGAAGCCCCAGCGCCCGAGGAGCGATCTCGCGCTGGTCGGGGTCTACATCTTCACCCCCGCCGTGCACGAGGCCGTGCGCCAGCTCGGCCCGTCGGGCCGCGGGGAACTCGAGATCACCGAGGCCCTGCAATGGCTGATCGACACCGGCCACAAGGTACGGTCCACGATCATCTCGGGGTACTGGAAGGACACCGGTAACGTCGCCGACATGCTCGAGGTCAACCGCATGATGCTGGAGAGCACCGAGGCGCTCCAGCTCGGCACGGTAGACGACACGACCGAGCTCATCGGCCGCGTGGTGGTCGAGCACGGCGCCCGGATCAGCCGCTCACGCATCGTGGGCCCCGCCGTCATTGGTGCGGGAACGCGGGTGGACGGTTCCTATGTCGGCCCGTTCACGTCCATCGCCGAGGACTGCACCATCGTCGACAGCGAGATCGAGTACTCCATTGTGCTGCGCGGGGCCTCCGTCAGCGGGGTCAGGCGGATCGAGGCCTCGCTCATCGGCCACGACGTCGAGGTGACGCCGGCGCCGAACGCGCCCCGGGCGCACCGCCTGGTACTCGGCGATCACAGCAAGGTGCAGATAAGCTCATGAGAATCCTGGTAGCCGGGGGAGCCGGGTTCATCGGCTCGCATTACGTCCGTACCCTGATCTCCGGAGGGTATCCCGGGTTCACCGACGCCCGGGTGACCGTGCTCGACAGGCTTACCTACGCCGGCAACCTGGCCAACCTGCGGGTAGTTGCGAGCCACCCTCGGTTCACGTTTATCCGCGGAGACATCTGTGACGCGGAACTGGTCGGGGCGGTGGCCCGGGATCACGACATCGTGGTCAACTTCGCCGCCGAGACCCACGTCGACCGGTCCATCGCCGGCGCGTCGGATTTCGTCGCGGCCAATGTCGCCGGCGTCCAGGTCCTGCTGCAGGCGTGCCTGGACGCAGTGGTCCGGCGGGTCGTCCAGGTCTCCACCGACGAGGTATACGGCAGCGTGGCCCGCGGCTCGTGGTCGGAGGACGCGCCGCTGGCACCCAATTCACCCTACGCCGCGGCCAAGGCGGGCGGGGACCTCATGGCCCGCTCCTACTTCAGGACGCACGGGCTCGATGTCGTCGTCACGCGGTCCGTCAACAACTACGGTCCCTATCAGTTTCCCGAGAAGGTCATCCCGCTCTTTGCCACGAACCTCCTCGACGGGCTGGCGATCCCGTTGTACGGCGACGGCGGGAACGTCCGCGGCTGGATACACGTGGACGACCACTGCCGCGGCATCCAGCTTGCCCTCGAGCGAGGTCAGCGCGGGGGGATCTACCACATCGGCGGTGACGTGGAGCTGACCAACATCCAACTCACGCAGGCCCTGCTGGACTGCTGCGGCGCGAGCTGGGACGTGGTCACGCGGGTCGAGGACCGCAAGGGCCACGACCGCCGCTACAGCCTCGACGACTCGGCGCTGCGCGCCCTCGGCTACGCTCCCCGCACGCCGTTTCCTGAAGGCCTGCGCGCGACCGTGCGGTGGTACCGGGATAACCGCTCATGGTGGGAACCGCTCAAGCTGCCGTCCCGCGAGCCCGGTCTGCGCGCCTGCGCCAGCCACGGGCGCGCGCGTCCTGGCCCGGCGGGCCGGAGGGCGCATGAGACTCAAGCGGTGCCACCTCACCTGTCATAGTCACGTGACTGCTGGCTCCGGCCGGGCTCCCGTGCCCCACCGCCCGGCACCGTTCCAGGCCAGGCCGACCGCTATCGCCGCTAGGAGGGCTAGCCCGCCGAACACGCGTGCATGCGAGCCGACCTGGACAATGGGCCCGCTATCCCCGAGGATCCGGGCCGAGATGCGCTCGCGCGGCGGGACTCCCATCTGCTGTTGCCGTGCCGCGAGGAGATGGACAAACACGCGCGCCGCGACCTCGAACGTGCGGTGGGCATCCGCCGCGACTGGCGAAGCCGCCGTCAGCATGGCCAGCGGGACGCCGTAATCGGGATAATCCTCGTTATACAAATTGACGAGCGCGAGGCTCACACTGGAGCCGCGGCCGGCGGCGCCGATCTGGCGCTGTGCCGACGGGCTCATCAGGAGCTGCACCATTACCTCGCCGCTGGCGATAAGAGACGGCGCGAACATGTAGTAGGAATTCGGGGCATTCTGGGTTTTCGGCAGGGACAACTCTACTGTTGCGCTCTCGAGGTACCTGGGCTGGCTAATCTCGATGTCGTACGCCGCCCCGGCCGCTAGGAGGAGCGTCGCTATCACCAGGATCAGGCGAATCCTTTTTCTTGCCTTCCCGAGAGGACTCATCGCGCCACCGCCATCGCAAGCTCCCCGCTTTCCGCTCCCCCGCGCGAAGACCACGGGCATGCCTGAACGCTACCGCCCAGGCCCGAGATAACTATAGTGAACCAAGGCGGGGGAACGGGCAGTTCGTAATCCGTAAACTAAGAATAGAGGGAAGGCGGCACCCCGCATCCAGGCAATCCCTTATGGCCTGTTTTGCTGAGAAATTGCGCGTGCCGCCGACGCGAAAAGCCGTATATTCGAGTATTTAGGCGGGTTGGATGGAACTCAGGCAAGCAGTCCGTATCTGGCGGGCGCGATGGATCTTTACCTCAGTATTGGTCATTCTGGCAGGGGTCGGCGCCGCCGGGGCCGCGGCAAAGATGCCGCGTTACTACCAGTCGGCTTCCTCCGTGGTCCTGCTGGCATCACACGCGGCCTCCATGCAGAACGGCGGCAACCCGTTCCTGAGCTTCGGCCCCTCGCTGACGCTGACAGCCGACGCCGTCAGCAGGGAACTGACCGCACCGGCAACCGTCAGTCAGTTGGCTGCACGGGGATTCACCGCCTCGTACACCGTCGCGGTCCCGCCCGTTACCACCTTCACGACCGGATCGGTCCTGCTGGTCACGGTCGCGGGCACGGACGCAGCCGGGGTACAGAGCACGCTCCAGGCGGTGACCAAGCAGATCAGCACTCAGCTCGCCCAGCTGCAGCGGGGCGTCCCGGCCCCCAGCCGGGTCCGCGCCGATACCCTCTCCTTCTCGCCGCGGGCGACGCTCAGCATCAGCCAGACGTCGGCGCGCTGCTGCTCGTGATCTGCCTCGGGACACCGATCGTCGTGGACGGGCTGGTCACCCGGCGGCGGCTCAGGGCCCGGCCGGCGCTCCCGGACTCCCCGGCGCTCCCTCAGGACTGGGCTCTCCTTGATATCCCGGCTTTCCCTCATCGACCGGCGTTCCCGGAGGAACCGGCCATACCGGAGGAACAGACCTTCCGGGAGGGAGCCATGAGGCGTGCCGATCCGCAGGCCGGTGACGACCCGGCCGCAGTGTCGGCCCGTCACGCCAGGCGTCCTAGGCCGGCGGGCAGGCGAACGGGCCCCGGGACGTCGGCCGTTCCATAACCTGCACGACTCGCCTAGGCTAGTCCCCCGCCAGCTGCTGCGTGCGCCCCAGCCTCCATGCCGCCCCCACGCAGCCGAGCAGCAAGAAGAACAGGCCGGCGGCGATGGAGAAGGACAGAGCGTCGAACGAGGCGAAGCACACGGCGCCGACCGCGATCGATGCAGCCAGGCATTGCCCCAGGTCGCGGGTCCGGGCATCGGTCACCGCGGCCCGCACGCTCCGAGCCGTGAACAAGCCCGTAGCGAAGCACGCCACCAGGGCGAGGAGCCCGAAAACCCCGGTCTCAACCAGCGAAGTGAGGTACTGGTTGTCGACGAAGAAATAGGTCTGCGGAAAGAACGTCTGGAACCCCCGGCCGAGCCACGGGTGTGCGGCGATATAGGGCACCGCCTCCGAGTAGGCGTTGGCACGAGACAGGCTGCTCTGGTCGGTCCCGAGCCCGCTGAACAGCGCAGTGAAGCTGCTGACCAGGCTCGGCTTAACCAGCCAAGCGAGGGTCGGCACGGTGAGCCCCGCCAGGTAGGCGCGGTGCCGTTCGCGCCTGTGCCAGGTCGGGAAGAGCATGATGCAGATCACCGCGAGCCCGAAGAAGGCGGAGCGTGATCCGGTCATCGGCACCGCTGCCGTGATGAGCGCAACCTGAAGCCAGCGGCGGACCCGCAGCGTCGCGGGCGCGAAGCGGGCCTGATGGAGGGCGATCGGCAGGCTCATCGCCAGCACCGCGCTGAACTCAAGCGGCTGCGCGGTTGTCGCCGTCACCCGGACCAGGCCATTGCGGCTCATGAGATCCGTCATCTGCTGATGCGCGGACAGGCCGGGGATCACTATGTACTTGGTGAGATCCACGCCGGCGCAGAACTCGATCACGCCAAGCGCGGCCATGGCCGCGGCGAGCATGACGATCCGGCGAAGGAGGATCCTCAGCCGGTCAGCCCGGCCGATCCCGTCCGCCGCGAGCGCCAGCACGCCGACCCATCCCGCTAGCACGATGAGGCCGCGGTCGGCGCCATTCTGCTGAGCGGCGAGCACGGCATGCCGGCTAGCCGATATGTACGCGGCCACCACCACGCCGGCGAAGATCGTCGCGGCGACCCGGACCGGCTGTCTGCCCCGGTCCAGTCCGAGGCTGGGATGCTGGCGGGCCACCAGGTACCAGCACAGTATGGCGACCGCCAGCATGGCGGCGGGCGCGCCCGCCGCCCCGAGCGACCCGACGACCAGGGACGAGGGTATGGCCATCAGCAGGAACGCGTAGCAGGTCAGCAGCGTGACCGCGTCGATCCTCCGGTCCGGGCGGCCGGCCTCGGCGTCATGACCCGGCGGCCGGGCGGCCAGGCCCGGACTATATTCCTTCATGCCATTCCTGGCTCTCCAGTGCCAAGCCATTCTTATCCCCCAGCGCTTCTACCCCATGGCCCTTGTAATGCCGGTCGGCCACACTGCGACATCTTTTACATCAGGATCCGAAAATCCAGGCGGTCCGCGCTATCCATCCGGCGGCATTACCGTGGCATGCGCGTGCCCGAGCAGCCCAGTTCGGCCGGGCGTCGGAAAGGCCTGAGCAGCGCCACAACCGCGTGCCAGGATTCACGGCGCCCGCGCGGCACTCTCGACATCTGGTTGGCCACGACGAGCCAGTAGTAGGCCCAGGACGCGAGCGCGCCGTGGCGGCGCCGGTACAGCCGTACCCGGTTGACGATCTGCATGGCGTGCGTCCGGTGGCTACGGCCCGACTGCCCGCCGATGTGGACCGCGACCGACCGCGGTTCGTACCGGGTGAGCAGGCCGGCGTCTCGTGCCCGCAGCGCCAGGTCGGTCTCCTCGGAGTAGAGGAAGAAGGTCTCGTCCCAGCCGCCCAGGGCCTTGTAGCATTCCCGCGACATGAGCAAGACGGCGCCGAGCGCCCAGTCCACGGTGCACGGCCGGGCGTATGCGGACGGGTCGTAGACGTATTCGGAGAAGACCGCCAGCCGCGTTTTGGTGAGGCCCAGTGCCCGCGGCAGGGTGGGCTCGCGCCGCAGCGACAAGTGCAGTTCCCCCTGCGGGGTGAGCACGCGCGGGGCCGCGATGCCCACCCCGGGTCCCCGCAGCGCGGCCAGGAGCGGGGGAAGCGACCCCGGATGGAGCCGCACATCCGGGTTCAGGATCAGGATGGCCTGGGCCTGCGCGGCCTCGCGGACGCCGCGGTTGATGCCGCCGGCGTAACCGACATTGGCCGAACGCACGACGCGGCATGTCCCCCGCGCCGCCACCAGGTCGGCGGTCCCGTCGCTCGACCCGTTGTCGACCACGACGACGTCGGCGGTGAGGCCGTCGAGGGCCCCCGGCAGGGAATCGAGGAGATCGCCGATGACGTGAGCGCTGTCGTAGGTGACGATCACGACCGCGATGTCGGGCAGGACGTCTGGCGACCCGGAAAGCGCTGATGACATGGCGAGGCGCAGCGCTAGCCGGCCGCGGCCGCGGCGCTGCGCGGCCGCGCTCCTGACCGGGGGACCTCGGGCAGCACAGTAACCGGCAGGAGGCGCCCGCGCCGGACCTTGCCGAACAGGCTGGTCCCCGACCAGGCGTTCCCCGACCAGACGTTCCCCGCCTGCCGCGGGTCGAAGTAGGCGGCCGGACCGTACTGGCCGCCTTCCGGGTAGTAGAGCCGGCCGAACTCGTTGTCCTTGATGACGATGTTCGACGTGCGATCATTACGGACGCCGCCGCCGTAAATGGAGTAGCCGCCTCCCGCCAGCAGATTATCCACCACCATCTTGTTGGCCACGTCCTTGTTGGCCACGTCGCGCCGTGAAGTCGATGCGGCGAGGTTGATGTCGTCGGTCTGCCCGAGATTGTTGAAGATCGTATTGCCGTAGACCGTCAGCGGTTCGGTCGTCCCGGCGACATATATCCCATTGGTGTGATCACCGTGAATGAACCCGGGGTCGTGAATGTAGTTGCCGACTACCAGCCCGGTCGATACCTGCACCCCTGTCCTGAATCGCGAGATATCGTTGTTCTTGATCACGATCCCGGTTGAATCGCCGTAAACATCGTCGATCGCCGAGTTGACCCGGCCGCTGGTCAGGTTCTGGCCGCTTATCGTGGAGTCCTCGATCGTGACGCCCGTGGTATGGCGGAGGCTGATGCCGAAGTTCCCGCCGGTCACGACCTGTACATCCTGTACCGTCACGTCGGACGCGTCGATTTCCAGGGTGCAGGGGATAAACAGGCCGCTGAGCACGGTGCCGGGTGCTGTCACCATCACGTAGCCGCCCTCCGGGTCGAAGTGCCAGCCCGGCCCGCTGGATACCTCCCCGGGGACCGACCGCAGGGCCGTCCCGCCCGGCACGCCCGTGTTGGTCCCGTCAGGGAAGCCGCACGCATGCGGGACCGTGACGCAGTCGCCAGGGACCCGAGCGGCGCCCGACGCCCCGATCTCGGTCGGCCCGGCCCCGGACGGCGGTGCCCCGGACGGCAGGGCTTTGTGCGGCCAGACCGGGCTCAGGTGGAGGACCAGGGCCGCCTCGATGGCACCGAAGACGATCAGGGTCAGGGAGACCTCGAGAGCGAGCATGCGTGCCTTCAACGGGACCTCGTTTCTGCCGACGGCCGGTCCTGCCCGCCGGGGGGGTTGCCTCATATCCGCGGACAGGCAACCGGGACGCGCCGGGAACGCTGACTGCGTTGTGTTATAGAAACGCTACCAAGCGTAGCTACCGGACCCGACGGAATCGGCGAGACCGGGCGGGCCGGTTCAGGAGGCCGCGGGTCCGGCGACACCATCGGGCCGACTGGCCGGCGTACCTGACGTAGCGCGGGCCGGCGAGCGGACGCCGCCGCGACCGGCAACGCCGACGTGGCCTGACGCTGCGGCCCGCTGACGACGTTGTGCTCGCCGAGATCTGACTTAGTCGGACATGCATCTGTCAAATTCAGCGAGTTTCCTGAGCTGAACATTACCCATGCGTCTTGTTAGTAGCCTACTTCGCTTACCTTGTCTGGCGATAGCATCCGAGTAGGCGCAGAGGGTCTCAGCGGCCAGCCGCTTATAATTTATCACATCAAGATCCAGCGTCTCAGGCCGAGTAGTCGCGGCAGCCACCAATGCGGCGCGTAGAGCATCCTCTGGTGTTCCATCGCAGAGCCATACCCATTCAACTCCGAATACGTCGCGCAAATTTTGGTTGGCTGGAGTGTCATTCAGTACTGCAGGCCTACTGAGGGAAAGCGCCAAGTGAGCTACACCGGAGTTTAGGGCGCTCCGGGCCATATAGGGCATGAGAACAACGTCCGCTATCGCGAAGATGGTCGGTACTTCGTCGTCGCGGATGAAGCGAAGTAGCAAGTGAACATCCTTGGAGTCACCGGCCTCCTTCTTGATGACGTCCGCGATTTCCGAATCCATCGGACGGCCTGCTATCACGAGCTGCGGTCGGGGTTCAGGCAACTGCCTCCAGGCCCGTATTATCCCGGGCAGATTTTTATACGGGCGTATCAGTCCGAAACAGAGGAGAACAGGTCGGTGATCGAGCTTGAGCTCTTCGCGGAGGATCGCGGCCCTTGGCGGAGCCGTGTAGTACTCTCGGTAGTGACCATGTGGCACAACTACCGTTGGAACTCCCGCCAGTCGGGAATGCCGTTCGACAAGCAATGATGTCGCCCCTTTGCTAAAGGAAATTAGGAAGTCGACCTGGGAAATAAAGAACCTATTGTAGGCTCGCCAAAGCCGAGGGCGAGAAAGCTCGTGAGGCTCCAAGTCGTGCCCTGTCCATACGAGAACTGCACCACGACGGCGTGCGAGCCAAAGGAGACCCAAAATGGCTACAACATCGAGAGGCGCAATCCAAGGACGCTTCCAGCGAATAAACCACTCGGGAA
>WNGQ01016309.1_pt1 | contig 10362 bp, 8 predicted proteins | sample 5407661 | NCBI WGS metagenome assembly WNGQ01 (sample SAMN13153382, study PRJNA577476) | soil metagenome | isolation source: 60 cm soil or saprolite under Garry oak tree replicate 2 | place: USA:California | collected 2016-06-15 | reverse complement strand
AAGGAAGTTCTCGGAATGCGCGTTCGAAACGATAGGGCGCGAAGAAAGAAGAATGGATTGCTTCGCTGCGCTCGCAATGACGGCGGAGATGCCTGGAATGTTGCTCCTCCATCGTCGTCCCTGCGAAAGCAGGGACCCATAACCACCGGCGCTTGTTGAGAAGGAAGTTCTCGGAATGCGCGTTCGAAACGATAGGGCACGGTGTATGGGTTCGTACTTTCGCAGGGACGACGAGTGAGTAGCGTGTGAAGCAGCCAGAGCAATCCGGCGCAGAACCGCGCGTCGGGCGTTACTCCGCGCTGCTCACCAGCTTGATACGCGGCTCTGCCGCCTCCATCAGGCCGCGATAGGCGGCGAGGTAGTCGAGCGCCATGCGTCGGGCGGTAAAGCGTGCCTCGAACCGCTTCCGAATCACAGATCTGCTCAAGTGGGAAAGGCGGTCGATCGCGCCGACCGCGCCGGTTTCATCTTCTACGACGAAGCCGGTGACGCCCTCCTCGATGATCTCCGCGACCGAGCCGCGGTTGTAGGCGATGACCGGCGTTCCGCATGCCATCGCCTCGATCATGACCAGGCCAAACGGTTCCGGCCAATCGATCGGCACCAGCAACGCGGTGGCGCCGCTAAGGAAATCGGATTTTTCGTGATCGCTGATTTCGCCGATATATTCAACCAGGGGGTTGCCGTCGATCATCGGGCGAATGAGTTCATCATAATATTCCTGGTCGGCCCGATCGACCTTCGCGGCGATCTTGAGGGGCATGCCGCATCGGGCCGCGATCTTGATCGCCCGATCCACCCCTTTTTCCGGCGCGATGCGGCCAAGCACGGCCAGATAGCCGGGCGTCACCGGCCGTGGCGTCAGCAGTTTCTCCGGCAGACCGTGATGGATGGTGCGCACCCAGTTGGCCTGCGGCACCGGGCGCCTTTGGGCGTTCGAGATCGAAATCACCGGGACGGAAGAGAAGGTGGTGAACACCGGTTGGTGCTCAGGCAGATCCAGCCTGCCATGCAGGGTGGTCAGGAACGGGGTCGGCTGCCGGTAGAACAGCGAGAACGGATAATAGTCGAGATGGAAATGCAGGAAGTCGAATTCCTCGTCGTCGCATTTCTGCCGGACGCGCTCCAGCATCACGATATGCAACGCGTTGGGATCGCGCACGGCCCCGTCGAGGCGCAGCGCCCTCGGCCATGTTGCGTCGAGTTTCGCCGAGGTCTGGGAATCGCCGCTGGCGAACAGGGTGACGTCGTTTCCAAGCGCTACCAGTTCCTCGGTCAGCCAGTGCACCACCCGCTCGGTGCCGCCATAGAGTTTGGGGGGAACAGCCTCCGTTAGCGGAGCAACCTGCGCGATGCGCATCTCACCGTCTCCTCTTGTAATAACAGATGAACAAATGCCCCACTCCGTACTTAACACCGGCAGCCGCAAAGGGAACGTTTCCGCATATGCGAAGTTCCCCCGGAGTCACGCACTTCTTCCACATCATGGTCTTGCTGATGCCATCACGCCGGATCAAGTTTCTTTCGCTGTCGATGCGGGAAGAATGTTGCGCAGTGATGGCGTTGCCAAGGCAACCGCAGAGCACGCCGCATCATTCGATCGTAGGAGCCGTCTCCGAGCGAGATGTCCTTCTCTAACAAGGGGTTTGGCAGCAACATGGACGTACTTTCAGGATATGCACATCGTCCGTTTCCGTTTGTGCTGCGCTATCTTCGCCGGCGTCTTGCCGCGCATGTCGTCATACTGGCTGCCGTTGGGGCGGCGGTTGCTTGTTCGGTAGGCACACAATACGGCGTCAAATATCTGGTCGATGGCTTATCCGGGGGGCCGGCCCGCGCGGGAAACGTATGGCTGGCATTCGTTTTTCTCATGTCGCTCATCGCTGCGGATAATTTCCTGTGGCGGATTGCCAGCTGGACCGCGAGCTTCACATTTGTGGGAGTGACCGGTGATTTGCGGCGCGACATTTTCCGTCACTTGACCGGTCACGCACCGAGCTATTTTTCCGAGCGGCTGCCGGGGATGTTGACCAGCCGTATTACGGCGACGTCGAATGCGGTTTTCACGGTCGAAAACATGTTCGTCTGGAACGTCTTGCCGCCTTGTATCGCGACGGTCTCCGCGATTGGAACTGTCAGCCTGCCGATGTCGGCCGGTCTGATCGTGATCGCGGGTGTCATGGTAGTCGGGATGTTTCATCTGGCCGCTGCCGGCAAACCCCTGCATGACGAGTACGCCGACAAGGCCGCCGCCGTCGATGGCGAGATGGTCGATGTCATCAACAACCTGCCGCTGGTACGGGCGTTTTGCGGGCTCAGCTTCGAGCACGACCGGTTCGACGCTACCGTCAACCGGGAACTGCTGGCGCGGGGGCGCAGCCTGCGTTACCTCGAAAAGCTGCGGCTCACGCACGCCGCGGTCACGGTCGTGCTGACGATCGCACTGTTGGCCTGGGCGATCATGCTCTGGCAGGGCGGCAGCGCCACCACCGGCGATGTCGTTCTGGTCTGCACGCTCGGACTTTCGATCCTGAGTGCGACGCGCGACCTGGCCGTGGCATTGGTTGATGTGACCCAGCATGTCGCCCGGTTGACCGAAGCGATCGCCACCCTGTTGCTGCCGCACGAGCTGCGCGATCACCCCGAAGCCGAGCCGCTGATGAAGAGCGGCGCCGCCATCGCCTTCAACAACATTTCATTTCGCTATCCCGGCGGGATTCAGGTGTTCGACAAATTCAGCCTTCGCCTTCAACCCGGGCAGAGGGTTGGATTGGTCGGCCACTCCGGCGGCGGAAAATCAAGCCTGTTCGTGCTGCTGCAGCGGTTCTACGACGTCCAGCACGGCAGTATCACCATTGACGGCCAGGACATCGCAAGGGTCACGCAGCAAAGCCTGCGAGAAGCGATCTCGGTGGTGCCGCAGGATATCTCGCTGTTCCATCGCTCGATCATGGAAAATATCCGGTATGGCCGCCCCAATGCCACCGACAATGAGGTATTGCGCGCGGCCATCGCGGCGCGCTGCGATTTCGTCGAAACCTTGCCGGCAGGCATGGCGACGGTCGTCGGAGATCGTGGCATCAAAGTATCCGGAGGGCAACGGCAGCGCATCGCCATTGCGCGCGCGTTCCTGAAGGACGCGCCGATCCTGCTGCTGGATGAAGCCACCGCTGCGCTCGATAGCGAGTCCGAGGAAGCCATACGCGAGGCGCTCGGCCGGTTGATGCGTGGACGCACCGTTATCGCCATCGCCCATCGCCTGGCGACGCTACGAAATTTCGATCGCGTGGTTATGCTGGAGGCTGGCCGAATCATCGAAGACGGTCCACCGGATATTCTCATGCAGGGCAGGGGCCCCTATCGGGAACTGGTCGCACGGGAAATGGGCCGTCTTGCTACGCATGCGGCTTGATGTTCGGCGGCAGTGGTTTAAGTCCTAGTGCGTTTAACGCAAGGCCAGGGGAACCGCACGAGGTCAAATGTCAGCCGAAGTCGTAACCCAGATCATGCCGCTCCAGACTATCGAACTGGTCGCGGAATCGCCTTTCTATATCCCGATGACCGGGCCCGCGGCACGCCGGACGGCCTGTTCAACGCCGACACCCGTTATCTCGCCCGCCTCGAGCTGGTGCTGGATGAGGTGCAACCGCTGCTCTTGGGCTCGAACCTGCGCGATGACAATTCGTCACTAACCGTCGACCTCACCAATCCCGACGTTTATCGCGATAGCAGGATCATCTTGCAGAAGGACATGCTGCACATCGTGCGCACCATCTTTCTGTGGCGCGGAACCGCCTATCAGCGGATCGGTTTGCAGAATCACGGCGACCGGCCGGCCGCCTTCGATCTGACCCTGCTGTTCGACAACGACTTCGCCGATCTGTTCGAGGTGCGCGGCGAGACGCGTCCGCGCCGCGGCCTCGGTTTCAGCAAATTGCTTGGTCCTGCCGATGTCGTGCTGGAGTATAGCGGCCTGGATGCCACGTCGCGAACCACGGCGCTGCACTTCGATCCGCGGCCGACGCGGCTTGCCGTCAACGCGGCGACCTATCATTTCGACCTGGCGCCCCACCAGATCACCTCGCTGTTCGTCGCGGTATCCTGCAACAAGTCGATCATGCAAAAGCCGCCGCCGTTTTTTCGCGGGCTATTGGCACACCGGCGCGAGATGCGGCGATCGACCAAGGGCGCGACCAGCATCGAGACCTCCAACAACATCTTCAACGAGGTGCTCTGCCAGTCGATGGCGGACCTCAACATGCTGATGACGGAAACGCCGCAGGGCAGGTATCCCTATGCGGGAATCCCCTGGTACTCGACGACGTTCGGCCGCGACGGCCTGATCACGGCCCTGCAGACGCTGTGGATAGACCCGCGCATCGCTCGGGGCGTGCTGAAGCGGCTGGCGTTCTATCAGGCACAATCGGTCGATGCGCTCGCCGACGCCGAGCCCGGGAAGATCCTGCACGAAATGCGCGGCGGCGAGATGGCGGCGTTGCGCGAAGTGCCGTTCGCCCAATATTACGGCAGCGTCGATGCCACGCCGCTGTTCGTGATGCTGGCCGGACTCTATGTCGAACGCACCGGTGACAATGAAACGCTGGCCGAGTTGTGGCCTGCGATCGAAGCGGCGCTGCGCTGGGTTGACGGCGCCGGCGACCCGGACGGAGACGGATTCATCGAATATCAGCGGGCGTCGGAACAGGGGCTCGCCAATCAGGGTTGGAAGGATTCCTACGACGCGATTTTTCATGCCGACGGCAAATTGGCCGAAGGGTGTATCGCGCTGGCGGAAGTCCAGGCCTATGTGTTTGCAGCCAAGCACTTGGCCGCTCGCTGTGCGCTGCGTCTGGGGTTGGTGGACAAGGCGTGCAAACTCGAGGCTGAAGCGCAGTCGCTTGCCGAACGTTTCGAAGCAGCGTTCTGGTGCGACGAACTCGGCACTTACGCGGTGGCGCTCGATGGCGCCAAGCAGCCGTGCAAGGTGCGAACCTCGAATGCAGGACAGCTTCTGTTCACCGGCATCGCGCGCCCCGAGCGCGCGCGCATGGTCGCCAGCGACCTCATGAGCCAGAAATTCTTCTCAGGTTGGGGCATCCGAACCGTCGCGCGCGGCGAGGCGCGCTACAATCCGATGTCCTATCACAATGGGTCGATCTGGCCGCACGACAACGCCCTGATCGCGCTGGGCCTTGCGCGCTATGGCCTGAAGCACTCGGTTGCGCATCTGTTCAAGGGGCTGTTTGACGCCGCGAGCTACATGGATTTGCGACGGCTTCCCGAATTGTTTTGTGGGTTTCAGCGCGAAAAGCACCGCGGACCGACGCTTTATCCGGTCGCCTGCGCGCCGCAGGCCTGGGCGAGCGCGACACCGTTCACGCTGCTGGAGGCAGCGCTCGGTCTCGAATTCGATGCCGGGCGCGGTGAAATTCGCCTGCGCGACCCGCGGCTGCCCGCGTTTCTCAACGAAGTAGTATTTCGCGATTTGAAACTTGGCGCTTCCAGCGTCGATCTCAGGGTACGCCGTCATGATGGAGAGGTCTCGCTGGAGGTCTTGCGCACGCGCGGCCAGATTCAGGTGTCGATCGTGCTGACGCATTAAGGCGAAACGTCGCGCGCCCCGCGTCAGCTCATGCCCCTTTTGATCGGGGGTTTTCGGAGGTAACATGCGCGTGAAACTCTTGATCGCATTTGCTGCGGCGGCGATCGCGACGTTGGCGACCGTGCGGGCGCAGAATAACCCGCCACCGCAAGCGGACGGCAACACGCCGCAGTCTCAACAGCAAAGTAAGGCCCCGCCGGCCGCGCCCAAGGAACCTGCGCCGCCGCCTTCAGTGACCGTGATCGGCGCGCGGGACGCGCACGGCGTGCTCGGTCGCGACGTCCGCAGCCAGACGGAAGAGGATATGGGACGCATCGTCGATGTGATTGTCGACCGCTCAGGAACGGTGCGGGCCGCCGTCATCGATTTCGGCGGTTTTCTGGGCGTTGGCAGCCGGAAGATTGTCGTCGACTGGAACGCGCTGCATTTCGGACGCATCGCCAACAAGGGCGACAGCATCACGCTCGAATTGACCAAGGAACAGGTAAGGGCCGCACCCGAATACAAGGAGGATACACCGATCGTCGTGCTCGGCGCGGCCGGAAGCTTGCAGCCGCTGCAATTCGATCATTAGAGAAGATTGGAGAGGTATCCTGTTCGCGCGTTCAACCCATTCGACCAAGCGGATTGACGGCGATCGTCGCGAGCGGCCGATTGACAGCGATGGCGTTGCGCCGCGCCCACCGGAGTCCGCGGCGCGCAGGGAGCCGCCGGCTCCCTCGCGGCAGAGCCTGCGCGGGCTCGACTGGTTCATCTTCTTTCTGGCGGATGTGCAGACCGGTTTCGGACCATTCGTTGCGGTCTATCTGACAACCCAAAAATGGACCCAGGTCGAAATCGGTTTTGTGCTGTCGATCGGGGGGCTGATCGGTTTGATCGGGCAGATGCCCGGCGGCGCCATCGTCGACGCGGCACGCTCTGAACGGCTGGTGGCGAGCCTTGCGGTTGCGACCATCGGCGCCAGCGCGCTCGCCTATGCCGCCTGGCCGATCTTTCCGATCGTCGTAACCGCTGCCACGCTGCACGCCGCCGCGAGCTGCGTGCTCGGCCCGGCCATTGCTGCGATCAGCCTCGGCCTGGTCGGTCCGCTCAAGATCGGCGAGCGGCTCGGGCGCAACGCACGCTTCGCGTCACTCGGTAACGGCATGGCCGCGGCCGTGATGGGCACATGCGGCTATCTGCTGTCGAGTCGCTCGGTATTTCTCGTCACCTTCATCCTGGCGATCCCGACCTTGCTAGCGTTGGCACGCATCCGCGAGCGCGAGATCGATGTGGCGCAGGCCCATGGCGCGGTAATGCTAGAAATTGCCGACGTCAACGCCACCAGTGTGCTCAGTCTCGTGCGCCGGCGTCCTTTGTTGATCTTCGCCGGCAGCGTGCTGCTGCTTCAACTTGCCAATTCGGCGATGCTCCCGATCATGGCGGGCGTCGTGACCACCCGGTCCAGCCAGTGGGCGCCGGTGCTGATCGCAGCTTGTATCATTGTTCCGCAAGCCATTGTGGCGCTGGCGTCTCCCTCGGTCGGCAGCCTGGCGCAGCAATGGGGGCGGCGGCCGCTGCTGCTCCTGGGTTTTGCCGCGCTGGCGATCCGCGGCGCGCTATTTGCGGTCGTGAACGATCCCTATGTTCTGGTGGCGGTGCAGGTGTTCGATGGCATCACCGCCGCGGTGTTCAGCGTCATGGTGCCGCTGATTGTCGCCGACGTCGCGTTCGGCAGTGGCCACTTCAATCTCGCGCAGGGCATCGTTGGTACGGCCACCGGTATCGGGGCTTCCCTGAGCACCGTGCTGGCCGGTTATGTCAGCGACAAATTCGGCAGCAGCACGGCTTTCATCGGGCTTGCGTCGGTCGCGGCAGTGGGCCTGGTCTTGATCTGGTTCGTGATGCCGGAAACCCGCCGCAGGTCGGAGTGGTAGCGCTCACGCATCCATGTTGCGCAGCCGCTGGCGATTGCGAAGCACGATCTGACGCGCGCCGGAGAATCCGAGAACGCCTTGAGCGTGGAGCTGGGAGAGCGCCCGTGAGACGGTTTCCAGCGTAAGGCCGAGATAGTCGCCGATATCCCGGCGGCACATCGGCAGCGCCATCATGCCGGCGACCGCAAGCCGGCGGTCCATTTCGAGGAGGAAGGTCGCCACGCGCTCCATCGCGGTCTTGCGCCCGAGCAGTAGCATGTGGTCCTCGGCATGCCGGAGGTCGCCTGCCGTCATGGTCCACAGATTACGTGCAACCTTCACATCGACGCCGGCGGCCTGTTCGAGGCTGCGGCGCTTCACGAGCCGCACGGTGGTGTCAATAATGGCTTCAGCGGCCAGCCGATGGATAGTTCCCGATTCGAGCCCGAAAACGTCACCCGGCAGATGGAATGCGCCGATCTGACGCCGTCCGTCGGAAAGCAGCTTGTAGGTGCGAACCGCACCGCTGATCACCTGGTAGACATATTCCGCGGGCTCATCCTCGCCGTAGATTTCCTCGTCCTTCCTGTAGGTGAACTCGGTGGCTATCAGGCCCGCATGTCCGGTCAGCGCATCAAAGTGATCAGGGACAGGGCAGGCAACCGGGCTGATCTTGTTGACGATAACGGGGGTGTTGAGCGACGGGGTGAGCATGGGCCATCTCCTCTGCGGCGATGGCCAATTCCTACGTGGATTCGACAAGCCCGGAAATTTCGCGCGATATCTTAAGGGGTTTTACCTACGTAGAGTCCCGGAGGTCAGCTCAGTGCCCGGTTCCGCAAGCGCTGGCCGGATGACCGTCCTGAATCGCTCCGCGGATGCTGGTCACGAGGCTTTCCTCGAGGTGGGGCTTTAACAGAACATCCCGAATGCCCGCGGCCGCGGCTCTGGCAGAAATGTTTTCGTCCGGGTACCCGGTAATGAGAATGATCGGGGCGGAAATGTCGCGGTGACGCAAGCGGGTGGCCAGCTCGACGCCGTTCATGTCGGGCATTTTGTAGTCAATGACGAGGCCTTCCATGACCTGACACTCACGAGGGCTGAGGGTCGCTATCCGCGCCGCGATGTCGAGCGTGACCGCCTCGCTTTTCGCGGTCGGCTCGGCTTGTCGGATGGCCATCTCGATCATGCCGATCAGGCGTCCCGACGCCGGAAATGTGGCGTCGGGCGCGCTGCCGCCGGCATTCCCTGCGGTTCGGATCGACGGCGAATTGTACTGGGATGGCGGCATTCTATCGAACACGCCGACCGAAGCGGTATTCGACGATAATCCGCGCAAGAACTCGCTGATCTTCGCCGTCCACATGTGGAATCCGTCCGGTCCGGAGCCGACGACGATGGCGGAGGTGCTCAACCGACACAAGGACGTGCAGTATTCAAGCCGGATCGCGAGCCATATCGCGCGCCAGCAACAGGCGCATCGCTTGCGCCACGTCATCAGCCAGCTCGCCGCCCGATTGCCGGAGGCCGAACGCAACAGCGAGGCGGTACGTGAATTGGCCGGCTACGGCTGCCCGACGCGGATGCATGTCGTGCGGCTGTTGGCGCCGCAACTCGATCGCGAGAACCACACCAAGGACATCGATTTCAGCCCATCCGGCATCCGGCAGCGCTGGGATGCCGGCTATGCCCACACCCGGGCGGTGCTCGATCGGTCGCCATGGGTCGGTGAGTTCGATCCGCTGTCTGGGGTCATTCTTCACGAGCAGACGGAAATCATGCCGGAGGCGGCGGAGTGACGGCTGGTCGAGCGAAGGCGCTAACCCGTTGTCCTGACCGATGCGAAGAAGCCCTCCGGCCCCTCTAGTTCCACCAGCTTCTTCCGTTCGATAAGCCAGAATCGGTTTCCCACCGTTCGCACGAAGTTGCGGTCGTGTGAAACGAGCAGGCAGCTTGCCTGATGGCTCATCAATTCGTTTTCCAGCGCTTCCTGCCCTTCGATATCCAGGTGGTTGGTAGGCTCATAGAGTAAATAGAAGTTTGGCTGGGCAAGCCGCAGCAAAAGCATGCCGAGACGCGCCTTCTGTCCGCCGGAAAGCTGGCCGATCGGGCGGCTCTGCATCTCGATCGACAGGCCGGAGCTGGCGAGCAATGCGCGGGCACGCTGATCGCCGACATCGAATCGTCGGATGATCGTGCGCATCGGAGTGTCCGCATCGGCAAGATAGGCGAGATACTGGTCGCAATAGCCGAGAACAAGCGACGGTGTGGCCTTGATGCCGGCTTGCTCTGCTTCCGGGCTTTCGATCGCCTTGCGCAGCATCGCCAAGAGCCGGGTCTTGCCTGCCCCGTTCGGTCCCAACAGCACGATCCGATCTCCCTTGCAGATGAACTGCTTGCCGGTCTTGAACAGCCGGCTGCCGTCCGGTGATGCGACCACAGCGTCGTCCAGCGTTATCAGAACTTTGGCGTGTGTTCCGCGGTTGGCAAGCTTGATCGTGCCCGCGGAACGTTCCAGGTGCGCGGGCTTTGCCGCGTCTTCCAGCTTCTCGGCTCGCTGCTTCAATTGCTTGGTCTTCACCAACAGAAGATCGCTTCCGGAGTTGATGCCGATATTGCTGAGCCTCGCAGCACGCTGACGAAGCTGCTGGGCAGCCTTCAGGTCGCGTTGATAACTCCGCTCGTCCGATGCATCTGCTTCGCTAAGCGCGGCGCGAGCCCGTGAATAAGACAACGAAAATACCTGCGACTTCTCCGGCCGCAAAAACACGGTCCGGTTGGTGGTCACATCGAGAAAGGCACGGTCGTGGCTGGAGATGACGACCGGCATATCGCGCGGCAACGAATTCAGCCAGTCTTCAAGTT
>WNGQ01007654.1_pt1 | contig 10362 bp, 7 predicted proteins | sample 5407661 | NCBI WGS metagenome assembly WNGQ01 (sample SAMN13153382, study PRJNA577476) | soil metagenome | isolation source: 60 cm soil or saprolite under Garry oak tree replicate 2 | place: USA:California | collected 2016-06-15 | reverse complement strand
AACCTCACCCAGCTCACCGCCCTGATCAAGACCCGGCTCAGGCGGATGCAATACCGCCCCGGCCTCCTCGACGGCTTCCTCGCCAGCACCGGCCTCGACCTTACGCCCTTCTGTAACCCCCGCAATTAACAATCTTTAGTGGCCGACCGCCGCCGAATAGATAATCTGTACGCCCCCACTGTCAGCCAGCAGCGGCCAGCCGGGAGCAAATAATCGGCGTTATTCTGCATGACGCCAAACGTGGGCCGCGCTATCTGTTCCTCACAACCGGTTACAGAAGATCTCCAGCCGCACAGAATGTTTGAGTGGAGTCTTCCGGCTGGGCGCCGTCGTCCCCACGATCGGGCCACGCATAGAGGGTCTCGGGTTCAATTCTCTGCGGTGCGATGACAGATGGCTGCTCAGAGCCGTTGCGCCGGCCCGGCTTGGGCAGGTACCAAGATCGTCTGACCGTCACTCGACCGTGGTCCTGAACGTGGCCCGTCGGCACCGGGCGTCACAGATTAAGCCTGGCCGGCAGGGCCGTGGCAGCCGGCGAGCCTGGCCCGGAGGGGCCATGTGCCGTACCCGATCGGAAGTCTGCTGGCCTGAGCAGGGGAGCCTTGCCGGGTTCGGTGCAGACGATGAACCTGAGAAATTGCAGATGGTAAGGAGAAGGTCTACGGTTCGATTCCGTAAGGGGGCTCCCAGGTCAGGGCCGTTTTTCGAGAGTGAACCGGTGATCTATTCCGATGGAAGGAACAGGTCAGGGTTCGCTGAGCTGCGGGGATGTGTCACAGCTCAGGCTCACGGTGGTTTGTGGCAACGCGTCGGGGCAGGTGAGCGGGCGCTCTTGGGGGGCAGTCCGGGGGCAAGATCGTCTTTGGGTCGGCTTCGATCGACGCCGAAAGCGCCTCAATTCTTTGGCTTTGATTGGCCAGCACTGAAGCCCGCGCAAGTATCCGCCGTTCGAGGTGAACCGCCCCGGTGAGTCCGGAGACTCCGGAAACCCCGGGGCGGTTCAGCCCTTGGGATCACGGGTGGGTCAGCAGCAATGGATGGCGAGGGCCTGGCCTACGACGGTGGTGCTGAATCTGCCGACCGCCCAGGCGCTGCTGGCGGATGTGGTGCCCACGGCGGACAAGGTGCTTAGGGTGCCTGGGCTGGGGACTGGGACCTGCTTCCAGGCGGTGCCGTCCCAGCGCAGGATGAGGCCTTGTTCTGTGGTGCTGCTTTCGGAGAGGCCGACCGCCAATGCGCTGCGGGTGGAGCTGGCGGCCACCCCGCTCAGGAGGGTACTGATTCCCGGGCCGGGGGCGGGGCTGGTCATGCGCGCCCACTTGGTGCCGTCCCAGTGCAGGATGAGGGCTTGGGCGCTACCGCCGCTGGTGAAGCCCGCCGCCCAGGCGCTGCTGGCGGAGGTGGCGGCCACGCTGGTCAGGTCGTCGCTGGCTCCCGGGTTGGGGCTGGGTACGCGCGTCCACGTGGTGCCGTTCCAGTGCAGGATCAGGGTCCGGTCGCCGGCGGGGGTGCCAAGCTCACCGGCCGCCCAGGCGTTGCCGGCGGAGGTGGCGGCCACGTCGGCCAGGAAGCTGAACGAACCGGGGTTTGGGCTGGGTACCTTTTTCCAGGCGGTGCCGTTCCAGTGCAGGATCAGGGTTTGGTTGCTGCCGGCGCCATCGGAGTAGTCACCGACCGCCCAGGCGTCGCTCGCGGATACGGCGCGTACTGCGGACAGTTCGCTGAACGCGGCGCCGGGGCTGGGGCTGGGCACCTGCTGCCAGGCGGTGCCGTTCCAGTGCAGGATCAGGGTCTTGTCCACCGAACTGTTGGAGAAGACGCCAACCGCCCAGATGTCGGTGGGGGAGACGGTGCGCACGCTGGCCAGGCCGTTGCCGGTGGTGCCGGGGCTGGGGCTGGGCACCACCGTCCAGGAGGAGCCGTCCCAGTGCTCGATGAGGGTCTGGCTCGCGCCGCCGCTGTTCCGGGTGGTACCTACCGCCCAAGCGTCGCAGGCGGACAGCACGGCCACCCCGTTTAGTTCGTTGTCCTGGGTGCCGGGGCTGGGTGGCTGGCCGAAGGTCCAGCCCTGACAGTCCGCCGCGTGGGCTGTGGCCTGCCAGGGCCCGGGGAGTGCCCCCGCCAGCATCAGCGGCGCCGCGAGCGTCCACCGTAGGAGCCTGGCGGGCCGGTGTGAGCGTGTCATCGATGATCCTTTCGCGGGTCTCAGGTGGTGCCGTCCGTCCGGCGCGGCCCCGGGGCGGCCGCGCCGGTGGGTCAGCAGCAGTGGAGGGCGAGGACCTGCGATGGGCCGGTGCTGGTGAAGCTGCCCACGGCCCAGGCGTTGCTGGCGGAGGTGGCGGCCACGGCGAGCAGGTCGCTGGTGGAACCGGGGGCGGGGCTGGGTACGCGGGCCCACTTGGTGCCGTTCCAGTACAGGATCAGGGTGCTGTGGGCAGTGCCGGTGGCGGAGCGTCCCACCGCCCAGGCGTTGCTGGCGGAGGTCGCTGCCACGCCGGTCAGGGAGTTAGCGGTCGTGGCGCCGCCCTGGTTGGGGCTGGGCACCTGCGCCCACGTGCTGCCGTTCCAGCGCAGGGTGAGGGTGCGGTCGGTGGTGCCGTTGTCGGTGAAGCCGACGGCCCAGGCCTTCGAGGTGGACGTGGCGCCCACGGCGGCGAGATCGTTGGCCGGCCCTGGGCTGGGGCTGGGCACCTGTGTCCAGGCGGTGCCGTCCCAGTGCAGGATCAGGGTCTGGTCCAGCAGGCCGGTGAACCCCACCGCCCAGGCATTGTGCGCGGAGGTGGCGGCCACCCCGGTCAGGGCGTTGTCGTGCGCCGGGTTGGGGCTGGGCACCTGTGTCCAGGCGGTGCCGTCCCAGTGCAGGATCAGGGTCTGGTCCCCGCTGCCGTTGGTGAAACTGCCCACCGCCCAGACGTCGGTGGCGGACACGGCGCGGACGCCGGTGAGGGTATTGAAAGAGCTGCCGGGGCTGGGGCTGGGCACCACGGCCCACGCCGAACCGTTCCAGTGCTCGGTCAGCGTCTGATCGGGGCCGCCGCTGGAGTCGAAGCCCACCGCCCAGGCGTCACACGCAGACACCATCGCCACCCCGTCGAGGACAGTGCCCCCGGTGCCCGGGCTGGGCGGTGGCACCCCGGTCCAGTTCTCGCAGGATGCCGCCGAAGCCGCGGGCACAAGCCCGGTCAGCCCACCCGCCAGCACCAGCGGCACAATGAGCAGCCTGAGAAACCATCCTGCGCGCCCTTGTGTGCGCATCGATAGCACTCCCTTTCTTCGTTTAGGTCAGCAACAGTGCAGGGCAAGGGCCTGGGATGGATCGCTGGTGCGGAAGGAACCCACTGCCCAGGCGTTGCCGGCAGAGCTAGCCGCCACGCCTAGCAGGACGTTGGTGGCTCCCAGGTTCGGGCTGCCCACGTGTGCCCACTTGGTGCCGTTCCAGTGCAGGATCAGCGTGCTATTCCCGGTACCGTTGGCGAAGTTACCCACCGCCCACGCGTTCCTGGTGGCGGTGGCGGTCACCGCCACCAGCACGTTGCCGTTGGTGCTGCCGCCCTGATCGGGGCTCGGGACCTGCGCCCACCGGCTGCCGTTCCATTGCAGAACGAGCGTCTGGTCAGCGGCGCCATTGGTGGCGTCGCCCACGGCCCACGCATTGCTGCTGGAGGTTGCGGCTATGCCGAAGAGTTCGTTGCTTTGCCCGGGGTTGGGGCTGGACACGGTCGCCCACCGGCTGCCGTTCCAGTGCACGATCAAGGTCGTTATCTTGCCGCTGGTGAAGACCTCACCCACCGCCCAGGCGTCGCTGTGGGAGGTGGCGGCCACGCTGAACAGATCGCTGTCGCTGCCGGTACCGCCCGGGCTCGGGCTTGGCACCTGCGTCCAGCTGGTGCCGTCCCAGTGCAGCACCAGGGTCTTGTCGCCGGCGCCAGCGGAGAAGAAGCCCACCGCCCAGGCGTCGCTCGCCGACACGGCGCGCACACTGTAGAGCCGGTTGAACGTGCCGGGGTTGGGGCTTGGCATCTGCGTCCAGTTGGTGCCGTCCCAGTGCAGGATCAACGTCTGGTTCCCGGCCCCTCCGGTGTAGCCCACGGCCCACACGTTGGTGGCGGAGACCGCACGCACGCTGGTCAGCACGTTGTCCGGGGTCCCCGGATCCGGGCTGGGCAGCACGGCCCAGGACGAGCCGTTCCAGTGTTCGGCCAGGGTCTGTCTGCCGCCGTTGCTGGTGACGTCATCGCCCACCGCCCAGGCGTCGCACGCCGACAGCACGGCCACGCCGAAAAGCTCATTGCTGGCAGCGCCCGGGCTGGGCGGCTGCGTGCCGGTCCAGTTCTGGCAGGCCGCCGCGGCGGCGGCCGGCCCGAGCCCGGCCAGCACGGAGGTCATCATCAGCGGCGCCGCGAGCGCCGCCGCGACACGCGCGAGCCGGGCACGCGATGGTGAGTGGGTCATTGCTGGTCCTTCCAGGTCTGGGTTCAGCCGCATCCAGGCGGGCGGGGCTGGTGCGCGGGCGCGATCAGCAGCAGTGCAGGGCGAGGGCCTGCTCTGGGCCGCTGGTTTTGAAGAAGCCAACGGCCCAGGCGTTGCTGGCGGAGGTGGCCGCCACACCGGACAGGCCGTTGCTGGTCCCCGGGCCGGGGGTGGCCACCTGGGCCCATGTGCGGCCGTTCCAGTGCAGGATGATGTTGCTCTGCCCGGTGCCGGTCTCGTAGCTGCCGACCGTCCAGGCGCTGCTGGTGGAGGTGGCGGCAACCCCGTCGAGGATGTTGTCTTTCGCCGGGCCGCCGGGGTTGGGGCTGGCCACCCGGGCCCAGTTGCTGCCGTTCCAGTGCAGGACAAGGGTCTGCTCGGACGTCCCGGCCGTAACTTCGCCAACCGCCCATGCGTTCGCCGCCGAGGTTGCGCCCACCCCGAACAGCTCACTCGTTGTCCCGGGTTGGGGCTGGCCACTTGCTGCCAGGCGGCACCGTTCCAGTGCAGGGTCAAGGTCTGGATCCCGGTGCTGGTGATGATTTCTCCCACGGCCCAGGCGTCACTGTGAGAGGTGGCCGCGACCGCGAACAGGTCGTTGTCGTTTCCGGTGCCCCCGGGGTCCAGGCTGGCCACCTGCTGCCAGGTGGCACCGTTCCAGTGCAGGACCAGGGTCTTCCTGCAGGTACCGCCGTCGGCGTAGTCACCGACCGCCCAGGCATCGTTCGCCGAGACCACGCGTACCCCGTAGAGCTCGTTGAAGGCGTTGCCAGGGCTGGGGCTAGGGACCGTGTTCCATACGGTGCCGTTCCAGTGCTCGATCAGGGTCTTACTGCTGGTGCCGTCGCTGGCCGAGCCGACGGCCCAGACGCTGGACGCAGAGGCGGCGCGGACGCTGTTGAAGAAGTTGTTGCCGCTGCCGGGATCGGGGCTGTCCACCTGCGCCCACGAGAACCCGTTCCAGTGCTCGATCAGGGTCTGGTACGCCCCCCCGCTGAGGTCGAAGCCCGCCGCCCAGACATCGCACGGTGAGAGCACCGCCACACCGCTGAGGAAGTCTTCCCGAGTGCCGGGGCTGGGCGGCTGCGCCCCGGTCCAGGCTTGGCAGCTCGCCGCCGAGGCCGCGGCCGACCCGGTCCCGGCGAACACACCCGCCATCACCAGCAGCCCGCCGACCGCCGTGAAAGCTCGTCCCGCAAGCCATCGCGTGTGCATCTGTGATGCTCCTCCCGGCCACTGCACGGTGCCGTCCCATAAGATTCAGAGAAAATGGCACGTGAAATACCCGTAATGATTTCGTGAAAACCTTTTTGCTGGACGTCAGTCGTTGCGGATTCATTACCCGGGTGGGGGCAGAATTCAGGTTAGGAATGGGCAGGCGCGGCGACGGACGCCGCCCTGTTGACAGTGGGCATCGCCGGCCGGACACCACGGGACTCAGGCTGGCCTCGATGCCGCTGCCGCCGTCGAGGTTGAGAACCACTCTGTCCACCACTGCCGTAAGCAGGCCACCGTGACCGGTCGCCCGCCCCGAACAGGTCACGGCCTGGCCGGGTAACACGACGGTGCCGCTGGCCGGCTGGAGAACCGTCACCCCGACCAGCGGTCCGGTCATGGCCGGGCCTCGAAGACGAGGTTGAACGGCGTCTCGGCGGCCCGGCGGAAGCGGGTGAACCCCGCCCTGGCCACGATGTCGGCGATCGCCGGCTCGCCCGCTTGCGCGCCCAGCGCGAACCCGCCGTCCTGAGAGAGCGCGTTGGGCACGCAGAGGAAGGTGGACAGAGAGTAGTAGGCACGACCGATGGGGTTGAGGTTGTCGGACACGGCGGCGCCTGCGCGTGGCTCCACGATCATCCACGTCCCGTCCCCGGCCAGCGATTGACGTACATGCCGGGCGGCCCCCAGCGGGTCACCCATGTCGTGCAGACAATCGAAGCTGGTGACCAGGTCGAACGGGCCGCCGCCAAAGGTATCCGCCGCAGCCACTTCGAAGCGCACCCGGTCGGCCAGCCCCGCCTCCGCGGCGCGCTTCCCGGCAACCTGCACCGAGGCGGCGTGGTAGTCAGAGCCGGCGAACTGGGACCGCGGGAACGCCTGGGCCATCAGCAGCGTGGAGGCCCCGTGGCCGCAGCCGATGTCGGCAACGCGGCCACCTTGCGCCAACGCGGCGGGCACGTCGCTGAGCGCCGGGAGCCACTCCGTGATCAGATGCGCGACGTACCCCGGACGGAAGAAGCGCTCGCATCCCGCGAACACGTCCGGATGATGCTCGTGCCAGCCGATACCCTCACCCGTCCGGAACGCCTCGACCAGCCGCGGCAGCGCCTGCAGCGCCCCCACCGCGAGCTGGAAGGCGCCCGGGAGGTACACCGGCCCCTCCGGGTTGGTGAGCGCGAACGCCTGCTCCTCGGTCAAGAAGTAGCGACCGGTGGAGGCGTCGTACTCCACGTAGCCACCGGCCGCCTGCCCCCGCAGCCACTCCTCGACATAACGCGGCGTGGTCTCGGTGCGAGCGGCGAGCTCGGCGGGCAGCAGCGGGCCTTCGCGCATGGCCCGGTACAGCCCCAACTGCTCGCCGGCCAGCACGTTCCCTGCCGCCCCGGTGGCACCGAAGTCCACGACGAAGCGGTGCAGGAACTCCATCAGCCGGCTCTCGTCCATCTCGTCCTCCTTGAGGGTCGGTGATCCAGCGACGAGGCTGCCGCACCGGCCAGAAGCCGCGCTGAAGGGACGCAGAAAGCGATGGGAGCCGAGGGTAGCGCCGATAGCCGGCGGCCTCAGGTAGCCGCGAGTGCCTCGAGCCGGACTCGGACCTCGTCCGCGCTGGGGTGGCCCAGCAGGTCGAGCAGGTCCAGTGCCTCACGCCAGGCCCGGACGGCATCGTCGCGGCTTCCCCGTTCCAGGTGGATCTCCGCGGCCGAGCTCAGCGCCACTGCCCTCTTGTGCCTATGCTCGATGGCGGCGCTGAGCCGGGCCGCCGTTCGGTAACAGGCCAGGCTCCGGGTCAGCTCGGCCCGGTTCTGGTGCACGTGGCCCATGATGAGCCAGGCCGCGATCATGATGTCGGTGTCGCCGGTCCGGCGGCACGCCCGCAGCGAGCGCCAGCAACAAGCGAGCGACTTCTCGTAGTCCCCCGACTGGCAGTAGTACTCGGCCAGGTTGGCATAGGCGACGCCGATACCCATCTGGTCGTCCACGGTTTCGAACAGGGTCAGTGCGCGCCGGATGTGGACCGGGACGTCTTCGGCGCGCCCGCTCAGGCCAGCGATTGCGCTCAGGTAGATCAGGGTGTGCCCGACCTGCGACGGCTCGCCTAGCCTCTCGTAGCACGCCAGCGCCTGCTGGGCAGCCGCCTCGGCCGCCGGCCAATCCTCGAGCATCCACTGCGCCCGGGCCAGAAACCGGAGGCAAGACGCCGCGCCCACAACCTCACCGGCCGCGCTCGCGGCGCGAGCGGCTACAGTGTGCATCCGCACCTGGTCGGACCACTGACCGGCCCGGTGCAGATGCGTGTCGAGGCACCACGCGAGCTGCCAGGCATGCCGTGGGAATCCCTGGACCGCAGCGTCACCAACCGCACCTAGCAGGACTGCCCGCTCGGACCGGAACCACCGTGCCGCCGCTTCGTCGTCTCCGAGATGCTCGGGGCGGACGCCCGCCGCCGGCTCCGGCAGCGTGATCGACTCCATCAGCGGTCCCATCAGCAAGGCCCCGGCGTGGGCGGTGCGCAGGTAGTGGTCGAGCAGCCGCTGCCTGACCAGCGCCACGTCGTCGCAGGACGCCTCCAGCCGCTCCAGGGCGAAGGCGCGCAGCAGGTCGTGGACGGCATACCGGCCCGGTATCGGCTCGCTCACCAGGCTGCCCGCCACCAGCTCGGACAGGGCCGCCGTGCAGGCGGCCGGCTCGAGCCCGGACAGGCTGAGCGCCGCGGCGGCCGACAGATCGGGCCCGGGATGAACCCCGATCTGCCGTAGGACTTGGGCCGCATCCGGCGAGAGCGCGTTATAGGAGCACAGGAAGACCGCGCGCAGGTCGGTGGCGTCGTCCTCGCCGCGGATTGCGTCGAGCCGGCTCACGGCCCCGGCCAGTTCGGCGACCACGGACGCGAGCGGCAGGTAGGGCCGGGCCGCGGCGCGGCCGGCGACCACTGCCAGCGCCAGCGGCAACCCGCCGCACCAGTCGATGATCTCGTCGACGGCGGCGGCGTCGGTCTCGACCCGGTCGCGGCCCAGCCAACATCAGCAAGCCATGGAGGGCCTCGTCGTACGGCTCGGCGGTGGTCAGGTCGGTCAGATCCGGCACCACGTCGGCGCTGTCACCGAGTTCCAACCGGGCCCGCGCGAGGTCGGCGCGGGCGCGGGTCCGCATCATGGCCAGCCGCGCAGCTTGGCCAGCGACGTACTCCGACGGCGCCACGTCTGCGAGCGGCTCGCCGCGCCACAGATCCAACGCACGCTGCAGCGCAGCCGCCCGATCCACGGGCCGGGCAGCCGACCGGGCCTGCTTGATCAACCGCTCGGCGGCCTGTACGTCGGTGACTTCTGCACCGGCGGCGGCGCCCAGCCGGTAGCCCGGCGCCTGCGCCGCCAGAGTGACACCGGCGGGAAGTTCGGCTCGCAGCGAGGACATATGGCGCTGCAGCGTGCTCACCGCGGTCGCCGGGGGCCGCCCCGCCCACAGGGCGTCCATCAACTGGTCCACGTTGACCGCTTCGCCCACCCGCAGCCCCAGCACCGCCAGCAGCGTGCGCAGGGAACGGCTCCCCACCGGCCGCAAGACGCCCTCGGAGACCAGGACCACGGGGCCCAGAAGCCCCACCGGGCAGACGTCGATTGAGCGTCTCGGCGCTCTCGCATGCGGGCTCGACCTGGAGATGCCCTCATTGTTCTCCCGAGCCCGTCACCTGTCGAGCGACCGACCGATCACTGCTACCACGCGAGGTCAGCCGTAGCTTCCGGCGCCGCCGGAGGAATGAGCCCGGTCCTCAGAGGCGAGTACGGGTAGCACGCCAGCTTCCACGTTGTGATCGAGGAGCATCAGGTCGTCCCGTTTCGGACCACCGTCCTTGGCAATGAGGTGACTGCTACCAAGATCGGCCTGCTATCGGGCAGCGGATTGTCGCGATCAGTTCCCGCGGGAAGCACCGGCAGGCCACCGTCATTGGCCCCCTCCCGGAGACTTGGGGTGGGTTCCTCAAGGAGACTTGGGCGAAGCAGGTCGCATGCGGGTGGCAAGACCCCAGGTTGCACATCGTCTGTGAGCGGCAAAGCCCGGCATTCCCCAAGCCTGGGCGGCGAACCCCGCCATCTTGATCGATAGCCTGCTCGGGGGACCGTGACCGCCCGATGACTGCGACCAGTACAGAACGTCGCCGTTCCTGAAAACTGCCGTGCGGAGATGCACCTGGCACATCTGCCTGGGAACCAAGGGCCTTGAGCCACTCAGCAGCACGGCGTAGCCGGCCTTCCTGACCAACCCCGCACTCGCAGCCCTTGCCGGTGATCCGATGTACAGCTCGAGCAATCCCAGAATGGGACGTTCTGCGCCGATTGTTTGCTGAAACAGCGACAACCGGTCACACAACGCCGAGTCGGCAGGGATCTGCGTGGCTGATCGCTTCCTGGCCTATCAGCTGAGGCTGATTGGTCAGGTTGGGAAGATCTGTATTTTCATGCCCATCGCGTCGGCGATTCGGGTGAGGTCGCCGGGGTCGCTGGTGCGTTCCTACCACCAGGGTGGCTACAACGTCAGAACGAGGATGTCCCGGCCTTCACACCGGTAGGCCGCTGGCGAGGTGCCTGCCGTGGTTGCAGGTCCTTTTCCAGCGGCCCCCGGTCCGAACCACGCGGGCCAGTTTCCCGGCACGTAGCTCTCCAGTGACTATTGCGTGGG
>WNGQ01007641.1_pt1 | contig 10368 bp, 10 predicted proteins | sample 5407661 | NCBI WGS metagenome assembly WNGQ01 (sample SAMN13153382, study PRJNA577476) | soil metagenome | isolation source: 60 cm soil or saprolite under Garry oak tree replicate 2 | place: USA:California | collected 2016-06-15 | reverse complement strand
GGGACGACACCCTTGTGGGCGTCGGGCCTGCAGGGCCAACCCCCTGGGACGCCGTCTCACGTCAGTCCTCAAGGGACAAGCAGGCCAAGCGTTCCCAGGGGGAGACCCCATGAGCAAGGAGGGTAGAGCCATCAGCAGGTCCCGCCTCGCCGCCGCCATCGCCATCCCCCTGCTGCTCGCCCTAGGGCTCGTCTTCACCTTCCTCCAGGGCCGCCCCGCCGGCCAAGCAGGCCCGGCCGCCGTCGCCCCGAGTTCCTCCATCCCGCCGCCCCCCACCACCAGCAAGCCCAACCCCCCGAAAGCCACGGGCGAAGACTGGCTCGCGATCATGAGCGACATCCTCACCTACCGCCACCAGCTCTACGAGCACCCCCAACCCAACCTCCTCTCCCAGATCTACGACAAGCGCTGCCCCTGCTTCGTCCAGGAACGCAACGTTCTCGCCGACCTCCAACGCCGAGGCCTCAAGTACACCGACCAGGGAGTCCAGGTCCTCTCAGCCAAACTCTTAGGTCGCGCTGCAACGAACCGCTCGATTGTTGCCGTCGAAGTGGTCAGCCAGACTCCGCAACAGACCCTAATCGACCGTGCCGGGAAAATTGTTCAGCGGAAAGCTGGCTCTGGCCCGAGCAAGACGGCCTATCAACTTCTGCGAGGAACAGACGGTCGCTACCGAGTCACGCTCATTGGCATCAGCCAGCCTGAGGATTGAGAGGCCCCGATGACGTTGGACAGGAACCGGAGCCTGGGAAGGGCGGCGTGCCAGCTACTCGGGCTGATTGCATTTATCCTCGTAGCTATGAACCTGAATCCCTTCACCGCCAGGGCCCAAGAGGAGCCCGGCGGTGGAGGGATCTCACCTAACAGGCTCTGGATCAATGCGAGGCTTGGCCAACCTGGAGCCGGAGCGCAGGGCCGAGTCGGAGGACCAATGACCGGTCGGTCCCTTCGATACATTCGACTCGGCGCCCAGCCGCAGTGCACCCCAGTGACATTCCAGGCTCCGGCCGGAATTCAACCCTGGTTTGGTTCTGGCGCAGACCCTACGCTTGAGACGGAGAGCGTGGAGGTAGTGTCGGTCAATCGGCAGGACCCTACGGATCAAGTGCCGTTGGGGTTCGGGTGTGTGAATCCGGGTGAGTTGGTGCAGGTGCCGACTGCGGAGGAGATCCTGAGCATCTTTAGAAGTCAGTACATCCCCAGGCCGGTAGTTCGGCTGAGCCCGGGCCAGCGGGGGCTGACCGGCCTGGCGACCTGGTACTGGTACCCGGGCAACGCCGACGTGTCGGTGGGCTTCGGCGCCCGCGGGTTCGCGATCGCGGCGAGCGCCACGGCGACGAACTTCCGGTGGTCGACGGGCGACGGGTCCGTGCTGACGAGCCCAGGACCCGGAAGCCCGGCGACACCCGCGGCGCAGCACGTCTACAGCACCAAGAGCGCGGGCTACCCGGTCAGCTTGTCAATGGTGTGGACCGGGCGCTACACATGGAGCGGCTTTGGAGATAGCGGGAGCGGCCCGCTCGGGCCGGTCACGGTGACCGGTGAAACCTATCCCTACCCAGTCGCCGAGGTTCGCAGTGTCCTCCAATAGATTCGATCCGCTCGACGAGAACGAGCGCGAGTGGCTGCGCTCCTCCCGCCGCCAACGAACGCGGCGGGCATGGGTGTCGCTTGCGGGCGTCGTCATAGTCGTCGGCCTGCTGGTCTGGCTGGTCATCGCGCTCCTGCCACGCAACGGTGGCGGCGGCATCACCACGCCCGTCGACACTTCGGCGCAGGAGCGGCTGCTGGCCGACTCGCGCCAGGCCCTGCAGGACTGGGGGCGCTTCGGCGTGAGTGGCGACCTCAACGTGGTGAAGGCGTCCTTCTGGCCGGACGGCCCTCAGTACAAGCAGCTCACCCGCGAGGCGCCCCGGCTCCGGCAGCACCCGATCGGGCCGCCCGCCTACCAGTTCGCGTTGCAGGATCCGGTGACGGTCCTGCAGGCGGGCGGCGACCGGCTGGTGCGCGGCGTGGTCAAGAGCACCCGTCAGGGCCAGCCGACGCGCTCCTTCCGCTGGGACATCTACATGCGCCAGGACCGCGGCGCCGGCGGCCGCTGGCGCGTGTGGACGGTCGCGAACACTCCCCAGCGCTGAGCGGCCCGCCCGACAGGGGCCGGCTATGCCCCGCCGCTCACAGGCGGGAGCATGATCAGCTCGCCCGGGAAGATCACGTCGGGGTTGCCGGACCGCAATGAACTGCGGTTGACGGCGATGACCCGCAACCAGTAGGTGGCGATCTCGTGATCGGACAGGTCGCTCGATCGCCGGTTGCTGACCGCGGCGAGGTGGTCCCGCGAGATCGTCCAGAGGTTGTCGCCCTGCACCACCCGGTGGGACCTGGCTGGCTGCCCCGGTGGCGGCTGCGGACTGGGAGCGGGCTGCCGGTTGCCGCCTCCCGGCGGTCCCGTGGTGGTCGGCGGGGTCGTCGGGGCGGTCGTGCTCGACGGGCTCGTCCTGGGGGTGGTGGACCGTGGCGGGGCGGTGGACCCTGGCGGTGCCGTGGTGCTGGGCGGCGCCGTGGTCGACGGCGGCCCCGCCGGCCGCGGCACGTAGCCCGTGGTGGTCGGCGCGCCGCCGCTCGACGGGCTCGCGGCCGGCGGCTCGGCGGTGCTGCCCGGCGCCGCTGTCGTGCCCGGCGCCCCCGTGCTCGTCGGCGCCGTGGTGCTGCCCGGCACCCCCGTGCTCGTCGGCGCGGTGGTGGTGGTGGTGGTGGTGGGCGCCGTGGTACTGGTGGGCGCCGTGGTGCTCGGTGGGGTCGTGGTGCTGGGCGGCCTGGTGCTCGGTGGCGTGGTGGTCGAGCTCGGCGACGGCTCGGCCGTGGTCGGCGAGGTCGACGTCGGCCGGGGCTGGGCGGCCGGTGGGTGGCCGGCGGGACGGGGGACGTAGCCGGGCTGGCCCGAGGTGGTCTGGGTCGGCTGCGGCGCCAGCAACCCGGCCGCATGCGGGAGGTACCCGGGCAGGCTGGCGACTCGGGCGGACGCCTGCTCGAGCGCCGCGTCGGCGAGCGTCTGATCGCGGGGTGGGCCGGCAGGGTTGGGGGCATAGGCGAGGGGGCGGGCGGCTTCGGCGTTTGGGTGCTCTGCTGCGACCGCCCCCGGTCGCAGGGGCGCCATCGCGGCTATCGGGGCGGCGCCGGCGACCGCGGTGCCGGTGCCGGCGCTCATCAGCGAGGTGGCCAGCGTGAGCGCGAGGGCGTGGTCGGTGGCCCTGCGGACAACCGGAAGCGTCAGCCAGCGCACGGCCCGGATGGCGCTCGGCACGCGCGTCAAGCAGGCGAGCAGGTAGAGCAGGTTGCTGCCGAGCAGCCACCAGGCGATCAGCAGCGCGATGCTGCGCAGGATCGCCACCAGGACGTCCTCGACCGGGCTGTTCAGCAGCCACGGCGTCAGGCTGTGCCAGGGGATCCGCAGCTCGGGGACACTTCCGAGCCGGGTGAGGAGGACGACCGCCGTGACCTCGAAGGCGAGCAGGGACAGGAAGGACCCCGCTCGCCTCAGGACGGCGGATCGGCTGGTTGCCACCATCGCCTCGCTTGCCTCCGCGCCCCCGTGATATTGGACAATGTACACAAGTGCGCCATGAGTGTGGACCACGCGGCAACCGGTGTCAACGCGGCCGGCTTGCTGTGGGGGCAAGGCACGCGAGAGCCTACTGGGCCTACGATCCAGAGGATCCCGAGAGCAAGGAGTCGGTGCCGTGCGTGTCGCCGTGCTGAGTCGTGAGTACCCGCCCGAGGTCTACGGCGGTGCGGGGGTGCACGTCGAGTACCTGGCCCGCGAGCTGGACCGGCTCGTCGACCTCGAGATCCACTGCTTCGGCGAGCCCCGGACGGCGGTGGCTCCCGGGCCCTCCAAGGTGGTCGCCTACCAGCCCTGGGAGCGCCTGGCCGGCGACGCCAGGCATCTCAGCGCGCTGCGCACCGTCTCGACCGACCTCGCCATGGCCGCGGGCGTCGAAGGCGTCGACCTGGTCCACAGTCACACCTGGTACGCCAACCTGGCCGGGCACCTGGCCAAGCTGCTCTACGGCGTCCCGCACGTGCTGACGGTGCACAGCCTTGAGCCGCTGCGGCCGTGGAAGCGGGAGCAGCTCGGTGGCGGCTACGAGGTCTCCAAGCTGTGCGAGCGCATCGCCATGGAATCGGCCGACGCCGTGGTGGCGGTCTCGGCCGGAGTGGCCGACGACGTGCTGACCTGCTACCCGCGGGTCGAGGCCGGCCGTGTGCGGATCATCCACAACGGCATCGACGCCAACCAGTACCGGCCCGACCACGGCACCGACGTGCTGGAGCGCTACGGCGTCGACCCTGGCCGTCCCTCTGTGCTGTTCGTCGGCCGGATCACCAGGCAGAAGGGCGTCCCGCACCTGCTCGACGCGGCGCACGAGTTCGATCCGGCGGCGCAGCTGGTGCTGTGCGCCGGCGCGCCGGACACGCCCGAGCTGGGCGCCGAGGTCGCCGAGAAGGTGGCCAAGCTCCAGGCCGAGCGGAGCGGGGTGGTCTGGATCGAGAAGATGCTGGAGCGCCGCGAGGTCATCCAGCTCCTCACCCACGCGACCGTGTTCGTGTGCCCCTCGGTCTACGAGCCGCAGGGGATCGTGAACCTGGAGGCGATGGCCTGCGAGACCGCGGTGGTGGCGACCGCGACCGGCGGCATCCCGGAGGTTGTCGCCGACGGGGTCACCGGCCTGCTGGTCCCGTTCTCCAGCGACCGCTCCGGCGTGGCCTCCGATCCGCGGGCCTTCGCCAGGGACATCGCCACCAGGGTCAACCGCGTGCTGCGCGACCCGGCGCTGGCCGAGCGGCTCGGCCAGGCCGGCAGGAAGCGCGCTGTCGAGGAGTTCGGCTGGGACGCGATCGCGGCGCAGACCGCCGCGCTCTACCGCGAGCTGCTGTCGTCCCCGGACTGAGCCGCCGGGCCGCCCGCGTCATCCCGGCGACGTCCGGCCTTGGCCTTCGGCGTCGCGATCCCGTCGAGCAAGAGGTCGATGACGCCCTCCATGCCGGCGCGGTCATAGCTCGGCCGGCCGGCGCTGATCATGTGGCGGTACGAGACGAATCCCATCAGCACGTCGAGCGCCAGCTCGATGTCGATATCCGCGCGGATCTCGCCCCGCTCGACCCCGCGCCGGAGCACGTCCGCCGCGATCCGGCGGCGCGGCTCGACGATGTGGCGCATGAAGGCGTCCTGGAGCTCGGGATGCCGGGCCCGGGCGCTGGCCAGCCTGAGCATGAGCTCGGTGACCTCGGCCGAGTCCTTGGGCCGGAAGGCCTGGCGTGCGAGGTAGACCAGGTCCTCGCGGACGCCGCCGCTGTCGGGGTCGACGAACGGCTGCTCCTTCATGCAGGCCACCGCCTCGACGACCAGGTCGGCCTTGGAGGGCCAGCGCCGGTAGATGGTGGCCTTGCCCACGCCCGCACGGCTGGCGACGGCCTCGATGCTCATCCTGGTGAAGCCCTCCTCGAGCAACAGGTCGAGGGTGGCGTTCAGGATCGCCTCGTGCGCCCGCTCGCTGCGGGGCCGCCCGGGGCCCTTGGCGGGTCCCGGGCGGGAATCGGACATGGTCGTCATGGTATCGATCATCCCACGTGAAGCCCGACCTCAGACCGCTCGGTGCCGGAATCATCGGCCTCGGGCGCTGAAGCCCTCGCGGGCAGGAACAGCAGCGCGACCAGCGCGCCGAGCAGGGCCACGCCCGCGCCGGCGAGCAGCGCCACGTCCATGCCGTGGATGAATGCCGACCGCGCCTCCGAGGCCAGGGCCTGGCCCTGCGCGCCGCCGATGCGGCCGGCGATCTGGACGGCGGCGCCGACCGAGTCGCTGGCGGCGTTGCTCAGCCCCGCCGGCAGGCCGCGCAGCGTGTCGAGGAGGCGCGCCCCGTAGACGGAGGACAGCAGGCTGCCGAGCACGGCGACGCCGAGGACACCGCCGACCTGGCGGACGGTGGTCGACACCGCCGAGCCGACACCCGCCCGCTCGCGCGGCAGCGCGCCCATGATCGCCTCGGTCGAGGGCGCCATGGTGGCGCCCATGCCCAGGCCGAGGATCACCAGCGAGGTGACGACCAGGCCGTAGCCACTGGCTATCGACGCGGTCGCCAGGATCGCCAGGCCGATGGTGACGAGCGTCAGGCCGCCGGTCACCACCACCTTGGTGCCGAGCCGCTCGGTGAGCCGGGCGGACAGCGGCGCGGCGACCATCAGCGCGAGGGCCACCGGGACCAGGCGGACGCCGACCTCGAGGGTGCCGTAGCCGAGCACGAACTGGAGGTACTGGCTCAGGAAGAACAGCGAGCCGAACAGCGCGAAGAAGACCAGCGCGGTGCCGAGGCTGGCGGCGGTGAAACGCCGGTTCTCGAACAGGCGCACGTCCATCATCGGGTGGCGTACGCGGAGCTCAGCGAAGACGAACGCGCCCAGCAGCACCACCGCGGCGGCGAACGAGGCCAGGATCGTGCCGTCCGTCCAGCCGTGCGACGGCGCCTCGATCAGCCCGTAGACGAGTGCGGTGAGGCCGAGCGTCGACAGCACGGCGCCGACGGGGTCCAGCGGCGTCGCCGCCGGGTCGCGCGATTCGGGGATCAGCACCAGGCCAGCCAGGATCGCCAGGGCGATGACCGGCACGTTGATGAAGAAGACCGAGCCCCACCAGAAGTTCTCGAGCAGCCATCCGCCGATCACCGGCCCGATGGCGATGCCGATGCCCGAGAAGCCGGCCCAGATGCCGATCGCGCGGCCGCGCTCCTCGGCAGGGAAGACGTTGGTGACGATGGACAGCGTCGAGGGCATGATCAGCGCGGCGCCGATGCCCATGAGCGCGCGGAAGCCGATCAGGCTGCCAGCGCTGCCGGCGAACGCCGACAGCACCGAACCGATGCCGAAGATGGTCAGGCCGCCGCCGAGCACCAGCCGGCGGCCGTAGCGGTCGCCGAGCGATCCCGCCGTCAGCAGCAGGCTCGCGAACACCAGCGCATAGGCGTCGACGATCCACTGGAGCTGGCTGGCGTTGGCGCCGAGGTCGCGGACGAGCGTGGGCAGGGCGACGTTGAGGATCGTGTTGTCAAGGCCGATCACCAGCAGGCTCAGGCAGAGGACGCCAAGGGTCCACCAACGGCGCTGGTAGGCACGATCGGGGTCCAATCAGTTGCTCCCTTCGTGTCGAACATGAGCGAAACGGGCTCGTCTCGAAACTCTGGGTGCAGGCTAGCAGCGCCCAAGGAGAAACGCAACGGTCTCGTTTCGTAATCTGGCGTCGCAGCGCGGCCGTGCGCGCCGCAAATGCCCAGGTCTGCGTGCTTCCATCCGCTCGCCGCGAATGGTTGCTTGCAACGTTTCGAGCACGAACGGGCGTCCGCGCGAAATTGACTGCCAGGCTACGGACGCGCACCAACGGCAGGTATGCGGCTCATGCCGGCAAGCCACGCCTACCTGCATCAACCGGTGCGCGCACGGGACCGGTCACCACGGATCACATTGCGTTCTTGGAGGGGGAGAATGGCGATTTCATCCAGATTCAGAGGTCTTCGATCAACGAGGATGCCGCGGCGGGCGCTGGCGGTCGGTGCTGGGCTTGCGCTGGCCGCGACGCTGTCGGCATCGGCGGTGGCCGCTCCATCCGCTGGCACCGACAGCTCCGCGGCGGCCGCCGCTCCGGCCGCTACGGCGAGCCAGGCCGGATTTGCGGCCCGGCCGGCGATGTTCCAGGGCGGCACCTGGTGGCTGCGGAGCCAGTTGAGCAGCGGGCCCAGCACCAGCTTCAAGTTCGGGCTGCCGGGGGACCGGCCAGTCATGGGTGACTGGAACGGCGACGGCATCCGCACAGTCGGCGTGTACCGGAGCTTCTCGACCTTCGGCCGCTTCTACCTGCGCAATTCCAACAACTCCGGATCGTCCTGGTCGTTCAACTTCGGTCTGCCCGGCGACGAGCCGGTGGTCGGCGACTGGAACGGCGACGGCCGTGAGGAGGTCGGGCTGGTCCGGGCGCGGTCCAAGTTCCCGTCGCAGTGGTTCGAGCGCGCCAGCACCTCGACGCAGGCGACCGCCTACAAGTCGTTCACCTTCGGCATCATCGCCGACCGCCCGGTCGCCGGCGACTGGAACAACGACGGGATCGACACTCCCGGCGTCGCCCGCAACGACGGCACCCGCCTGCGCTGGTTCCTGCGCGACGCCAACAGCTCCGGGCCCTCGCGGTCGCTGCTGTACGGGCTGGCCTTCGACCGGCCTGTGGTCGGCGACTGGAACGGCGACGGCCGTGACGGGCTGGGCGTGGTCCGATCCACCAGCGGGATCACCTTCGCCAAGTTCTGGTACCTGAGCAACACCGTCAACACCCCGTCCACCGTCGCCAGCTTCCGGTTCGGGGCCGGCGACCAGCGCCCCGCCGTCTGGACGGTGCGGCTCGGCTGATCCGACCGGGCTCGACGCGGCCGGGCCGCCCGCGGGCCCCGCACCGCTGAGGGCCAGAGCTTCCACGCCGAAGGCGCCGGCATTGGCCGGCGCCTTCGGGCATTGCTAGGACTCGTTCCTGACGAGCTTGACGTAGGCGCTGGGGAAGCGGTCGCGGAGCTCGTCGCGGCGCGCGGCGGCGGCGTCGCGGTCGTCCTTGAACACACCGCTGTAGATGGCCCAGTACCCGGAATTCAGCGAGGAGTAGTGCTCGGGGTCCAGCACGCCGACGTCCTCGACGCCCTGGTTGCGGAACGTCTCGGCGCGCGCCTCCGCCTCAGAGCGTTCCCTGGAGCGCGGGATGCTGGCCAGCACCACCGTGTAGAACCTGCCGGGAAGCGCCTGCGACTGGGTGGTCGTGGACTGTCCGCCGCGCCGCTGGCTGAGGCCCTGCCCCGGGTCCTGCCCTGAGCCGGCGGGGTTGAACAGGCCGGCGAGGATGCCAGCGATCAGCCCCACGACCGCCAGCAGCACCACCATCCCCGGCCCCGGGCGAGGCCAGCGACTCTCGTCCATGCCGGCCACGCTACCGTCCGCCGTGCGGAACGCTCAAATCTCTCTGGTCCGGCTCGAGGGATCGACCGGGCGTTTCCAGTCTGCTACGAGAGTAACGAGCGTATTCGGGCGAAAGTGACTGAGACCCGTGGCACTCGGTACTGTTGGACGACGCAAGCACCACCGGAGGTTCTCGTGCCACCCGACACCACTCCTGCCGTCGCCGAATTGGACCGGTCATGAACTTCTCTGGCGTCGCCCGCTACCGCGGGCAGCGTCCCGACATCGAGGAGATGACGCGCGCCCGCGACTCCGCCCGCCGTGACGCCTTCGCCAGACTCCGGGACTTCGAGCTGCTGGCCGGCGCCAGCTTCATCGCGCGGTCAGCCAGCGACTACATCATCTACGGGCCCACCGGCGCCATCCACGTCTACCGCATCACCGCCGAGCTGGCCTGACGTCCCCGAATTTCGCCGCCTGCCCACCCTGGCCAGTACCATGTCGTCCACGCGATCGGCGCCAGCCCCGAGCTGGCGCCGGCAGCGTGAGCACCGCGAGCGGGCGCCCGCCGCCCGGGGTTCCCGCGTGCGGATGCCAGAACCTCAAAAGAGATTCGACACTCCTCGATGGAGGCTTGCCCTTATGACGCGCATCGGCGTGCTCACCGGCGGGGGTGACGTCCCCGGCCTCAACCCCTGCATCAAGACCCTCGTCTACGGAGCGATCGACCGCGGCTATGAGGTCGTCGGCATCCGCCGCGGCTGGGCGGGGCTGCTCGCCTACGACCTCGACTCGCCGGTATCGCAGGAGAACAACGCCGCCCCCTTGAGCAAGAACGACGTTCGGACGATCGACCGCACCGGGGGCACCTTCCTGCACACCAGTCGCACCAACCCGGGCAGGGTCAAGCCGCACGATGTCCCAGAGTTCCTCCAGGGCCAGGGCAAGGGCGACGCTGAGGGGACGCTGGACTTCACCGAGCACGTCATGCGGGTGGTGGAACGGCTCGGCATCGACTGGCTGGTCCCGATCGGCGGCGACGACACGCTCTCCTACGCGGAGCGGCTGACCCGCGAGGGGATCCCGGTGGTCGCCGTGCCCAAGACCATGGACAACGACGTCTACGGCACCGACTACTGCATCGGCTTCTCGACCGCGGTGACCCGCAGCGTGCAGTTCATCCACCAGCTCCGCACCTCGACCGGCTCCCACGAGCGCATCGCCGTGATCGAGCTGTTCGGCCGCAACTGCGGTGAGACCTCGCTGCTGTCGGCCTATCTGGCCGGCGTGGACCGGGCGATCATCTCCGAGGTGCCCTTCGACCCGGAGCTGCTCGCCAACTACCTGCTGGAGGACAAGGCCAGCAACCCGTCCAAGTACGCG
>WNGQ01007640.1_pt1 | contig 10368 bp, 9 predicted proteins | sample 5407661 | NCBI WGS metagenome assembly WNGQ01 (sample SAMN13153382, study PRJNA577476) | soil metagenome | isolation source: 60 cm soil or saprolite under Garry oak tree replicate 2 | place: USA:California | collected 2016-06-15 | reverse complement strand
AAGATACCCTTGGTTTCAAAACGTTCTTTCAGCCACGCCGCGTATGCGCTCGCTGTTTCCTGTCGTAAACGTTCAGTGCTCATATCGGATGGTCAACGAACCATATTTTAACAGACGTTTCACGCTCCAAGGGAAACAGCACATGGCGCATGCCTCCGTGCGCTTGGCGTTCCTGTCCAGCCATGTATACCTCAGCGTAGGCAATGGTAAAGCCCGGTAGCACAAAACGCACCTGCTGTTCGACGCTCTGCCACATAGACTCATATTCCGTAAGAGAAGATGAACCATACAATCTGTCAAGCTCCTGAAGGCTTACGAGAATGTCGTGCATGTGGGGCTCCTTTCCGGTTACTGCGTTCCCGCCTGGTGCTCGTAGCGATCAAGAACAGGTTTGACAATAGTTGAGTATTTGGCGTTTCCCCATTTGAGATAGGAGCAGATTTCACGCCGTGGGATACCTTTTGTAAACGCCTCGATCACTTTGTTCCTCTCCTCATCGGGAACATCCGGGAACAAGATTGTATCGGGCGTTGTCTGCTCCTCTCTCCCCTGTCCATAATCGGGTGTTCCCGATGCTGTTTCCGTGATTTGAAACTTTTCCGGCTGTTCCTCGGAAACGGTTGTTTGCGTCAATAACAAACGCAGCTCGCTGAGAAGTTCAGGGGTGAGCACAAGCGGTGCTTGTTGTACCGGCGGTTGCATACCTGTCTGTTCCTCTGCCTTTGCCGCGCTCACGTGTCGCATCGCATGGGCAACAATCAACAGAACAATCGCTACTGAGCGTATCCAGATCAGGGCTTCAACCGGAACAAACACGTGGATGTAGGCGGCATCAAGGGTGAGGTTCAATGTTTGCTGCACGCTCTCAATGTTGAGGACTATCGCGGCGGTGAACAAAAGGAGTGCGGATAACAGGCCATAGAGCCAGGTTTTGACCAACTCGCCTTCTTGCTGGTAGCGGAATGTGCGGATGATGGTACCGGCAACGCTGGCGTCAATGGCAATGCACTGCGTCCAGGCCCACACGCGCTGCATGAACAGGTTGTCGGTAAGCACTGAGCCTTTAGTCAGGACGTTTGCCATCGATGCAATCAGCCCAAATGCCAGTAAGAGGACTGACAGGCTTGCGGCAAGTTCTAACAGGTACAGTATTCCGGTGTCGAGCTTCTCGATGGTGGTAAAATGTTTCATGGTGGTTGCTCCTTCTAAAATGGGTAAAACACAATACAAAAGCGAGAGGAATACTCCTCTCGCCAGGTCTATGTAACGAGTATCGTGCGAAGGGCAAAGGTAAGCTGTTTAATATTTATTGGAGAAGCTACAAGTAGATCAGACTGTAGGCACCGTGAAAAACCACATTTCCAATATCCTCAGCCGCCTGGGATTGCGCGACCGCACACAGGCAGCTATCTATGCGCGGGAAAATAACCTGCTTTGAAGCAGGCACCACTTATACCTGCCAGTCATACATGGCTCTGCTTGCTAGCCTGCTATGAGACTCCTACAATTACCTATGTAGGGAAAGTTTCAAGCTTGTAATCCACCACGTTATATCCTGGGTACTGTGGAATACAAAGGAAATGCCATATGTCAGACCTACTAGCTGCGCGTGCCCAGATGGGTACCTCGCTGGCTTTCCATATCATCTTTTCTGCCCTGGGGGTCGGGTTGCCGTTGCTCCTGTGTATCGCCGAGGGCCTCGCTCTCTGGCGCAAAGACCCTGACTGGATGGCGCTCACCCGCCGCTGGACAAAAGGCTTCGCCATCCTCTTCGCCGTTGGCGCAGTCTCCGGTACGGTCATCTCATTTGAGCTAGGCCTGCTCTGGCCGACCTACATCAAGTATTCCGGCTCCATCATTGGCTTGCCGTTCGCCCTGGAGGGCTTCGCCTTCTTCACAGAAGCAATCTTCTTGGGTCTTTACCTCTACGGCTGGAACCGCCTCTCGCCGCGTGCGCACTGGCTCTGCTCCTTCCCGATCTGGATCAGTGGACTGGCCTCGGCCTGGTTTATCGTCAGCGCCAATTCCTGGATGAACACCCCAGCGGGTTTTCAGATTGTGCATGGGAAGATAACGGGCATCAATCCCTTCCAGGCCATCCTTAACCCCAGTACCCCCTACCAGACGACACATATGATCCTGGCATGCTACGTGGCGACCGGTTTTAGCGTCGCCGCTATCTATGCTACTGCCATACTGCGCGGCAAGCGCGATGGCTACCATCGCAAAGGACTCATGCTGGCAATGGCAATGGGAGCCATCGTTATTCCTCTGCAGATCATCAGCGGGGATGCCAATGCTCGTTTCCTCGCAAGCGCGCAGCCTGTGAAGTTCGCTGCCCTGGAGGGCATTTTCCACACGCAAGCGGGGCCGCCGCTCTCGATTGGTGGCCTGGCCGATCCAAAAACAGGCAAGGTGTACTACGCCATAGAAATCCCACATGGCGCCAGCCTGCTGGTCAATGGCGATCTCAACTCCGTCATCAAGGGCCTTGATAGTGTTCCTCCCGGAGACCGGCCCAATCCGCTGCCTGTGCATTCTTCGTTCGATGGCATGGTTGCGAGCGCCTTCTTTGCGCTGTTTATCGGGTTAGTGTTCTGGCTCCTCTACTTTAGCCACAAGCGGGTTGTGCCTGAGAACCGCTTGCTCTTACGAGGTGTAGTGCTGGCAGGGCCGCTCTCTTTCCTGGCAATAGAGCTCGGCTGGATGGTAACCGAGTTAGGACGGCAACCCTGGGTCATCTACGCTATGCTGCGTACGAAGGATGCCGTAACCCCTGCTCCCGGGCTGAACATTACCTTCTTCATCTTCGTTGGTATTTACATAATACTATCGATCACCCTGGTCGTATTGCTGCTGCGCCTGGCTCGCCAGCCGCTCCCTAAACTCGAATGGCCTGTCTTCGAAGCCAGTAGCGGGGAGGAGAGTGAAGAGGAGGTTGGTATTCGATGACCCTTGCTTATGCCGTGCTGGCTCTTCTCTGGCTGGCGCTCATTGCCTATGCCACTCTTGGCGGAGCCGACTTTGGCGGAGGTGTCTGGGATTTCCTGGCCTTTGGTCCCCAGGCCGAACGTCAACGCCGCCTGGTTGGACAGGCTATGGGACCGGTATGGGAGGCTAATCACGTCTGGTTGATTTTCCTGATCGTGGGACTCTTCACAGCTTTCCCGATTGTCTTTTCAATCCTTTCGATCGCGCTCTATATACCCTTCCTCATAGCGCTGATAGGCATTGTGCTGCGCGGGGCCGCTTTCGCCTTTCGTGCCCACGCGGCCCATGCCGTCGCTATCAGCAAGGTTTGGGGGCGCGTTTTTAGTACCGCCAGCGTGGTTACTCCCTTCATGCTCGGTACCGCGGCCGCCGCGGTGGCAAGCGGTCAGATCCGCGTACAGGGTAGCCAGGTTAAAACCGACCTGTTGACAGGCTGGACAACGCCCTTCGCACTGGTGATAGGCGCCATGGCGCTCTCACTCTGCGCAACCCTGGCGGCGGTCTACCTGACCGTAGAGGCCGAAGCTCTCAAGGATACCCAACTGGTGGAGGCCTTTCGCCTGCGCGCCATGATTGCGGGCGCTGTGACTGCTGTGCTTGGAGCGCTGGGCTTGATCCTCTCACCCTCGCAGGCTCCGCTTCTCTGGCAGGGCATGCTCAAGCACGCTATTCCTGTCGTGCTTGCTACTATGCTTGTTGGATTATGCACAGCTGCCTCGCTGTTTCTGAGGCGCTACCGCCTGGCACGCATCTCGATCGTCATCGACACGGGATTCTTGCTTGGCGCCTGGGGCTTATCCCAGCTTCCCTACCTGGTCCCGCCTGATATCACGGTGTATAATGCAGCCAGCCCACCCATTACGCTGTTAGCGTTCCTGATCTCTACCGCCGTAGGTATGGTGATACTGTTGCCATCGCTCTGGCTGCTTTTCCGTGTCTTCAAAGGCAGGAATCCTGTGCCCCGTGTGCAGGGTCAAAGCAGCATCAACTCCCAAAACGTGTCAGCGCCTCGTAGATAGCGTTGGTACCAAAGCCCATCGCTTCTACCGGGATGCGTTCGTCAGCTGCATGAATGGTGCGCGAAAAATCGAAACCTTCCGGAAGGTTCATGGGCAGGAAGCCATAGGTTTGAATGCCCAGTTGCGAGAAGAAGCGCCCATCCGTGACGGCAGGCAGCATGTACGGCATTGCTATGCATCCCGGGTCAGCCTCGCGCAGGATGTTTGACAGTATGTCGAAGAGGCCCATATCTGGCACGGCCACAGCGGCCGCAGTGGAGACAGGTTCTGCGGTCCGAACGTCGAGTTCAACGTCATCACCGGCGAGTTGGTGGAGTTCCGCCAGCAGGTTATCCGCGGTGTACCCGGGAAGTACGCGCCCATCCATTTCAAGTACAATTTTGCTGGGAATGACATTCGATTTCTCGCCGCCATGGACGATGGTGGCATTGACAGTATTGTGAAGGATGGGGTCAAAGAATGCTCCATATGAGCCGAGGCTATCTAATAGAACATCGGTTTGCGCCGGATCGAGCAGTCGCTGGAGCACCGAGTTGATCGGATCAGGTAAGTTTGCCGCGACTGTTTCGATCATCAGTCGCGTGACAGGTGTAATATGTACTGGCAGGCGCTGCGTATCCAGTTGCAGGAGCAAGTTGCCTAGCCTGGCCATTGCCCCGCCGTGCAAGGGGAGAGAGGCATGCCCAGCAGGACCACGTACAGTAGCCTCGACGAGGCAGCCGCGCTTCTCAGCAACCATGATGGGATAGAACTTCCGCCCACCAATATATGTTGTGGACCCACCAAACTCGCCAAGTGCATAGCGAACGTCCTTGAAGAGATCGGCATAGTTTTCTACCAGGTACTTAGCGCCGTAAGCGCCGCCATCCTCCTCATCGCTCACAACCGTCAGAATGACGTCGCCAGGAAGCTGCAAGTCCTCGGCTTTCGCTCGTAGGAAGGCAGCAAGCATCATGGCAACACCGCCTTTCATGTCCAGGGCGCCTCTGCCCCAGATATAGCCATCTGCCTCTATACCCTCGAATGGCGGATGTTGCCACTCCTGGTTTTCGGTGGTGACAACATCTATATGCCCGTACAATAGCAGCGGCGGCACATTACCCTGGCCTGCTAGCCGTGCCACAAGGTTGGAGCGCATGGGGTCACGCGCCAGGATGTTCGTCTCAAATCCGGCTTCAGCAAGCAGGTAATTGATATAGGCGATGCACTCCGCTTCATTGCCGGGAGGGTTGGTAGTATCGAAACGGATGAGTTGCTGTAACAACTCGGCCGGATGCTGGTAGATCGGAGGCTGGTTACTGATCGATGACATCATGTAATTCTCACTTTCCCATTGCCGACTATCAGCCTGGTTGCATTGTATGCTTAAACGTAGTGTATGTTATCTGCTTAGGGAAAAGCAAAATCTATACCCAATCTGGGTACTTTTCCTTGCTGTGAGAGGGGAGCCTCATCTCCTTTCCTGTGGACGGCGTTGCCGTGTTCTGCGGTAAATATACACAACTCCGTAGGCGAGCAGCCCGATAAAGAGCCACCCGAGGCCGCCTGACACTCCTGTCCATCCACTAGTCGCGAGCAACAACAGGCATCCTCCAAACGCGAGCGGAAGCACGATCCGGGGAGCGGGAGTGCGAAACGCTGGCAATGGCCCACCTCGACGGCGGAGTATCACAAGTGCGATCAGCGTGAAAAGGAAGTGCAGCACGTACAAGAAGCCGCCTACGGCTGCTGCCAACAATACCGAGCCGGTGAGGGCAACGAGGGCCAGCAAGATCCCATTGAGCAGCACTGCTCCCCATGGCGTACTCGTCTTGGAGTGTACGCGGGCTACCAGACCTGGGAGCAATCCATCACGTGCCATCGCAAAGGCAACCCGCGACGTCACAACAAGCACTGCATTACCCGTTGCTGCTGTCGTCAGCAGCGCCGCTGCTGCCGTGAGTTGACGGCCGGTGGAACCGAGAAACTGTGTTGCCGCTGCCGCCAGGGGAGCGGATGACGTGCCAAGTTCATTCCAGGGGAGCACTCCTAACGCCACGAACGTGATCAGTAGATAGAGGCCCAGGACCGCGAGCAGCGTCAGCAGGATTGCCCTGGGCAGGTTGCGCTCGGGAGAGGTGATCTCCTCTCCCGCTGCCGCTACCATATCGAAACCACCAAACGCCAGGAAGGCCAGCAGGGTTGCCACAGCAACGCCACCCAGCCCGAATGGCAGAAACGGTGTGAACCGTTCGAAATGGATGTGCGGTAGACCTGACATACTGAAGCCAAGTAGAGCAGCCATTGCTAATCCGATCACCAGGCTCTGTACCAGGCCAGAGAGCCGGATGCCGGCGAGATTGATTCCGGTACAAAGTCCGATCAGGGCCAGTGCACCGGGAACAGCAGGCAAGCCCGTCAATGCGTGGAAGTACCCTCCAAACCCCAGCGTTACGTATCCACTGACGAAAATGTATGCTCCCCAGTACCCCCAACCCATCACAAAACCCCAGTGTGGACCAAGCAGCGTCCGTGTGAAAGCGTATCCCCCTCCGGCCAGGGGATAGCGGCAGGCAAGTTCGGCATAGGGGAGTGCGATCAGCAAGGACACGCCAAAGGCCAGCACAAAGGCCAGGAGAGCTCCCGGCCCTGCACGTCCTGCCGCTGCACCGACCAGAACGAAGATCCCGCCGCCAATTGTGCCGCCAATGCCAAGCGCGACCGCTTCACGGAGCGTTAACACCCGGCGGAGCCGCTGCGAACGCTGCTCGGGAGGAGTGCCTATGCTTTTGTATTCCACGTCATGCATCCTTCCAGTATCTCCGCCGTTCGCCTATCCGGGTCGTGCTGCCTCTCCCGCTCACCTGTCCAAGGAGGAGAAAATTTGAGAAGGTTGCGTCATTACCAACAAAGCTTCCCGAGTGGGAGAATCCTGCATCCTCGAGTTGCAGCGTTTTCATCTGCAACGTTTTCAGATGCTTCTGGAGCTTCCTGAGATCGGTCCCATAGTGCAGGTCACCAAAAGCTTCAGGGGTCCAATGATGCTTGTGCATATGGGCATCGATGATGAGCACATAGCCACCTGGGCGCACTACGCGGCGCAGTTCAGCCAGGGCGGTGCGAGGACTCACCACGTGGTGCAAGAGCATATGACACATCGCGACATCAACCGAACCTGTCGCGAGGGGGAGAAGTTCGGCCATGCCCTCTCGGAAGGAGACATGCTGGTACCCGGCCTGGGCCATCTTCCCCCCGGCCCGTGTGAGCATAGCGGGGGAGCAATCCACGCCGATCACGTCTCCTACAAGCGGGGCCATCATGCCTGCAAGGTAGCCCGTGCCTGTTCCCACGTCGAGCACTGTCATATCCCGGTGCCAGGGGAGGAGCCTGGTGAGGCGTTCCTGGAGTTCGACCTCGTAGGCGCTCGCCACATAGGCGTCCCATGTGGGTGCTATCCGCTCAAAATAGTCCCGTTCATGCGTTTCAAGATGCTGCAACAGCTCCTCCGGCGAGACCGTGAGATTGAAGCGAATCAAAGCATCAAGGTGCCCAAAAATCTCTTCGTCTGCGGGAAGAAGATCCTTGAACCGCCGTCGCTGGTACTCCCTTTGGAGGAGCTTGCGTGCCCGCCATAACTCGGTTGAGAGCACTGCTTCCGTCGTTCCAGTACGCAGAGCGATCTCCTGCAGAGGCAGCCGCTCGATCTCACGCCAGAAGAGCAGGCGCTGGTACTTCTCTGGTAGGGCGTGGAAGGTCTCCACGATGATTTGCAGCATATCTGTGCGCTCAAGCAGTGTCCTGAACGTCGTCGAATCACTGGCGAGCATCGCCACCTCACGTGAATGGAGGGGAAGAGTCGTCGCTGTTGCCGTTTGTTGATGCCGATAGGTATCGATCAGCAGGTTCTTGGCAACGCGCATTAGCCACCGCTGTGGATGTGTCAATTGTATGCCAGATGCCAGCGCCAGCAAAAGACGCACAAACACTTCGTGGCACAGTTCCCACGCGGCTTCGCGATCAGCAAGATGTTCTGCAAAGAACCGCACGATATCCTTGTGATACAGGATATACAGCTCCTCAACAGAGTTTGTGAGCGTATCCATCATCCAGTTCACCTCCTTCATTTCTACGTAATATTAGACGTTTCGTTCTCATGCATCTCAACATCAAATCAAAGGGAAAGTTTGTTATTTTTGGGAAAGAAACAGGAGGGTATCTTGCATTCCTGTGCTGGTCGTGGTTGCGCCTCATTGTAGGCTGCCTGGCTTGTTACCCTGAGCGCAGCGAAGGGTCTCCGCTGCCGCCGAGCCAGACCTTTCGCTTCACACACGGGAACAGAAGGCGGGATATGCGCTCGGCTAGGAGTGCCGAAGCAGGGTGTTAGCTCACTGGAAACCAACTCAGGTGGTCTATCCCGGTGAGCTTGAGCATAGATCTCAAACGGTGGCGCTTAATCATTAAGCAGGAGCGCAAGCGAAGGCGCTGGCACCTGGTGAGTGTCTGAGATGGAGATGACGGCGGTGCCTACGGCAAAGAACTCGATGATGTGCGAGCCCCAGCCATGGCTGCGCTCGTGTATCTGCGTGCCGACCACGCCTTGCGCCCCCAGGCTGATGGCCTCGGCCTGCATGCGCTCCATCGCCAGTTCGCGGGCATCGTAGAGGGCCTGGGTGTAGTTGGTCATCTCCACGTTCTGGCCGACCTGCTTGAGCCACTGTACCATGCCCTGGTGGGCAACATGGTAGACGCAGTTGCCCATCACCATACCTACAGGCCGGTACCCGGCGCGCAGTAGGGTCCAGAAATCCTGCCCGGAGAGGTCCGAGGTAAAGGGCAGGCCACGGGCATTGCGATAGGGTTGGCCGCTGCGCGAACGAATGGCCGTGCCGATGGCGACGAACTCGGCAAGCGCCTCGCCCCATTCGTGGCGCGTGACTTCCAGGCGCACACCCACGATGCCATCAGCTCTGAGCTCGTTAGCCTCTTCTTCCATGCGCGCCATCGCCAGTTCGCGGGCATGGTACATGGCCTGGGTTAGCACGACCATCTCCTGGTTCTGGCTCCATCTTGCCTGCTGATAACCAATGTGGTAGATCGAACTACCCACGACGAGGCCAACAGGGTCAAAACCCGCCTCGCAGACCAGTAGAAATTCATTGACACTCAGATCGCTGGTAAAAAGCGCACGGTGAGTGGCATCACCGCGCATGATATTCAATCGTTCACGTGCGTGGCTTGGCAGGTCGCTGCCCTGTGGTGTCATTTGCCTGGACATGATGTTGTACTCCTTCATAAAGTGTTTCTTCTCACCGGGCAACTACGAGAGCCGCCCAGGATCAGTATTGTAGTTATTCTCTTACAGTGAGTTCCCGCGTTGCACCGCGCTGCCCAGGACGCAGGTCAGTGAGAGTAAGCGTGGGCGTGGGCGATGGAATGACATGATCCGGCCTCTGGGCAGCTATGGCGGTACCGATGGCGGAGAACCGAACAGATAAATCCATATAATACCTGGTGGGATTGTCCGTTTCGTACTCGATCACTTCTCTCTCGCAGTCAATGTGCATGCCTACAATGCCGGAGGCGTTGAAACTGCGAGCCATGTTCACCGCCCGGTTCATCGCCAGGTCGCGGGCAGTATAAATGCCCTGAGAGAAAGGCTCTATCTCCTGGTTAGACCAGTTAAACCATCCGCGCATCTGCCCTGCAATGTAGCTCCCCAGGGAGACATAGTACGAGCAATAGCCCACTGCTATGCCGACCGGGTAATACCCTGCTTGCAGCAATGTCCAGAATTCCTGGCCGGACAGATCGCTGAGAAAGGGACGTTGGGGTAAAGGAGTGTTGGGCAGCCGGATGGCCGTGCCGATAGCAGTATATTCCAACATTTTGTTGCCCCACTCGTAGTCGCGAGTGATAAGGCGCACGCCAATGACGCCGTGAGCCTTCAGCAAGACTGCCTCTTTCCCTAACCTGCTCAGAGCAAGCTGAGCTGCTCGCATGTGTGCCTGGGAGATCGTCGTCAATTCGGTCTCGCTGGGGTAACTCGCGTAAGTGCGGGTGTATTGCCATCCGACCTGGTAGATCGAACTCCCCATCACCTGGCTCAAAGGCTGGTAGCCCACATTTCTTGTCAATGCGAACTCGTTTGTGCTCAGGTCGCTGCTGAAGAGCGGGTGGCCAGCTGCCGTCTCTTCGCTCAAGCGCCGGCTCGCCTGGAGTGGGAGATCTCCCGCTTCTAATGAGCGTCGACTGGCCTCGGCCTCTTGCTGCGCCTGCAGACGCCGCTGTTCGTCCTCTGGCGAAGAACGCTGCCAGAAAGGCATGTTAGCCTCCTTTGTAGTGTCAAGTGGCCAGGAAGGCCGCTCCTACAGCGATTCTC